>Ga0247834_1000258_pt1 | contig 103166 bp, 90 predicted proteins | sample LaCruzMarch2015__8_FD_187118 | JGI IMG/M metagenome (GOLD analysis project Ga0247834, IMG submission 187118) | Freshwater microbial communities from meromictic Lake La Cruz, Castile-La Mancha, Spain - LaCruzMarch2015_12m | ecosystem: Environmental > Aquatic > Freshwater > Lake | place: Spain...
TCGAGCTGAAGAATCGCCTGGAGGTCTTCCCGCTTCATGGTCACAGACTACCCCCTCACACCACACCTGACAATCCAGTTATTTAAGACTTCCAAATAACCTGAATAGTTACCTCGGAAATTCGTTCTACGTTTCCTCACGCTTCAGAATTTACCCATCCCCGTGCAACTTGCTTGCCTCTCCAGGGTGCCGACGCTTTGATAGGGAAATTCCATCAGGAATACCTCCCTTTCGATTTTCATGTCAGACGACACCAAGAAGACACTGCAAACCCAGCTCTGGAACATTGCCAATACCCTGCGGGGAAAGATGGGAGCCGATGAATTCCGGGACTACATCCTCGGTTTCATCTTCTACAAATACCTGTCGGAGCGCATCCACCTCTTTGCAGATGTCATCCTGAAGAATGACGGCCTAGCCTTCGATGAGATCGACGAAACGACGCCCGAGGGGAAAGAAATCCTGGCCGCCATTCAGCAGGAGTCCGTGGAGCGTCTGGGCTACTTCCTGAAGCCCTCGGAGCTCTTCCACAAGATTGCCGAAAAGGGCGCACGGAAGACGGACAACTTCATCCTGGAGGACCTCGCCGCCATCCTGAAGCACATTGAGGCCAGCACCATGGGCCACGACAGCGAGGACGACTTCGAGGGGCTGTTTGAGGACCTCGATCTCGGCTCGTCCAAGCTGGGCAAGACCGAGAACCAGAAAAACGAACTCGTCGCCAAGGTGCTCGCCCATCTGGACAAGATCGACTTCCGCCTGGCCGATACCGAGGCCGACGTGCTGGGGGATGCCTATGAGTATCTCATCGGCCAGTTCGCCAGCGGGGCAGGGAAGAAGGCGGGCGAGTTCTACACCCCGCAGGAGGTCAGCACCATTTTGGCAAAGATCGTCACCACAGGGAAGAAGAGCCTCAAGAGCGTCTATGACCCCACCTGCGGTTCCGGTTCGCTGCTGCTGCGCGTGGCGAAGGAGGTCGAGGACGTGGGCCACTTCTACGGGCAGGAGATGAATCCGACGACCTACAACCTCGCCCGCATGAACATGATTCTGCACGGCGTGCATTATCAGCGCTTCGACCTGCGGAATGAGGACACGCTGGAGCATCCCGCGCCGGAGCATGCTGACCTGCGCTTCGAGGCCATCGTGGCGAATCCGCCCTTCTCCGCGAACTGGTCCGCCAGCGAGGTGCTGAAGGGCGACGACCGCTTCAGAGCCTATGGAAAGCTGGCCCCCTCGTCGAAGGCGGACTTCGCCTTTGTGCAGCACATGGTCCACCACCTCGACCACGGGGCCACCATGGCCTGCGTGCTGCCGCATGGCGTGCTGTTCCGTGGCGGTGCGGAGGAGCACATCCGCAAGTATCTCATCGACACCTGCAACTACCTCGACGCCGTCATCGGCCTGCCGGCAAACATCTTTTACGGCACCGGCATCCCCACCTGCATCCTCGTGCTGAAAAAAGGCCGCGAGCACCCGGACGACATCTTGTTCATCGATGCCAGCCAGGGCTTTGAAAAGGTGGGGAATCAAAACTACCTCCGGCCCGAGCACATTGAGCGCATCGTCAGCACCTACCGGCAGCGCAGTAGCCAGGAAAAGTTCAGCCACGTCGCCGACCTCAGCCAGGTGCAGGAAAACGAGTTCAACCTCAACATCCCCCGCTACGTCGATACCTTCGACGAGGAGGTGCAGATTGATCTGGATGCCGTCGCCACCCAGCTCCGCACGCTGGAGGGCGACATGGCGGCCACGAATGCGCAAATCGCCGCTTTTTGCAGTGAACTCGGGATTCAATCACCTTTTTGACGCCATCATGAAATACGAGGGCTGCATTTTATCTCACGCAAAGGCGCAAAGGCGCAAATGTTCCCAGACGCACTCCGGACTTTGCGCCTTTGCGCCTTTGCGTGAGACTTCTGAGTCCTTCGATGAACATCCAGCACCGAATCACTCGATCGTGTGCCAGACGGCCCGGGAGGTCTGCGCATGAGCACGACCTCAACATCCGCCCAAGTGCCCAAGCTCCGGTTTCCGGGGTTTGAGGGGGAGTGGCCTCGCAAACAGCTTGATGCCATCACCTCGAAAAAGATCTCGTATGGCATTGTTCAAGCCGGTGAACATGTGCCTGACGGAATGCCATACATCAAAAGCCAAGATCTAAATCAACCCTTGGCTCTTGATTCGCTCCAACGGACTTCAGAAGAGATTGCCAGGAAGTATAGGCGATCTGAAGTCGAGCCAGGAGACATCGTGTTCTCGCTTCGTGGGAACATAGGACTTTGCCAAATCGTGCCATCTTCGATTCCTTCGGCAAACCTCACACAAGGAACCGCCAGGATTGCTGTGGCTGACCAAGACAACCGCTTGGTAGCTCAGATGCTCCAGACTCTTGACGTTGTTCGTCAGATTGAGGCATGCGCCAAGGGCAGCACATTCAGGGAGATTTCGTTGGAAGCACTGCGGAAGATCACCGTCGCACTTGCTCCCACCTTTCCCGAGCAGCAAAAGATCGCGGCGTTCCTGACGGAGGTGGATGGGCGGATCGAGCAACTGAGCCGGAAGAAAGCCCTGCTTGAGGAATACAAGAAGGGCGTGATGCAACAGCTCTTCACCCAAACCCTCCGCTTCCAAGACGACCACGGCCACGACTTCCCGGATTGGGAGGAGAAGACGATTGATCAAGTTGCTGAGTGTCTGGATAATCTTCGGCGCCCTGTAAACGGTGCGGAGCGCGAGAAGATGAAAGGTGACATTCCATATTACGGGGCCAACGGCATCCAAGGATATGTGAATGACTTCCTATTCGATGAAGATCTGACCTTGCTGGCCGAGGACGGTGGAAATTTTGATGAGTTCGCGACAAGACCCATCGCTCAAAGAATCTCGGGCAAGGCCTGGGTGAACAACCATGCACACATTTTGAGAGCAAAAAGGAAACAAATCACGCCTGATTTCCTCTTCTACTCACTGGTTCATAAAGACATCCGCCAATACATCAATGGCTCATCGCGAGCCAAGTTGAACAAGGGTGACATGCTAACGATTGAGCTCCCCGTCCCCAGGCTTCCCGAACAAACGAAGATCGCGGGCTTCCTGAGCGCGTTGGACGGGAAGATCGGGGCGGTGGGAGAGCAAATGAGACAGACGCAGGCCTGGAAGAAGGGGCTGCTGCAGCAGATGTTTGTGTGAGTGCCTTGCCGCTTGAACTTTGCCCTCAATTCCCCCAACTTCCTCCTATGACGATCACTCTGCCAGACCTGCCTGCCCTCGACCACCTGGCTGTGGGGGATATACGCCTCGACCTTGCCTGTGGAGCGTATGCTGCCGGTCATCTGTCGCGGCAGTCTGCGGCAGATGTGGCCGGGGTCAGCCGCTTTGACTTTGATCAGGCACTGTTCACCCGCCGCATTCCCACGTTCACGGAAGAAATGCTGGCTCAGGACCTGGAAACCCTCCGCGTGCTCAGCGCCCAGTGATTGTTGTCGCGGACACCTCCGTGATTCTGAATCTCTGCTTTCTGGGGCAGGAGCCGCTTCTGCCGCTGCTCTTCGGCACCGTGCATGCACCGCCCCAGGTGGAGGCCGAATTTCTACGGCTAGCCAATGTGGACGTGAGATTTCAAGGGCTGGTTTTCCCCGGGTTCATTCTGCGCACGGCACCGCTGGACAGAGTCCATGCCTGGGCTCTATCCCCGGTGCTTCATAGCGGGGAGATCGCCGCGCTGTCTCTGGCGCTAGAACTTCGGGCGGACCTGGTTCTGATGGATGAGGCCGAGGGCCGTGCCGCAGCCACCGCCCTGAAACTGACGACAATGGGCCTGCTGGGCATCCTGCTCCAGGCACGCCAAGCGCGGTCTGATTGCCTCGGTGACACCCTTCCTAGATCGCCTAGAGCGGGAGGCCCGCTTCTGGATGGCCCCGTCTCTGCGCACCGCCATACTCCGTGCCGCAGGTGAACTGCCGTGAGGTCCGGGCCATCCTGAAACTAAGTGTCTGACGAAGTGATGACCGAGCCTATCCCCAGCCTGCCCGAACAAACGAAGATCGCGGGCTTCCTGAGCGCGTTGGACGGGAAGATCGGGGCGGTGGGAGAGCAGATGAGGCAGAAGCAGGCCTGGAAGAAGGGGCTGCGTGCAGCAGATGTTTGTGTGAGGGCGGGGCTGATCTGAACCGCTGATAGGACGCTAATCAGACGCTAATAAAGACATTCTGAAATCAGCGTCGTGTTAGCGTCTCATGAGCGGTTTGAAAAGGGTGCGACTTGATGAGCGATTCTTCGTTCCCAAGTCCCCATTTCCCGCTACTTTCCCCCTATGAGTGATCCTGAACAAACTCTCGACTATCTGGAACAGCAGATCCCCAGCCTCTCTGCCGCAGCGGTGGATGTGGCCTACTTCCAGGCGCTGGCCAGCGGCCAGACGGTGCTGGTGAGCGGTGAGGGCGGCATTTACCAGGCTCTCCCTGACGGCACCAAGAAGCTGGTAAAGAAGCTGGCGAAGCCTCTGAGCGTGCCGGTGGGAACCAAGGTCAATATCTCCTAAACCATGAGCGTGCCCCGACTGCGCATGTTCGCCGGGCCGAATGGCTCCGGCAAAAGCACGATCAAGAGTGTGGTGCCCTCGAAACTGCTGGGGGTGTATCTGAACCCGGATGAGATCCAGAAGGAGATCGAGGATCGCGGTTTTCTGGATGTGCGGCACTACGGCGTGGAGTCAACGCGGGAGGAGATTCTGAGCCTATTCTTACGCCCCAAATGGGCATTCTATCGTAGCCCAGGGCAACGCCCTGGGGCATGTGGGTTTACCCGAACATTCTGGAGCCCTGAAAGGGCGACTTAACTCCTGACGTGCCCTCGCCATGCCGCAATCGCTCGCTAACCTTTACGTCCACCTGATCTTCTCGACGAAGGAGCGTTTTCCGTTTTTGTCCAAAGAGGTGCGTCCTGATCTGCACGGCTACATGGCGACAGTGCTAGCGAATCTGAACTCCCCGGCAGTGCTCATCAACTCGGTGGAGGACCATGTGCATGTCCTCTTCAACATGGGGCGCACGGTGACGCTGGCCCAGGTGGTGGAGGATGTGAAGAAGTCGTCTTCTAAATGGATCAAGACACAGGGGACGAAGTTCGGGCAGTTTGCGTGGCAAGCCGGATACGGTGGGTTTTCCGTGAGCGAGTCCAACGTGCCGAAGGTGGCGAACTACATCCGCAATCAAGAGGAACACCACCGAGTGAAGACCTTTCAGGATGAATACCGGGAGTTTCTCACCAAGCACAAGATCCAATATGACGAACGCTATGTGTGGGATTAGGCCGCCCCTTCAGGGCTTCGGATTGTTTGATTCGCCAACCCAGGGCGTTGCCCTGGGCTGCGATAGAGCGTCCCTTTGGGACTCCAGATCATGAACACTATTCTCCCCCTCACCCAGCCGGAGCAAGCTCTCGAAAACGAGCTGGCGGCCCAGCTCGTAGGCCTCGGCTTTGCCAAGGCGGCGGTGACGGATGAGGCGACGATGCTGGCAAATCTGAAGGCAGAGCTGGGGGCTTTCAACGGGCTGCAACTGTCCGACCTGGAGTTCAGCAAGGTGCTGAACCACCTGAACCGTGCGGCGGGTGTCTTTGCCAAGGCGAAGACGCTGCGAGACCGGATGCAACTGAAGCGTGACGACGGCAGCACGGTGTGGATTAGCTTCTTCGACTGTGCAAACCCGCTGAAGAATCGATACCAAGTGACGCAGCAGGTTACGGCAGAGGGAACCTTCAAGAATCGCTACGACGTGACGATCCTGTTGAACGGCCTGCCGCTGGTGCAGATCGAGCTGAAGCGGCGGGGGCTGGAGATGAAGGAGGCCTTCAACCAGATCCAACGCTACCAGAAGCACAGCTTCTGGAGCGGGCAGGGTTTGTTCCAGTTCGTGCAGCTCTTTGTGATCTCCAACGGGGTGAACACGAAGTATTACGCCAATGCGCGGCGGCAGAGCTTCAAGCAGACCTTTTACTGGGCGGCGGAGGACAACAAGACGATTCGCGAGCTGCCGCCCTTTGCCTCGGCTTTCCTGAATCGCCAGCATCTGGGGGCGATGATCGGGAAATACATCGTGCTCAGTGAGACGGACAAGATCCTGATGGTGCTGCGCCCGTATCAATACTACGCGGTGGAGCGGATCGTGGAACGGGTGAAGACCCCGCCGGCCGAGAACGCGAACGGCTACATCTGGCACACCACGGGTAGCGGCAAGACGCTGACCTCCTTCAAGGCGGCGCAGATTCTCACCGGGTTGCCGGAGATTCACAAGGTCGTCTTCGTGGTGGACCGGAAGGACCTGGATTACCAGACCATCAAGGAATTCAACGGCTTCAGCAAAGGCAGCGTGGACAGCACGAACAACACACAGAAGCTCGTCGCGCAATTCACCGACGACACGAAGCTGATTGTGACCACGCTGCAAAAGCTGAACACGGCGATCAGCAAGCCACAGCACCTCGCGCAGATGGCCGCGCTACAGGATGAGCGGATCATCTTCATCTTCGACGAGTGCCACCGCAGCCAGTTCGGTGACACGCACAAGCGCATCACTGCCTTTTTTCGCAATCACCAGATGTTCGGCTTCACCGGCACGCCGATCTTTGCCGACAATGCGGCGACCAAGGACGGCAAGAAGCACACGACCAAAGATCTCTTCCACGAGAAGCTGCACAGCTACGTCATCACGGATGCGATCAAGGACGAAAACGTGCTGAAATTCGCGGTGGAGTATGTGGGCCGCTACAAACAGAAACCCGGCAGCGCGACGGATGTGGACATCGAGGTGGAGGGGATCGACACGAAGGAACTGATGGAGTCCCCTCAGCGTCTGGAGAAGATCGCCGACTACGTCATCGAGCAGCATCCGGTGAAGACCCGAAACAAGGAATTCACCGCCATGATGTGCGTGAGCTCGGTGGACGTGCTGATCCAATACTATGAGCTCTTCGCCAAGCGGAAGGCCGAAGGGAAACACAAGCTGCGCATCGCGACGATCTTCAGCTACACCAGCAACGAGGAGGACAAGGACGCCGACGGCATCCTGGACGAAGGCGGCGAGATCATCGGCGGTGAAGGCGGTGATCCGCACACACGGGACAAGCTGGAAGGTTTCATCGGCGACTATAACGCGATGTTTGGCACGAACTACTCGACCCGGGACACGCAGAGCTTTTACAACTACTACCAGGACATCGCCAAAAAGGTGAAGGAGCGGAAGGTGGACATCCTGCTGGTGGTGAACATGTTTCTGACGGGCTTTGACAGCAAGTCCCTGAACACCCTCTACGTGGACAAGAACCTGCGGTTCCACGGACTGGTGCAGGCCTACTCCCGCACGAACCGCATCCTCAACGAAGTGAAGAGCCAGGGGAACATCGTGGTCTTCCGCAACCTCAAGAAGCGGACGGACGAGGCCATTGCGCTGTTCTCCAACGTGAAGGCGAAGGAGGAGATTTTCATCCCGCCCTATGACGACTACGTGAAGCAGTTTAACACCGTGGTGGTGGAGCTGCTAACGCTCGTACCCACGGTGAAGAGTGTGAAGGACCTGCCCGATGAGGAGGCCGAACTGCAATTCGTGAAGATCTTCCGCGAACTGATGCGCCTGCGGAACATTCTGGAATCCTTTTCGGAGTTTGATGACAACGATCTGGCCCTGCCCGCCCAGCGTTTCGCCGACTATCGCAGCGCCTATCTGGATCTCTACGACAAGGTCAAGACGGACAACACCAAGGAGAAGGCCTCCATTCTCGACGACGTGGACTTTGAACTGGAACTGCTCCACCGCGACATCATCAACGTTCAATACATCCTGACCCTGCTCGCCCGGCTCTACGATGCGGACGAGAAGGAGGCACCGGCCATGCGGAAACTGATCCTCGACACTGTGGCTGGAGACTTGGAACTGCGTAGCAAGCGGGATCTCATCGAAAAGTTCATCGAGAGCAACCTGCCGCAGGTGGGAAATGCTGCGGAGATCCCCGAGTGCTTCGAAGACTTCTGGGAGAAGGAGCGAGTCGAAGCATTCGAGAAGCTGGTGAAGGAAGAGGAACTCGACGCTGACAAACTCAAGAAGGTCATCGACCGCTACATTTACACCGGCCAGCCGCCCCTCACCGATCCCGATATCGCGGACATCATCGTCAAACCGCTCAAGATCCTCGAACGCGGCCCCACCAAGAAGCGCGTCTTTGACAGGGTGGTGGACTACGTGGCGACTTTTATCCGGGGGATCGCGGCGTGATGGTTTGGGAAACCGATCCGCACTCCCTTCGGTTGTCAGTTTGAGCAAAGAGGTTCCATCCACATCACCCAGTCAGAGGTGAATCTGTTCAGGTCTTTAAAATCTGCTGTCGCAAATTTCGCGACATGCGCCAGACTGCCCGCCCCTTTCCCATGTCCACCGAACGCAAGACCCTCGAAGAACGCGCCCAGATGTCTGACATCGAGCGCCTGCGCCACTCCTGTGCCCACGTCATGGCGACCGCGATCCTGCGCCTCTGGCCTGACGCCCAGTTCGCCTACGGTCCGCCGATCGAAAACGGTTTCTACTATGACTTCAAGATGGAGCACCGGATCACGCCGGATGACTTTGAGAAGATCGAGGCGGAGATGAAGAAGATCTCCAAGGAGAACCAGAAGTTCGAATGGAAGGGCGTGAGCCGTGAGGAGGCCAAGGCCCTGGCGGAAAGCGGTCGCCTGGGTGGCCTGACGGAGCGTCCGGGCAATCCGAGCGTCTTCAAGCTGGACCTCATCGACAAGATCCCTGAGGGCGAGCAGATCTCCTGTTTCCAAAACGGCGACTTCATTGACCTCTGCGCCGGGCCTCATGTGGGCTACAGCGGCAAGTGCAAGAACGTCAAACTGACCTCCGTGTCCTCGTCCTTCTACATGGGCGACGAATCCAAGGGCCAGCTCCAGCGGCTCTACGGCACGGCGTTTCCGAGCAAGGAAGAGCTGGATGCCTACTTCGTGAATCTCGAAGAAGCCAAGAAGCGCGACCACCGGAAGCTGGGCAAGGAACTGAAGCTTTTCCACATCGATGAAGATGTGGGCCAGGGCCTGATCCTGTGGACGCCCAACGGCGCGGTGTTGCGTCAGGAGCTGCAGACTTTCATCAGCGAGGAACTGCGCAAGCAGGGTTACCATCAGGTCTTCACGCCGCATATTGGCAAGTTGGCGCTGTATAAAACCAGCGGTCACTTTCCTTATTACAAGGATGCCCAGTTCCCGGCGATCATCGAGCAGGACCAGTTTGAAAAGATCGCCCATGAGGGCTGCGGCTGCGCGGAAATGACGGCGCGTCTGGATGCCGTCTCGGCCCAGTTTGCCAATCAGATCAATGAACGCACCGGCACCGAGGTGATCGGCCAGGACCGCATCATGGACCCTGAAAAGCTGCTGGACGGTTTCCTGCTGAAGCCGATGAACTGCCCGCATCACATCAAGATCTTTGGCAGCCAGCCACGGAGCTATCGTGACCTGCCGGTTCGTCTGGCCGAGTTCGGCACGGTGTATCGCTGGGAGCAGAGCGGTGAGCTGAACGGCCTGACCCGCGTCCGTGGGTTCACCCAGGACGATGCCCACCTCTTCTGCACGGAGGATCAGGTCGCGGCGGAAGTGCTCGGCTGTCTGTCCCTGGTGAAGATCGTTTTGACCACGCTCGGCATGACCGACTATCGCGTCCGTGTCGGTCTGCGTGATCCTGACAGCAGCAAATTCACGGGTGATCCCAAGAAGTGGGATGCCGCCGAAGCCGCCTGCCGTGAAGCCGCCGCCACCCTGGGTGTGCCCTTCACCGAAGAGCCCGGCGAGGCCGCCTTTTACGGACCGAAGATCGACTTCGTGATCAAGGACGTCATCGGCCGCGAATGGCAGCTCGGCACCGTGCAGGTGGACTACGTCCTGCCCGTGCGCTTTGACCTGAGCTACAACGGCGCGGACAACAAACCACATCGCCCGGTGATGATTCACCGTGCGCCCTTTGGCAGCATGGAGCGTTTCTGCGGCGTGTTGATCGAGCACTTCGCCGGTCATTTCCCGACCTGGCTGGCCCCTGAGCAGGTCCGCATCCTCACCATCAGTGAAAAGGTGGATGCCTTTGCCGAAGAGATCTTTGCCGAGCTCAAGACCGCCGGTCTGCGGGTGACGCTGAACAACGACGCCGACAAGATCGGTGCCAAGATCCGCAACGCCCAGCTCGACAAGGTGCCCTACATGCTCGTGCTCGGAGAAAAGGAGGCCGCTGCGAACAGCGTGGCCATCCGCCATAGCAAGCGCGGGGATCTCGGTGTCAAATCCGTGGCTGACTTCCTGACCGAAGTCACGGCGGAGGTGAAGGAGCGGAGGCTGTAAGGTGAAGCCGGTCTGTATTTGCAGTCTGCTAGACTGAAGGGTTGCGGGCAGGAGTGCCCGCTTCACTTTGGGAGCTGTCGTCTTTCCATGCCTTCCACGTTCAAGCTGCTCTTTGTCTGCCTCGGCAACATCTGCCGTTCTCCGGCTGCGGAGGGTGTGATGCGCCGTGTCATCGCCGAGGCGGGTTTGACGGACATGGTCCACATTGATTCCGCAGGCACCGCAGGCTGGCACACGGGCAAACGGGCGGACAGGCGCATGTTTGTCGCGGCAGAGGCGCGTGGATTTGATCTGACCAGTTTCGCCAGACAGGTGCGGGACACCGATCTCGCCGAGTATGACTTGGTGCTGGTCATGGACCGCAGCAATCACGCGGACATCCGCGCCTTTGACCGGGGCAGCCTTCATCGGGACAAGGTGCGGCTCTTTTGTGAGTTCTGCACCGATCATGACGAGACCGAAGTGCCGGACCCCTACTATGGCGGGCCAGAGGGTTTTGAAAAGGTGCTGGACCTGCTGGAGGACGGTTGCGCCGGGGTGCTGCGGCATGTGCAGCAGCGGCTGGCTAAAACCGCGTGATTTGTGCTCGCCATCCGGCGCGGCAATGAATAAACCGTGCGTGTCATGAATGCCCGCATCGCCCTGGTTCTCCTCTCCTGCGTCCTCAGCGTCGCCACCGGACTCGTCCTGTCGCGTGGCAAAGGCACGTCGGAGGCCAAACGCAGCGGGCTGGTCATCGGCCTCAGCATGGACACGCTGAAGGAGGAGCGCTGGATCGGCGACCGAGACCTCTTTGTCGCCAAGGCCAGGGAACTTGGAGCCGAGGTCCTGGTCGAGTCGGCCAACAGCGACGACACCCGCCAGCTCCGGGATGTGGAAAGCCTGATCACACGCGGGGTGGATGCCTTGGTCATCATCCCGCACAACGGTGCCGCCATGGCCCGCGCGGTGGAGATGGCCCATGCCGAGGGCATTCCCGTGCTGTCCTATGACCGCCTCATCACCGGAGCCGATACGGACCTCTACATCACCTTTGACAACGTTAAGGTCGGCGAGCTGCAGGCCCAGTTCATCGCCGACCGGCTCCCTGCCACCGGGAAGCTGCGCCTCATCCGCATCTACGGGGCGAAGACGGACAACAACGCCGTCCTTTTCAAACAGGGCCAGGATAACATCCTGAATCCTCTCATCGCCGCCGGACGCATCGAGGTGGTGTTTGAGGACTGGGCGGAAGATTGGAAACCCGAAAACGCGAAGAAGATCACCAACGCTGCCATCACCAAAGCCGGGCAGGGGATCGATGCCATCCTGGCCAGCAACGACGGCACCGCCGGAGGTGCGATCCAGGCCCTGATCGAAGAAGGCCTCACTGGCAAAGTCATCGTCACCGGCCAGGACGCCGACCTCGCCGGCTGTCAGCGCATCGTCGCCGGGACACAAACCATGACCGTTTATAAACCGCTCAAAGTCCTGGCGACCCAGGCGGCGGACCTCGCTGTTAAACTCGCGGCTGGGAAGCCCATTATCGCCAGAGAAGAAAGCGACAACGGCAAGGTCAAAGTGCCTTCCCTCTTCCTGCCCATCATCGCGGTGACCAAGGAGAACCTGCGGGAAACCGTCGTGGCCGATGGCTTCAGGGCGGAGAAGGATGTGTATGTGAAGTGAGGGGGAAGTCGCTTCAATGAAATGGTCTAACGATCTTTAGTGACGTGCATCAAAAATCCTGTGAACTGGTATCGCCTCAATGGAGGTCTGCTTCAGCACGATTTTGCCAGCCGGACCCCAGAGAAGTGCCAAGATCTTTTTATGGGCAGCAGATGGCAGCTCGGTGGCACCGGGCCGGATTGCAGCCACACCAGGAGCGGTGATGGAGGCTGTTCACCTGGGTGTTCCAGGCTGTCGGCAGAACGTCTTGCCACGATTGATTCATGAGAGACGTATTCACAACGATGTATCACTGGTCTCCAGCTAATTGAAAGTCTTTGTCTTGAAAACCGCTCTCATCCTCTTTTCCGCACTCTCTTTTCTTGTCTATGGATCGGCGTGCTTTTTTTCAAGCTACATGAAGCAGGAGTTCCTTCGCTACCGCCTTGGATCGCAGCGCATGCTTGTGGGTGCCTTGCAGTGGTGCGCAGGGCTCGGCCTGCTGGCAGGAATGACTCAGCCGTGGATGGGTCAGTTGGCAGCGGGTGGACTGACGCTGATGATGCTGGTTGCCATTATAGTCCGTGTCCAAATTAAGGATACTATGCTGCAAACAATCCCGGCACTGTTCTACTTAGTGCTCAATGCCTATTTGTTCTTCTCGGTCTTCTAAGCCGTGCTTCGACTACAGCAGTGCTATGGCGGCGCACATCGAGAGCACCACGAGGGAAGGCAGCGCCTTGCTGATTGGATCTTTCACTTTGAGATGCATGGCAAAGGCTCCCAGCATAAGCACCCCCATGCCTACCGCCGCCGGTTGCGTCAGGCTCGGAATCCAAATTGAGGCAAGAAGCCCTAAGGCCAAGCTCACTTTGAGAATGCCGATGAAGCAATAGAACGGGAAGGGAAGCCCATAGACGGCGAACTCCTCGCGCAAATTTTTTGCGTCCTTGCCACGATACGAAGTTGCTTTGCCGCGACGCAATAGCCAGACATTCAGAATGCCAAGCGACACAATGAGTTTAAGAGCAATGAGGAGATAGTCCATGATGTTGAGGGGGATCGATTCAACATCGGTGGAATCAAGCGCGAGCGAGAGTGCTTCAATCTCTTTAAACTGCAAGCAAATCCCCTGAGCACGTCCCCTCATATCCCAGAACACCGTGGCATATGGCAACCACCGCGAGCCCATAGACTCCCTTGATTACCCGCTAACCAAGTCGCCACGAATTGCGGCAAAACCGCCGGATTTTATCCCGTTTCGGTTTGAGGCTACAACCCCTGAATCTTCTCCCGAATCGCCTCGATGGAGGTCTGCTTCAGCACGATTTTGCCATCGGGACCGATGAGGTAAAAGGTGGGGAAGTTGCGCAGGTTGAAGAGGGTGGTAATGGGGCCGCTGGTGGTGCCGTCGGACCAGTTGCGAAAGTTCACTTGGTAGTCTTGATAGGCCTTGCGGGCTTCATCGGGAATGTCGGTGTTAATGCCGAGCACGATCACGGGTTTGTCCTTCATGTCCGTGACGAACTGGTTCACCATGGGGATCACACCATGACAGGCATGGCACCAGCCGCCCCAGAACATAAGGACGACGTGTTTGCCGCGATGGTCGCTCAGCTTGAAGGCGCTGCCGTCCACGTCTTGGCCCTCGATTTCAGGCACTTCACTGCCGACGGAGAGATTGCTCATTTCAAAGAGCATTCGCCCGGCCTGATCGGCAATGGGGAACCCCTGAATGGTGACATTGGAAAAGCTGGAGACGATTTTTTGAAAGCAGTCCATCGCCTGCGTCTTGGCGGCCTCGGCCTGTTCGGGTGTGAGCGCGGCATCGAAACGACGGAAGTGCTGCATGCCGAGGGCATACAGAGCGGCGGCTTTTTCTTCCGTGTTTGGGTTCTTTTCCTGGATGCTGCGCAAGATGGGCCCCACGGTTTCAAATGGCTGATATTCCAGGGCCTTCACGGCGGGGGCGATGCCTGCGCTGGCGACATGCGTGGTGGCCAACATTTTGAGCGCTTGCTGATACTCCGGGAAGGCGGCTGCTTGAGTGATGAGCCAGGAGACACCAAGGGCGCTGTCTGGATCGGTGGCGTGCGCTTCAGTGATCTTCAGCACGCGGGTGGCATAAGGACCGGCGCTGGGGATACTACTGCGATATTTCGCTTTTTCCTCCTCCGTGGTCGCGGCGATGATCTTCTGCGTATTGGCACGCACGCTGGTTTCATACTCATCGATGACCGCGCGGATTTGCTCACTGACGGTCTGAGCATGGACGGAGGAGCAAAGGAGGCAGAGCAGGAAATGACGAAGCATAGGACCGGGGAAAAAATTCAGATGAGACGACGATGAAAGACCCATAAAGAAAGGATCATCAAAAAAGCGCTGCCGGGTTCAGGCACGACCTGAAAGCGGGTATAAACATTGTCATAAAAGGTAACAGGTTCACCATAGTCCTCCGTGTGCGCTGTGAGGGTAAAGGTCTGACCGCTCAATCCGGTATCCGGTGCCTCCACGCGATACAGCACGCCATCGGTCAAACCTTCCAGCGAGATATTAAAACCACCTGCGCTATTGGTGAATCCAGAAGCGAGAAGCAAATCAGTGGCGTCGTCATAGACATGGATTTCAGTGCTGGTCCAGCCTTCACCCGGAGTGTAAAACAAATCAGCCGCCAAGGTGTCCTGATAGACGACTCCTGTGAGGATGGCATCGGAAACGAAACCATCGATGGTGGACCGATAACGGGTGGCATAATGCTGAGTTACGACGAGGGGACCGATGACTTCGGCATTCGAACCCGGAATGGCCATACTCTGATAACCGATGCCGATTTCTTTGAGGAGAGGAAACATGAGAGCTTCCCGATGTCCCACCCCTGGCTGCAATCCGGTCCCGCTTCCCCCGTCCAGCCCCCAATCGATGGCCAAGGCCGTGTGCCCATGCGTGGCATCCACGGCTGTGGCAAAGAGGCTTTCACCCACCTCCAACCATTGGGATGAATAGCCTGCGGAGATGATCTTTTGAGAAACAGTCTGCCCACCCAGACCATGCGCCTGCTGATCCTCCGTCACCATGGTGTTGGAATACAAGGTCGCGGATGCATTCAAAGAATTGTTCCAGGCCAGAGGTGCTGCGGGGGTGAGATTGCCCCATTGAGCCAGCAATGCCGCCGCATCGACCCCATAAAAATTCAGGGCAGCGGCGACGGTGGGGTGATCTGATTTGGGGCTGTCCCACACGCCGGGACTGGACATGTTCACGAACAATTCCAGTTCATCTGCCGGGGCAGTGCGCATTCGGTTGATGAGCTCCAGCCAAAACTGTTGATCCGCCGTCGGGTCAGCCGCCGAAAGCGTCTGCCCCAGACAAAATATCCCCACCATTCCGCAGAGGCGAAGAGGAGGTCGGGGGATCATCGGAAGCATATATCTAGTTTATGGTAATTATAAACATCTGCAAATAAGATCTCACAACAGTCTCAACGCCCATTTGTTTACAGGCGGCGTTTATGCCATGAGAAAGGGATGAAGATTTTGGCCGCGATGTCAGGGGGAGTGGACAGCAGTGTTGCGACGGCGCTGCTCGTTCAGGAGGGGCATGAGGTGGTGGGGGCCTACATGAAGAATTGGATCAATGAGGAAAATATCATCGGTCATTGCCCCTGGGAGGAGGACATCGTGGATGCACGCGCGGTGGCGGAGCAGCTCGGCATCGAGTTCCATGTCGTGAACCTCATGCGGGAATACCGGGAGCGAGTGGTGAAGTATCTCCTGGAAGGTTATCAGGATGGCGTCACGCCGAATCCCGATGTGATGTGCAACCGCGAGATGAAGTTTGGCGTGCTCTGGGACTGGGCAAAAGAGCGCGGGTTCGATGCCATCGCCACCGGCCATTATGCGCAAAAGGGCGACGACCAACAGACCATCCTGCGCGGGGCGGATGGCAACAAGGATCAGACCTATTTCCTGGCGATGATGCAGCCGGAGCAGGTCAAAATCGCCCGGTTCCCAATCGGTCATTTGTTAAAGCCGGAACTGCGAGAGCAGGCACGGAAGCTGGGACTCAAGACCGCCGAAAAGAAAGATAGCCAGGGCATCTGCTTCATCGGCGAGGTGAAGATGGAGGACTTTCTGCGGACGTTTGTGGATGACAAACCGGGACCGATTGTAAACCTGGAGGGCAAGGTGCTGGGGGAGCATCGCGGGCTGCATCTTTACACGCTTGGGCAGCGCAAAGGCATCGGCGTGGCGAGCAATCTCTACAAGCAAGCCTATGTCGTAGTCGCCAAGCGTCATGAGACGAATGAACTCGTCATTGCCATCGAACGTGAAGACACGCCTTTGCTCTGGTCCCGGAGATGCACCTTGGTGAATGTCTCAACAACGAGATTGCCCTTGGATCAGGTTCAGATTTTGCAGGCACAACCTCGCTACCGTTGCCCGGCAGGGGATGCCGAATTCCGTCCGCTTGAGGGTGGGCGTGCGGAGTTGGTTTATGCCCAGCCTCAACGCGCCCTAACTCCAGGACAAATCTGCGCCCTTTACGATGGCAATCGTTTGTTAGGCGGAGCTGTTTTTGAGCGAATCGAATACGACGGATAAATCTCGCGGAAGCCCCCAATCCACCCATTTGGTTTTAATCGACCGGTTTGCGGATCTGCCATTGTTTCTCCGGCCAGCCGAGATTCTTCACGGTCGTGGTTGGGTATTCCCAGGCAGTGGCATCCCCTGTGTAAAGGATGACGCGAGTTTTCTCCGCAGCCATGGCTGAGGCCTGTGGTAGGTCCAGGTATTTCAATACATTGAGGTAGGCCGGTCCTTGATTGTGGCTGGTGGGCAGGTCATGCAGATCCAATCGTGTGATGCCGTCTTCAAAGAGAGAGGCATACAGGGCATTCGCGGCCATGTCCCGATGGCCCTGTAGCCAGAGCGGGGTCTTTTCGAAACCGGGAATTTGCTTGAGGCCTTGCACGGTGCGTCTCACATCCCAGACGCGCATGGAGTCCAGTGTCTGTCCTACTAGGTAAAAGCGGCGCTGTCTTTGCGTCTGCGCTTTCACACTGCCTGTCCACTCGGTGGGGCCTATTCCACGTGGGCAGACATAAGCCATGCCCCATTTGAAGGTCTCGAACATTTTCTTTTCGCTCTCGAAGGCTTGGTCGTCTTTTTGAGTGGAGGGGAAACTTTCGATGAGCTTGGCGAAACGAGATTCATACGTGTTGCAGAAGTCTTGCCAGCCCTGTTGATCCAGGACATTGAGAGCGACGAGTTCCAGGTCCTCCGCACGCAGGCCAACTCGATGTGTGATGTAGAGCCGCAGGCGAAAAGCGCTGTCCGTTTCGAAGTCATACGCCGTCATGCGGATGCCGTCGCGTTCCACGCTGTTCTCTTTAGACATGGCTACCGCAGGGGCGTCCTTGGGCCAGCCTGCGAAGACTTTGCTTTTTAAAGCGGTCATCCACTCATCGCGTTGTTTTTCCCAGTCTGCTTTTGAGGTCGAAGGCGCAGGCTTAGCAGCCGCTGCAACGAAGCTCTCGTCAATCGTGGTGTTCTTCTCGTCTTTCGGCAGTTCCTTGAAGACTTTCAACACTTCAGGTTCCAGGGATTTTTGGGCACCTTCATCCAGGACGGCCATGGGATCGGCTCCTTTGAGATGACGTTCGAACCAATGGAAGGCTCCGTTGTTGAGAGGTTGCAGGTCTTTATGCGGCCCCTCGGCTACTTGCAGGCCGATATTCTTCTCCTGGCCTAACAAGGAGTAGATGCGCCGGACGTTTTGATAAATGTTGAACACGCCATCAATGGGAAAGATGTCGTCTTTGTCCGTGTTGCAGATCAGCAACGGGCGCGGAGCCACCAGGGCGACCAGGCGGTCATAGTCCCAGCGGTAGGTGTTCACATAAAACATGCAGTCGCAGTGGCCTTCGATGCAGCCGCCCACAACATGATTGCGCATTGTCGTAACACCCGCCGTTGGGGCCGCAGCCTTGATGCGATTATCCAGAGCCGCCACCCACCAGGAGTAAGCCCCGCCACCGCTGCGTCCGGTGACTCCAAAACGTGTCTTGTCCACCTCAGGCCGCGTTTCCAGGTAATCCAGCGCCCGGATGCCTGCCCAGGCCTCAAGACCTGCGGGTGTGTAACCTCGCGACATCCACCACCAGCGGCCCTTGCTATACGTGCCATGGTGCTCGCCCCGGATCTCGCCAAGCTGCACGGTGTCAATGATCAGGCAGGCGTAACCATGACGGGCGAACCAGATGCCGTGGTGGTGATAGCCCGTTTTGTTGCCATAGCTCACTCCGTCCTTCACGACATTCGCATGGCCACAAACGTAAAGGATCGCTGGCAGAGGTTTCTCGACTTTAGTGGGCAGGTAGAGATTGGCCGTCACATACAGCCCTGGCACGGCCTGGTAATGCAGGTTTTCCACCACGTAACCATCCCCTTTGACCTCACCGGTTTTCACGGGCATCAGCGGCGTCTTATCCGGCATGGGGTCCAGGCCCAGCATTTCTGCCAGTTGGCGTCGGTATTCCGGTACCTTGGCCTGCCAGTCCTCAGCCGTCTGGATGTCCTTCAGCCCGCCGTTTTCTTCAATGTCCACGGTTTGCTGCTGCATGTATTTATCCAGCATCCGTGCGCCTGGAGAGTCCGGTGTCTTTTCAGGAAACCGTCCGGCATAAACAGACAGAGGCAGCAGGAGATAAAGGAGCGACTTCATGGCGTGAAATCAATACTCCAACGGAAGTGGTGATCTTGTCGCCAGAGGTGATACTGTCCTGCCCGATGGGGACAGGTTTCAGTCACACTCTGGCTATTTTGATACCGCCTGAAGACACCGACAAGATCTCAATCCGCGTTATCGATCAGCTTGGCGAACTCATCGAAGAAATACTTCGCATCGTTGGGACCGGGCGCGGCTTCGGGGTGGTATTGGACACTCAGCACGGGGGCTTCGCGATGGCGCATGCCTTCCACGGTTCCGTCGTTGAGATTGATGTGGGTGACCTCGACATTGGAGGGCAGGCTGGCTGGATCAATCGCGAAGCCATGATTCTGGCTGGTGATGGACACCTTGCCGCTGCGCAGGTCTTTGACCGGTTGGTTGCCGCCGCGATGACCGAACTTGAGTTTGAAGGTCTTACCGCCGTAGGCATGACCGAGGATCTGGTGCCCCAAGCAGATGGCAAAGATGGGCTTTTTCCCGATCAGTTGCTTTACTTCCTTGTGGATGTAATCCAGGGCAGCGGGATCTCCAGGCCCATTGGAAAGGAAGACGCCATCGGGATTTCGGGCCAGAACCTCTTCGGCTGTGGCCGTGGCAGGCACGACGGTGACATGGAAGCCACTCTGGCGGAGACCGCGCAGAATGTTCCGCTTCATCCCGAAGTCATAGGCCACGATGTGGTGCCTGGCTTCAGGCAGCGGGTGAAAGGCTCCTTCGGGGCCGCCTTCTCGGTTCTGGCTGGGACTCGGGATGTCCCATTGGCGGCTGAGCAAGTTGTCCGGGTCCCAAGTATAAGTGGTCTTGGTGGTGACTTCCTTGACGAAGTCGCTGCCGCTCATCGGGGCGCTGTCCTGCGCAAGTTTCACGGCTTCCTCGACACTGCTCACCTCGGTAGTGATGACGGAACGCATAGCGCCGAGCGTACGCAGGTGCTTGGTCAGCGCACGGGTATCAACGCCTTGGATACCAGGGATGTTGTGCTGCTTGAGATAAGCATCCAGGGACTGGGTGCTGCGCCAGTTGCTGGGTACATCGCAAAGCTCTTCGATGACGAACCCGCGCACATGCGGTTCGCTACTCTCATCGTCCAGGGTGTTGATGCCATAGTTCCCGATCATCGGGTAGGTCATCGCCACGATCTGGCCACGATAGGAAGGATCGGTCAGGACTTCCTGATAGCCGCACATGGATGTATTAAAGCAAATTTCGCCCGTGCGTGTGCCGGGAGCGCCAAAGGATTCGCCTTCAAAATATCGTCCGTCTTCGAGTGCCAGAATTGCTTTCATTAAATGGGAAACTTGGGCACCTAGCGCGATTGTGCGGGGAATGCAAGGGGGCTGATGAAATGTCTTTGAGAAGTCACAAGTTCCGGGAATCGAGGTTGCAGTGTGGCCTTGTTGCAGATTGAATCCCTAGAAATGATCTCAGGTCTCATTGCAGGCTCACTGCGTTTGGCTACCGGGGCGCTCGCACGCTGGCATGGCTGCGGGCCGGAGTTGCGTCAGCGGATCTATTTTGCCAATCACACCAGTAACCTGGACGGCCCCATCCTTTGGGCCAGTTTGCCGACTCCGTTGCGAATGAAGACCCGGATGGTGGCAGCCCATGACTACTGGAGTGTGGGAAAACTGCGTCCGTGGCTGGCACAGAGGGTTTTCAGAGCTGTGCTGATTGAGCGTAAAAAACCCACGGCTGAATGCAATCCACTGGATACCATGCTCCAGGCCATGGGCGAGGACCACTCTTTGATTATCTTCCCGGAGGGAGGACGCCAGACCGGTCCAGAGCCCCAACCCTTCAAAGCTGGTCTTTTCCATTTGGCCAAGCGCAGACCGGAAATCGAACTTGTGCCTGTTTGGATGGAAAATCTGAATCGAATCCTGCCCAAGGGCGAAATCCTGCCCGCCCCTTTGCTGGGCAGTCTGGTCTTTGGCACACCCATCCGATTGGAGGAGGGGGAGACAAAGCCTGACTTTTTGGAACGGGCGCGCCATTCGGTGATCTGCCTGCGTGGAATATGTGCCTGATACCTTTATGAATCTGGATCGTGAACTCACTTGGTTGATTGCTGGCGTTGTCGGTTTGCTCATTGTGGCTTCCTTCATCACGCGGATTCTTTTAAAGCGTGCCCGCACTGAGGGTGCCCGCGCCACACTGGAAAATGTGGCTGCGCGCACTCGGGCTTGGTGGGGGATGGTGATCATTTTCACCCTGGCAATTCTGATTGGTAAAACCGGCACCACTTTGCTTTTCGGGCTGCTGTCCTTCATGGCGCTGCGGGAGTTCATTACCCTGACGCCGACCCGTCCTGGGGATCACCGCACGCTCTTCTGGGTCTTCTTTGTCATCACGCCGCTGCATTATTGGTATGTGCTGGATGAATGGTATGGCATGTATTCCATCTTCATTCCGGTGTATGCCTTTCTCTTTGTTCCCATGCGCAGTGCCCTGTCGGGAGACTGTGAACACTTCCTGGAGCGCACGTCGAAGATCCAATGGGGACTGCTCATTTGCGTTTACTGCGTCAGCCATGCGCCCGCCCTGCTGGCCCTGGACCTGAAAAACTACGCCGGTGAAAACGCCAAGTTGCTTTTCTGGTTCGTGATCATTGTGGAGATCAGCGATGTGCTTCAATACGTGTGGGGCAAGACCTGTGGGAGACACAAGATCGCTCCCTCAGTCAGCCCGAATAAGACTTGGGAAGGCCTGGTCGGTGGCGGTCTGTGCACCATCGCCATCGGGGCTGCCTCCTGGCAGGTCACGCCTTACTCTCCGCTTCAGGCGGCTGGCATGAGTGCGCTGATCGTGCTGACTGGATTCCTCGGAGGTCTTGTGATGTCGGCCATCAAACGGGATCGCGGGGTCAAGGATTGGGGCCATGCCATCGCAGGCCACGGAGGGGTGATGGACCGGCTGGACTCCCTCTGTTTCGCCGCACCTGTGGTCTTTCACATTACGCGCTACGGCTTCGATTCCCATGCGATCCTGCAGAAGTTTTAGGCCGGTTTGACCCGGCCCTTCCAACAGTGGAATCACATAAAACTAGGTCGTCTCCAGACCACGGGCCATGACCACCTTGCCGGTGCGCACGGTTTCGATGATGTCGAACTTGCTCAGCAGGCGCACGGCGGCGTCAAGCTTGTCGGTATTGCCGCTGATCATGGCGATCAGGCTGTCTTCCTGGAGGTCCACGGTCTTGCCATTGTAGTGCTCCACGATTTGCAGGATCTCCGTGCGCTGCTCAGGACCGGCGGCGATCTTCACCAGCACCAGTTCCTTCGCCACGGCGTCGCGGTCGTTGTGTTCGGTGCCGTGGATCACGTCGATCAGTTTGTTCACCTGCATGATGATCTGGTGCAGGCCCTCGGGATGACCGCTGATGCCGATGGTCATGCGGCTGAAGCGCGGGTCACGTGTCTGGGACACGACCAGGGATTCGATGTTGAAACCACGACGGCTGAACACCGCGCAGATGCGGCCGAGCACGCCGGGCTGGTTGTTCACCATCACGCTTAGCGTGTGGATGTTGATGATGTCAGCCTGTGGCGCAGGCTTCTTATCGGTGGTGGCAGGGATGCGGTCGCTCATGGTGCTTGTCTGTGTAATTAAAAGATTGAATTGAAAAATGAATGGTTAGGCTGCGCTGCGCAGGTCTTTCAGGCGTTGACGGGTCATCTTGACGTATTCGGCACTGCGCTCGATCCCGATCCAGCGGCGGCCCTGGGTCTCGGCGGCAATGGCCGTGGTGCCACTGCCCAGGAAAGGGTCGAGGACGACATCGCCATCGTCCGTGCTGCAGGCGACCAGTTTGTTAATCAGACGCAGGGGTTTCTGGCTGGGGTGCCCCACCTTTTCCTTGTGCAGCCCTTTCAGGCTGGGGACACGCAGGATATTGGTGGCATACTTGCCCTGTTTCAGATGGGCCTTGCGGGCCTTCATGTCCTTGTAGCGCGGATCACGCAGATAGTCGGCGATGGTCTTGGCGCTGTAGGGCAGGCGCACTGCATCTTTGTTAAACTTCGTCCCTTCACCGTTGCGCAGCACGAGGATCATCTCGTATTGCGGGGTGAAGCTGTCCCGCCGCTCATTGTAGCCCACCGCACGATCCCAGATGATGAGATCGTGAAACTGGTGCTGCTGAGTGAGCCGGGACATGAGGTGAATGAAAGTATGCTCGCGTTTGCCTAATTGGCCGAAGATAAAGCACAGGCCGTCCGGGCGGAGGACGCGCAGGGATTCGCCGACCCAGGACTCGCACCAGGCGAGGTAGGCTTCAGGCGTTTTCCATTGCGTGTCCCAGGCTTCATCTTCGAGGACGTTAAAGTAAGGAGGATCGGCGATCACCGTCTGGGCGAGGGCATCCGGCAGCTTCTTCAGCTCCTTCAGCGCATCACCCTTGATGACGGTGTTGAATTTCATGGGAGGGGAAGCGGACGGGGGCGTCCGCTCTCCAGGCGTTACGTGGAACCGGTGGGCTTTTCCATCTTATGCTTCGGTGCCTCGATGATCATGTCTTCCAGGGCGGCGCCGGCAGGGATCATCGGGAACACGTTTTCATACTTGATGCACTCGGCCTCAATGATGCAGGGGCCGTCATTGTAATCGAGAGCCTGCTGCAGGATGCGCTCCACGTCAGCCGGGCGGCGGATGTGGAAGCCCTTGATGCCATAGGCTTCGCCCAGCTTCACAAAGTCTGGGTTGCCCACCAGATCCACACCGCTCTCACGGTTTTCGAAGAACAGCTCCTGCCATTGGCGCACCATGCCCAGGTAGCTGTTGTTCAGCACGATGATCTTGATCGGCAGCTTGTGAATCGCAGCCGTGGCCAGTTCAAACAGGGTCATCTGGAAACCGCCGTCGCCAGAGATGGACACCACCAGCTTGTCCGGGCAGGCCAACTGCGCACCGATGGCGGCAGGGAAGCCAAAGCCCATCGTGCCCGCACCGCCGGAGCTGATCCAGTGATAGCTTTCGTCGTTCTTATAGAACTGCGCCGCCCACATCTGGTGCTGCCCCACGTCGGTTGTCACGATCGCCTTGCCCTGGGTGAGGTTGTAAAGTTCATCGATCACCTGCTGCATGCGCAGGCCACCCTGTTTTTTGTAGGTGAGGGGGAATTTCTTCTTGTAACCGTCCACATGCGTCAACCACTCCTCGGTCGGCAACTTCTCCGTCAGCGGCAGCAGGGCGGCCAGGGCGGCTTTCGCATCGCCTTTGATGGCCACGTCCACCTGGATCATCTTGTTGAACTCAGCGGCATCGATGTCGATGTGAATGAGCTTGGCATTGCGGCCAAACATGTGCGGCTTGCCGATGATGCGGTCATCGAAGCGGGAACCCACGTTGAGGATCAGGTCGGCCTCACAGATCGCCTTGTTGGCATAGGCCGTGCCGTGCATGCCGAGCATACCGAGGGATAGGGCGTGCGTTTCAGGGAACACACCTTTGCCGAGCAGGGTCGTGGTCACCGGAGCGCCCAGGGTTTCGGCCAGCTTGAGCAATTCCTTGTCGGCACGGGCGATCATCGCGCCTTGACCGGCGAGAATCACGGGGCGCTTGGACTGGGAGATCAGGCGGGCGGCTTCCTCGATCTTCTTCTGGTCGATCTTAAAGGCCTCTTCTGGATGATAACCTGGAAGATCAATCGGCTCATCGTAATTACCCGTGAAGGGAGCCTGGCTCTTGTCTTTTGGGATGTCGATCAGCACCGGACCTGGACGGCCTGTGGTGGCGATGTGATAGGCCTCACGGGCGATGCGGGGAATCGCATTGGTGTCCTTCACCAGGTAGTTGTGCTTCACCACCGGGGCGGTGATGTTAAAAATGTCCGCTTCCTGGAAAGCGTCCTTGCCCAGCATCCAGCTCACCGTCTGACCGCAAAGCACGATCATCGGCACGCTGTCCATCTGCGCGGTCATCAGACCCGTGATCGTATTGCCGGCACCGGGGCCGGAGGTCACCAGCACCACGGCTGGCTTGCCCGTGGCACGGGCATAGCCATCGGCCATGTGGACTGCACCCTGCTCATGACGCACCAGCACGAACTTCATGTCCGTCTTCATGGTTTCCAAGGCGTCGAAGATCGGGATGGCCGCGCCACCCGAATATCCGAACACGTATTCAATGCCGAGATCGGCCAGGGTCTTGATCAGCGCTTGTGCGCCATCCATTTTTTGAGTGCTCATGGGGATTGTTAGATGAAAATTGCGATTTCGAAGGTCACTTTGAGGCTGTTTTGAAAAATAACAAGGCAAAGTTTGGTGATTTTAGGTTCAATTTACTCATTTAATGCCAATCAAGGTTTAAAGATTCATCAAAAAAGCACGAACAAGGCAACCAGGGCGCTGCATCCATCTGAAAAACACCCCATTTCAGGGCAAATCGCGGCGAATCGCCATGTGACTCGATTTATGTTCGGGATAAGTTCATCATTCCATCCTTCCCGCGCATGAGCGATCCCATCCCTCCCACCCTTTTCTGTGACTTCTGTGGTCAATCGAATGCCACCCGCTTGGACGATCACCTCATTTGTGATGGTTGTTACATCGCCAAGGGTTCCTGCTGCGCCGGCGAGGATGATGCTGAAGATCCCTGCCCGGATCAGGGTTCCTGAGGGCAGGGGAGCCACCCCGCTTTGTAGCCTTTTATATAGCTTTTGCATTTTCTCGGCTCTCGCGCCCAATTTTTCGTCATAAAGCCCTGCCGTTGAATCGATTGCGCATATTGGGGCATGGCTCATCGATGGCTCAAAATGGCTCAAGACCCTCAACATTTGTCTCCTGCCGGGAGGTTCGCTTGAAACAGGAAAAAGCGCGGGCACAGGAATTGGATGGCTCCTCATGGAGAGAACCGGGCGGATTAAAGCTGCCAAAGGCAAATGCTTTTTCAGGGCAGGGGACTCGCCTCGGCCCTGGGGTCACAGCCCTGGAAAGTCGCCAAAAAGGCATGGAATCCGTCTCAAACCACGATTTTTCAAAACACGTTCCTCACGTGATAAATCAACCCAATCAACGAATAATCAAGACTCATTAATCATTAAGAAACCCAAAATAAAGTCGCTCTGCACATCTTGGGTGATTTTCACCCAAGAGAGACCACCATCCCTTCAAGACCGCCCGTTTTGTCTGCGGTCTCCCCGTCTTTGGCAGTGCTGCTACCCACCGACAGCTCCTACTCGGCGCGGGTTTCACACGCTGCCTTCAGGGTCGTCAGGGAAGACTTCACGGTGTCAATGTTCGCCTCCAGGCCCTTGATGCCCCGGATCAGCCCCTCGCGCCCGTCCGGTTGCAGGAGGTAAGACTGCCGATACATCTCCACATACATTTGCAGGGCGACCAGGTCGCGGATCGCCTGACGCAGCGGGATACCCACGGGGGATCGGGGATCGCAAAACACCAGGTCATCCCGCAGCGACTCTAGGGAACCCGTATCGAAGGATTGCAGCGGCAGGCTCACCTCCTGCTTCGCGTCTTTCAGCTCCTTTAAAAACCCAGGGATGGCAGTATCCAGCCTTTGCAGGACCCGCCCATGCACCTCCGCCTCCTGGCCGATGGCCGCCAGTAGGGCCTCATAGCGGGCCACCCGTTCCTGCGCCTCCTTGCGGCCTTGCAGCCAAACAATCCCAAAAGCCCCGCCAAAAGCCGCCGAGGCCGTGACCACCAGGGTGATCAGATGCAGGAGAAAGTCGAGAAGATCGTGACAGGCGCTCATGGCAGATCCAGAAGACTCAAGTCCGCCCAAGTTGTCAAGAGATCAGGCCGTGCCGTCTCAGACACGCGAAAGCCGTTTGAGCAGTCCTGAGACCGATCAGGATCGTGGAGGGAAGTCAGGTAATGGCCCATGCAAATTGCGCTTCTGCGCAACTCTGATGCCAGCCCTCTCAACTGTCTTCACTCATTTGGCCATCCCCGCGCCCCCCGATTCTCCTCAATGAGAAATCAGCGCCACCTCCGCCCGCACCTGCTGGCGAAAAATCTTCGCATGGCGATGCTCGCCCACCGTGCTCACCGATTCATCGGCCAGGAGGGTCCCGCGCACCTTATCCACATAAGCCTCCATCGTTTCCGGTGTCTCAGAGCCGCGCTCCACCATCATGACCACCCGAACGAGAGAATTGTAATCCACCGCCGGGAATTCCCCGTGCAGTTGTTGTAATAAAAACCGAAGCCTCAGCGGATCAAGGGAGATGCTCATAGATCAGTCCTTTCGTCAGCAGAATTTAATTTTGCTCTATTAAACTTTAAAATAAATTAACCACTTTTGCAATTCTTTTTAGAAAAATCGTCAAATGCCAGGCCTCACCCAGATTTGCAGCCGCGAGCCTCTGAAAAAAGGAGCTCACGCAAAGGCGCAAAGCCGCAAAGATCAGAAAGCCTCTGGAAACTTTTGCGCCTTTGCGCCTTCGCGTGAGAATTCTGGATTGGGGAATGAGTGTGCGCGAAAAGAGGTCAAAATCAGGTCTTGGGAGCGCTGTCGATGGCTCAAAATCCAATGACGAAAAGCACGGGTTTAATGATATCGATAGATTGATTATCAACCATTTAAAATAAATTCAGTTGAGCTAGTTGCTACCATTTGGAGCTCAAACCGTGACGATTCAGATCTTTGGCAAAGCGCATCGTGCCCGGTCGTAGGGCGGAGTGTGTTCTGCGCGCAGAAGATCGCCAGCAGCTCGGACGTTTTCGCAGAACTACCCGCCTAGCTTGGGGGCATTGCAGGCCAAGGGATGTGGAGTGGCCATTCCACCTTCATTGAAAGGCGGGTCATCCGGCGGCAGGAAAGAGGGCGCGGACAAGCTCCATCGCGCCGGACACACCACGCCCTACGTTACTCTACTCACTGCCCTGGAAAACTGCTAGGCGACACGGGTGCGTATTACTGGAGATCATCGAATCTCCATCCGCTTCCCGGACAAGTGGGTGGCTGAATTGCACCTCGCGGACTGGATTGCTTCTCAAGAGGGGCCCATGATCGAGCCGCTTAAATCCCCCTCATTCTTTGCCGACCTTGACATCGACAACGGTGTCTTAACCTGGCCCAACGGATACGATATCGATCCTCTCACCGTCAGACACTGGGCAGAAGAAGGAATGTGAAACCCTCACGCGGTGCCTTGCCGTTAGAGCATTTTAAATTGTTTTGTCGCCTATCGAGGAAGCGCATTGAGAGGAGCGCGGACATTCGCTACGCGGCTACGCAGCTTGTCCGCCGTCTTCAAATGGCGGCGAAGCCGCGAAGAGCTAGGGTGCGGGCAGGAGTGCCCACGCTCCTCTCGAACTCTCTTCAGCAATCAGTCGGATCAGCTATATTATTATTTAACCGCAGATCGAATCCCAGGGAACTCGAAACCAGGGAAGGGATCAGATCTCGCTCCTTAGATCCATGGACACCATCCCTCTGAATCCCCCCCAATCCGACTCAGCCGTGGTTCAAAAACTCTGGGATTCCGATTGAAAGCAGTACTTCAGTCGTTTTTCTGGGCGTCAGGTCGAACCCTCGCCGGTTGCGAAAGGTCGCTGATTGGAAGCATGAGCTGGATGTCTCTAACGGAAGGACGGCCCGCCGGATAATGCCGGGATGACCTTTCGATCCACTCAAAAAAGAGGGGACGTATGCAAGTAATCCCACTGGGCACGCGTCACTGTGCCTCCAAACCTTTGATGTTGTGCTGGGTTTCCCAACTAGGAATCTGAGATAGTTGCAATGATCATGTAAATACTTTTTGTAAATAAAAAGCATACACAAGCGAAACTACAAAATTCTAAAAAAATTAAATATGTAATTTTCTATTGGATGACTGTTATCAAACTGAGAAAGGGCCGATGATTTTTGTTCCACCTCGGATTTAAACATCGCAATGGTTTTTGTAAAATATGCCCTAGTATCTTCTGAAAGGGTCATCAGCGCGTTGATATTAGGGAGATGCACTTGCGATAAGGTAATGGACAGATAAAACCAGTCCCTCTGATCACGGTAATCCTTTGAAATAGCAGCCCGAATGTTGTCAAGAAAACCGTTTAAATGAGTGACCTCAAAGCCACAGTTGCTCACTTCTCTAATGAGGATGGGCTCACAGCCATGATTTGCCAAAGCGACCTTTCCTCTATCAAACAGGTCACTTGAGAGAGAGTACGACGGCAATATTAAGACTTGTGTGTGAGTCAAGCCCATTTCGATGCTTGATTTCATTTGAAAGATCTGACCACTCAAAAGATCAAGTTTGGGAGCGTAGAGTTCTAGTTCAATCAAAACAAGGCGCATCTCTGAGACAAGGGCGTCCAGAGCAGCCTTGTCCTTATCACGTCGTGCGAAAGCCGTGGTAACTACAACGGTGAATATGGCGCCAAAAAACCCGATAGCCGCAGCGACCAGATTGGAATTTAAAAAGTCTATGTTTGCGAGTAACCCCCTCATAAAATAAAATACTGTCAAAGACTGAAATTTTTTGCGGGGTATTCCTTAGAGTTTATGCACTCAAAAAGACATAGCTGAAAATTTCGAAGAATAAGTAGCAATCAAAAAATAACAAATGCGGCTAGCGCCGCAACTGTCATTTTGCTGATTCTACCATCTTTTAAATTTCACATTACATACATTGTATGTAGTTATTGAATACACCCCGAGGCACCCTCTTGAGAGCCTCATCGGGCTTGGTTCTCTAACACTCGCTCAATCCCAGCCCTGGAGTCGAATCCAGACATCTCCGTCATTCATGGCCACTCGACGGGCTTCCCCCGGAATCAAGGGTTCGTAGCTGGAGGCGTAGCTGAAGGAGCGGCGGGTGGTGTGGCTGGGACGGTTGTTCCAGGCGTGGTGGGAGTGGCTGTGCCGGGTGCTGTTGCGGGAGCAGTGCCTGGAGCCGGGGTTGTCGGTGATGGGGTTCCTGTGGCGGGGGCGGTGCCGTCGGTGGTGGGGACCGGGGCGACGCTGACGGGATCGGTGACGGGCGGCGGTTCGGGTTTCTTAAAGGGATCTTCCCAGCGATGGAGATTTTGGGCGGCCTCGGTCGTGCCGATTTCCTGGAGGTAGGCGACACATTTTTGATGCCAGAGATCCAGATTGGGCGGGGCGTTGGGTTTCTCGGCGGTGCCTGGGAAGATGAGGTAGGTGACCTTGAGGTCGCTCTCGGGACGGCGATAAGGCGTAGCCTTGGGGTTGACGGCCTTGGCCATGAAGAGAGAGGCTTCGCCCATTTTCTGGCTGGGGCCGTAGTCGCCACAGATGGCGGGGTACATCTTCCCTTCATGGATGACGACGGCGTAGTCGCCGATGCTGGGCGTGTGTTTGTTCGTGGTGGCGTAAGGGCGGAACAGCAACGAGATGACGATGAAGGGGTCCTTTTCCGCAATGAGGCTGCTGCGGGCTTTCATCTCGGCGATCTCGAGCTTGAGCTGACCGATGAGGGCTTTCAGCTCGCGGTTGCGGTCGGCACTCAGGCCTTTGACGGCGAATTCGGTCTCGGCCTTTTTCAGGCGGGCCTCCCAACGGGCCAGGAGCGGGTTGGGCGTCTTGGTCTTTTTCGCCCAGGCGTAACTGGTGAAGGGCTGATAATAGTCCGACATGTAAATGTATTCATCCAGGGTGGCCATGCGGTCGCCATCGGAACCATCGGCGACGACATCCATCTCCGACTGAATGAGGAGGGCCTTGCGGCTGGTGGTGGGGTGGGTCAGTTCCAGGATGGTCTCGCAATCGAAGAAATTGTGCCGGTCCAGGATGCGATTCAGGCGGGTGATGTCGCGCTGAATGCCGCCGGTTTTGTTTTCATAAAGCTTGTGGTAAAAGCCGGAGATCTTGGATGCGGGCAGCATGGCATCCAGACCGGGCAGCAGTGAGGGCAGCTTGGGATTGATGCGGGAGAGTTCCTGAAGGCTTTGATTGGCCTTGGGCACGCGGATGGAGAGCTGAAATTCGGCCTTGTAGGCATCGGGGTTCAGTCGCTCAAGGCTGGCATAGGTCCCCTGCTCTGTCAGGAGTTTGGTCTGGATGGTGATGCCGTTGTAGAAGGTGGAGACGTCCACTTCCTTGCGCGGGATGTAATCCTCCGGCAGGGGCAAAGGTGGTGCGGGGACTTCGCGGACGACCTCTTTGACGACTTCCTTGATGACCTCGGTGGGCACTTCGACGAGTTTTTCCACCTCGCGGGTAACGATGCGGGTGCGCTCCTCCTGGGCGGCGGCGATGAGGTCTTTGAGTGTGGTTTTGATCTTGCCGGCAAAGGGGGTGAACGGCAGGACGATGAGCGTGGCTATGACGACCATGAACAGGAACCGGATCAGGGTGCCGAAGAAACTGCGGCGGGGCGGCGGGCTCGGCCAGGGGCTGGGACCACGCTGGTCAATCGGAGTGAGGGAGGGATCGGGGCGTTTGTTCATGCCGGGGTCAAAAAGGAGTGAGATTTTTTAAACTGTGCGCTTGGCGAACCGTCGCCGCAACAAAGGACGCAGGATGGCGCGGGGCAGAAGCCGAAAAAGCCGGGCGGCCACGGTGACGCCGAGGCCAGGATAGAGGCAGACGGTGCCAGAACGCAGGGCGGAAAGGGCCGCCGCCACGACCTGCTGAGGGGGGATGCGCAAGATCCCCTGCCCGTCCCGATCCGTATCGCCCCCGTCCGGGCGGCGGGCGGTCTGACTGAAACGAGTCGGCGTAGGCCCGGGACAAACGCAAGTGACGGCGATGCCCTGCGGTGCCAGTTCCACCGCCAGGGCCTCAGAAAAACTTGTGACAAAGGCCTTTGACGCGGCATACACGGCCATGTCCGGCAGGGGCAAGGCACTGGCCAGGGAGCTGACATTGAGGATGCCGCCGGGCCGCTGAAGCAACGGAATGCAGGCATGAGTCAGCAGGACCAGGGCGGTCATATTGAGATCCATCTGGGCACGCAGCTTGGCCGCAGCCGCACTGGCCACGGTGCCATAGTCGCCCATGCCGGCGTTATTGATCAGGAGGTTGGGCCGGAAGCCGGAGGCGGTCACGCTTTCCAACAAGGCCCCCCTGCCCTCGTCCGTGGCGATATCGCCGGTGCAGAGGTGAATCTGTAGGCCACCATTCAGCGCGAGGCATTCGGCCTTCACTGCCTCGAGCGCCTCGATCCGACGCCCGGTGAGAAACAGCGCCTTCGCAGTGGGGGCGAGCTGACGCGCGAACTCGGCCCCCAGGCCGGAGGAAGCTCCGGTGATGAGGGCGCTGCAATGGAGGGTGTCAAAGTTCATGCGAAGGACTTGCGCGAAGCCCGCGCCGCCTGACCATGCGCGCATCCGCATGACCATCAACCCCCTTTCTGAGCAAGCGCCCTTTACCACGAAAGACGGCAGCACCATCCGCAGCATCCTGGACCAGACCAATGCCCCCGTGCAAAACCAGTCCCTGGCCGAAGCCACCGTGCCCGTGGGCCGCCCGACCGAGCGGCATTACCACAAGCTGAGTGAAGAGTTTTATTTCATCCTGGAAGGCACGGGCATCATGGAGATCGACGGAGAAGAAAAAACCGTCTCCCCCGGCGACGCCATCCTGATCCCGCCCGGTGCCTGGCATCAAATCACCGCCACCCAGACCCTCCGCTTCCTCTGCTGCTGCGCGCCGCCGTATGCGCATGAGGATACGTATTTCGAATGACGCAGGTCAGAGGCGACCGTGTTTTGGGAGGGGCTTTACATCCGGCAGATGAGGAGCTCCCGCTCGTAGATCAGTTCTTTGGGCAAGTGGCTCTTGAGATCGAGGAAGAGTTCTTCATGCGAGAGAATCTCCTGACGCCACGCGGCACGGTCAAAGCGCTGCAACTCCTCAAACTTCTCCTCGGAAAAATCGAGGCCGGTCCAGTCAATGTCCTCATAGTTGGGCATCCAGCCGATGGGCGTTTCTTTGGACATGCCATGGCCCGTGGCACGATCAACGATCCACTTGAGCACGCGCATGTTTTCACTGAAACCCGGCCAGAGGAACTTGCCTTCGGCGCTTTTGCGAAACCAGTTCACATGAAAGATACGCGGTGTGGCACTGAGGCTGCGCTGCATGGAGATCCAGTGGCGGAAGTAGTCGCCCATGTTATAACCGCAGAAGGGCAGCATGGCCATCGGGTCACGGCGCACCTTGCCAATGGTGCCTGCGGCGGCAGCGGTCATTTCACTGCCCATCGTTGCCCCCATGTAAACGCCGCTGCTCCAGTTGAAGGCCTGATACACAAGTGGCATGGTGGTGGCACGGCGTCCGCCAAAGATGATGGCGCTGATCGGGACCCCCTCCGGTTTCTCCCAATCGGGATCAATGGTCGGGCACTGTGAGGCGGGGGCGGTGAAGCGTGAGTTCGGGTGCGCGGCCTTAATGCCTTTTTCCTTCGCGATCTCGGGCGTCCATGGATTGCCCTGCCAATCGATGCACTGCGCGGGTGGTTCATCGGTCATGCCTTCCCACCACACACCGCCATCGGGCGTGAGTGCGACGTTGGTGAAAATCGTATTTTTTCGCAGCGAGGCCATGGCGTTGGGATTCGTCTGTGCGCCGGTGCCGGGGGCGACGCCAAAGAAACCCGCCTCCGGATTGATCGCATGCAGACGGCCATCCGGCCCAGGTTTGATCCACGCGATGTCATCGCCCACGGTCCAGACTTTCCAGCCCTGCTTTTGAAAATGCGGCGGCGGTATCAGCATGGCAAAGTTCGTCTTGCCACAGGCGCTCGGGAAAGCGGCGGCGACATACGTCTTTTTCCCCTCGGGGTCCTCGACACCAAGAATGAGCATGTGCTCCGCCATCCAGCCCTCATCACGGGCCATGGCGGAGGCGATGCGCAGGGCAAAGCATTTTTTGCCTAACAATGCATTGCCACCGTAGCCGGAGCCGTAGCTCCAGATCTCGCGTGTTTCAGGAAAGTGAACGATGTATTTCTCCTGATTGCAGGGCCAAGGCACGTCCTTTTCCCCAGGAAGCAACGGCGCACCCACACTGTGCATGCACGGCACCACCCGTTTGTCGGTGCGGTCGATCAACTCAAACACCGGTCTGCCAATGCGGGCCATGATCCGCATGTTCACCACCGCGTAAGGCGAGTCCGTGAGCTGCACGCCAATCTGTGCCATAGGCGACTCCAGCGGCCCCATGCTAAAGGCCAGCACATACATCGTGCGGCCTTTCATACAGCCATCGAAGAGCCCACGAAGCTTCTTCTTCATCTCAAAGGGATTGACCCAATTGTTGGTCGGCCCGGCCCCGTCTTTGGATGCGCTGCAAATGAAGGTGCGGTCTTCCACTCGTGCGACATCACTCGCGTCAGATCGGGCCAGGAAACAGCCGGGCCACTTTTCTTCATTCAGCCGAATAAGTGTGCCACCGGCGACCATTTCAGCACAAAGGCGGTCATTTTCAGCCTGCGATCCATCCACCCAATGGACGTGGTCCGGCTTACAGAGCGTGACCATCTTTTTCACCCAGCGCAGGAGATGGACGTTATTGCTGAGCGGCTTGGCGTTATCGATATCAGTCATGACAAAGTTAATTTGAAAGAAACCCAGGCTGCATCGGCACAGGTCTCCCATCTTCGTTTACTTCGCCCAGGGTGAAGATGCAACTATCGGCGTATCGTTTGTCCTAAGTCGCGAGGTTTTCTGCGATGGCCTAGATGCCAACCTCCATGGAATCACCTTTTCTGCCAGGGCCTGGCCCCGCCGCGCTGGATGTGCTGACGCAGGGCGGTGGCCAGTTCGTTGAAGATCTTCGGGGCTTTGGTTCGGAGGTTGGTTTTCTCCTGGGGATCGTTCTTCAGGTTGTAGAGCTCCAGGGGGCTGTAGGGATCGTTTTGCATCAGCTTCCAGTCGCCACGAATGAGCGCCTCGTAGGCTTTGCCACCGTAGGCGGGTCCGCCCTCACGACGCACAAAGTAGAGGTCGCGGGGAGTCTCGACGGTCTTCCCCTCCAGCACGGGCACGAGGCTGACGGCATCCAGATCGGCACTGGGTTTGGCACCAGCCAGTTCGAGAAAGGTGGGGAAGACATCGAAGTTCAAACCGGCGTAGTCACTGCGGCTGCCGGGCTGCACGTGGCCGGGCCAGCGGACGATGAAAGGCACGCGCAGGCCGCCATCGTAATGGCTTTGTTTGCCATCGCGCCAGGGATCGTTGTTCTGGCCATGCGGCAGGGACCCGCCATTGTCGGCGGAGAAAACGACGACGGTGTTCTCATCAAGACCGGTCTCTTTGAGCGTAGCGAGCACCTGGCCGATGCGGTCGTCCAGGTGCTCGACAAAGGCGACGTTCATGGCGCGTTTTTCATCGAGCTGTGGCGCACGTTTTTTCACCCGGTCCAGCCACTCGGCAGGCGGCTCGATGGGGAAATGCGGGGCGTTGTAGGCGAGGTAGAGAAAGAAGGGCTGGTCCTTCTTCGCGGCGCGTTCTTTCAAATAATCCCCCGCCCAGCCGCTGAAGATATCCGTGGCATGGCCCTGCGGAGTGATGACTTCGGCGTTGCGACGCATGTAGTTATTCCCATGGCGTTCGTGGGTGGTGTAGCTGTCCATCATGTCGCCCAGGAAACCATGGAAGAAGTCGAATCCACGCTCATTGGGCGTGTTCGGAGATTCCAGACCGAGATGCCACTTGCCGATGATGGCGGTGTGATAGCCTGACTTTTTCAGTTCATTGGCAATCGTGGGCACCTTGGGGTCGAAGTAACCCCAGGAGTTCTCCGGCTGGGTGCGGATGACACCGGGCACGCCGACACGGTCCGGGTAATGGCCGGTCAGCAAGGCGGCACGTGAGGGAGAACACACGGTGCAATTGGCCCGCATGTTGGTAAAGAGCATCCCTTCCCGGGCCAGTTGATCGATGTGCGGTGTTTGCACATCGGAGGCCTGGTAGGTGGAGACATCGCCATAGCCGTGATCATCAGTGAAGATGATGAGGAAGTTCGGCTGGACGGCGGCCTGGCAGGTGAGCGAGGCCAGGGCGGCAACGAATAACCAAAAATGCTTCATGGCAAAGATCAGTCGAGAAGGGTCAGGGTGACACGGCGCACATCCATGACGGATTTGCCCGGGATCTCCAGGGCACGCAGGATCAGCTCCCCCTGCCCTGCCTCGAGCTTCATCTCACCCAGGTTGAGCGTGCGAAATTCCTTCATCTTCGATTCTCCATCGGGACGGGGCAGCGTGTCCTGATTCGTGTAAAGCGGCGGGTCCCAGCCTGGGGCCACCTTGCCACTGAGACGGCTGTCCTTGAAGCTGAGTTCCACCGTGGAGCCTGCATCCGGCAGCGGGCAGGTGTAGTCCACGGTCACTTCATAGCGGCCGGTGGTGTGCACATCCAGCAGCCAGGCCATGCGGTCGTCCTTCGTGGTCCAGTTGACGAAATAGGAGCAGTTCGGCGCACCGCTGCTGCGCTTCACCCCACCGCGCGGTTCCCCATCGCGGGCTGGCAGCATGGTGATGGAAAACTCTTTGTAACCCACCGTCACCGGACGCGGGTCCACGGCATTGCCCGCGCTCTTCTTCTTGCCTTTGGCCTTCGGTCCTTCCGCAGCGACCGATGTGCCGAACACATCCTGCCGCCAGGACTTCACCGCCGCTTTGAGCTTTTCCGCCAGGGCGGGTTCCTTGTCATTGACCGGCGTGGTTTGACCTGGATCGGCGACCATGTCAAAGAGCTGTCCGCCGCTGTCCAGCCGATGGGTCTGAGTGCGCACGCTGGCGTTCATGGCCCAGGTGGAAAATATCATGCGATCCGGCCATTCGGTCGTCTGTTTCATCAGCAGCGGAGACAGGTCACGGCCATCCAACGGCTTGTCACTCACCCGTGGGATGCCGGCCAGCGATACCAGCGTGGGCAGCAGGTCAATGGCCCCAGCGATCTGCGTGACCGTGTGCCCCTGCGGCAGCTTCGACGGCCAGGAAATGTAGAAGGTGGAGCGCACGCCGCCTTCATCCGTCATGCCTTTTTTCCCCTTCATGCCGCCGGTCCAGCGGTTGCTGTTGGGGCCGTTGTCGGAGAAATAAATGACGATGGTGTTGTCCGTGAGTCCGCTGTCTTTCAGCTTGGCCAGCACCCTGCCGACATTGCCGTCCTGGTTTTCGATCATGGCCAGGGCGCAGCGGGTTTCATCGGCGATTTCCTTCCCGGCATCCGTTGCGGTCTGGGTGATCGGCTTGTCTTTAAAACGCGCCCAGTCTTTCTCCGGCGCAGCCCAGGGAGAATGCGGCGTGGTGAAGGGCACGTAGCAAAAGAAAGGCTTGTCCTTGTTTCGCTCAATGAAGTTCAGGGCCTTGTCCGTGCACACATCGACGATGTAACCCTTCGTTCGCACCATCTTCCCATTCTCCTCCAGCGGCGCATCGAAGTACTCCCCCCAATGCCCGGAGGTGTGGCCGAAGTATTCGTCAAACCCACGCGCCACCGGATGATACGGCCACTGGCTGCCATTGTGCCACTTGCCAAAGGCTCCTGTGGCATAACCAGAAGCTTTGAAAGCATCGGCCACGGTCTTTTCATCCAGGTTCAGCCGCTCCTGTCCGGTGGAGACCCCTTTCACCCCGCCGCGCGGATGATAGCGCCCCGTCAGAAACTCCGCCCGTGTCGGCGAGCAGACCGGGCAGACATAAAAGCGGTCCAGCGTGACACCTGTTTTCGCAATCGAGTCGATGTTCGGCGTGGACACCATCGTGTTGCCATTCTGGCTGTAGTCCCCCCAGCCCGCGTCATCGGCCAGGAAGACCACGACGTTCGGTTTGGACGGCTGGGCGACGGCCCAGGTGGTGAAACTGAGGAGGGCGAGTAAAAGCGATTTCATGGTGGGAAAGCGTGGCCAGTTGGCAGACCACGGGGAACGTGGCCGGGGCAGCATTCCTTCATCGAAAGGCGAATTTGCCAGCCATCGTCCGGCTTGCCTTCCGCCCGTCTTCAGGACATGACTGGCCCATGCACCCACGGCATCTCCTCCCCGCCCTGCTTTTGCCCTGGATGGCCCTTGCCATCGAACCGCATCCCCAGGCGATCAAAAGCATCCACAAGCCGGGCGAGGTGGACCGCCCTGAGATGATGCCTTTCATCATCGCGTACCCGGCCAAGCTGCCCGGCATCGTCGTGGATGAAACGGCTGCCACGTTGGTGGGAGAATGGCAATATTCCACCCACACTCCGCCTTACGTGGGGCTGGGTTACCTGCATGACATGAAAAGCGGCAAAGGCCAAAAGTCCGTAACCTTCACTCCTAACCTTCCCCAGGAAGGCTGGTATGAAGTAAGGCTGGCCCATTGCTACAATGTCCGTCGCAGCACCAAGACGCCAGTCACGATCCATCATGCCGATGGCGACACTACGATGCGCATCAACCAGCAGGAGGAACCGCCGCATGACAGGCTCTTCCGCAGCCTGGGCAGGTTCCGCTTTCAAGCCGGGCGTCAAGGCTGGGTGCGCATCTCCAATGACGGCACGGAGGACGATAAAGTGGTCATCGCCGATGCTGTGCAGTTTTTACCAGAATCCCACAAGTAACGACCTCAAAACGCGCTTTTTCAAGCTCAAGAGCCACCTCTATCAGTGATTCAATCAAACCAAAGAGAGACAAAACTACAGGCTAACCAAAAACGTGATCGTTTTCATTTTTCAGAAAGCAGATAGTTCTGGATGCGGTCATTCGGCTCCTTCAGCTTCAGCCCTCGCACGGCGTCCTGGACCTGGGCCAGGGTGGCGTGTCCGGCCCTCCACAGATATTCGAGTATATTCAGTGCCGCCAGAGATTCGTATTGATTGCCGTTTTTGACGACCTCCGTCACGGTGTCCAAAGCGGCCTGCTTTTCCCCCAGGTAAGCCAGAGCCTCCGCCGCCACGACGCGGACATCATTGGAATCATCCTGGAGCAATGGAAGCAGAGCTGCCTTGGCCGGCGCGGCCTTGTCCTGGATAATCAGGCAGCCCGTGGCCGCCCAGTAGCGAATCAACGGATCTTTGTCCGTCAGGGCTCCCGTGAAGGCAGATACATGAGCCGGATCGCGGGAGCAGGCCGCATCGGCAATATCCATCAGCCGCTCCAGCGGATAAGCGCTGCTCTGAGCATAGTCGTAGATCGTTTTGTCTCCAGCCAGCTGCTCATACATGCCCTCAGGGATGAAGACGGTATCTCGTGTAGCCAGCATCTCATCCCGTAGCATCTGACGCATCTTCACGAGGCGCTCTTGTTGCGCTTCTTGTTGGGCCAGATTCGTCAGTTCATGAGGGTCCTTCGCAGGCTGATAAAGCTCTTCGGACGGTTTGGGTTTCCAGTAGGCGGACTGCACTTCATTGCAGCGGCCTGCGGTGAATTCGGCATACCAGGACCTCATGCTGGGCTGAACCTCAAAGGGATAGGTGTAGCGCTGTCCCCAGGGACGATGCGGGGAGTAGTTGCGCACATAGCGGAACTCCGCATCACGCACGGCCCGCACGCTGTCATAACGTTCATCCATGCGTCCGCGATAAAGGAAGACGTGGTCGCGAGGAGCCACCTTCTTTTGACCCAGGAAAGGGCGGCCCTGATAATGCTCAGGAATCGGCACCTGGCAGAGGCTGAAAACCGTGACTGGGAAGTCCACAAAGCTGACCAAGTCCTCCACCCACTCACCAGGTTTAGCGGGGGCGAGATGCTCCCACTTCTTCGGAATCCGCACGATGAACGGCACCCGCGTGCCTGAGTCATGAATGTTGCGCTTGCCTCGTGGCAGGGCACCGCCGTGATCGCCGTAGTAGAAGACGATGGTGTCCTCCGCGAGACCTGTCTTTTCCAGCTCCGCCAGCACCTCTCCCACTTGTTCATCCATCAAGGTGATCTGGTCATAATAGTTGGCCCAGTCCTTCCGGATCTCGGGTGTATCGGGGTGATACGGTGGCAGCGGCATGTCCTTGGGATCAATGCGGAAGCGGGTCTTGCCGGGCTTCGGTGCCACCTGGCTTTCATGGCTGGTGGTAAAGTTAAAGATGGCAAGGAAAGGCTGTCCCTCGGCCCGGTTCTTGTAATGAGCCTTTTTGCTCGTGTCATCCCAGATCTTGCCCTTCTTGGCGACGTTGTAGTCGGTCTTGCTGTTGTTGGTGCAGTAGTAGCCGGCTGCACGCAGATGCTCAGGGTAAAGCTTGAACGCATCTGGAATGGCGACACTGCTGCGATGATTGTGTACTCCTAGCGTGCTGGCATACATGCCAGTAATCAAGGTGGTGCGGGCTGCGGAGCAAACCGGCGCGTTCGAATACGCATGGCGGTAGCGCAGCCCCTGCCCGGCCAGTTTGTCCAGGTTCGGTGTCACCGCCAGCTTGTCACCGTAGCAACCCAGATACGGACTGTTGTCCTCGCTGGTGATCCATAGTATGTTAGGCCGGTCAGCGACCACAGCCGAGGAGACCAGGAAAAGAAAACAGAGGCTCAGCAGTTTCATGGACGGGCTTGGGCTTTCTTGGCTTGTGGATTCAGCATGGGCTTGTCAATCACGACAGGCACATCATTGGCCTGCTTTGGCCCCGGAGTGGAGCGGCCTTCGGCGATGTATTTCTCCAGCAGGGCGCGCAGTTCGGCCACGAGTTCTGGCTTGTCAGCGTAGTGATTGGTTTTCTCGATGATGTCCTCCTTGAGATTGTAGAGTTCACCGGGGTGATCATGGGCCGTGTAGCCGCGCTGCTTTTTCATCCACTCGGGTTCACCAGCACGGCGATTGTCATCGCCCGTGACATGGGCGATCAGCACCCAGTCGCCCTTACGGATGGCAAAACGGCCCGATCCGCTGTGATGCACCGTGGCTTCACGGACCGGTCTTCCAAGAGGTTCGTTCCACAGGATCGAAAGCAGGTTATGACTGTCCACAGCGCTATCCGCCGGGTATTCAGCCCCGACAATCGCTGCCGCCGTGCTCATGAAGTCCACGTGGCAGATGGTCTCCTCACTCACCGATCCCGCCGCGATCTTGGCAGGCCAGCGTGCGACGAAGGGCACGCGATGCCCGGCTTCCCAGAGGTCGCGTTTGGCACCGCGCAGGCCATCCAGGCTGTGATGTTTGTATTGCTGCACCCGGTCATACACTCCCGGCTTCACTTCGCCCGTCACCTCAGGGCCATTGTCGCTGGTGAAGATGATAAGCGTATCCTTCGCCACACCGTTGCGCTCCAGCGCCTCCAGGATCTGGCCCACGCACCAGTCAGTCTGGAAAACAAAGTCGCCGTAGTCCCCCACGGTCGTCTTGCCCTGAAACTCCTTCGCAGGCACCACGGGATAATGCGGCGAGGTCAGTGCATAGTAAAGAAAGAAGGGCTTGCCGCTTTTCGCCGAGCTTTCCACAAAGCTCACTGCCTGTCGATTCAGCTCCGGCAAAATGTCCACCAGCTTCCATCCCGGCATCATCGGACCCGGTCGGTTGAAACCATCCACACGTCCGGTATCTGGCAGTGTGGGGATGCCGACGGTGCGATCCCCTTTCAGAAAGCAGTAGGGCGGGTAGTTGGGCACATCCACGCCGAAGTAATGATCAAAACCATGAGCCAGCGGACCGCCGCCAAAGGGCTTGGTAAAGTCCACATTGCTCAGCCGATCCTCGCCCGCAGTGGCAGGCTTGCCATCCTTCGTGGGCCAGTCGATGCCCAGGTGCCATTTGCCGATCATGCCCGTCGTATAGCCATGCTCTCGCAGCAGCTCGGCCACCGTGTATTGACCGTCCTTCAGCAAGGGCGCACCCCAGGGCGGCACCACGCCCTGCTGCAGGGTGGACCGCCAGGCATAGCGACCGGTCATCAGCGCATAACGTGTGGGCGAGCACACCGAGGCAGGTGAATGCGCATCGGTAAAACGAATGCCTTCTTTCGCAATGCGATCCACGTTCGGTGTGGGGATCTTCGAGGGCTGTTTCTTATACGCGCCGATGTCGCCATAGCCCAGGTCATCCGCGAGGATGAAGATGATGTTAGGCCGATCAGCCGCACCTGCCGTGCCGAGGATGAAGGCCGCGAGCAGCCAGGACAGTGATTTCATGAGGTGGGAATTCGCAGCTTACTTCTTGTTCTTCTTGCCTTCCGCCTTCCAGCGCGGTTCCCAGTCAGGCAGGTCCGTGCGGGCCGTCTTCAGATAGTCGCTGATCTTCTCCGCGATCTCGGGATGCTCCTTGGCCACATTCGTTTTTTCAGCCACATCATTCTGCTGATCATACAGCATCACCGGTGCCTCAGGCCCGCCCTGGCGGATGCCTTTCCAGCGGCCTTGATACAACGCCGCCTGTTTGAAACCACCCTCATGAAACTCCCAGTAGAGAAACTCATGCTTCTCCTGCGTGCCCTGGCCTAACAAAGTTGGCTTAAAGCTGATCGAGTCCACATTCGCAGGTGCTTTTGCCTCTGCCAGATCCGCCGCCGTGCCCAGCCAGTCGGCAAAGGAGGCCACATGACGCGTATCCGTTCCCGCCTTCACCTTGCCCGGCCACCAGGCGATCATCGGCACGCGGATGCCACCATCCGTCAGGCTGCGCTTGATTCCGGTGTAGGGACCGGAGGGATTGAAGCGCGTCAGGTCATGCTTGCTCTCATTGTGCGGTCCGTTGTCACTGGTGAAGATGACCAGCGTCTTCTCCGCCAGTCCCTGGTCCTTCAGCAACTTCAGCATCCGCCCCACATAGCCGTCAAGGCGCGTGATCATCGCCGCCTGTCCCTTGTCCTGCTTGGGCCAGTCCTTGTCCGCATAGGGACCGTAGTCAGGCACATGGGCACCGTCCCCCAGCTCACGCGCACGTTCATTGTTGGCGTGCGGGATCACCAGGCTCCAGTATAGGAAAAACGGCCCCGCTTTGTTTTCCTCCACAAACTTCAGCGACTCATCGGCAAAGAGATCATCGGCGAAATGGATGGCCTCCGTGGCATACCCACCGCCGTTTTCACCCACCGGTGTGACGATGTTGGACAGCGGCTCCTTCGTCTCATTCCGCCAAAGATAATCTGGGAAGTGATTGTGAGCATGGCTCTGGTTCAGGTATCCGTAAAAGTAGTCAAAGCCATGCTTGCGCGGCAGGCCCGTCTCCGCCACGCCCACATCGCCGAGGCCCCATTTGCCGATCAGCGCGGTTTTGTATCCCGCGTCCTTGAGCACCTTCGCCACCGTCACATCGCCGTCCTTCAGCGCCTGCGCCGCCGGGTTGGTCTTTCCGGCATTGCCACGCACGCGGGTATGACCGTGATGCAACCCCGTCATCAGGACACTGCGGGACGGAGCACACACCGTCGCCCCGGCATAAAAGTGGGTGAACTTCATCCCCTCCGCCGCCATGCGATCCAGGTTCGGCGTCGTGATCACCTTTTGGCCAAAGCAGCCCAGGTCGCCATAGCCCAGGTCATCTGCCATGATCCAGATCAGGTTCGGGCGCTCCGTGGCTGCATTGAGTGAGAGGCAGCTCAGGGTTAAAAAAGACAGCAGGGTGAGGATGGGACGTCGCATGGTCAGGGAAAAGAAAAGGTCGGAATCATGACAACGCAGCCCCCGCCGCATCATTTCACTGCAATCACACTGGCGGCGGCAGCAGCCCCGTTTTACAGACGGTCATGAAACTCCAACAAGACCAAGTCTGGCAGCAGGGCGATCTCTACCTGCGCATCGTTCACTGGGAACGCCTGTCCATCGTTTACCGTGCCATGAAGAACCTCGAGACCAAGGCCGGCACCGAGCATCAGGTCAGCAAGAAAGAATTCTGCCGCCTCATCAAAGGCGCCCTCCTCCTGACCCCGGAGGAGGTGCGCGAGCTGTCGGGCAAAGAGCCCTGATTTCCCCCCAAAGTGATGTGGGCACTCTTGCCCGCATGGTTCCCGGCAACACCCGCATTCCCACTTGGCGCGGCCTCCCTGCTGCATCACTATCCCTCCCCTCCATGTCCCGTTTTCAGAAAACCCCCACTGCCCCTTTCAATCCCTTTTACGGCTGCGCCATCATGGTCATGGCAGCCCTGATCTTTGGCGGCATCATTGCCTGGAGCTACTACTCCCTCATCACCCAGGACAAAGCGATCGCCAAGATCACCGTCCCCGAGCCCATCAAGCTCCCGCCCGTCCCCCTCACACCCGAGGCCCGCACGGCGCTGGAGGCCCGGCTGAACGCCTTCGCCACCGCCGCCAAGGCCGGTCAGCCTGCCGAGCTATCCCTGACCATCGCCGACATCAACGCCATCGTCTCCATCGCCCCCGATACCGGCTACGGCAGCTATGCCGACCTCGTCCGGTTCGAGTCCACCCTGCCCGATAAGGACGCCATCACCGGCCAGGTCTGCCTGCCGCTGAACAACATCAAATTCTGGGAGGACAAAAAGCGCTACCTCATCGGCCAGATCACCTGGTACATACACGTCCATGAGGAGGGCATCGATGCTAAGGTCGTGGACGTCAAAGTCCCCGGCAAAGAAGTCCCCGATGGCTTCATCACCGGTATGGAGATCTGGCCCTGGGTCGCCCCCTACCGGAATGTCGAGCCCATCGGCACCGTCTTGAAAGCCGTCCGTCAGGTGAAGGTCATGCCTGAGGGGCTGTGGATCAGCACGACGGCGAAGTAATGTGAAATGATGTAAAGTGATGTGGGCACTCCTGCCCGCATTTGGTTGCGTTGGATGCAGTGACGTCGTGGGAACCCAGAATGCGGGCAAGAGTGCCCACATCACTATCGTTCCCCTCCGCTCACATGAAGCGCACCACCTTCCTCTTCGCCCTCACCGCCGCCGCCCTCAGCCTCAGCACCGCTCAGGCCGCTGACAAACCCCGCGTCCTCATCCTGGGCGATTCCATCTCCATCGGCTACACCCCCATCGTGCAAAAGCTTCTAGAAAGCGAGATGACCGTCCTCCGCCCCATGGCCAAGAACGGCAAGGCCGAGAACTGCAGCGACACCAAGTCAGGCGTCCTCCACATCGACCGTTGGTTACAGATCGATGGCGGCAAGTGGGACGTCATCCACTTCAACTGGGGCCTCCATGATGTGAAGCACATCATGGCCGATGGCAAAACCTCCGACCAGGCCACCGACCCCGTGAACAACACCGTCGAAGCCTATGAGAAGAACCTGCGCGAGATCGTCGCCAAGCTCAAAGCCACCGGTGCCAAGCTCATCTTCGCCACCACCACCCCCTGCCCTGAGGAGCCGATGAGAGTCTTCCGCAGCAATGCCGACGTCATCCGCTACAACGAAGCCGCCGCCCGCGTCATGAAGGACAACGGCGTCGCCATCAACGACCTCTACGCCTTCGCCCTCCCCCAGCTCAAAACCCTCCAGATCCAGCCCGCCAACGTCCACTTCACCCCCGCCGGTTCCCAGGCGCTGGGAGAAGAAGTCGTGAAGGCGGTGAAGGCCGCGAAGTGAGGCACGGTCCCAATGAGTGAGGCTATCCTGGCCTCACTATGACTGTGGGAGCTGTTAGACCCTCACTCCATTGGGCGCTGGAGTATTCGGAAGTGGCGTTCCGTTTCCGTCAGCTATCCTCGTTTATTCTTGATACGCAGCTTTGATCCCACATGTCGCAGCCCAACTTGAGCCATGAGTTTTTGTTGAGGGCTGCTAAGGGTCATAGAAGTGGCACCGCTGGACACCCAGACGATGTCACACTCAAAGGCATTCAGCTTCGGCGCACTCTTTTTTAGCCAGTTGACAAGCCACTGAGCTTTCTTGATGACCACTTTCACCTCGCTATCGCTCCCGGTGTGCATCTCGGTCCAGTAAATGACCTCGTCATTTCGGTCTTCATGCTGATAGGCGATCCCGAAATCCCATCGATTGGCATTCGGCTCCTTGCTCAACACTGCTGTGTCAATGTCGGCACTCCCGCGAAGCCGCCGCGTATCTTCGGCGACAACGTGTGGGCGATCCTCTGCACGTAGCGCTTGCAATCCTTGCCGCCAAGAATCCGTCACATCAGGAGTCTGGTGTATTGCTTCTTTAAATGTCATCAGCTTCCTTTCTCCCTGCATTGGCCACAGCCCTCGCCACTACTTCGTTTGCGCGCCCACTAAATTCGGACAGTCCGCCCCACCCACTTTCTCCGTCAAACTCGTCCTCTGGATCAAGTTGGGAGATATCTCGCGTGGTTCCACTTTCTCGGTTAAAATAATAAACTTTAGCAGACTTCTTTAATACCTTGTCCGCCAGAGCGATCATACCCGGAGTCATGGGTGCGTTGAAAACCTCTAGCAGGGCCCTCCCGTTTGCACCGCTTTTACGCAGATGTTTTAGTGCCCATACAGCTTCTAAAACCTGTGGAGAATGTGTGGAAATGCACACGCGGTAACCTCGCTGCATCAATTCAAAGATCATGAGCATAACGACGCTAATAGCACGCGGATGCAATCCCATCTCAAGCTCCTCAATAACAACCCATTCCACACCTTTCCGACGAGCCGTCTTAGCCGGAGTGAGCAGATGATACAGACTGAGGAGTAGTGGAACAAATTCGCGTTGACCGGCCGACCACACCATAAAAGGTAGCGCTCCACCTCCGTCGCTAGCTGACAGCACCAATCGTTTCTGCGCTCGGTTAGAGTCGATCTTTAGGTCGAATCCTGGAAATAAATGTTGCTTCAACAAATCTCGATACTCCTGTTTGAGCCGACGTGGAACGGGAAACAAAGTTTCATCCGAGGCGGCATCAGTCATCAGCAGGCGCAGTTCCTCGCTGAATTCCCGCACGGTGAAAGGCACCCCCGACTCGTAATAGGAGAACGCATCCGGCCAGCCTCCTCGCAGGGTTAGCACTCTTTGCGCTGGAACAAAAAACAATTTTTCCTGCTTCCGAGGTTTTGTCTTGGATACCAAGTCCCTGAGGTCAATCCGCTGCTTCGATGGACGAGAGTCAATTTTAAACTCGTTTTTTATGTCCCCTTTGATAAAAAATTCCGGTGATCCCAGATGCATCTCACTCTTACTAGTGAACAAACGCTGCATACCCTCGCCAAAATACACCTCCATAAAGAGTTTGAACTCATCGTCCCAGTCCACTCCTGCTCGGCGGAATTCATATTTCACCTGAGCCGTATCGACCAGCAGTTTTAGCAATTGCAGCAAGATACTTTTGCCGCTTGCCTGCGGCCCTACCAGCACTGTCAAATTCCCAAACGTGATATCTGCTGACTTGATCGGTCCAAAATTTCGCACCTGCAAGTGTTGGGTTTTTGTCCGCAGAACCGGGGGCTTTGGCTTCTTGGAGGGTGGTGGCATGCCGGTATCGTGGGCGGCGGTTAGAACGGGATCAAGCTCGTATTTCGAAAAGAGCACTCGAAATTCCTTGGTTAGCAATCTTGCCCGAACACCATCAGCCAGCGCCACATCTCGGGACCGTGGACGAGCTTTTTCCGAGCGGGGCTTTGGCACATTGCGGTCATTTTATCGAGGTACTCGCGCTCGCTCCGCAGGCGATGGAGAAAGAGGCCGCGCAGCCAACGCCAGCCGGGGTCGCATAGACCAGATAAACCTATCACTCCTCAATCTGAGGCGATGGGACCCGTGAATAGACCCGGGTATCACTGAGCCGACCTGTCTTGTCCATCCTTTCATTTTTCAGGATACCTTCGAGAACGAACCCGGCCCGCTCGGCCAACTTCCAACTGGCGGCGTTTCGTGTATCAGTGGTCAGGAACACGCGGTTGGCACCCAGTTCAGCCAGGGCATGGTCCGCCAAGGCACGGACGCCTTCGGTCATCAACCCCTGGCCGCCAAACCGTGTGCGGCCCCACTAGCCGACCTCAAAACGGCGCAGCGTCCAATCCACCCGGTGTAGGCCGCTGCCTCCCACAAGGGTCCCGTCACTTTTGAGGAAGAAAAAACCATGAGTTCCTCATTCAGCAGATAACGCGCATAGGCCCTCCGGCATCCGAGTTCGGACTGCTCAAGCGTGGGTGGCGGTGACACCCAGCCGAGCCAAGGGGTGAGTCCCTCCAGAGACTCCATCATCGCCTCATTGAAGACGGCACCGTCCCCGGGATGCGCCACCCGGATGATCAGGCGTTCCGTCTCCAAGGTTTCCGGCAAGGTGTTCTTCGGGGTCATGCGAATGTCAAAAGCTCAACGCTGTGTCATCGAAGAATCAAGCAGCAGTTTCCCGCTCGGGTGCGAAAATAGGGTAGGACCAGCCAAACGGCATGCACGAGAGTGGCACAGACCATGTTTATCGGGTAGAAGTGAACACTGCTGCACGTTTTCGTTTCATATCCTCTGCCATGTCCACCACCCTGGAGTCCCCCACCCCTACCGCTGAGAAGAAGGTCGAGCAGACCGAAGCGGGCAATTACTTTGTGTCGAACTACCCGCCGTTTTCCTTTTGGAAGCCGGATCAGGTGCCTCTGGTGGAAGGAGTGCTGGCTCGCCCGGCCCCGGCTGACATCCCCCTGGGCGTTTATTTCCACATCCCTTTCTGCCGCAAGCGCTGTCACTTCTGCTATTTCAAGGTTTATACAGACAAGAATGCGCAGGAGATCCGGGCCTACATCGATGCTGGAATGCGGGAGATGGAGCGCTTCGCCAAGCAGCCCTACATCGCGGGGCGGAAAGCTCACTTCGTGTATTTTGGCGGTGGCACTCCAAGCTATTTGAGCGTGCCGCAGTTGAAGGATCTCACGAGCCGGATGAAGGATCTGGTGAGCTGGGACGGGGCTGCGGAGGTGGCCTTTGAGGCGGAACCGGGGACGCTGAACGAGAAGAAGCTGGAAGGCATCCGCGAGGTGGGCGTGACACGCCTGAGCTTGGGAGTGGAGAATTTTGACGACCACATCCTGGAAAGCAACGGCCGGGCGCATCGCAGCGGCGAGGTGGACAAGGCGTATCACTTTGCCCGCACGCTGGGGTTTGAGCACATCAACATCGATCTCATCGCAGGGATGATGAACGAGACCTGGGACAACTGGAAGGACACCGTGGCCAAGGGCATCGCCCTGGGGCCGGATGCGGTGACGATCTACCAGATGGAGGTGCCCTACAACACGACGATCTATAAGCAAATGCGTGAAGAGGGCAAGGAGACGGCACCGGTGGCCGACTGGCAGACGAAGCGCGACTGGGTGAGCTATGCGTTCGATGAATTCGTCAAAGCTGGTTATACCGTGACCAGTGCCTACACGGTGGTGAAGGACCCGGAACGCATCAAGTTTGTCTATCGTGATGCTCTCTGGGAAGGTGCGGATCTGCTAAGCTGCGGGGTGGCCTCGTTTGGGCATCTGGCCGGCGTGCATTACCAGAACCAGGCCGAAGTGGGCCCCTACATGCAGGCGGTGGACAAAGGCGAGCTGCCGATCTTCCGCGCCTATGAAACCAGCCATGAGGAGCGCTTCGTGCGTGAGTTTATCCTGAAGCTGAAACTGGGGCACAGCGAGTTTGGTTATTACCAGGAGAAGTTTGGCGAAGATCCGCTGAAGTTCTTTGCCCCTCAATTGAACTACCTGCAGAGCGAGGGCTTTGCCAAACTGACCGATAAGGACATCACGCTGACTCGCGACGGCCTGCTGCAAGTGGACCGTCTGTTGCACGATTTCTTCCTGCCCCAGCACCGCCTGTATGCCCGCTACACGTGAAGCCCCCCAGCGCCCTGACGCCATCCGTGAGGATGATCTGGCACCGCTGGTGTTCTTTTATGGCATCGGCAGCGCCCGACCGCGCGTGACCTTCGTGGAGCCGGATGAACTGCCGGAGCATGAACGCTGGCTGCTGGCCCATGACATCGACATGACCCCGCGTCTGCGCGACGGGCATGGCTGCGACATTGACCTGGATGTCCATGCCAGGGCACGGATCGGCAACTATCTGGTCCGCGCCAGCGTGCTGAACCGCCGCAGTGATGGCAAACCGGTGGAGTTCGGTGCCATCGGCATTCATCTAGATCTGCTGCCTGAAGAGGCCCAGGCCCTGGTCATCGAAGGTCGTGTCCCTTTCGGTGCCATCCTGGAACACTATGAAGTCCCCCACAGCAGCCACCCACGCGGCTTTTTTCGCATCGCCGTAGATGCCCGTCTGGCGGAGCTCCTCGGTGCCACGAGTGGTCAGATCCTCTTTGGCCGCTGCAATGAGTTGAGACACGGCTGTGGTCGTGTGCTGGCCGATGTGGTTGAGGTTTTACCGAGGGGGATGTAAATGACACTATGAATGCCGCGCCTGACGAACTCAAAACACCACTCGGGCTGCCGCGTGCGCTGTTCTGGGATGTCCGGCCCGAAAGTCTGGATCTGGACAAACATGCCAGACAGATCATCGGCAGGGTCATCGAACGGGGTGGCCTGGAAGGCTGGCAGAAGCTGCGTCGTCACTACGGAGATGAAAAACTGCGTCAGGTGGTGACTGGCCTGCGGACGATCGAACCCAGGACACTCAACTTTCTTTGTCTCATGCTCAACCTCAAGAAGGAGGACTTCCGATGCTGCACCTCGCAGCCCTTCCCCACGGCTCCCTGGATTTACTGAGGAAGCTGTCTTCCCATCCAGCCCTGGAGCAGTTCGCTCTTGTCGGGGGCACTTCGCTGGCGCTGCGATTTGGTCACCGTCGCTCCATTGACTTTGATTTTTTCAGCCCCTCCAGTTTTGATGTCGAATGGCTCGTTCACACTTTACAGCAAGATTTCGAAGGTTTTGAAATCAAAGGCACCAACCAGATCGGTTTCAATGCCTTCATTGAGGACCTCAAAATCGATTTTGTTACCTATCGGTATCCACTTCTGGAGCCAATGGAAACACAGGAAGGCATCCGAATGTTCAGCCTGCGTGATGTCATCGGAATGAAGTTAGGAGCCATCACAAACCGCGGAGCCAAGAAAGACTTCTACGACCTCTATACTTTGATCCAAAACTTTGGAGTGAATGACCTGATTGACATCTATCAGCAAAAGTTTCCAAAGCATGATCCGATGATCGTTCTGCGCAGCATGATCTACTTTGAAGATGCTGAAGATGACGAAGCACCAGAACTGCTCGCAGAGATCACCTGGGATGAAATCAAAGACTTCATCGCCACATCAGTCAAAGAGAGCACCCTGTTAGAACCATGAGTGCCCGACCGCAACAGCCTATCTCAACTCCAACCGTGAACTTCGGCGAACCCTTCTTTAACCAGCTTATCCTCCATCTCGACGGCACCCAGTCCGGGCCGATGAACATGGCGGTGGATCAGGCGTGGCTAGAGCACAGTTCGGTGCCTGTACTGCGGATCTACACATGGGATCAGCCGACGGTGACGATGGGCTATGCGCAGAGTTTGCCAAAGCTCCAGGATGCACTGCCCGGCTGGCCGGTGGTGCGGCGCTGGACCGGAGGCGGTGTGGTGCTGCACAACGAGGACTATACATACTCGGTCATCGTGCCCGCAGGTGATCCCTGGGCGGAAACTCCGGCGGTGGAGAGTTACCGTCGCATTCATGGCTCATTGGCCACCGCTTTGTCGGAGCATGGTCATCCTGGATGCCGGTTGGCAATCCAGGAGGATGTGATCGAGGCACCGTTCTGTTTCGTCGCGCCGGCGGTTCATGATGTGATCCGGGGGCCGGTCAAAGTGGCGGGTGCCGGACAGCGCCGTGGCAAGCTGGGGCTGCTGCACCAGGGCAGTGTCCAGCAGGTGCGCATTCAGCCGGATTTTTGGACTCAATGGGCAGCGTATTTGGCCAAAGAAGTGGTGATTGTAGAAACTGTGCCGGAGCCCGTGACCGCAAGGGCCATGGAGCTTGAAACAAAGCGCTATTCCCTGCCCCAATGGCTTTCGGATCGTGATGACCTGCTGAGACCTTGATTCCGCGTATGATGATCTTCGTCTATGGCACTTTAAAGCGAGGCGGCTCCAACCATGGCTACATGCGCGGACAACGCTTTGTGAGTGAAGCGACGACAGCACCCCGCTATCGGCTGTATGATCTCGGGGGTTATCCTGGAATGGTGGCAGATCCTGACGGCCTCAGCATTCAAGGTGAGATCTGGGAAGTGGATGCGGATGCATTGGCCCGTCTCGATGAACTGGAAGACATCGAAGGCGGTGAATATGTCCGCGAGCTTATCCCGATGCTGCCGCCGAATGAGGGACTATCCGTCGAAGGATATCGCTATTTGTTCCCCGTCACTGGGTGTCGGGATCTTGGGACGACTTGGGAATGAAGGTTCTCGTTGGATTTGATCAACAAATAACGCTATCTCAAGAGATGAAGGTTGAACGATTCAAATACACGATTTGGGCAGCAGACAGCGCCCGTGCAGTCAAGTTTTACACTGAGGTCTTCGGAGGCAAACTCATCAAACAAAACCCGCACATCAGCGAGGTGGAAATTTGCCAAGCTATCCTCTCCATCCATGGGGGTGGTGAGGGAAAACGCACCTGGACCGGCCTGACTTTTCAAGTCCCCGATGTCATCGCAGGTGCTGCGGAGATCATCGCAGCAGGAGGTCAACTCACCCGTGAACCCCAGCCCGAAGATGATGAGCCTCCGCATCTGGCCATGTGTGCCGATACGGAGGGCAATGAAATCATGCTGACCCGCAAACGTTAAGCCTCATTTGCCCGCACTCGCCCAGCCACCGCCTATTGCACGCAGCATTTGCACTGTGGCGGTGAGGCGCTGCCCGTCGAGTTGGGCCAAAGTCAGACGTGTTGTCAGCACCACGCGATCCGCATCCACCACTTCAAAGTAACTGGCAAGCCCCTTGTCATAACGCAGCCGGGACAAGCGGCTGGTATCCTGCGCCGATGCCACGGCTGCCGCTACGGCTGCGCGCTGCTTGCCAAACGCTCTTAAATCCAGCATCGCATCCTCCACCTCCCGCATGGAGGTGAGGATCGTCTGCTTGTAACTGGCGAGGCTTTCATCATAACGCGCTTGAGCTGCACGCAGATTGCCACGCAGACGTCCACCCTGAAAAATCGGGACGGTCAACTGAGGGCCGATACTCGCCGCCCGACTTCTCCACTCAAAAAAATCCTCCGCACCCACGCTTTCAAAACCACCGCTTCCAGTTAGGCTAAAAACAGGATAAAAGTTTGCCTTCGCCACACCAATGTCAGCATTGGCAGCACGGAGACTCTGCTCAGCCGCACGAATGTCTGGGCGGCGTTGCAATAAACTACCAGGGAGACCTGCCGGGATGCGCGGCGGCGCGGGCAAACGACGATTGTTACTCAGTTGGAAATCAGAAGGCATCTCGCCACACAGTGCCGCCAGAGAATGCTCAACAGCACCGCGTTGACGCTCAATTGCAGCCAGATCATTCTTGGCCAGTTCCAATTCCGTCCTGGCACGTGCGACATCCATCTCATTAGCCAACCCACCTTCAAAGCGTGATTGCTGTAGCTTGCGCGCCTCTTCTCTTAGTGAAATCGTTTCGCGCAAAATTTGCTCCTGATTATCCAATGAAGCGGCCAGGAAATAGCTGCGAGCGACTTCAGCGGCAATGACCAAACGCTGAGCAGACAGATTGTCCACCGTGGCATCTTCACGTGCCTTGGCACCTTCAACACTCCGTCTCACGCGCCCCCAAAGATCGAGTTCATAATTCAAACCCAAATAGGCCTGATGACGATCACGCTCCAGCGGGGGCAATCCTGCCCCGACCGGCAAATTCGCGCCAATACTGTTTGCCGATAGATGCTCGTAGTTAGCGTTGTTCTGCAAATTGAGTTGAGGAAACCAGTTCGCCCGTTCCACGCCAGACAGAGCACGAGCAGTCTCCACCCGAGCTAGGGCTCCACGCAAATCTTGATTATTGGCCAGAGCACGATCGACCAAGTCATTGAGGGTACGATCTTTAAACAGAGTCCACCATTGATCCGGCACGGGAAGATCAGAGACATCTGAGCTTTGTTTCCAGCGCTTGGAGAACTTCATCTCGGGAACCTGAAAATTCGGCCCCACGGTGCATGAGGCAAAGGCAAACAAGGCTATACCGATGAGGACACATCGGGCAGGTGATCGCAATGACAAAATCAGGGAAGATTGGCTGAAAGACATGAGAGATTGTTGGAGAACGTGCGTGGAAATTTATTCGTTGGTTTTATTACGACCTGCATCGGCAATAAAAACATCCATCTGCTGGCCAACAAAGAGAGCGGCGGGAACGGGATTCTGCAAACGGTAGATAACTTGAAGCACACGAGTATCCACACGCTCAGTGGCATCGCCTGTAAGAGATTTCTTGGGTATCACGAGGGGTTCAAAACGAACAAATTCTAAAGAAGCCTTCAGATCAGGGTTCCCCCGGACATGGGCCAAAGCGGTAGCACCGGGTTGCACGCGCCAGGCCTCATGTTCATCCACATCGGCGCGCAGATGCAGCGGCTTCGTCTGACCCAGAGTCATCCAGGCATTGCTGCTAGGCGCGGCTGAGATGAACTCCCCCGCCCTGACCTTCAGTTGCAACACGGTGGCGTCGATGGGCGCGGAGACTGTACTTCGGGCAATCTCCGTCTCCGCGACTTGAAGGCGGGCCTTTGCGAGGGCGATACTGGCGCGGGCCGCCTCCAGCCGGGCTGTCACAGTCGCCAAAGTCGTTTCACGCTGAGTGCGCTCCTCGGCAGAGATGGCACGGCTGTCACTGAGCTTCTCTGCATAGTCCAAATTACGCCGCGCCTGCATACGCTCCGCGTCCGCGACCTTCAGTTGCGCCTCGGCTTCGGCCAGTTGGGCCTGCGCGACGCTCCGCTCTGCCTCCAGATCACGGGTGTCCAGTTTCAGCAGTGCCTGCCCCTTTTTCACCTCGTCACCCAGTTTGACCAGCACACTCTCCACCACTCCGCTTCGGTGTGTGCCCATGGAGATGGTTTCACTGCTGGGTTCCACCAGACCGATGGCGGCAATCGTTTGCTCAAAGGAGGTGCGAGGCGGCATCACCGGCGGAGAGGTGATTTCGCGGTTAGGCTGACTGCTGATGACAGAGTGAACCGCCCAGGCAAAGCAGCCAAAAGCGAAGATGGGGAGGATAGGGACTTTCATAATAGGCAGGAGATTTAATGAAGCAGCTCAAGGGTTCGGACTTTCCACATGGGTGACCACGCCATCGTCCATATGGGCGATGGTATCGGCGTAACGAAAAACACGGTTGTCATGAGTAACGACGATGACGGCTCGTTCGGGGGCCAGCGCGGCGGTAGCCAGCAGTTCCATCACGGACTCGCCGGTCTTGTGATCCAGTGCAGCGGTCGGTTCATCACAGATAATGAGACGCGGCTCATGCACCAGTGCACGGGCCAGGGCCACTCGCTGCTGCTGCCCGCCTGATAGCACCTTTGGCATCGCGTCAGCTTTGTTGCCCATGCCTAGACGATCCAGCAGCTCCGTAGCCTTCTTCACTGCCAGACCGCGCTTCATCCCATCGGCAATTAGCGGCACGGCGGCATTTTCGGCAGCCGTGAGCGAAGGCAGCAGGTTGTATTGTTGAAACACAAACCCCAGATTGCGCCGACGAAACAGGATGCGCTCCTGAGGTTTCATCTGACCATGGCGGGCATTCAGAACCTCCAGCTCACCCTGGCTCGGGTCCAGCAGACCCGCGATCACGGAGATGAGTGTCGTCTTGCCACAGCCACTGGGACCGACAAGAAAAGTCATTTCGCCAAGCTTGGCCTCGAAGTCCACCCCGCGCAGAACCTCCACGCGTGCATCACCTTCACCAAAGTATTTTCTTACTGCTTGGCAACGAACGGCCTGAATTGAAGAGGTGGCAGTCATATGATTAACGAAAAACGGAAGCTGGTTCGAGGCGTTCGACGGCACGGAAGCTCATGAAGACGGCCACGTATGTGACAAGGGTGAGTGCTGCACAGGTCACCAGCGTGACAGGGATGGGCAGATACACTCCACGAAGGAAAGGCTGCTCGCGTGCTAGCTCTGAAGCCAGTGCGGCAAGCCCCGTGCCGAAGGCACTGCCGAGAAGCAGGACCAATCCAGCCTGAGCTGCCAACATGCCGGCGAACTGGCCTGCTGTCACCCCGACGACTTTCAAGACGGCAAAGTGACGGGCGTTTTCCCGGATAAACATCATAAATGTCTGTCCCGTAATGGCCGTGCCCACAATGAGACCGATGACGATAGTGAGACCAAACAGCATCGGTATTCCCTGGGCGGCATAGTAATCACGACTGGCTTTCATGAAACCTTCTGAAGTATGTGCCTTCAGTCCAAAGCGGTCCTGGATGTGCCTACACACGAGTGCCGCATCTGCGTCAGCCTTGATTGTACCGATGATGAAAGTGGTATCCCGGCTCTCCGCCTGCCGTATGGTCATCGCGGTGGAACGGGTCATATGCAGCAAGGGAAATCCGGTGAAGGGAGCCGACGCATTGCTAACAGCCACCACACGCAACGTTTCATTGCCGATGCGCATATGGCGACCTATCACATCCTTAACGCCAGGAAAGAGCAGATTGGCTCCGCCAGGGTCCAACATGACGGTGCCACGTTCATGAATGGCTTTAGGATCACCGACCATCATGCGAGGAGGCAGGCCAATCAGCGAGGCATCATCCACTCCTAGAATGGTCGCCACACTAAGTTTCCCAGAATCCGCCCGGGCATAGCCATCAAATTTCATGAGAGGAACGGCCCACGACACGCCAGGTGTTCCACGCACCTGATAGAGGGCATTGGTAGGAACTGGCTTTGCCTGATCAAAACACTCCGTATCTGGTTCCATGACCCATAGATTGGCCGTGGCGACATCGCGGATCTGGGCTCCTGTCATGCCAAAGATGCTGACCAGAATGGAAGCCTGATTTTGCATCAAAAATATAGCCAGCGCCACGGCCAGGATCATGGCGAAAAACTTGGCACGATCTGCCTGTAGCATCTGGAGACCGATCGAGATCATAAACGTGCCCTCCTTTCTTTGCGAGGACGACGTGAACCCAGGGCATCAGCAATGAAGCCTAACAACTGGGCTGACGAGTGATCAAAATCAAAATCCGGCATCACCGAGCGCCGTACCATGAGTCCTTCAAAGCCTGACATGATGAAGACGGCGGCATCCTCTGGTCTAGCATCGGGGCGAATATCACCGGCATCACGGGCCTTTGTGATCAAATCAGCCAGCATGTTTTCTACAAAGCGGTAGTGTGTCTGCAAATGCTGCCTCACGGAGGGGTTACGCGCGGCTTCAGCGGTGATCTCTGACCACATGGCAAGAAAGCCATCCTCTGCGAAGTCCATGCGTGATAGCTCGGTCAACTTTTCGAGACAGGCCATCAGCCCCTGATCCATCGGCAACTGGGAAAACCATTCCGTGGTGCGCTGCCGGTCCCAGGCAATCAGGCCAAGGATGATTTCATCCTTACCCACAAAGTAACGATAGAGAGCACCTGGACTCAATTGCACTGCCTCACAAATCTGACGCATTCCTGTGGCATGAAAGCCATGAAGAGCAAAGAGCCTGGCAGCAGCCATGAGAATTTGCATCCGCCGGTCATCGGAGGATTTGATGTGAGATTGGGCTTTTGGAAGCTCGGTTTTCATATGCGAACGAACGTTCGCTTTGGTTATTCTTTCGTCAAGAGCTTTATCTTATTCATCGAAAAACAGAGGCCGGCTCAAGCACCAGCACCTTACGGACACTCAATAAGCTGACGGCAACGACGACCACCGCCATGAGCACACCCACGCCAACCACGGCCTGCCACATGAGGATGATCCCCCTCGTCGCCATGCCGTTGAGAGTCGCCTGAAAGAAGAGTGCGGCCATACCGGTGCCGATGGCATAACCGATGGCCCCAGCCACGACCGCCTGGAGCAGGACCATGCCCACAAGACGTTGATTCGTTACCCCAATGGCTTTGAGAGCTCCAAACTGGCGGAGATTCTCCACCGTGAACATGTAAAAAGTCTGCCCGCTGACGGCCAGCCCAACAATCAGTGCGACTGCGATGGTAATGCCGAAGTTCACCGGTATGCCCGTATTCTTGAGGTAATAAACCACGCAGTCCCAGGCAAACTCATCCGTCGTTCGCGCTTTCAATCCGGTCTCCTTTTCAATGCGTCGGGCCAAATCAGTCGCACTCAGACCAGGCTGTGCACGGGCCAGAACATAGCTGAGTTGATTGCGCTCTCGCCCCTGGAAATTGATCGCTTCGCTGTAGCGCGCATGGATGACGGGAAAGCTGACAAACGGAGCGCTTGCGTTCGAGATACCTACCAGGGTTACCTTGTGATCATTTAATTCCAAGACCTTGCCCAACTCCATCGGTTCTCCAGGAAACAACAAGGCATAACCAGCCTGATCCATGATGATGCTGTTGGACTCACGCAGGCTTTCCCATTTGCCGAGAAGCATCTTTCGCGGAGCGCCAATCAATGAACTGTCATCCACCCCCAAGGTAAAGGTCGAGGCAAATTTACCCGCCAGGGTCCTCGCGGTAGGATTGCCTTTGAATAGCCTCACCGCGTAGTCCACCCCCTCCACGCTGCGCACTCGGGTGAGGTCCGTATCCTTCAGGGCTTTGGTCTGCTCAAAGTACTCTGTATAGCGGTCCATCACCCACACATCCGCATCTGTCACATCCAGGATCTGACTACCTGTACGCTGCATAATGCCACAGAAAATACTGACCTGGTTTTGAAGCAAGAAGGTGGAAAAGGCGAAGGCGAAGATGAGGCCAAAGTATTTGGCCCGATCTGACATCAGCATTTGAAGGGCGATGAAGTTCATGGCCTGCCCACCTCCTGCAGTTTCTCAGGGCTGCCAAAAGTGACATGCCTAAGGTCAGGGCCTTCATCGACAGGCAGCGAGGAAACAGTTGAAGGTATTGCAATCATATCGAATGGTCGTTTTTTGACTTACGGTCATTATTGAAACAAAAAAATCAGCTTTAGATCGCCAGCCATTCAGTTGCTTTCGGAAACAATTCCGCCACGATTCTCATGTCAGTCTCCGTGTAGTCATACTCATGCTGCAACGGCTTCCAGCCGAGACCATCGCAGACGATGTCCTGATTCAGCCTGACCGAGAGCAGCGGATGAACGATACCGGCTTGGACTCTAAGTTGCGGCTCCTGAGTCATAAGATGGCTGCCCACGGTGACGGAGACGAGTGCGAAGGTCGCTTGTTCCGCCGTTAAGCGGTCCCTCGGCATCTCCCCCAAAGCCATGGCCTCGACAATGATGTGATTCAAAACACGCCAGCAGCGTGCCCCCTGAAATGCATGGGCCTGCCGGCGCCCTTCGCTCGCCTTCTCCCAAAACGAAGCCGATTTCAACATCATCTCGACATGGAAGTATTCCGGGCAACTGACCGCAAACTCACAACACGCAAAGCCAATGGCACGGCTCCGTTCACGAGTGCTGCCCTTGAATTGGGAGGCTTTTTCAAACATGTCCGCACGCTGCCGCAGCGAGGCCGTGGCCACCGCCAAAACAAGATCTTCCTTCGAGGTAAAGTGCTGGTAGAGCGTTCCCTTGGAATATTCAACCGCCTCAGCCAGTTGTTCCATATTCCAGGCCTGGAATCCCCTCTCCAACAACAATCGACGGGCATGCCCCAGGATCAATTCCTCACGAGCCTGGAACTCACGCTCCTTGCGGGTGATGGGTGAAGATAACGTGGACACAACATCGAAATATCCTCAAATTTGACCATTGGTCAAAATAATCCGAAAAGAAATTTCAATTCGATCCAGTTGGCCCTGCTACATCAATCCGACAGAGCATCCAATTCAACCCCACCACTCAACATTGGAGTTGTGGTCACTTTTTCGTTATCTTCGTCGGGCAATTCTGCGAGTAGGAAATAACCCACCCGAGAGAAAGACCCGTCCTGATGACGGACAAAGGTTCCCTGATAGGTTACTTTGCGAATCAATGTTTTCACCTCGTTCGGGATGATGAAAGTGCCAGAGAAGTAGCCTGCCGGTTTGGACACAAGCTTGAAGGTGACAGTATTCGGATTCGGGTTGGGGTCCACCTTGGCATTGAATTTGGGAACAATAATGGTTTGCGTTATACCCGTATCCTTTTTGTTCATGATGGTGAAATCAAAGGGATCAATGTCACCATCGGCCAGTCCGCCATCGACAAAAGAAAGACGCGCATTTGCCTCAGCACCGGTTGGGCCGTTGTCAGGCAATGCCGCCACGACTCCGCCTGCTGCGGGGACCTCATACTCGCCACCAAGCAAATCCAAATCAAAAGCCTCAAAACCATCGCGATAAGCCCGCTCCTTCGATTTCACATCCACGACTTCTGGCTTACTCCAACTTACCACTCCAGAGATAACATTCAGTTCGTCAGTATCCGGCACGTCTGGCAGAAGCACTTGAGGCATGGATACCAATGAACCGGAATTTCCAACAAGGGCACAGAAGAAGGGCAGATGGCCCTGAGGCCCGAGAATGCTCGCCGCAGTGAAGGCTTTGCCGTCAGCAGTCTTGCCAGTGAATGTTCCCACTCCTTTGTCAGTGACAGTGATGGCTCCGAATCCATATCCTTGAGGAATGCTAGCGCTACCGACTTCATCTTCTCGAAGATTGAGACTGTAAGTATAATTGCCTGGATACGAGAGCGGCTTGTTGGACGTGCTCCACGTATTGCGGACCCCGCTCAAATTGGCTATCCCATCCTCGCTTTCATCAGTCGCAATGGCAGGATCAGCTAAAGAGCCTGAAATTTGGAAAGCTGAGGTCATCGGATCGGAGACATCCAGGGTAACATTGGCGGCAAGCGTGGGGAAGCCTTTGCGAATAAACGAAATGGTCGCACTGACTTGATTCTCACCTTCCACCTCTTCAATATTCAAATTCCCTTTGCCTGTGTAGGCAACATTACCGGAGAGGAGTTTGGCACTAAAACTGCCCTTGGAAGTAACGGTCAGATCCAATCGCCCGCCCTGATTGCCTGCAATTTCAACGTCACGCTCAATGCGCGCCAGGAAAGTGCCCACTGCCAGAGGAGGCACCGGAGCAATCGAGATAACAAAAGTGACAGCAGGGCCGACACCCTGGGCATTTTTGGCGGTAAGGATCACCGACCTGTCTGTCACAGCAGATGAAGGATAACCGGTGATCAGTCCTGTTTTCGTATTAAGTTTCAAACCCGTCGGCAATCCCTTGGCGGAATAGGATGTTGCAGTTCCGTGTGGTAAATTGGAAATCTCGATTTCGTATTCATAATAAGTCCCGACAAATCCATCAGGCATCGGTGAATTCACGATAACCGGGACAGCGGGAGGGGGGACCGCAAGGGTATTGATCGTTACTGTCGCAGGATCAGAGTCCAACTGTCCATCACTCACAATGAAAGTGAAACTATCAGCTCCGAGGCTTCCGGCCGTGGAAACATAGGTAAACGTTCCGTCATTTTGCAAAGTTAAGTCGCCTTTGGTCGGTTCGGTCTCGACTTGATAGGTCAATACGTCTTCCGCATCTATATCCGTCCCTTCCAGGGCTCCCTTGTAAGTTTGACCTGTGATTACTTCAAAGCTGCTGGCGATAGCCACCGGTTTTTGATTCACCGGAATCACCTCCTGAATTTCCATCTTCAGGATGCTGACAGCTCCGCCACCAAATCCGTAATCGTGGGTTTCAATACCTTCTGAACCTACAAAAAAAGTAGCCGTTTGCGGGTTGAGGTAAGCTTCCAGTATTTCAGGGGGTAACTCCGAGTCCTCCGGAAAATAAACGTCAAGTTTAGCGATCAAAAATTCCGTGGCACTTAGCAAGTCGTCGCCTTGGAATAGCCAAACAAAAATGGGACTATTCGCAAATTCGTTCGTTTCGGAAGGTGTCGTGTCGAAGCTGATCGAAGACTCAAAGGCACCTGCTTGCCCTAGACTGGCAAGATCAAAGGGTTCCTCCTCAGGATTGAAAATCTCGAAGGCAGCGATCAGGCCTTCGATATTTTTGGCTTCCAAGAGAGACTGCACCTCACCATCGCTCACCTTCATCCTACCCAGATAGCCCTTTCCGGCTTGAGCGGCGAGTCGAATCCCCTCACTGTTGGCGATCCCATGCAAGGCATCGCCATCGTTGTTGAAGTTGGAGATATTGACCGTGGCAGATCTCGACAAAGGAATGAACGCCATTCCCAAGATGAGCGATAACAGAATTTTTTTCATGTCCAAAGAATTGGCTTAATCATTCACCATTCAAACAGAGTCAGAAATCCCCTTGATTGAGCTGAATATCAACTGAGCTCTCGGCGCGCCTGAAGATTATGTAGGCACCATCCGGCAGACTGACTTCCGACTGATCTGCGTTTCCTGCCCCGACTTTGCGCCATCCAGTCCCCAGTGGACCTCCCGAAGAATAATAATACTGATCGTATCCTTTTTTCGTGGAATTCCAGAACAAAACCAAATCCGCTTTATTCGAATTGATGCCGGGGGTAAGACCTTCTTGCAGTCCTGAGTTGGCAAGTTCACGACCTTCTTGTGATGGTGTATCACCACTTGAATTCACAGGGCACAGATTGGCCACGAAATTGTTCCCCGGCTGAAGGGTGATCTGAGTCTTTCCGGGCTTCACCTGTCCCACGATCACGACAGATTTTGCCGAACGGGCAAAAAGCGCCACGCCTCCACTAAAATCCAGCGGCACACTTGCTTGATTCGTCGTGAAATCTCCCACCTGCCGCCAACCCTGGGTGTAGCCCTGACCGCCGGTGGAGTAAAAATATTGATCGAAATCTGTGCCATTCGGAATCTGAATCAAATCTGCATTTTCAGGCACAGCAGCGCCTGTCAAACCCGCTGAATTAGCAGCACCGAACACATCGGCCAAGGTCCATAGTTTCCAAATCTTGACAGTAACACCGTCACCGACTTCTTCTGGAACCTCTTCTTCAAGAATGATCTCGTTACCTGTCGCCAAGGTGTCGATCACGATGCTGGTAAATCCTACACCTGCCTGACCGCTAGCAATTTCCAACACGTGAGTGGCCATCGCCCCTGAGTTGAACTGGTTGTCAGTTAAAGTGACCTGAGGGCTACCCTGAAGGAAAATGCGGGTGCGATCCTCGGCTGAAATATTGGCGACACCTTGCAGTTCCATGGCTGGCAAAAGGGCAAACCCCATGAAATTCGTGCCTTGATTGAGATTCAAGGTGAGAAAGCCCATGACCGGTGTTGTCACTAGAGCCTGCGTCAGGGCCGCAACAGCAAAGAAACAAGAAGCAGCCAGTAAAAAGGAGCGTTTCATGATTAAACGGGACAGTTGGAAAAAATCAAAAATCGGATTGGTGATTATTTTTATATTATGACATTCCTTCTGAGTTGTTGAGAATTTTTTTCGCAAATTCTGGCCCAACATCAGCATCGCCTACCTTTAGATGACACCCAAACCGGCTGGCTGTTACAACGAAAGATCAATTTTGTGTCAAATTCGGAAAACTATTCGCGCATTCTCTCGGCAAATAGCACATGCTTTGCGGCAAGTTCTCTTTTCGAAAGTCTGCTGTCGTGCCTTCAGACTCGGAAAGAAACCGTGTTCTAAGCTCGTGTCTCCAGGTCGTTTTGCCTCTCTCCGCTCCCCTCATGTCTGATACCGCCGCCGCCACTGCCTTCGTTTCAGGGTTCAACAAACTCAAAGCCGCGCTCAGCAAGCGGATTGTCGGCCAGGATGCTGTGATTGAGCAGGTCTTCATCGCGATCATCGCCGGGGGGCACAGCTTGTTGGAGGGAGTGCCCGGTCTGGCCAAGACCCTGCTGGTGAAATCCCTGGCCGACGCCATGCACCTGGGATTCCGCCGGATTCAGTTCACCCCGGACCTGATGCCTGCGGATATCACTGGCACGGAAATCATTCAGGAGGATGCGGAAACGGGACGCCGGAAGCTCGTTTTCCAGCGCGGCCCCATCTTTTCCCAGATCATCCTGGCGGACGAAATCAACCGCACACCGCCTAAAACGCAGGCCGCGCTGTTGGAGGCCATGCAGGAAAAATGCGTGACGGTCGGTCAGGAGACCTACATTTTGCCAAAGCCTTTCTTCGTTCTCGCCACGCAGAACCCGATCGAACAAGAAGGCACCTATCCGCTGCCTGAGGCGCAAAAGGACCGCTTCCTCTTTCTGATCAAGGTGGACTACCCCAGCCGGGAAGAAGAGCGCGAGGTCATCGCCCGCACCACCGGAGGCGTGCAGCAGGAGATCGAAGCCGTCGTCACCGCAGAAGATCTCCAGGCCGCGCAGGCCCTGGCCCGCAAGGTGCCGGTGCCGGATCACGTGACGGATTTTGTTCTCGACCTCGTCCGTGCCACCCGTCCGAATGAGCCAGATGCCCTGCCCTATGTGAAAGAGATGCTCGGCTGGGGTGCCGGCCCGCGTGCCAGCCAGATGCTCGTCCTCGCCGGCAAAGTCCGTGCGCTGCTGCACAACCGCACGCATGTCACGACCGATGACATCGAGGCCCTGGCCCTCCCTGCCCTGCGTCACCGCCTGGTGCCCACCTTTCACGCCGAGGCGGAAGGCATCACGGTGGACATGATCGTGAAGGAACTCATCGCCAAGGTGAAGAAACCTGGGGCGAAGGTGCTGTAAATGGCCACCCTGTCATCCATCCTCGAAGCCGAAGACATCACCAGTCTGCAAAGCCTGCAGCTCTTCGCGCGCACGGTGGTGGAGGGGTTCACGACCGGTCATCATGCGTCCCCTCACAAGGGGTTCAGCGTCGAGTTCCGCCAGCACCGGCCTTATGTGCAGGGCGATGACATCCGCCGCCTGGACTGGAAGATCTTTGGCCGGGCTGACCGCTTTTACATCCGCGAGTTCGATGAAGAAACGAACCTGCGCGCCACCATCGTCATGGATGCCAGCGGCTCCATGAACTACCGGGGGCAGAAAGGCGTGCTGAAGTTTGACTACGCCCGCAAGCTGGCCGCCGCCATGGCCTACCTTTTGATGTCGCAACAGGACGCCGTGGGCCTCATCACCTTCGACAGCAAAATCCGCGAGTTCATCCCCAACCAGACCCGCATCACCCACCTGCACTACATGCTGGAGACACTGGTGAAAACCGAGCCCGGTAAGGACACCTCCCTGGCCCCGGTACTCGAGTCCGTGGCCCAGCGCCTGAAGCGGCGCGGTCTGGTCATCCTCATCAGCGACTTCTTCGATGACGCCCCTGCGATCATGCGGGCCATCGGCGTGCTGCGCAAAAAGGGCCACGAGGTCATTGCCATGCAGCTCTGGGACCGCGATGAACTGGAGTTCCCCTTTGGCCAGTGGTCGCGCTTTGAAAACCTGGAGAATGCCGAAGACACCCTCCTGCTCGATCCTGCCGCCGTCCGCATCCGCTACATGGAGGTTTTGAAAAACTTCCAGGAACAGCTCAAGGAAGGCTTCCGCAAACATCAAGTGGACTATCTCAGCCTGCCCACAGATGAATCCCACTCGGCCGCTTTGAGAAGTTATTTAGCCCTTAGAATGCGCTAACGGATGACGAAACCAAATTTCAGCAGCCACGCCTTCCAACGCGACGCCCAGCTTTTCCAGCCAGGCATCCGTTCATCTGCTGCCCTTCGTCATTCCGTCATTCGTCATTCGTCATTCAGCCTTCCGCGATGACCTTTCTCAATGCCATCCTCCTCGCGGGCGGTGCCGCCTTTCTGATCCCGCTGCTGATTCACCTGCTGAACAAACGACGGGTGCAAACGGTGCGCTGGGGGGCCATGCATTTGCTTCAGGAAGTTCTGCGGCAAAAGAAGCGGAAGCTGAATATCGAGCAATGGCTGCTGCTGGCCGTGCGCATCGTCATTCCGCTCGTACTGGCGCTGTGTCTGGCGCGACCGGTTTTGACAGCGTTGCGATCCTTTGGGTTAGGCAAGACGTCCTTGGTCATGATGCTGGACAACTCCTTCTCCATGCGTGCTCCGGCACCGGGCGGATCACCGGCAGACCGCGCACGGTCGGATGTCAGCCAGGTTTTGCAGGCCCAGCCGAATGGGTCCGATGCCCAGGTCGTTCTGGCGGGTGGCAACGCGCGGAGGCTGCTCGATCAGTCCACCAGCACGCTGGACATCATCCCCAAGCAGCTCGCGGAGACCTCGAACCAGGCAGGTCCGGTGAAGATCAACGACGCCCTGCAAACTGCTGCGGCCTCGCTTTCATCGGCCCCCAATGGAGCCCGTGAATTGGCCATCCTGTCCGACTTCCAGGCCAGTGACTGGCAAAGCGCCGCCGAGGGGGCTGCGCTGCCGGCTTTGGAGACATTGCTCAAGCAGGAACCCAAACCGCAGGTCACCTTTTACCGCCTAACCAGTGATTTGACTGAAAACCTCAGCATCGCCAATGCCGACCTATCCGCCCTGGTCGTGGCGGAGGAGCAGCCTATCGGCCTGCGGGTGCGCATTCAAAATCATGGCAAACGCCCCTGGCAGGATGTGGCCGTGCATCTGGAGGCCGATGGTGCCCGCCTGCGCACTTCCCGTGTCACCCTGGCCCCGGAGGGCGAGGCCGTCATCAGTTTCACCCATGCCTTTGACAAGGTCGGCGATCACTCCCTGGCCGTGCGGCTGGAGGGGGACAGCTTTCCGGATGACAACGCCTTTTACTCTGTCGTCCAAGTGCGCAACCAGGTGAATGTGCTGCTCGTGGATGGTGACCCGAGCCTGGAAGCCCTGGGCGGTGCCACGGACTTCCTGGAACTGGCACTGACGCCTTATCAATCCGCCAGCGCCACGCTCAAAGACCTGATCCGCACCACCAAAGTGGATGCGCGACGTCTGCGGGATGAGGACTATCGCGGCAAGGAAATCATCATCCTGGCTGATGTGGACCGCCTCCAGGGCAACCGCCTGAACGAGTTGGACAAGTTCGTCAAAAATGGCGGCGGGCTCATCATCTTCGCCGGGCCTCACTGCGACCTCGACTGGTATAACCGCGAGTTCTACCGCAAAGGCGAGGGCCTGCTGCCGACCACCATCAAGGGCCTGCAACGCGCCCAGAGCACCGCCTCACCGGCCCGCGTCCTCCAGCAACGGCTCACCCACCCGGCCACCGTTTACTTCAATGACGCACGCGGCGGCAGGCTTCAGGATGCCGAGTTCCTCTCCTGGTTGGAATTCGACGCCTCCAAGGACGCCAACGTCAAACCCCTCATGCAGTTGGATCGCGGCACCCCGCTGTTTATCGAAAAGGCGCACGAACGAGGCCGCATCATCCTCGCCGCCACGACCGCCGATGCTGAGTGGTCGAACCTGCCCCTCCAGCCTTTTTTCGTCCCGCTAATGCAGCGACTGGTCACTTACCTGGCCACGCAAAGCACGGTTACCGCCTGGGATCAGGTGGGAGAGCCGTTGCGCATTGTCCTGCCCAAGGAACAAATCGGAGTCGAATACACTCTTCGTGATCCCACCGGCCAGACCCAAGCACTCCAAGTGAAAGCCGACGCCGGACAGGCGTTGCTGGAGTCACCACCTATTTCAGCCCCCGGCATCTACAAGCTGACCCAGGGCAATACCACCCGCCTGCTCGCCTACAATCTCGACCCCGCCGAATCCAACCTCGCCCCCCTGCCCTCGGATCAGGTCAAACAGCTCGCCGAGCGCTATGACGCCGCCTTTGTCGAATCCTTCGATGCCTGGCAAAAGCTGGATCGCACTCGCCGTCATGGCAGTGAGCTCTGGCAGCCGTTTTTGCTCGTGCTGCTGGCGTTGCTGTTCTTTGAGGTGCTGCTGCAACAGCGCATCGCGCGCGGATAGGCCCCGCCAGCTCTCGGCGAAACATCGGCGAATAGGCGGCACCTAAGGAATTGAGTCAGTGCCCCCTTGGCCCAGCGGGCATTCGCCCTGAAAAAGACGGTGCATCGCACAGGCCAGGCAGCCCCGGCCCATCGCTGCATCGTGCAGCGCAGGTCCTCGGCAGCTCTATTCCACGAGAAAACGGGCGTTTGGAGGTCCCCGATGGGGCCTGAACGCAATTTGATTAAAATCAGTGATCCCTAACGAGCAACCCGTCAGCCCGCGCGTGGCGTAAGCCGATGCGTCTTACCTCACGCCATGCCTGCCATCCATGAAAACCAAACCTCCATCGTTGTCGGGGTCGATGTCGGCGGGGAAAAGAAGGGCTTTCATGCCGTGGCGCTCCAAGACGGCGCTTTTTTTGGGAAAAAAGCCTCGCAGGATGCAGCCGAGATCGCCGATTGGTGCCGGGAGTTGGGGGCCTTGTGTGTCGGGGTGGATGCCCCGTGCCGATGGAGCAACGACGGCAAAGCCAGGCCTGCCGAACGCGCGCTGATGAGGGAGGGCATTCACTGCTTTGCCACGCCCTCACGGGCGGCTGCGGAAAATCACCCCAGGCATTACTTCCATTGGATGGTGAACGGCTCCTCGTTGTTCGCGCACTTGGAGGTCACTTACAAACTCTTCACTGGTCAGGCCATCACCCCGCCTTTGTGCTTCGAGACCTTCCCGCAGGCGATTGCTTGCGTGCTCTCCGGGCAGCTCGTCAGCGCGCGGGAGAAGCGGACCGTACGCCGTGCCTTGCTGGAGAAAGCCGGGGTGGATGTCCGCAGCCTCAGCAACATGGACCTGCTGGACGCCGCGCTCTGCTCCCTGGCCGCGCATCATCTCATGCGGGGTCAATGGCATGCTTACGGGGTTGCGGACAGCGGCTTCATCGTCGTTCCTCGACTGGTCGGCGCAGTTTCGTGACTTTCCCTCGACAGATCAGGCTGTCGCGGCGTTCTTAACGTAACCCACCATGATCCGTCTAACCTGCGCACTGTTTCTCCTCTGCCTCACCGCCTCTGCCCAATGGCCCCAAGACACCAGTGATTTGAAACCCGACCCCAAGGCTACTTTCGGCACTCTGGAAAACGGCCTCCGTTACGTCATCCTCCCGAATATCGAGCCCCCCGGCCGCGCCAGCATCCGCATCTACATGGACGTGGGCTCTCTTATGGAGGAGGACGATCAGCAGGGCATGGCGCATTACCTTGAGCACATGGCCTTCAACGGCAGCAGGCATTTCCCCGGCGGGGAAATGGTGGAATACTTTCAGCGCCTGGGCATGGGATTCGGGGCCGATACCAATGCCCACACCTCCTTCAAGGAGACCGTGTACATGCTGGAGATGCCCAGGGTCGAATCCACCATGATCGGCGAGGGCATGCAGCTCTTCCGCGACTACCTGGATGGCATGGCCCTGGGCGAAAAGGAGATCGATAAAGAGCGCGGCATCATCCTCAGCGAGAAGCTCAGCCGGGACTCCATCGAATACCGCACCATGCTGGAGGGATACAAATTCGCCCTCCCGGACTCCCTCCTCCCCAAGCGCCTCCCCATCGGCACAGAGGAAACCCTCAAGACCATGCAGCGCCCCCGCTTTGTGGAATTCTACAACAAGTGGTATACCCCCAAGCGCGCCGTCATCGTCGCCGTAGGTGATTTCAAAGACATCGACATGGTCAAGGCCGAGATCGTCAAGAACTTCGCCGATGCCAAGCCCAAGGCCGCAGATGCACCGGAGCCCGACCTCGGCAAGATCAGCACCGGGCGCGGCCTCATCACCAAGCTGCACACCGAGATGGAGGCTCAGGCCGTGGACATCTCCATCGAGATGCTGCGTCCCGCCAAGAACAAGCCGGACACCGCCGCCAGCCGCCGCGAGAAAATGGTCCGCGACCTCGCCGATGAGATGATCAATCAGCGCCTATCTAAGCTCGCCAAGGCCGAGGGCGCTCCCTTCATCTCCGGCGAGTCCTACAGCTACGAGTATCTGGAGTTTGTCGAGGTTATCGGCATCATGGGTCAATGCGCCCCGGATCAGTGGCAGGCCACGCTTACCCTCCTGGAGTCAGAGATTCGCCGCGCCGTCCAGCATGGCTTCACCGAGGCCGAGTTCGAGGAAGCCAAGGCCAGCCTGCTGAAGAGCGTCCAGCTCCGCGCTGCCCAGGCTGACTCCCGCAAGTCCCGCGACCTCGCCAGCGGCATCGTCAGCATCCTCGCCTCCAAGAAAGTCTTCACCCACCCTGGGGATGACCTCCTGCGGGTCCAGGCCGTCCTGGCCGACCTCAAGAAGGAAGAATGTCACACCGCCCTGGCAGAGACCTGGAAGGGCGAGGATGTGCAGGTCTTCGTCGGCGGGAAGCTGAAGCTGGAGGGCGACTCCTCCGCCCAAATCGCCGCGGCTTATCGCGCCAGCCAGGCCCAGCCCGTCGCGCCCCCCGTGCAGGAGGAAACCGCCGCCTTTGCCTACACGGAGTTTGGCACCCCAGGGAAAATCACCGCCCAGTCCACTGACCCCGCCGTCGAGGTCACCCAGGCCACTTTCGCCAACAACGTCCGCGTCAATATCAAGTCCACCCCCTTTGAGAAAGGCACCGTGCGTGTGACCCTCAACTTTGGCGGGGGCAAGCTCACCACCCCGCCCGGTCAGCCCGGCATCATCCCCTTTGCGCAGAGCACCTTCATCATGGGCGGGCTTCAGGCCCATAGCGTGGACGACATCCGCCGCCTATTCGCCAGCAAGTCCGTCGGCAGTGACTTCAGCGTCGGGGACGAGGCCTTCATGCTCAGTGGCCGCACCACCCCCGGCGACCTCGAGGCCCAACTTCAGCTCCTCACCGCTTACATGACCGCCCCCGGTTATCGGGAGGAGGCCGCACGTCAGTTCCAAAAGAACCTGGAGCCCATGTATGTTCAGCTTCAGCACACGGCAGAGGGCATCATGGCTGACAAGGTCGTCGCCTTTATCCATAGCGATGATCCCCGCTTTGGCTTCCCTGCCATCGGCGAGCTCCAGAAGCGCAACCTTGCCGAGCTCCAGGCCTGGCTCACCAAGCCCTTGACCGAAGACTACCTGGAGGTCTCCATCGTCGGCGACATCCAGGCCCAGCCCGCCCTTGAGGCCGTGGCCAAGACCCTCGGCGCCCTGCCCCCCCGCGCCGCCACCAAGCCCAAGTATGAAAAAGAGCGCGCCGTGCCCTTCCCTCAGGGTCCTGTGGTTAAGGAACTCCCCTTCGATACGGAGATCCCCAAGGCCATCGCCGCCCTCTACTGGCCCACCGGGGACATGCTGGACATTCAGCGCACCCGCCGCCTCACCCTCCTGGGCTCCATCCTCGATGACCGCCTCCGCATCAAAGTCCGTGAGGAACTGGGCGAGACCTACAGCCCGGCCTGTTACCACGTCGCCAGCGACACCTTCACCGGCTATGGCTACATGACCGCCATGATCGAGTGCAAGCCCGAGCAAGCCTCCCCCATCAGCGACCTCGTCATCCAGATCGCCGCCGAGCTGGCCACTGGACCCATCACCGCCGATGAGTTCGAACGCGCGCAGAAGCCCCTCCTCACCCAGCTCGAACAGATGCGCCGGGACAACCGCTACTGGTCCCAGAACGTCGTCCGCAACTCTCAGGAGCACCCCGAGCGCCTCGAATGGGCCAAGAACCTCCTCTCCGACTTCCAGGCCATCACCCCAGAGGAAATCCAGGCCCTGGCCAAAGAATTCCTCCCCGCCCCCCGCGCCGTGGCCGTGAAAGTGCTTCCCAATGACAAGAAGTGATGCCTAGTCTGCCTAGGCATCCCCTCAAGTCCCCCTCCGCACCCGCGCCCAGCACGCCATGAATGTCCCCGCCCCGGAATCCGCTTACGCCCCGCCGCCTGACCTCCCCCTCGCACAGCCCCCACCGCCCCCCGCCTTACCGCGCTCCACGGAGATCCTGCGGTCCATCCGCGCCGCTGTGGAGCAGGTGTTTGTGGGGCAGACCGAGGTGATCCACCAGTGCCTGGCCGCCCTGCTCGCAGGCGGGCACGTCCTGCTGGAGGGGAAGCCCGGCCTGGGGAAAACCCACCTGGTCCTCGCGCTCAGCCGCACCTTCGGCGCCGCCTTCCGCCGCATCCAGTTCACGCCGGACCTCATGCCCTCAGACGTCACCGGCCACACCCTTTACGATCTCGGCAGCCAGAGCTTCCGCGTCCGTTACGGCCCCGTCTTCACCCAGCTCCTGCTCGCCGACGAAATCAACCGTGCCCCCGCCAAGACCCAGTCCGCGCTCCTTGAGGTCATGCAGGAAGCCCAGGTCACCATTGATGGCGAGACCCACGCCCTCACCCCGCCGTTCATGACCTTCGCCACCCAGAACCCCATTGAGCAAGAGGGCACCTACCCCCTGCCCGAGGCGCAACTGGACCGCTTCCTCCTCAAAGTCCTCATCGACTACCCCTCCGCCCAGCAGGAGGCCTGGATCGTCAAATCCGTCTCCTCTGCCGCAGGCGGGCGCGGTTTGACCCCAGACCAAGTCCAGCCCGTCTGCACCCCCGCCGACATCCTCCACGCCCAGCAAGAAGCCGCCAACGTCGAGGCCGTGGAAACCGTGGTCAACTACGCCGTCCAACTCACCCGCGCCACCCGCAACCACGGGGCCATCGCCCTCGGTGCCGGGACACGCGGGGCCATCAGCCTCATCCGCGTCGCCAAGGCCTACGCCCTCCTGGAAGGCCGCAGCTACATCACTCCCGGCGATGTCAAACGCGCCGCCCTCCCCGTGCTCCGCCACCGCATCGCCCTCACGCCCGAGGTAGCCATCTCCGGCCAGAGTGTGGATCAGGTGCTGGACTCTGTCATTCGGGGTGTGGAGGCACCGAGAGGGTAAACACGGAGATCGGACTCTTCGTCTTAGTGTTCCGCTTCCATGCGCCCCACTCTCCTCACCTTCCGCCTGATCGTCGCCTGGACTGTCCTCGGTCTGGCGGCTTCGATCTGGGCTCAGGTGCAGCTTGTGTGGATCGTGGCGGGTGGGCTGTTGGGCGTTTTCGCAGTGGCAGACTTTTTGACCCTGCCGGGCAAGAGACGGCTGACGGCGGAGCGGACCCTGCCGGGTAGGTTCGCTCTAGGAGTCAGCTCACCTGTCACACTGACGCTGCGCCATACACTGGATCGCCCGCTCAGAGTCCAGGTGCATGACGGCCTGCCGGAAGTGGCCTCGGCAGAGGGTCTGCCCTGGACAGGAACTCTGCCAGCCAAAGAGCACACGGAACTGATCTATGATGCGCATTTTACAAAGCGCGGCCTGCACGCCTTTGCCCCCGCGCATGTGTTGGTGCAATCATGGTTAGGCCTCTGGCAGCGGCTTTACCGTCCAGGGGCGGTCAGTGAGACCCGCTGTTACCCGAACTATGAGCCCGTGGTGCGTTTCGCCCTGTTGGCGACGGCGAATCGGGAGGAGCAGATGGGCATTGTGAAACGACGGCGGACCGGGGCGACGCTGGATTTCCACCAACTGCGGGAATACCAGGACGGGGATGTTTTAGCCCGTGTGGACTGGAAGGCGACGGCCCGGAGGCAGGTCCTGGTGAGCCGGGACTATGAGGAGCAGCGGAATCAGAGTGTGATCCTGGTGCCTGACTGTGGGCGGCGGATGCGGGCGCGGGATGGGGAGCTGACCCAGTTTGATCATTGCCTGAATGCCATGCTCCTCATCGCTTACATCGCCTTCCGGCAGGGGGATGAGGTGGGGGTGACGGGCTTTGGTGGGGCACAGCGTTACCTCAAACCGGTGAAGGGTGCCCCGGCGATGCCGCGACTGCTGAACCACCTGTATGACTATGAGACGACGACGGAGCCCAGCGACTTCATCGAGGCGGCAGAGCGGGTGATGGCGCTGCAAAAGAGGCGGGCGCTGATCATCCTGCTGACAAATCTGCGCACGGAGGACACGGCGCACCTGACCCGTGCGGTGCAGCTCCTGCAAAAGCGGCACCTGGTGCTGGTGGCGACGCTGCGGGAGGCGGAGATGCAGGCACGGGCGGAGAAGCCGATCACGAACCTGCAAGAGGCGCTGACGTATGGGGCGCTCTGCCACTATGACCAGGAGCGGGCGCACCTGCTGGACAGTCTGCGCGCGCAGCGGATAGTCACCGTTGACGAGACCGCGCAGGGGCTGCCGGTGGCCCTGGCGAACCGTTACCTGGACCTGAAGGCGGCGGGCCGGATCTGAGGCGCGGGCGAGGCCGGGGTTACGGGATCTCGTTGAGCGTGTAGTAGGCCACGGAATGCAGAAGGGGCTGACCCTGGGCGTTTTTGACTCCATCCAAATGCAGCTCATGCACGTGCCCACGGGTCAGGGGGGCGAGGGAGAGACGGACGGATTTGCCATCCGGGCTGACCTGGGCCGCAGTGATGCGAGGGATGACCTCATCCACCTCAGGCCCGCCATAGTCCTCCCGGTAGGCATAGGTAAAGGCGCGCATGGAGTAGCTGTCGAGGGCGGCGGCGGTGCGGGGGTCGAGGGGTTGCGTAAAGGTCAGCTCAAAGCCGTCCGTCCTGGCCCGCATCTCATGGATCTCAAAGGGGACTTGGCCCGTCCACTCCAGCTTCTCAAAGCAATAGGGCTGCCCCCCGCGTGCGCCCCAGCCGCGATCACTGCCGCCGGCATACAGACGCCCGTCCGCATCCATTCGCCCGCCGATAAGGCCACTGGCAAAGCCGCCGCGAAAGGGAATAACAACCCCCTGTTTCACCCCCTTGACGGTCTCCAGGAAGACGCGGCTGATGCTGCTGTGGCTCTGGTCGGCGATGAAGAGCTGCCGCTCAAAGGGGCCGAACTTGCCGCCGGATTCGTCGCAGACGATGAAGGTGGGGGAGTTGCCGATCTTGCCATGGACCATGTAAACGGCGGGGGAGGAGGAGCTGCTTGATGCGCTGCCGCTCCGTCACCATGCGGTCGGGGTCGCCCTTGGGATTGGCCTGACCGCGTTTGCGATCCCCCAGAAAGGCCTCCGGGATGGGGTCTAGGGGGCGCGGCCCCATGTTCGGGGCGAGGTCATACCACCGGTTGCCCCCCGGGTGGCCCTGAAAGCTACCGGGAACGAGGTGCTGCAAGGTGGAGGAGCCGTGCCACGGCCCCTGATTGTCCACGTAATAGACCTCCCCCTCGGCATCGAAGCCGACCCCGCCGGGGCTGCGGATGCCGCTGCACGTCGGCACCAGCGACCCGTCGGGCTTCAGCCGCAAGGCCCAACCGCGAAAGGGCACCTGGCTGGAGAAAGACCCGGTGAGGCAGAGCGTGACCCAGAGGTCGCCCGCGCGGTCGAACCGGCTGCCCAGGGCGTATTCATGATAGTCCCCGGAGACGCCCCACCCGTCGGTGAGGTTCTCAAACACATCCGCCCGCCCGTCGCCATCCTCATCCGTGATGCGGGTGATCTCATAACGGGTGGTGGCATAGATCGCGCCGTCTTTGTAACCCAGGCCCAGGACCTCGTGCAAACCGGAGGCGAAGAGCTTGAACTGCACCTTGGCCGGATCGGGATTCTGGGCTTGGGAGACGATCCAGATCTCCCCACGCCGCGTGCCCAGGGCCAGCTTGTTGTCGGGCAACAGTTCAATCGAGCCCACCTCCATGGCGGTTTCCGCCGGAGTGGTAAACGTGGTGATTTTGTAATAATCGGCCTCCACCGGATCAGCAGCCAGGGCCGAAGAGCAGACAGCCGCGATAATAGAAAAAAGAACAACGGGTTTCATGAAATCAAATGTTGGGAACCGTGGCACGGACCTGCTGATAAACCTCCAGACGGCCGAGTTTACGACACCAGTCTTCGATGTAGGTGTGGTTGAGAGAACTCCCCTGAACAGCCATGACATCGCGGGCGTCATTCAAATCTTTCGTCCGCCCCCATCGCAGCTTTTGGACAACCACATCTTCAGGCGTTGGAATCCATACTTCACGGCCAAAAACAGAGGAGAAAAAACGCACGCGTCTTTCAAAGCGGGCCATGGCAAAATCATCATTCGACCGTTCAAAGAACTCCACCCGAAAGGGAAAGGATGTCCGGGCCACCGCCTCATGCCGGATACTTCCTCCGATGCCTTCAAAACTGGTTTGCGGGTCAAATTCAAGGAGCGTATCCAGCGACTTCATCAACTTGGGCATCACCGTTCGATCCACGACATCAATCACAAAATCGGCGTCCTTCGTGGATCGAGGGATGCCATACATGTTGCTGGAAAAAGAGCCGACAAGCATGTAAGCCACGCCGGTGTCCTCCAGGACGTTGATCACAGCCTTGGTAATGCGCTCGGCTTCAATCATGCGGCGACGACAGGTTGATAAATCCCGCGCTCATTCAACCGCCGGACGATGTCCAGACGCTCGCGCACTTTGTCCCAGACTTCTTTATCGTCCGTAAGACCCAGTTGATGACGCACGCCATCCGCCATGATCCTGCAGGAAAAGTCAAAGCACTCCATCCCGTCGAGCATCCGTTCATCCATGGTGCGTGTGCGCGCCCGCAGAACTTTGTCCCGGTAGATGGCATCCGCCAGTTCGTTGATTTCCTCCTGGGTTTCCATGGGTGGCAGTTTAGTTCACGGGCGGCATTTCTCCAGCGCACTCTTACTGCGGCCAGGAATACGTGATGGTGACCTCATTGCCGGCCACGGGGAGCAGCAGGTTCTGGCCGATGATCTTCGCCCCGGGGGCGGTGATCAGGAGTTTGTTTTCAAAGCCGCGCCCTTCCAGATCCAGCTTCCCGGCATCCACGAGAAAGCTGTCTCCCTTGGCCTCCACCTTGCCCAGGGCCAGCCGGAGGAAGGTGTTTTTGGGGACGGCCCCTTGCAGCTTCAGTTTCCTCACCAGTTGGGGAGGCTGCGCCTTGGGATCTTTGTTGACCACCGAGGCCGTGCCGGTCACCTCGTAGCTTTCCTCCACCGGCGTGTCATACCATTTATAGAGGAAGGTGGGCCGGCGCTGGGCGTCCAGGCGATAGCCCTTCCAGGCATAACCGGCAGCCCGTTCCTGGGATACCGGCCACTCGGCATCCGGTGACGCCAGGACCGCCAAAGGCGCGCCCTGGGAGGGGCTGAGCACATCATACCCCATGGGCGACTGATACCCGCCGCCGCGGCTGTTCCAGTGCTTCGAGGCATCCATGAACGCCCCCCGCCAGATCAGCGCCAGATTCATCTGCTCCGCGCTCCAGGCCAGGCTGACACCGCCCGGATACCCCACCGCAATGCCACGGTTCCCCGCCCCGGCGATGAAGTTGCGATAGATCACCGGTTCATCCCCCACGACCAGCGGGATGGGATCGAAGTCCTTCTTCTGCTTGGGCTTCGCCCCCTTTTCCCAGCCCTTGGGCGTCCAGGTGGACAGCGGCGTCACATCGAAGTTGCTCCCCTTCCAGGCGGCGAACACCGCGATGTCCCCTTTCGCCTGGAAATACTCCAGCCGAAACTCATGAGGGCCTGCTTCCAGTTGCGCGCTGGCTTCCTTGATGTCCGCCGGATGGATGCCGTCGTGCTCGACCAGGGTTTTGCCGTCGATCTTCAATCTCACACCGTCATCTCCGGCGATGTAAAAGCGGTAACTGCCCTTGCGTGGAGCCTCCAGTTGACCGGTGAAGACCACACCAAATTCGTTTTTGTAGTCGTCCAGTTTGATCTGGACGAGGTTGTCCTCGATCACGCCTTCCCGATGCGGTGTCAGCTTGGCGAAATCGGGCAGCGTTTCCCAGGCGCCCAGATACAGGGCGAATTTCAGATTCTTCAATCCCTGCCCCAGTGGCATCACCTTCATCCTGCCGTTCATTGTCAGGGCATGACCAGGAAAGGTGCAGACAAAGGGATAGTCCGCCGCTTTGTCAGGCGCGGTAAAGGTCAATGTGTCCGTCTCATGCGGATTCAGCATCTTCGAGTGCAGCCAGATGCGCTTGTCATCCGGCAGCCAGTTGCGCTTCAGCGCCGCTTCCGGGTCTTCCATCTGCTTCATCGCCATCGTGGCGGTGTCGGTGCCGGGCTGGCAAAAGACGATGTTGTGCGGCAGATCATCCCCGTTTTCAAAGATCACCTTCACCGGCTGTCCGGGCCGCACGGTGAACTCCGTCTGATCGTACTTCATTTGCGCCGTCATCGTTTTCAGACGAATGACCGCCACCTTTCCCGCCGGGCTTTTGGCCGCCGGTTCCTTGGCGGCAGGCTTGGCCGGCAGGGAGACTTGTTTGGCAGGCGGCTTCGTGCCCACCTTGTCGGAATCCACCCGCAGTGGCCGCAGCCAGATGTTGCGATAGCGCACCGGATTCAGATGATCCTGCAGCATCAGATCCCCTTCCTGCACCGTGCTGTCAAACTCACGCAGATACTGCACCACCACCCCGTTGTGGATCACCGTCAGCCGCGCCTTGCCGCCGTCTTTGGCCCGCTCAAAAAAGATGTCATAAGTCTGCCACTCCCCCGGCTTGCGGCTGGCATTGACCATGGGCGGATAGTTGGTGTAAAGCCCTGCGGCTTGGCCATCGGGATACGTGTCGTTTTGATACGAGTCCAGCACCTGGATCTCCGGAAAGCCGCCCACAAACACACCGCTGTTGCCGCGCCCCTGGCCGTTGCCCGCCACCACCGCCGGAGTCGCCCATTCGAGATGGAGCTGATAGTCACCTTTGAAACTTTCCCGCGTGCGGATGCTGCCGCTCTTCCCCACGATCTCCATGTAACCGTTCTCCACCTTCCACTGCGGCTGGTCATCCCCTGGAGGCGAGTCCTTGCGTGGCTCGCGTTTCCATTTCGACAGATCCTTGCCATCAAACAGCACCATCGCATCCGAAGGCGGCGCCCCGGCCTTGTCCTGTGTGCTGAACCCCGGCGGCGTGATGACCGGCGGACGCGGCCGCTGCATGTCATGGGCCCGATAGACACCGCCCGGCGTCATCGGCTGTTCTTTCTTGGGTTCCGCCGCATGAACAGTGCCGGTCAAACCGAGGGCCAGGAGGAAAGAAAAACGCATGGTGATCAAGACCGGAACAAACGCCCAGCCCTCCGGGCCTCTATCATCTGCGTGGAGTCCTTTGCCGTGAAGGAGCGCGGACCTCCGAGTCCGCAGCAGGTCGTCGGAGCGTTGGATTCGGAACTGCCAGAACCCAAGCTTGTCGGCGTGCTAGCGGCGTTGGCTGGTTGATTCGGGGTGTTTCCTGCTGGCGGTGTGCTGCGGGCTCGGAGGCCCGCGCTCCTGTTGAACATCACGCCATCAACAGTTGCGGCTTGCTTTGGAGAAGGTCTGAAAATCGCTTGAGATCTTCACGGCAGTACCCCTTCATGATTCTCAAATCAAAAGGCATTGAAATGGTTCCCGAGGATGTGCTTGAGGTTCCACTTGCTCGTGGTGGTGAGGGAGCGTTCCAGGCAGATGAAGAAAGGCCGCTCACCGCTGTCGGCCAACTCACGGAGGCGCTTGAGGGTGGCGTCATGGATGTTCTCGTTCCAGGCCATGCAAACGAGCGCGCTGCGGCGCGGGTCGCGGACCTCAAAGACGGTATTGTGGGTGAAGTCATCGCGACGTGTGCGCGTGTAATGAAGCTGAAAGCCGTTTTTGAGGAGGACTTCGTCGAAGACCGCCTGCTCGCCGCTGGCATCCAGGGTGAGGAAAAAGGCGGCCTCCTTCTCCTCAATGTAACGTTGCAGGGAGGCGACGTTATCGGCTTCGCTCGCCGCCGGATCAGGCCTGAACTCACAGCGCGGGAAGTTGGATTTCTGCAAGCGATAGACCTTGAAGCCCGCGTCGGGAATCGGCTGCGGGTTGTCTCCGTAGCCCTGAATGACACGCTTCACGCGCTCAATGGTGATGGCGGAGATAGTGGAAAATCCATGACGCTTCGCTGCACTATTTTCTTCTACTGTCTCTGGAATCTGAATGAGGATCATCCGAACCCCACTAAGACTGTCGTCTGATTCTGTAAAAATAGCATGACCGGTGGTGCCACTACCTGCAAAAAAATCCACGACCAAATCGCCCCTCTCGCAAACTTGCGAGATCAGTCTGCGCACTAACTCAGAGGGCTTGGAAAAATCAAAAATTGTTTCGCCAAAGATTTCTCGAACTTCGCTTGTTCCATGAGCTGTGTGAACATCATCAATGATGGTTGGGAAAGCTACGAAATCACTTTCAATGTCTGACCGAAATTTCTTCTCACGTGGCCGCCCGGTGGAATTACCTGGAAACAGAATCCGGCCTTCTTGGATCATTGCTTGCATCCTCTCCTTGGAATAACGCCATCCTGTGTTTGCCGGAGGTTCGTAGCTTATTCCATTTGAGGGATCAGTGATTGAATAATGGAGGTTCGGGCGTTGCTCCCGAGTAGCCAATCCAAGTATACTTCGACTCATCCACGCACCTCTCTCATCATTGTCGGGATTGGAGAATTTCGACTCATCGCGTCCAATTCCCTTCAGTACGCCTTCTTCTGCCTTGCGATAGACGAAAATGTACTCGTGATCAGTCGATACGCCAGTTTTTGCTCTGGCATCGGGAAATGCCCGACTTTTCCAAATTAACCGAGCCATGAAGTTTTCATTACCAAAGATTTCATCAAGGATACGCTGTAAGTTTTCGCTTTCATTGTCATCGCACGAGACGAAGACCATGCCTTTCGAATTCAAAAGCTGTCGAGCAACCAGCAACCGCGCATGCATCATCGACAGCCAATCCGAGTGATACCTGCCTGAAGTCTCCGGGTTGCTCTCCAACTGGATGCCGTTTGCAGCGGCTCCAGTCTCTTCCCAGTACTTCGGTTTGTCCTTTTTGTAGTTATCGCGGTAGATGAAATCGTTGCCTGTGTTGTAAGGCGGATCGATGTAGATGCACTTCACCTGCTCGCGGTAGGCGTTGAGGAGGAGTTTGAGGGATTCGAGGTTTTCGCCCTCGATGATCATGTTGCCGTCCGCCTTGTCGGGATTGACGGAGCGGGCTTCGTCATAGACGAGGGTGGCGGTGGTGGGGGTGAATGCCTCGCGCTTGGAGGCGGCCTTGCCATACCACTTGAATTCGTAACGTTCGGTTTCGTGGACTTCGTTGGGCTCGACGAGCTGGCGGAGTTCGTCCGGGTTGATCCGGCCTTCGTTGGTGAAGAGATCGGGAAACAGCCGCTTGAGTTCCGCCAGCCGCTCGGCGCGGACATCGGGCGTGAGGAGAAGCAGGTCGGTCATCCGAGGGGATGCTTCAGCGGGAGATGAAACGGGCATGGCAGTGGAAAGTGGATTCAGGAGGGCTGGCTGGTGGCGAGTTGCAGGGTGGCGCCGAAGTTGTGCTGAGGGGCAAAGAACCCGGCCATAGCAGGTTCGCCGCCGTATTCGGCAGCATCCTCGCGCAGGGTGCCATCGAAGCGGGTCACGGGTGCCTGATAGAGCAGCGTGGTATTGGCGGAGATGCCCAGGGCGTGGAAGTGCTTGATGGCACAGCGGATTTTCACCTGCTCCTCGGGGGTGAGTTCCTCGATATTGGAGGTGGATTTGGTTTCGACCACGAGATGGATCTCGATTTCTTCATCGTCCCGCAAGCCCTTGTGAGAGACCACGACGCCAAAGTCCGGGGTGTAAGTGGTGGTCCCGCCTTTGAGGGAGGGAACCGGGATTTTATACCAATCGGGCAACTTGAGCAGGGCGCGGACGCGCGGATGGCGGTCGGCCTCGTTGGCGAAACGGCTCTCCGGCAGGGAGTCGGAATCGAGGATGGCGTGATCGTAGATGCCCTGATTCGGCGTGGGCACTGTGGCGCGGAAGGTTTCGATGACATCCTTGAACAGGTCCAGGCCATAGACCTCGCCCGTGGGGGTGTAATCGATGGTGCGGACCATTTCGTCGATGGCGATGCGGTTGATATGCTCCGTGGCGAGGTGGAGGTAGCGCGGCGGATTGCGGACGAGCTGGTCGAGATTGTTCAAGCCTTTGACCAGGCGGACGATGGTCGGGTAGGCGAGCGCGGTGTTTTCAGAAAGCTCCTCGATGAGATCCATGGCGGAGAAATCGGCGGCGAGGCGTGCGGTTTCTCGTCCGAGGCTGGTCGCCCGCGCCTCGTCCTTGGCGGAAAGCGCCTCGATCCGGGTGAGTTCAATCTCGGCCTCGTAGTGTTGCAGGGTGATGCCATTGATCTTTTCCAGGCAGCTTTCGACCAGCTTATCCTCGTCAAAGCTGACGCTGTAGTCTGTGCGCCGGGCGAGGCGTTTCCAAAAACGCTGAAAGACGTCTCCCTCCAGGCGGTCGCGGCGCAGGGTGACCCGTTTGCGTGCCGGTGGGGTGCCCTTGGGCGAATGGCGGGTAGGGACGTGCTGGCGCAATTCGGATTGATATTGGGTGACGAAGGTCTGGTAGCTTTCGTTCGGGATAACGGTGAGGAGATTGATCTCCGCGCCCTCAGGCGTGGTGTCATCGTCATAGATACGGCGGCCGGACTGGTCGCGACAGATGCGCAGGCCGCGACCGATTTCCTGGCGTTTTTTGGTATCCGAAAAGGTCTGGTTGAGGGTGGCGATGTTGAAGACGTTGGGATTGTCCCAGCCGACGCCGAGGGCGGAATGAGAGAAGATGAACTGGCGCGGGTTATCGAAGGCAAGCAGGGCCTCCTTGTCGCGGAGGATCTCGTCGTAGATTTCGCGTTGTTTGGCCATGGAGTTCTCGCTGTCGGTGAACTCACCGGTGCTGGTCTTGGCAAAGTAATAGGCCTGGACCTCATGGGCGAATCCGGCGGGTGCCTCCCGGTGGTAATGATCGCGGTAGGCGCGGGGGAATTCTTCGAGGAAGAGGACCTTGATGAGGCCGTCCGGGTCCATGTAATTCGCCACCCGGTCGATGAAGATGAGGGACAGCGGCTTGATGCCGAGCGGTTTGAGCTTTTCGACTTTCTCGAAGTGACGGTAGCAGAGCCAATAGAGCTGCTGGCGGAAAATGCCCTTGATATCGCCGGTGACGGAACGGGGGGTGAGCTCGACGCCATTGTGAAATTTGACCAAAGCGCCTCCGCCGCGCAGGCCCTGAGCGCGAATGTGGGAGATTTTGAAATCCCGGTAGGAGATGTTGTTGGTGGCTTCTTCAAGCGAGTCGCCATCCTTGAGCCATTTCGTTTCAGCGAATTTGAAGCCCGTGGCCATCTGCCGCCAAGCTTTGAGCTTGGCCTTGGGTGGGCCATTGCCTGTTTGGATTTCGACGAGTTCGATTTTCAGGGTGGCCTCGTCATTGATTTCGGCGACGGAAAGCACCTCGATTTTTTTGACGAGCCGTTGGTTATACGCCTCGAAGGGAGTTAGGCGGAAAATCAGGTTGGTGAGGACTTTGTGAGTGGCGGAGTAACGGAGGCGGGCCACGGGATTGAGGGCATCGAGACGCGGGCGAAGGTTTCCCGTATCCATGCCTTCCTGCGGCTCGTCCATGATGACGATGGGGCGGACTTTTCCGAGTGCCTGCCAATAAGAGAAGCCGTCGGGAGAATCGTCGCGATCTGGGCGGTTGATGATGTTGTCATCGGCGCTGAAGGAATGAGTGGTCATCACCATGACCTGGAGATCGGTCCCCTCGATGAAGCGTTTGACCTTGGTGAGCTTTTTGCTGTCGTATTCAAAGCCGTGCAGGGGGATGCTGTAAAGCCGCTCAAGCTGCGGGCGGAAGGACTCGATGGTATCCAGAACGCCCTCGCGGATGGGGACGGAGGGGACGAGGATGATGAACTTGGTGAAGCCGTATTCCCGGCAGAGTTCATAGATGGTGCGGAGATAGACGAGCGTTTTACCGGTGCCGGTCTCCATCTCGATGCAGTAGTCAGGATCGATGCAGACGGTAGCCTCACCGTGGGAGATGCCGTTTTCAGCGGCGATTTTTTCGACATTGGCGACGATTTCCCGGCGGGTGAGGTCGAGACGGTTCGGGTAACAATCACCGGAGAGTTGAAGATCGAAGTAATTGCGCTGCTGGCCGTCGAAAAGACGAATGACGGCATTGATGGCCTGCCGCTGGTAAGGAAGATCTTCGAGCTTGAAGGACATGTGGGAAAGGGATCAGAATGGGAAAAAGCGGTCTTCTCGAGGCAGCGGATTCAGGGCCTTGGTATGGAGATTGTCAGGACGGTTTTCGGGAGGCATGAAAGGGGGCATCAACGAGGCATCGAGGCGGGTCAAAGTGCTTCTCTGATGTTTCGCCCTATAAAGCGTCCTCTGCATGTCATGACAAGCACGATGCACAAGAGGGTGCGGATTCTCGGACAGTGGGGCCGCAAGCAGGCGGGTAGGGCGCTTGGTCCTCCAAGCGCCGTGGTCGAAGGCTCCTCGACTTCATTCACCCTCATTCATCTGGGCTATTCCAGACCCAGCACGGCGGCTGGAGGACCAGCCGCCCTACCGACGCGCCGCCTTTCCAGAAACGAGCTGAAGCCCGAACTACGAGCGGGGGGATCATCACTCGGAGAGTGATGGCGACGGTACTATCCGCTTGCGTTTCGGAGAGTTAATCCACCCGGTTTGGTCATGAGCATGAAACATCGGTCAGTGGTTTATCGGCATCATTTGAAGGCCTGGGTGGAGATGATGCGGGCGAGGAAGCTGGCGGAAGAGGCGGCGGCGGGGAGCGAACCCTGGAGCGCCGACGACTCGTCGGCTTTGAGTTCTTTGGATGCCGACGGGGCGTCGGCCCTCCAGGTCAATGCCGACGAGTCGTCGGCGCTCCATAGGCTACATGTTGTGCTTTTGAGGCGTTTTGAGCCATGGATGAGCCATCGGGAAACGGACGCAATCCGTTTACCGGCAACGGTTTGTGACCGGATTTTAACCGGAAAGGGGCCAAAAATGCAAAACATCTACAAAAGGCATCAAAGGGCTCATTTTATCCGGGATATCTTTAGGTGGTCAGCGGATCAATTTAACGGGCTGAATGAGACGAAGTTCACGGGGAAGCTGACACGGATCACTCTTGACCCGAGCTCTGAAAAAGCATCAGGCAGCGATGAGGTCTTCGAGGTCGGTTTCATTGAGACCCGCCATGAGGGGGGACTGGTCATCGAGGGCGGCTTCGACGAGGCCGCGCTTTTTGGCCTGGAGGGTGAGGATGCGTTCTTCGACGGTGCCACGGATGGCGAGGCGGTAGGCGGTGACGACACGTTGCTGGCCGATGCGGTGGGCACGGTCGATGGCCTGGGCCTCGACGGCGGGGTTCCACCAGGGATCAAGGAGGATGACATGGTCGGCGGCAGTGAGGTTGAGACCGTAGCCGCCGGCTTTGAGGCTGATGAGGAAGACGCGGCAGGCGGGGTCGGTCTGGAAGCGTTTCACCTGCGCTTCGCGGTCCTGGCTGCTGCCGTCCAGGTAGGCAAAGGTGGTTTTTTCCTCGTCCAAATAATCGCGCACATGGCGGAGATATTGGACGAACTGGCTGAAGATGAGCACCTTGCCCCCGCCCTCCAGGATGGAGGTGAGGCGCTCCTGAAGCATGGGCCATTTGCCGGAGAGGTCTTCGCGGTCGAGCTTGCCCAGGGTATCGCCCTGCAGGCCGGTGAGGCGGAGGTCGCAGCAGGCCTGGCGGAGGCGGAGCAGGACGGTGAACATGGTCATCTTGGCCCCGCCCTGACCGGAGCGTTTGCGGGCGGCCTTGATCTCCTCGCGGCCTTCCTCCAGCAGACGACGGTAAACCTCGCCCTGAGCGGGGCTGGGGTCGCACCAGAGGACCTGCTCGATCTTTTCCGGCAGGTCGCGGAGGACCTCGCGCTTGGTGCGGCGCAGGAAATAGGGACGCAGGAGTTTCTTCAGGCGCTCGCTAGCCGCCTGTCCGGCAGGGGTGCCGAGGGCGGTTTGGATGGGCTGGTCAAAGCGCTCTTTGAAGTTCTCCTGACTGCCGAGATAACCGGGGAGAAGGAACTGATAAATGGACCACAAATCGCGGGTGCTGTTTTCCACCGGGGTGCCGGTGAGGGCGATCCGGGAGTGGGCACGCAGGCTGCGCAGGGCCTTGGCGGCGTCGGTGTCGGGATTGCGGATGTAGCTGGCCTCATCCAGAAGAATGAGACCCCAGTTCTGTTTTTTGACTATTTCGGAATCCCTGACTATCAACTGATAGGTGGTGATTATCACGTCAAAAGCGTGAATCTGATTCAGGACCTCTTCACGCTTGCTGCCCTGCGAAACGGCGACTTTGAGATGGGGGGCGAAGCGCTCGAACTCGGCGCGCCAGTTGCCGGTGAGGGATTTGGGGCAGACAATGAGACAGGTTTGTCTATCAGTGCTTTTCGCGAGGTAACTGGAGACGACAGCGATGCTTTGAACCGTCTTGCCGAGGCCCATTTCATCGCCCAGCAGGCCACCCCGACCGGCCTGGGTGAGAGAGGTCATCCAACGGACGCCGAGGAGCTGATAAGGGCGGAGGCGGGCACCGAGATCACCCAGGATGGCAAGGGTGTCCTTTTCATCGGGAAGCGGGGTGCCGCCTTCAGAATCCGGCAGGAAATAAGAGGCGTGCAGGGCGCTGATGCGGGCTCCATCGGGGGTGATCTGAAGGGGAACGTCTTTGAGCGTGTCCTCGAACTCCTCCACCTCCTGAAGATCCAGCAGGTAACGTTTGCCGTTTTTCCCCTGCACGGAGCGCTGGCCGGAACGGACCAGACGCAGGACCTCGGACCGTGGCAGGCTGAAGCCATCGGGCGACTCGTAACCGAACTCCATGGCCAGCCAGTCGGACCCGGAACGGCGTTCGCCATCCACGGGAACCTGGCGGACCTGGGGCTGAATGCGGGCGACGCCCCGGGTGGCTGCGCGCCATTTTTCGCCCTCGATCACCCGCACCTCCTGACGCAGCCGGGGGAGGTCGGAGGCATAAAAACGCATCACGTTTTCCTGCCCGCTCAGACGGAAGACCTCGGTATCCGTGGTGCCCAGTTTCAGGCCAGCCGATTTGAAGCCGAGGAACTGCAAACGGGCCAAAAGCCGGGATTCTGCGGTTTTGTTAGAAACGTAAAAAGTCCCCGGAGATTGCTGATCCTGAAGGGGAAACAGTTTATCAATGTTTCCAGATTGTCCGGAAAAATTGATATTCCAACGGTGGCCTTGAAAATCGGCAGCAAGGGTGACATCGGCGGCCTGAAAGGAACCATCGAGACGGAGTTCGAAGGCACAAGGAACAGGGGCGACATGGAAGCGCTCCAAGGCGGTGCCCCGGGTCTCGACCTGGAAGACATCGGCCAGGGCCTCACGCTGATTGACGAACCAGGTAATGGGGCGGCGGGCGGGGAGTTCAGCCAGGAGCCGGGCCAGATCGCCCTCGATTTTCGGCAACGGAAAGAGGCTGCTGGTTTCCCGGCAGGTCCACCATCCGGCGGGCTGGCTTTTGAAAAGCGGCCCCTGCCCTGCGCCCTCCAGGCTGAGTTTGACCTGATCACCCTCGGCCTCCACGACCAGCGGCAGGCGCACGGGATCAGCCGCGATGCCGAGAGTCAAACCGCCACCGGAGGGTTTGCCAGCAATCACACGCGGGTGGTCGGCCAAGGTCGGCAGCAGATCTGCCAGGGCTTTCGCATTCAGGGACATCGGGGCGCTCTGAGCCTGAATCCCCTGCTCCGCCAGCCAGGCGGCGAACAGCGATTCCTCGGGCTCGCCCCCCGGATCAAATTTCACATAAGCTCCGAGCGGCTCGCGCGCCGTCCCTTGGAGCAGGGTTTCCGGCAAAAACAGGGTGTAGCGACCCGGAACGCGGCGGGGCTGGCGGACCTTGGGGGTGGCGGGTGGAGGCGGAGCTTGCGGAGAAGCCGTCAACGCGGCCCCAGGCGGACGATGCATGCCCTTGGGCCAGGCCTTTTGAGGGAGCGCAGCGGCTGGTTTGATGTGCATCAGCGCCACGGCCAGGGAGTGCTCGCAGATCATGCCGCGACGGGAGGCCGGACAGGTGCAGAGATTGTCCACATCGGTGCGGGTTTTGATGCGCAGACCGCAGGCGAACTTCATTTTGCCGCTGCCAGCGAGACCGCGCACGAGGGTTCCCTGCGCACTTTGCAGTTCCACAAGACCGGCATCCACCAGGCCACGCGCGGCCTTCATGGCCTGCCAGCCACCGATTTCTCCCAACCATTTCTCCGTGAATTCCATTTCTTTCTGGCGCGGGGCATGGTTCCCGTTCAATGTCGCCCGTCAAGGAACTTATGCGGATAGTCGCGATCACCAATCAAAAAGGCGGAGTGGGTAAAACAACCACCGCCATCAATCTGTCTGCATGTCTGGCACAAATGGGCGTGCGCTGTCTCCTGATCGACCTGGACTCTCAAGGCAATGCGACCAGCGGACTGGGTCTCGCGAAGGAAGAAGGCGGCAGCATTTACTCGGCCCTGGTGGAAGACACCGATCCGCATCTGGTGATCCGTAGCACCCGGCTGCCTAATTTGTCCATCATTCGCAGCCACCAGGAACTGGCCGGATGTGAGATTGAGCTGGCCCAGCGCGGCAATCACCTGACCCGTCTGAGGGAGGTCTTGGATCAATTGCGTCAGTCGAATCATTTTGACTATGCCTTTCTGGACTGCCCCCCCTCGCTGGGCGTGCTGATGACCTCATCCCTGGCAGCAGCGGATGAAATGCTGGTGCCGATCCAATGCGAATACTTTGGCCTCGAAGGTCTCTCCAGCATCGTCCAGATCGTGCAGCAAATTCGCGATTGCGGAGCCAACCCCAATCTGTTGCTTGAGGGTATCGTGATGACGATGTACGACCAACGGGCGAACTTAGCCAATCAGGTCGTCAATGATGTGAAGAATTACTTCGCCGAAGTCATTTACAACGCCATCATTCCACGCACTGTTCGGCTTGGTGAAGCCCCAAGCTTCGGCAAGTCCATCATCGAGTATGAGCCGACAGGACGAGGAGCCCAGGCCTATCGGGCACTTGCCGAGGAGTTCATGGCCAGACGCGCCGCCAAGTCATAGACTTGGAAAAGCTCTCCGCTTACTTTGATTGTTCTAACGAACAGTTAATAAAAAAATATCAGTATAACTAAATATTCAGTTGGCACTTATCGTATGGAGTCTATAATTCCCTCCAACTATTATGATCCGTCCAGCTACCCCGATCATGCACTTAGCAGAGCCAGCCGCTCGCCAAGGTTCCCGGACCTCGTCTGTGTCTGGTTTCGATTTCGCATTTGTTCTTACCGTTGCCTTCGTCATCGTCGGCAGTTGCTTCTTTATGCTTGAGATGGCAGCCGCCCGCAGTTCAGGACAAGAAAGCACTCTTTTGAAATTTTTAGCGGAGTCTGCTCTGTGGCTCTCAGCTCAAATTTCCATCATTGGCAAGTATGTACTGCTTTTCACAGCTAGCATCGTGAACTCCGCTTTGATTGTTCTTTTCGTTCAGAGTCTTCGGAAAACAGATCAACGGGTTAGCCGCATGTCCTTAGGGCTGCTGAATATTTCCAATCAAGTCGGCCATACTCGCAGCAAACGCGCTCAACAACGCCGTCAGGCCACAGCCATTCGTGAGTCGAGTCCCTTTTTGCTTTCCCCTGTTTTTCGCTGATTAGAATTCACCTCGAAACACACAGCGTGCGGTGGGAGTTTCGTAAATGACGATCTCGCACAACCCTGGTAGCTGAGGTGTTAACTTTTTCCAAAGCCAACCTGCCATGTTTTCGATGGTGGGATTTTCCAAACCTTCGATTTCATTGAGATAAGAGTGATCCATGCGATCCAGCAACGGCTTCATGGCCTTGGTGATTTCGGCATGATCATAGACCCATCCGATATGAGGGTCCACTTCCCCCTCAATGGCAATTTCCACCTTGAAACTATGTCCATGCATCTGCGTGCATTTGTGGCTTGCAGGGAGATTGGGCAGCGTTTGGGCGGCCTCGAAGCGGAAGTCTTTAATGATGCGGCAGCGCATGAGTTTGGTGGGGGAATGAGGCATTAACCCGCTTCTGGCCCGTGGTCAATTGGCGGGCTTCGCGACGGTCTCTTTAGGGGCCATGATGGTGACTCTCAGTCGGTGGATGATACCATCCCAAGGAGTGCTATTCGGAAAGTCTTTGGCACTGAGAAGCCCAAAACTGAGACCTGCACTCAATCCCTGGTTGGGTTGTTTGGGAAATCCATGAGGGAATGGAGTCATTGACAGCACTTCGCTGCGTCCGGGGACAGCCAATGACATCAGGCCATCGGCATCAATCATGGCTCTGACATTGCAGGGGCCACTCGTCAAACCATCACCAGTAATCGAAGTCACTTTGCCATCCACAAAAACACTGAGGGTGGGCTTTCCGCTTACCAGATGTAGCGCCCACCCCATTTGTTCTCCTCCCTGAGAAACAAGAGTGCTATCAGAGTCCACCCTTGGATTGTATTCGAAAGCCGAGTCGATGAATAGACCACGGCCTTCGATTTGTGGCGCCTCCTCAGCGGTCAATTCATCTCCAATCTGAAGCTTCAAATGCACACTGCCATCGTCACTCGGTGTCACACCGACCTCATTCGCAGAACGGGAGGCGCGCTTAAACTCCAGCGGGAAAAAGGCAGCTAGCTCTATCTTCACTCCCTCGTTAGCAATATCAGACGCCACATTGGTCCACTCATGAGGATCTGATTGATGGTCATAAAGTTCCTCGCTGCCATCGGCATAGCGTATGTAACGCCAGCGCTCATCGCGGGCAGCATAGCCGACGCGCTCCCCCCCTCCCATGGCAGTGATGGCAGGCTGGCGATTTTTTACTGTGGGATCACGCAAAATTGGCAACAAACTTTTACCATCGAGATGCTCGGGTTTGGAAACCTTCACTAAATCACAAAGCGTGGGATACAGATCAATCAGGGAGACCGGCTGGTCTGTGACGGTGTCTTCTTGGGTGATACCTGGAGCATAGATGGTTAGGGGGACTCGTGTCGTTTCCTCCCAAAGCTTGCCTTTGTGCCACATGTTCTTTTCGCCCAAATACCAGCCATGATCAGAAGTAAAGACCACCAGCGTATTTTTAGCGTTGGGACCCGCAGCCAGAGCATCCAGCACACGCCCTAACATCGCATCACAAAAAGCGATGTTGGCCAGATAAGCGCGCACGGCTTCCTTCCACTTTCCGTTTTTTGAGATCTCATCGTGATGACTCCCCAGCTTATCATGACCTTTGGCAAAAGCCGGGACGTCAGCCAAGTCATCCGCTTTGATCTCCGGGAGTTGAATGCTCTCCAATGGAAACATGTCGAAGTACTTCTGCGGCACATACCAAGGTGAATGTGGCCGATACAGTCCTAAGGATAGAAAGAAGGGTTTGCGCGCCTTACGCTTGAGAACATCAGTCGCCCAGGCAACGACAGCTCCATCATCCGTCAGCTCATCAGGCACATCAATCTGGCCCCAATCCCAATGCCAGATGTTCAGGCCATTGAAATTCTGACCCGTATGCACAGGCAGATCTGGGATTTGCACGCCAGGTTCCGGGAAACGCGTTTCCCAGGCGGCATCCAGTTCAAAACCACGACGTCCTCCATGCCAACCCGTGAGGCGGCCTTCAGGCCCACCATGATTCGCATGGAAAATCTTTCCGCCAGCCATCGTGGCGAAGCCCAGCGCCTTGAAATGCTCTGGCATCGTGGGCTTCCCTGCAACCTGTACACTACGCCGCCAGTCCTGTTCATTGCCAAAAACCCCGCTGGATGAGGGCAGCATGCCCGTCATCAAACTGGTACGCGAAGGATTACACAGAGCATAGTTGCAATGAGCGTTGGTAAATCGCATTCCCATCTTGGCCAGCCGATCCATGTTCGGCGTCAGTGCTTGTGGATGCCCGCCCATCCAGCCCACATAGTCCTTCAAATCATCCGCGATAATGAAAAGCACATTGGGCTTACCTGCGGCACTGCGAGTTTTGGCTTTGGGCGCAGCGTGAAGCACAAGCACACCGCAAAGAGTGATCAAAAAAACAAAGTGGCCGGAGGAAAGCATTACCCTTACTTGAGCATTCTCCAGCAGGCTTGCAACTCACTCTCAGGACAACACACGACGACCTTGCATTCTGATTTGTGCCATCCGCTGGCCATATCCATTCCTCAAAAATGTCTTTCTAATGAATTAAGCGTCAACACCTTACAAAAATAATATTTGGATTCAGTAAATATATTAAGTTAAATTCAATAACCGACTTGACCCAAATCGAATCATATTCGACAGCTTAATCAAGATGCTTGATGCTCAACGCCAGCGAGCCGCGATGTTGGGGGAGGATGTCTGCTTCACCCGGCGGATTCTCATGGCCCATTTAGTCTTGGGCATTTTGGTTGTGATTCTAATCGCCGCCCATGACCTTTTGTTCTGGGCTCTAGGTGTAGGTTCCTGGTATTTGCTCACCATCTTGCCGCTACATGGAATGATGTCATCGAACAGCCTCAGCCGTCATCTTTTGGGCTTTTTGTTTTTATTGTTCAGCAGTGGCGGTGTCTTTTTCCTGACACAAGTGGAACCGACTTTGCTTGCCAGTCAGAGTGCTCTGATTCATGCTGATTTCATGCCTTTCTGGCTAGGCGCGTTAAATCTTTTGTATGCGTTGGCCGGAGCCTGCTTGGTGATGCATCACAAGGTTAGAAAAGCGGTATCGATAGGCTTTTCACTCTGGTGATTGCGGCTTCGCAAACCAGGCCAGAAACTCGCGATTGCCATCCGTTCCTTGGATGGAGGACTCCGTCAAACCGCGCCAATCGAGTTCCGGGTGACTTTCGACAAAAGTCTGAATGCGCTGGCAAGCCTTGGCATGCAATTCAGGCTCACGGACAATCCCACCTTTGCCGACCTCTTCGCGACTCAATTCAAACTGAGGTTTGACCAAGACAAGAGCTTGCCCCCCTGGCTTCAAAACGGATAAAGCCCCAGGTAAAACAAGAGTCAGCGAGATGAAGGAAACGTCAGCGACGATGAAGTCCACCTGCTCAGGCACATCGGAAGGCTGAAGATGGCGGACATTGAAATTCTCGCGACAGATCACCCGCAGATCACTCCGCAGCTTCCAGACCATCTGATTGGTCCCCACATCAAAGGCATACACTTTGGTAACACCCCGTTGGAGCAGGCAATCTGTAAAACCTCCGGTCGATGCCCCCACATCCATGGCCACCCAGCCTTCGACGGAAATACCAAAGTGATCCAGAGCTCCCTCGAGTTTGAAGCCTCCTCGGCTGACAAAGCGGGGAGCTTCCTTCACTCTTAGAACAGCATCCTGCCGCACCAGCCAACCCGGCTTGGTGATGACCTCCTCACTCAGCAGGACTCCGCCAGCCATGATGAGTCTTTTAGCCTGTTCTCTTGAGGGGCAAAGCCCCCGCTGAACCAGGGCCAGATCAAGTCGAATCCGTGCCATCAGCGTGCCACGGGAGCGATGATTTCATCTCCGGGTTCGATGTTCACACCTGTCGGTATGGTTGTGAAATCCAGATCCGCGACGGCTTCCGCTTCCTCAATCGCATCCGTCACCGTGATCTTGCCCAAAATAGCATTGTCACGACGCACTTCAAACTTCTGCCCCTTGATCACGCCCTGCTTGGTCCCGATATCCAAGATGACAAACCCCTGATCTTTGACGACTAATTTCACCTTGCCGACGGGCTGCGCCGCCAAAACTTGCTTTTGCAGCGGTGTCAGGGTGTTGGTCGAGATTCCTTTGGATTCGGCTTCGATCACGGACTTAGGCACAGTCAGTCCACCGCCCGGCAAGGTGCCTGCACCGGCCATGATCTCCTCAGGCTCCACTTGAGGGGCAATGGTTCCCGGGGATGGCGGGGGCGTAATCGTGGCTGCTGGACTGGTCGGCAGGGGCACCAGGGAGCTTTGGTCAGGGCTGGCCGCACTTTCAGCAGACTGCTGTTTCTTCACAAAGGCCAATTCCTCCCGTGCTCCCCTTGCCGCCTGCTGCCCTTCCCAGGCCAGATAGCCGGTGATGCAGAGGAGGATGATCGTCATAGCCAGGGCAAAATGTGTCAGTCGCATGCCTTCATGTAAACGCGGATTGAGAAAACGGAAAAGCGAAATCCTCGCCCCTTGCACCGCGGGCCATGCGTTTCACTATAAGATGCACATGACGGATATCGCACTTTTCAGGTTGCCCGGCGGACGGGCGTGGATCGGCCAGGGACCTTTTCAAGCTTTTGCAGAGGCCCCAGCCGGGGGCGGGGTCTTTTATATCAATGACTTTGACCTCAGCGACCCGCTGCCGTGGAAGAAACCCGCTCATCTTTTGGAAGTGGCGTCCGAATCACTCGCCCAAAAGGTGGGCTGGAATGGTGCCACCCTGCCTCACATCCAATGGGCGAAACCGGCCACGGAGTGGTTCAAGATGGCCTTCCGGCGTATTCGCCGCGAGGTTTTGGCCAAGCGCTTGGAAAAAATGGTCCCCGTGCTGACAGAGCGGGGCACCATCACGGAAGGTGACCCCGTGCGACTGTTGGAACGTGTCATGTCCGCCCCTGCCAACACATGGGGCTATGGCTGGGTGCAATCCGGGCAGGGATATCTCGGTGCGACGCCGGAACTGCTCTTTCGTGTCCAGGGCACGAGTGTCGAAACCATGGCCCTGGCCGGCACCGCCAAGCCTGGGGATCAGGCGGCTTTTTTGACCGATGTGAAGGAAATCGAGGAACACGAAATTGTCGTGCGCTATCTGAGTGAACGTCTGGGCACTTTGGGTGAGGTGACACGTGAACCTCGCGGTCTGTGTCAGGCATCAAACCTGCTTCACTTTCAAACCAATCTCCGATTGACCTTGAAACACCCGATCGAACCTGGTGCCCTCGTGCGTGAAGTCCACCCGACTCCCGCCGTCGGTTGCCTGCCGCGTGAAGAACATTGGCTTAGCCGTCTGCGAGAATACCGCAGCCAGTTGAGCGTACCGGGATTCTTCGGTGCCCCCTTTGGATTCATCGAACCGGGCGAATCTCAGGCCTGCCACATGGTCGTGGCGATTCGCGGTCTAAGCTGGAAGGATAATGAGGCGCAACTTCCCTCCGGCTGCGGCATTGTAGGCGGCAGTGCCTTTGATCATGAATGGCGTGAGTTGCGCCTCAAACGTGAATCCGTGATGACCATGCTCGGGCTTTAAACACAGGCCCGTTATCCATGAATACCCATATCATCCGCTCACTCCTCACCGCTCTTGCCCGCATGGGCGTGTCTGAGGTCTGCGTGGCGGCAGGTGCGCGGAATGCCCCCATCATTGCCGCGCTGATCGAGAGCGAGGGGGTGAAACTCTGGAATTTCTTTGAGGAACGCAGCGCAGCCTTCTTCGCCATCGGGAGAATCCTGGCCGACCGCGCACCCGTGGCCGTTCTCACGACCTCGGGCACAGCCGCTGCAGAGCTTTTACCGGCGACCATTGAGGCCCATTATCAGGGGCTTCCACTCGTGTTGATCACAGCGGATCGTCCACGGCGTTATCGCGGCAGCGGTGCTCCGCAGGCTATCGAGCAAAAGGATCTCTTCGGGCCTTATGTTTCGGCTTGTCTGGATGTGGAGGTCGGTGTCAGCCTTTCCTGGCCGACTCGCATCGGCCCTCGTCCGCTACACATCAATATTTGCTTGGACGAGCCGCTGGCCACCAATCTCACCGGCATTGATTTCTTGGCGCATCACGGTCCCGCAGCACCGAAGCCCCCTGCCCTGCCCAGCTTCACCCTCATCAGCGAACCCACGGCCATCATGGCCTCTGGATTGACCCAAGCTGAAGCGCGTGAAGCCGCACCGATTTTGGCCAAGTTAGGCCTTCCCGTCATGGCGGAGGCCACCTCCAATCTTTGGGGCAAAAGCGCGGTGGAACCTCAACTGAATCCTCTGCTGCACATTGCCGCAGAATCTCAGCTCCAGGCCCTCAATGCCCGGCAGATCATCCGCCTTGGCGGCATCCCCACCGCCCGCTGGTGGCGGGATTTGGAAACCCGACCCGAAGTCTATGTCACCAACATCTCCAGACTGCCATTTTCGGGTTTGGCGCGCTCTGAGCATGTGCAGACGCTCCCCTGGTCATGCCTGGCTGAATTAGGTAAATACCAGCTTCTTCCCGCAACACTGGAAGGAAGTGCTCCTGACACACAGGCCAAGCTCAGTGACTATCCCTTGTCCGAACCAAGTTGGATACGGGAGCTCGCCATGCAGATCCCGGCAGGAGCTCATGTCTTCTTGGGAAACAGTCTGCCCATCCGAGAATTCAATCTCGGGGTCAGTTCCATTCAGCATGAGATTGAGTTCTTCGCCAATCGTGGAGCCAATGGCATCGACGGTCTGGTTTCCACTTGGCTGGGGACGAGCGCCATCGTCCGCGAGAGTTGGCTGATCATCGGGGATCTCAGCGTGATGTATGATCTGGCCGCACCCTGGGTCATGCCTCAATTGCCACAGGGGAATCGCCGCCTTGTTGTCATCAACAATGGCGGCGGCAAAATTTTTTCCCGTGTTCCCTCCCTCCGTGGCCTCTCGCGAGAGGCCCGACACATCATCGAAAACAGACATCGCGTAACCTTTGCCCCTTGGGCGCAGATGTGGGGCCTCGGCTACATGCAGATTACCCACCCGGATCAGTTTGAAGACCTGCCCGATGGCCCGCTCTTGATCGAGATCGTTCCTGACGCGGCACAGACGGATGCCTTTTACGCCAAGGCTTGATCAGATCCAACCACGCCACCAGTAAATCCAGTCTCCGATCCATTCATGGAACCAGGAGTCAAAGATGTCCAAGGTGCCACGGTCCGGCAGATGCAGCCAGCTATGCTCCCCGGCTTGATTGAAACGGCTCATGTAATGACAGGGCACAGGGACCACTTGCACTCCGGCCTTGGTAAAGGTGGCGACGGAGCGGGGCATGTGACTGGCAGAGGTCACCAGCAGCACTTTTTTCCAATCTCGATTTTTAACGAGTTCCGCCACCTTGAGCGCTTCATCACGAGTATGCGCACAGACGCCGAGGCTGACGACTTCAAAACTCAATTCAGGATACCGCGCCAGATAATCAAAGATGGCATCGGCTTCGGAAACGACCTCTCCCTGGTGCTTAAAACCTCCACCGCCCAGGACCAAGACAGGTGCCATGCCGGATACACTCATCGACAAGGCTGTCGCCAGCCGATCCGATCCGCGCACCATGTGCAACCCCGTCGGCTCCGTATAGGAAGGGTGTATTCCTCCCCCCAGGCATACGATAGCGTCGGCCCCTTCCACATCGGTCAAAGCAGGAAGGCCATAACGGCTTTCCAACCCTGCCATCAGCCATGAGGTGAATGAAGTGCACGTGATGAGGGAGAGAATCACCCACGCAAAAGTGGGCAGCGCCGCCCAGCGCCATAGACGCATCCACGCCATACGGACCACCCAGACAGTCAAAAGCACCCACACCAGTGTGAGTGGCTGAATCAGCACATAGAGCCAACGCAAAAGAGCTTCCATAAGGCTTACGCGGCTTTCTTTCCGGCCTCCCAGGCTGCGTCCATTTCCTCCAAGGTCGCTTCGCCCAGTTGTTTTCCTTGCGAGATCAAACTCTCCTCCACGGCATGAAATCGGCGAACAAACTTTTCGTTAGCCATCGCCAATGCGGCTTCAGACTCCACACCGAGCTTGCGCGCCAAATTGACCACACTGAAAAGCAAATCACCCAGTTCTTCCTCAATGGCGATCTTCTGTCCGCTTGCAACGGCTTCCTCAAGCTCGGCAGCCTCCTCACGAATCTTGCCAAAGACCGGTGTTACATCCGGCCAGTCAAAACCAACCCGTGCCGCCTTCTTTTGCAGCTTTTGCGCACGCATCAGCGCCGGCAGACCATTGCCCACACCATGCAGATGTCCCTCCTTCTGCGTCCCCTTCTCCTGACGTTTGATCGCATCCCACTGATTCAGCACCGCAGCGGAAGTTTCCGCACTCGTCTCACCAAACACATGCGGATGCCTGCGGATCAGCTTCTCCGTCAAACCCGTGGCCATCTGATCCAGATCAAAACCGCCGCTCCCTGCGGCGATCTCCGCATGCAAAATCGGTTGCAGCAGCAGATCCCCCAGCTCCTCACAGATCAACGCCGGATCACCGCCCCGGATCGCATCCACCACTTCATAAGCCTCCTCCAACACATGCGGGATCAGCGTCTCATGCGTCTGTTCCTGGTCCCAAGGACACCCCCCTGGCGCACGCAGGCGATGCACGACATAACGCAGACGGGTCATTGGATCGGGGTGATCGAGGCTCATACCGCACGGGATAACCGCAAAAGGGCCGGAGGAAACGTGAAAATGATTGATTCACTGCCCGACACGCCTACCTCATGCGTCGCAGCCCTCACCTGTCTCATAACATTCTCAAACAATACCCCTATGGCCTCCGAAGCAGTCCTCAACCTGAACGAATCCAACTTTCAAACGGAAATCTCCGCCAGCACGGTCCCTGTCATCGTGGACTTTTGGGCTGAATGGTGCGGCCCCTGCCGGATGCTGACACCGATCCTGGAACAACTGGCCACTGAAAAGGGAGCCGCCGTCAAGGTCGCCAAAGTCAATGTGGACGAAAACCCCAACCTGGCCGCCCAATACAACGTGCGCTCCATCCCCATGCTCGTGTTCATCAAGGACGGCGAAGTGAAAGACACCGTTGTCGGTGTGCAGTCCAAAGACGCCTTGTCTCGCAAGTTGGACGCTCTTGCCTAAATCAGGACAGAATCCAAGTAAACGAAAGGGGCCGGTCATCGCAAGATGATCGGCCCTTTTGCATGCCCCTCGTGGAGTGCCGACGCCCTCGTCGGCATCCTTCCCCACATCCCCCGCCCGGGCCAAGGCCCCTGCGAAATCAGTGAGCGCCCCGCCTCTCCTCGGCCTCCCCAGTCTCGGGAATGTTAGGCGAGTAGGATACTCGCGCTCCGTCCCTCCTGGAGCGCCGACGCCCCCGTTGGCATCCGGGCAAAAGTAGTCAATCATCAGTATTCAGCCTTCTGAAAACTGATCACTGCCCACTGATCACTGCTCCCCCTACCCTCACTCCGGTCGCGTGATCACCACCGTCCCGCTGCCCTTCTCATTGTCCGTGTCCAAAACCACATAGACCCGGAACAGCGACACCCCGCCCGGCAGCAGCAGGCCCTTCGTCGTCAAAAACTCCCGCGCCGCCGGCGGCACCACCGTGCCCAGCACCTCCTCATCCTCCGTGCTGTAGTCCGCCGCCTCCGTGCCCGGCGACCAGCGCACCTGATACTGCTTCAGCGTCGGCTCCTCACTCTCGCTCCACACGATCTTGCCCTCACTCGTCGCCACCACCCACTCACCCTCCGCCGCCACCGGCTCCGGCGTCTTCCCCTTCAGCGGCGTCAGTCGCGGCAGGCTCGCGATCAAGGGCGCATCCGGCATGAAATACGATGGCACCGCCTGACGATAATCGCGCAGCACCGCACGGATCTCATCCTGCATCTTATTGCGATCATCGCGCGCCAACGACACCGCCGTCTCCGCATTCGTCAGCGCCTGCGCCTTGGCATTCAGGCTCGTGATCATCGTCGCAAAAACCACCTGCGTGCAATCCCCCGGCAGCTCAAAGCCCGACTCATCCGCATTGAACCGCAGCCACAAATGCGCCACATCATTCATCGCATCCAGGAACAGAGACAGACCCGCGCCCGGGCTCGGCGTCAGCGGCAGCGCCCGCGTCCACTTACTGTCCGGCACCTGGGACCGGAACCGGCCCGTCGCCTGATCAAAGCGCATCAGCAACGCCGCCCGCATCTCCCGCACCTCCGCCTGCAGCATCTGCACGTCATTGATCTTCTCCTGAATCAGCGTCCGCTGAGCCAAAAGCGCCGACCTCATCGCCGTCAGCGACGCCAAATTCACCGTCGCCCCCAAGACGAGCGGGTCCGAAGCCAGCGCCGCATTCACCAGCGTCCAGTGAGCAATGAATTCATCCGTTGTCGGCAGGTAACTTGAAGGACCAGAAAGAGCCATAGTAGTCTCACCATACCCCCACACCCACCCCCTCGTCAAGAAAAAAGCCTGTGATGCCAAAAACGTAAGCTGTGGAGGGTCCAAAGTCACCTGTGGAGCCTCCACCGCCACCTGTGGCCCTCCAAGCGTAAGCCGTGCTACTTTCAGCGCCCGCTGTGACAGCTCCACGGCAGCCTGTGCCACCACCACCGCCATCTGTGGCACCTCAAGCGCCTCCTGTGACACCTCAAGTGCCCTGTCATCCCGCCACCACAGTCCCCTTTTCTCTCATCGCACGTCCATTTGACATACCCACAGTCCATCTCTGGCTGATTGGATGGTCCTTGAGACTGTAAAAATGGACCCATCACTTTTTCTTTTTTAACCCCTTGGTTTCCCGATCTTATCCGGCTGCCTATGCAGCCCACACGCCTCTTCCCACACCCCACAAACACACTACTTCTCCTCAAATTGCAGCCCCGCCTCCTCCACCACTTCCCGCAATTTCCCCAAAATTTCCCCCTCAGTCCGCCCCATCTCCTGGAGAAGACCAAGATAGTTCCCAATGGCCGTATCTCGATGCGGATGCGCATGCCCCGTGCTGACCTGAAACCGCAAAAAGATCACCAAATGTCGCCGCATCAGCAGCTCCGCCTCGCCGAGGCGGTTCGTGGCCTGGAGCAACTGGGCCAGGTTGTTGAGGGCGGTGGCGACAGTGGGGTGATCCGGGCCGAAGCTGGCCTCATCGATCTTCAGCGCCCGCCGCATCAGCGGCTCCGCCTCGCCGAGGCGGTTCGTGGCCTGGAGCAACTGGGCGAGGTTGTTGAGGTCGGTGGCCACCTTGGGATGATCCGGGCCGTAGCTGGCCTCATCGATCTTCAGCGCCCGCACCATCAGCGGCTCCGCCTCGCCGAGGCGATTCGTGGCATGGAACAATGTGGCCAGGTTGCTGAGGCGGCGGGCCACATTGGGATGATCCGGGCCGTAGCTGGCCTCATCGATCTTCAGCGCCCGCCGATAAAGCGGCTCCGCCTCGCCGAGGCGGTTCGTGGCCTGGAGCAGCCGGGCCAGGTTGTTAAGGGAAGCGGCATAATTAGGCAATGGTTCTCCACCTTTATTCTCCAAGATCGTCACCACTCGCACCATCAGCGGCTCCGCCTCGCCGAGGCGGTTCGTGGCCTGGAGCAACTCGGCCAGGTTGTTGAGGTCGCGGGCCACATCGGGATGATCCGGGCCGTAGCTGGCCTCATCGATCTTCAGCGCCCGCACCATCAGCGGCTCCGCCTCGCCGAGGCGATTCGTGGCATGGAACAATGTGGCCAGATTGTTGAGGTCGCGGGCCACATCGGGATGATCTGGGCCGTAGCTGGCCTCGTCGATCGTCAAGGCGCGGCGATACAGCGGCTCCGCCTCGCCGAGGCGGTTCGTGGCCTTGAGTAACGAGGCCAGGTTGTTGAGGGCGGTGGCGACGTTGGGGTGATCCGGGCCGTAGCTGGCCTCATCGATCTTCAGTGCTCGCCGAAAAAGCGGCTCCGCCTCGCCGAGGCGGTTCGTGGCCTGGAGCAACTGGGCCAGGTTGTTGAGGGCCGTCGCTACATTCGGATGCTCTTTGCCGTAGGCCTTCTCGAAGATCGTTACCACCCGCACCATCAGCGGCTCCGCCTCGCCGAGGCGGTTCGTGGCCTGGAGCAACTGGGCCAGGTTGTTGAGGGCCGTCGCTACATTCGGATGCTCTTTACCGTAGGCCTTCTCGAAGATCGTCACCACCCGCTCCATCAGCGGCTTCGCCTCGCCGAGGCGGTTCGTGGCCTGGAGCAACTGGGCCAGATTGTTGATGTAGATTGCCACCTGGGGATGATCCGGGCCGTAGCTGGCCTCGTCGATCTTCAAGGCGCGGCGATACAGCGGCTCCGCCTCGCCGAGGCGGTTCGTGTCCTGGAGCAACTGGGCCAGGTTGTTGATGTAGATTGCCACCTGGGGATGATCCGGGCCGTAGCTGGCCTCGTCGATCTTCAAGGCGCGGCGCATCAGTGGCTCCGCCTCCGCCAGCCGGTTTGTCGCCTGGAGCAACGTGGCCAGGTTGTTGAGGGCTGTGGCGGTGGCGGTGTGGTCGGGGCCTTGGTGCAGCTCGAGCAGGTGGAGGACTTCCTTCTTGATCGGCTCGGCCTCTTGGTGGCGGGCGAGGAGGTGGAGGATGAAGGCGACTTCATTCTGCGCTGCCGCCCAGGCGAGGGGGGCGGTGGTTTTGTCCACCAGGGCGGCGGCTTTTTGGCGGTAGTCGAGGGCTTCTTCATAGCGCCCTAGGTCATAGGCAATCTGGGCTTTGCCTTCATAGGCTTGTTTGACCCGCTGGACGGCGCTGGCTTCCTGTTGAAGGACTTCATCGAACTTGGCCCCAGCCTCTTTGGGTTTGCCGGAGGCGAGCAGGGACTGGCCCTGGAGGAGGGCGTCAAGGCTGGTGCGACCGGCGAGGAGGATGGCGCGGAGATCGGTGACACTCATTTGCATCTGCCGGGCGAGTTCGTCCTCCAACCGGCTTTGCGGCCACTGGCTGATGGGGTCTTTGGCGGGGTCGGTGTTTTGTTGGATGCGGGAGAGGGCCTCCTGCACCTGGGAGAGCTGGGCGGCGAGATCGCCCTGGCCCTGGATGACGGTTTGCTGTCCTTGCGCCAGGGGAGCGGTGTCCTGCTTCACCCACCAGACGACGGTGATAACGATGATGAGGAGGGCGAGGCTACCCAGGGCGAGGGTGCGCAACTGGCGGGTGCGCTTTTCCATCTGCTGCATGTAGCCGGTGACGAAGGTCTGCCAGTGGGCGAAGTTTTCCCGCAGCTCCTGGGCGTGGTCGCGGAGGGTGTGGATGAGGAGGCGGAGGTCTTTGTCGTCCTCGGGCCTGTAGCGGAGGTGGTTGTCCTTTTCGAGGCGCTGAAGGTAGGCGGTTTGCAGGGCGCGGAGCTCGGTCTGGCGCTGGCGGGCGCCGGGGAGGGTGGGGTCGGGTTTGCGGGTGTCGGGGTTTTTGGGCAGGTCGAGGAGATCGGGGGCGGTATCGCGGGTGCAGTGGTCGCCGGGGGTGATGACCCAGGTCTTTTTGCCCTGCTGGCGGGCGTAGAGGAACTCATACTGGGTGTAGGAGTAGCGGGGGGTATCGGCAGGGAGGCCGTGCGCGGCGGGATCGTGATCCGTGGGCTCGGCCCCATAGGCGATGCCGGGGATGTGGATGAGGCCTTCGCTTTGATCGATCTGCTGACGCAGCCAGGCGCGGAGTTCGCCATGGCCGGTGGGCCAATGGTCCATGGTGATGGGGTGATAGCCGAGGTGGCGCACGGTTTCCTCCACCTGGAGGCGGAGGCTGCGGAACTCGTCACTGACCGAGGAGATGAACAGGCCGGGAAGGATGGGCGCGGAGGCGGGAGGCGTGGCGTCAGGCATACACGGGAGGTGCTATGGGGGAGTTTGCGCAAGAAAAGGACCGAAGGGAAGGCGTTTTTTGAGCGAGGCGGGAGGGGTGGGCGGTCTTCAGTCATCCGCTTTCAGTCTTCAGTCCTCTGATGACTGAAAACTGACCACTGAAGACTTCTGTCCCGATGCCGACGAGGGCGTCGGCTCTCCAAGTTGGGTTGCCGACGAGGGCGTCGGCGCTCCACGAGGGACGGAGCGCGAGTATGGCGAAGCCTACTCGCCTAGCTTTCCTTGGACTGGGGAGGCCGAGGAGAGGCTGGGTGCCCACTGATACGATTTAGACACTTAAGCTGGCATAAGTTTGGAGCTGGGTTAAAGTTGTGCATGGCCCGACCTCGATCTCCCTTGGATACGCTCCATCAAGCCGCGCAAGTCTTCGCGCGGCATCCCCGTGAAAAAGTTGGCTGGAAGCGTGAGCGCCTCCTTGCCGTCAAGCTTGGCCTGGAAGGGA
>Ga0247834_1000261_pt1 | contig 102315 bp, 90 predicted proteins | sample LaCruzMarch2015__8_FD_187118 | JGI IMG/M metagenome (GOLD analysis project Ga0247834, IMG submission 187118) | Freshwater microbial communities from meromictic Lake La Cruz, Castile-La Mancha, Spain - LaCruzMarch2015_12m | ecosystem: Environmental > Aquatic > Freshwater > Lake | place: Spain...
GAGCTTGCCGGTCGGTCAGCTGGTCCGGTGTGCCGTCGAACACCAGCTTGCCTCCCATCAGTCCCACGATACGGTCGCAGTAGGTGCGGGCCGTATCGAGCGTGTGCAGATTGGCCAGAACCGAGATGCCGTCTTCGCGGTTGATGGTGCGCAGCGCATCCATCACGACCTTGGCATTCATCGGGTCGAGCGAGGCGATCGGCTCGTCGGCGAGCATGATCTTGGGCTGCTGCACCAGCGCGCGCGCAATGGCGACGCGCTGCATCTGGCCGCCCGAGAGTGTCTCGGCGCGCTGCAGGGCGGTCTGGGCCATGCCGAGCCGATCGAGGGCCCGGATGGCGAGCGCCCGCTCCTCGGCCGTGAACAGCTGCAGCATGGCTGTCGGGAAAGAATGATGGAAGATGCGCCCCATCAGCACGTTGTTGATGACCGACATGCGGCCAACCAGGTTGAACTGCTGAAACACCATGGCGCATTCGGCGCGCCAGGCATGCAGGGCCCGACCCTTGAGCGCGGTGATGTCGCGCTTGTCGAACAGCACCGTTCCCTTTGTCGGTTCGGCGAGCCGGTTGATCATGCGCAGCAGCGTCGACTTGCCGGCGCCGGACCGCCCGATAATGCCCACCATCTGCCCCTGGGGCACCATCAGGGTGATGTCATCGACGGCCCGGTTGGGTCCGAAGGCCTTGGCAAGGCCGTTGATCTCGAGCATGTCCGGACTCCGATGCAGCGCTACGACAAAGCGGGGTCGCGGACGGCGCGTGCAGCGCCGCCCGCAACCGGTTCGATCAGCGCGTGCCGGCGACTTCGCGGCGGCGCAGCTCGATGGTTTCGTCATAAAAGCCGGCCGGCACGGACACGTAGCCGGCGCCTTCACCACCCACGACCTCGCCGTAGCATTCCGGATCGGCGGTATGCAGCGTCGAGTAGAGGTCGAACATGGCCTGCTTCATGTCGGCCGGCAGGCTCTTGCGGATGACGGTCGGGCCGTTCGGAATGATGCCCGACTGCCAGACGATATTGATCTCGTCCATCTTGAGCATGCCCTTGTCGACCATCCGGCGGATGTTGCCGCGGGTATAACCTTCGGCCTTTTCGCCCAGCAGCGAAGACCAGGTGGCCGCAGCATCATACTGCTTGTCGAGCACGGCAATCACGCCCTGTTCGTGGCCGCCCGAAAAACCGGTCGAGCCGAAATATTCTTCAATCTTGATGCCAGCCAGCTCGAGACCCGCCTTGGGGTAGAGGTAGCCCGACGAGGAGTTCGGATCAGCCCAGGCCAGCGACTTCCCCTTGAGGCCTTCAAGGTCGGTGATGCCGCTGTCGGCGCGGGTCACGATCACCGAGTAGTAGCCCAGCGTACCGTCGACGTTGGACGAAACGACGAAGGGTTCGACCGCTTCCGGGTCCTGCAGGTAGATGCCGGCATAGCCGACCGGGCCGAGGCCGGCCATTTCCAGCTGGCCAGCCAGCAGGCCCTGCATCACGCCGGCGTAGTCGGTGGCCGGGTAGAACTCGACCTTCACGCCGAACTGCTCGTTCATCTTGGTCTCGAGGCAGGACAGGCGCTTGAGCCGGTCGGCTTCGTTCTCGCCGCCGATGATGCCGATGCGGACGACAGGAACCTGCTCACGCCAGTCGGCGAAGGCGGGAACAATGGCTGTCAAGGTCATCGCCACGGCGGAGAGGGTCGTCAACAGGGTGCGAAGCATTGGATCACTCCAGGAGAGGACGTCGGGGTCGCTATGCGAAGTCATTCCGCATCCCGAAGCAGTTTCATATCTCTGTGACGCTCCGTTAACCCTTGCATAACGGTTCGGTAACAGACGAACTGCGCCGCCCCTCGAGCCGACAAGTTTTAGGTTTGCCAGGGAGTTATACTGTCAGGTGAGGTGAACCGACTGGCAGCTGCCTGTGGACACTGACGCGCGCGGCGCGGTCAGACTGCCCGAGCCGGACTTGGACTGTCGGCCCGCCATTCGGCCGCCGCTGCCAGGTCCTGGCGCGGTACATTGCAGACGTGGGGTCTTGGCGGGTAGGGAGGGATTCGAACCCCCGGAACGCTTGCACGTTCGCCGGTTTTCAAGACCGGAGCAATCAACCGCTCTGCCACCTACCCGACGCCCTGCCTCTAGCTTTTCAGGGCGGTTCTGTCCAGATCGGCGGACCGGGGCACGGCGGCGCCCCGGACCCTGGCGGTCGTGCCGACCTCAGGTCTTCTTGCGCGGCGCCGATTTGGGCGCGCTCTGGGCGCGGCGCACCGGCGTCGAGCGGGGCTTGCTCTTGGGCGCCACTGCTTCGGCGACGACGCTGTCTGGCACCGTGGCGGCGGCAGCCTGCTTGGGCGAGGCGCCGGCGGTGGCGGCGCGGCGGGCCAGCTTGCGCTGCTTGGAGACGATGTTGACCGCCTCCACCAGCACCGAAAAGCCCATGGCGGCGTAGATATAGCCCTTTTCGATATGGAAGCCGAGGCCATCGGCCACCAGCGACACGCCGATCAGCAGCAGGAAGGCCAGCGCCAGCATCTTGGTGGTGGGGTGCTTGGCGACGAAATCGGCGATCGGGCCGGAGGCGATGAACATCACGCCCACTGCCACGATCACGGCGGCGATCATGACTTCGACATGCTCGACCATGCCCACGGCGGTAATGATCGAGTCGATCGAAAACACCATGTCGATGACGATGATCTGCGCGATGATGGCGCTGAAGGCCGCCTTGGCGCCTTCCTTGAGATCGACCTCGTGCGGCTCCTCGATCTCGGCGTGCATTTCATGCGTCGCCTTGTAGATCAGGAACAGGCCGCCCGCGACCAGGATGATGTCCTTCCACGACAGCCCGACGCCGAACAGCGTGATCACGTCGGTGTCGAGCGCGATGATCCAGCTGAGGACCAGCAGCAGCGCGATGCGGAAGATCAGCGCCAGCGCCAGGCCGAGCCGACGGGCCTGGTCGGCCTGCTCCTTGGGCAGTCGTGACACCAGCACCGAGATGAAGACGATGTTGTCGATCCCCAGCACGATCTCCATGACCAGGAGCGTGGCGAAGGCGACCCATACGGTCGGGTCGGCGAGCAGTTCCATCATCGGTAATTCCTCTCGCCATTATGGCGGCTCGCAAACCTAGGTGTCAGCCAGCAAGGTGGGAAGTGCTGTTCACCAGTTTTTTTGGGGTGCGGTTTTTCCGCACGCCCCGCCTCTGGAGGCAGGATCGTTGCGCTGCCGGGGTGGCTGTAGAACCGGTCGGATGCTAGTTTCGGGCAGTTTCGACCGGACCCTGACCCATGGAAAACTTCACGCCTGTCTCCGCCCTTGTCGGCGGGCTCCTCATCGGCCTCGCCTCGGCCGTGCTCTGGCTGGGCAATGGCCGCCTGGCCGGCATTTCGGGCATTTTCGGGCAGTTGCTGCCCCCTGCCCGCTCGGCCCTCTGGCGCGCGGTGTTTCTGGTCGCTCTGGTCGCGGGGACGTTTTTCACCGCACAATTGCTGCCCGGTCTGGGCGCGTCCCCAAAACTGGTCAGCGCGCCGGCCGGCTCGGGCATTCCCACCCCGGTCTGGATCGCCATTGCCGGCCTGCTTACCGGCATCGGCACGCGCATCGGCAATGGCTGCACCTCGGGCCACGGCATTTGCGGGCTGGCGCGTCTCTCCAAGCGCTCGCTGGTGGCGGTGGCCGTGTTCTTTTCGGTCGCCATCCTCACCGTCGCCGTGACCGGAGTGGTGTGATGAAGACCGCGCTCTCCTCCTCCTATCTCGTCACCGCGGCCGTGAGCGGCGCGCTGTTCGGCGCCGGCCTCTACGTGTCGCAGATGGTCGATCCGCTCAAGGTGCTGCGCTTCCTTGACTTTACCGCCATCCCGAGCGGCGGCTGGGACCCCAGTCTTGCCCTGGTGATGGGCGGCGGTCTGCTGGTGATGTTTGTTGCCGTGCAGCTGGGCAAGCAGCGCGGCCGGCCGCTGTTCGACAGCAGCTTTCATCATCCCGACTATTCCCGCATCGATACCCCGCTGGTCGCCGGTGCGGCGCTGTTCGGGATCGGCTGGGGCATGTCGGGCATCTGCCCGGGACCGGCGCTGTCGCTGCTGGCCTTCCTGCCCGCCGATCTCTTCATTTTCCTGCTCGCCATGTTCGTGGGCTCGTTCATCGGCAACCGGGTGATGCGTCGCGTTGCCCGTTCGGCGGTGCCGGCATGAGCGGCGCCGTCGTCGTCGGCGGTGGCCTCGCCGGCCTCGCCGCCGCGGTCGCCGTGGCCTGTTCCGGGCTCGACACCCTGCATCTGGCGCCCAAGGGGCCGCGCGACCAGCGCACCTCGGCCCTGATGATGCCCAGCGTCGACTATCTGCTCCAGTCCGGCCTGATCTCCGATCCCGCAGCCCTCGGCCACGCGCTGACCCAGATCCGCATCATCGATGCGACCGACCGGCTGATCCGCGCGCCGGAAACGCTGTTCGACAGCGCCGAGGCGGGACTGCCCGCCTTCGGCTGGAATTTTTCCAACCTGCGCCTGCTGGAGGCCTTCGAGGCGGCCCGCGCTGCCCTGCCCAATCTCACCACCCGCGACATCGCCGTCACCAACATCACCCCGGCCGACGGCGTCACCGTTCTGACGCTGGCCGATGGCAGCACGCTCGAGACGCCGCTGCTCGTCGGGGCGGACGGCAAGAAGTCGCTGATCCGCGCCGCAGCCGGATTCCGGGCCCGCGAGAACGGCTTTACCCAGTCCGCGCTGGTCTGCGACCTTACCCTGGGTCGGCCGATCGGCGGCACGTCGATCGAGTTCCACTATCCGCAGGGGCCGTTCACGCTGGTCCCCGCCGGGGGCAATCGCGCCAACCTGGTCTGGATCGACGACCGCGACGTCTTGCGCGCGGCCCAGGCCGGCGGCGCGGCGCATTTGCGCGAGATTTTTCTCGATAAGTCGCAGCGGCTCTTCGGCACGATCGAGCTCTCCACGCCCACCCACATGTTTCCGCTGTCCTCGATCAGCGTGGACCGGGCCGGCAAGGACGGGATCGTGCTCGTCGGGGAATCGGCGCATGCCTTCCCGCCCATCGGCGCGCAAGGGCTCAACCTCGGGCTGCGCGATGTCGCCGACCTCGCCGCCGCCCTCGCCGCGACCGACCGGTCGCCAGGCTGGTCGGCTCGCGTCAGCGCCGACTATGCCGGCCGTCGCGCCGGCGACCTGGCGCGCACCGGCAGCGTCGTCGACACGTTGTTTCGCTCGCTTCTGGCCGATTTCCTGCCGGCGCAGGCGCTGCGGGCCGGTGGGCTGTGGGCTCTCAAGCTGGTGCCGCCGCTGCGCAAGCAGGCCTTCGCCCTGGGTATGGGCGCCCGCTAGCACCGGGCACACCGTGACAAACAAAAAGGGCGCCAAATGGCGCCCTTTTGTAATTCGCTGTGCGCGACTGCTTTACGGCGTCGCCGGCGCGGCCGTGCCGTCCGCTGCCGGGGCCGCCTGGCCCTCTTCGAGGCGACGGCGCAGCTGCTCGGCCAGGTCGTCGGTGCTCTTTTGCAGCGCGTTGGTGCCGCTCGACTCGTTGTTGAATTCGTCGAAGGTCATGTTCGCTTCGCCATCATAGGCCGAGGTGAACCCCGACAGGTTGATGTCGATGATCAGATCCTTGTTCTGGCGGTTCTTGGCGGTGAGCTTGAGCACGCCGCCCTTCTTGAGGCTGTTCACATAGGCCTCGTTGATCACCAGCTGGGTGGCGCAGCTCGAGGGGTCGCACAGCATGAAGGGCACGCGCACCGGCTTGCCGCCGTCGATCTGCCAGGTCAGGCCGAAGGGCAGCAGCACCCCGAGCGGCACCGCGGCCACGGCCAGCAGGCGGCTCTCCTGGCCCGGATCGTCACGCAGCAGGAACGAGCCCAGGAACTGGCCGCCCGTGCTCATCACCACCTGGCGCATGACGCAGACCTTCTTGCCGTCGTCCAGCGGGTCACACAGCTTGAGCCAGTTGTTCTTGGGATCGGCCGCCGAGGGCGCCGAGACCGTGACCGAGGTATCGGTGGTCGTCACCTGCTGCGCGGGCGCCGCCGGTGCCTCCTGAGCGAGCGCCCCGAACGAGGGCAGCACCAGCGCCGCGAGGAGTCCGGCCACTGCAAACTTGTTGAGGTTCATGAACTTTCCTTGAGGTTCCCAAACGACGCGGAGACTCTCCGGCCCCCTGCATTTCGAGCCCTTGAACGGGCGAATTCGGGCAATAACATGACGTGGCGGGGCTTGGAAGGCATTATCGGCCCAGTGTTGCAGCCGTGCCGCTCTCTTCGGCCAGCCTGGCCATGCGCGACAGGATTGCCGCCGTGCCCTTGAGCCGCATTTCCGGCTTGGGCCAGTCGCGCGCGAACACCAGTTTCTGGTCGGGTTTGACGCGCACGTTGATGCCCGGGTCCGACAACATCCTGACCAGCCCGGCGGGGTTGGGAAACTCGTTGTTGCGCAGCGTGACGACCGCGCCCTTGGGGCCGGCATCGACCTTTTCGACATTGGCCACCCGGCAGAGCGCCTTGACCAGGATGATCTTGAGCAGCGCCTCGACCTCTTCGGGCAGCGGTCCGAACCGGTCGATCAGCTCGGCACCGGTCGCATCGATCTCGCGCGCGTCGGTGAGATCGCCGAGCCGGCGATAGAGCTGCATGCGCAGCTGCAGGTCGGGCACATAGTATTCGGGAATCATCACCGGCATGCCCAGCGAGATCTGCGGGCTCCATTCGCCCTGCTCCTCATACTCTTCCTCGCCGGTCCGCAGGGCCGCCACGGCCTCTTCGAGCATGGCCTGATAGAGTTCGAAGCCGACTTCACGGATATGGCCCGACTGCTCGTCGCCCAGAAGGTTTCCGGCACCACGAATGTCGAGATCGTGGCTGGCCAGCTGGAACCCGGCGCCCAGGCTTTCGAGCGACTGCAGCACGGTCAGACGCCGCTCGGCTGTATCGTTGAGCTTCTGGTTGGCCGGCACGGTGAACAGCGCATAGGCGCGCTGCTTGGACCGGCCGATACGGCCACGGATCTGGTAGAGCTGCGCCAGGCCGAAATGGTCGGCGCGATGCACGATGAGCGTGTTGGCATTGGGAATGTCGAGCCCGGATTCGACAATTGTCGTCGCCACCAGCACGTCGAACTTGCCGTCGTAGAAATTGTTCATGATGTCGTCGAGCTCGCCCGCCGGCATCTGGCCGTTGGCGACCACGAACGAGACTTCGGGCACCTGCTCCTTGAGGAAGTCGGCGATCTCGGCCTGGTCCTTGATGCGCGGCACCACGTAAAACGCCTGTCCGCCGCGATATTTTTCGCGCAGCAGCGCCTCGCGGATGGAAAGCGGATCAAAGGGCGAGATGAACGTGCGGATGGCGAGGCGATCCACCGGCGGGGTCGCCAGCAGGCTGAGGTCGCGCACCCCGGTCAGCGCCAGCTGCAGCGTGCGCGGGATCGGCGTCGCGGTCAGCGTCAGCACGTGCACGCTCTCGCGCATTTCCTTGAGCCGTTCCTTGTGACCGACGCCGAAATGCTGCTCCTCGTCGACGATCATCAGCCCCAGGTTCTGGAACTTGATGGCCTTGCCAAGCAGCGCATGCGTGCCCACCACGATATCGACCTGGCCGTCGGCGATGCCCTCCTTGGTGGCCTTCATCTCCTGCGCGGTCACCAGGCGCGAGGCTGCTGCCACGCGGATGGGGAGGCCGGCAAAACGCTCGCGGAACGTCTTGAAATGCTGCCGCGCCAGGAGCGTTGTCGGCACCACCACGGCCACTTGCTGGCCCGACATAGCCACCGCGAAGGCAGCGCGCAGCGCCACTTCGGTCTTGCCGAAGCCGACATCGCCGCAGACCAGGCGGTCCATCACCTTGCCCGAACCGATATCCTCGAACACCGCCGAGATGGCGGCCAGCTGGTCTTCGGTTTCTTCGTAGGGGAAGCGGGCCGCGAATTCCTCATAGGCGCCCGCCGCCGTGCCATCGATCGGCTTGGCGCGCACCAGCAGGCGCTGCGCCGCGATCTTGATGAGCTGCTCGGCCATATCGCGGATGCGCTTTTTGAGCCGGCTCTTTTTCGCCTGCCAGGCAGCGCCGCCGAGCCGGTCGAGCTCGGTGATGGCGTCCGATCCGTAGCGCGACAGCAGTTCAATGTTTTCGACCGGCAGATAGAGCTTGGTATTGCCGGCATATTCGATCTCGACGCAGTCATGCGGCGCGCCCTGCACCTCGATGGCGCGCAGGCCGATGAACCGGCCGATGCCGTGGTCGACATGCACCACCAGGTCGCCGGCCGCCAGACTGGCCGCTTCTGTCAGCGCGTCGGACGCCTTGCGCTTGCGCTGCGCCCGCAACAGCCGCTCGCCCAGGATGTCCTGCTCGGAAAGGACGAGCATGTCCTTGGTCTCAAAGCCCGTTTCGAGCCCGAGCACCACCAGCACCGAAACGTTGGACGACGTGGTCTCGGCATCGCGCCAGTTCTCGGCCAGCCGCGGATTGGTCAGGCCATGATCCTTGAGCACCTGCGCCATGCGGTCGCGCGAGCCTTCGGTCCAGCAGGCAATCACCGTGCGTCGACCGGCGCGACTCTCCTGCTGGAGCAGCTTGACCACCGCTTCGAACAGATTGACGCCCTGCGCCTGCCGCTCGGCGGCAAAGCTGCGCGCCATGCGTCCGCCGGCATCGACGGCGCGCGTCTCGTCGGGCGAAACGAACGGCGTCAGCTGGAGGATCGGGGCGCCCTTGCCCAGCGCGAACGGGTCGTCGCCGGTGTGGTAGAGCAGTTCGGGGTCGATCGGCTTATAGGGCGCGCCACTGGTGGTCGCCTGCTTGACGCTCTGGGCCTGCACGCGCGCCTGGTAGTAATCCTTGACCTGGATCTGCCGCTCGGCAAAGGCCTCGCGCGCCTGGTCGTCGAAGATGAAGGGGGCGGTGCCGGTATAGTCGGCCAGCCCCACCATATGCTCGTAAAACAGCGGCAGCCAATGCTCCACGCCCGGAAAGCGCTGCCCGGCGCTCACCGCCGCATAGAGCGGATCGTCCACCGTATTGCCGCCAAAGGTCGCGGTGTAGCGCTGCCGGAAGCGCTTTATCGAGTCTTCGCTCAGCAGCACCTCGCTCATCGGCGCCAGGGCGATCCGCTTTTGCGTGCCGGTGGTGCGCTGCGTGTCCGGATCGAAGGTGCGGATCGATTCGAGCTGCTTGCCGAAAAAGTCGAAGCGCAGCGGCGTGTCCATGCTGGCGGGAAACAGATCCACCAGCCCGCCGCGCACGGCGAATTCGCCAGCCTCGCGCACCGTCGGCACGCGGAGATAGCCATTATTGGCCGCCCAGTCGATCAGCCGGTCGCTGTCGACCACCTGCCCCGACGCCGCTGCAAACGACATCTTTGCCACCACCTCGACCGGCGGCAGCTTCTGGACCAGCGCATTGACCGTGGTCAGCACCAGGGCGCCCTTGGTACTCTGGGCGGTGAGCGTCGAAAGCGCCGTCATGCGTGCCGCAATGGTCACGCCATTGGGCGAGACGCGGTCATAGGGCAGACAGTCCCAGGCCGGCAGCGTCAGCACCGTATGCCCCGGCATCAGCTGCGCCAGAACGTCGGCCATGCGCTGCAGCCGTCGCCCGTCGCGCGCCACGAACACCGCAGCCACCCGGGCGTCCGGATCAGCCTTGAGCCGTGCCTCGACCTGCTGCGCCAGCACGATCGGCTGCATGCCGTCGGGTACGTTGGTCAGGATACGGTCGGCACGAAACTCGGTCATTTGGCGGTCCGGAAGGCAATTATCTCGGCCAGGAGAGCCGCATCGACATGGGCGGGCGGGTGCTCCTGCCCCATCACCCATTTGAGCAGATCGGTGTCCTCCTCCTCCATCAGCTGCTCGAGCCGGTCGAGACCGGGCGTATCGAGCTGCTCCAGATGCGCGTCCGCATAGGGCCCGAGCACCAGGTCCATCTCCTTGGTGCCGCGATGCCAGGCGCGATAGCGCAGCTTGCGCCGGCGCATGGAAATATCTTCACCGGCGTCTTTTGAGGGGGCCATGAGCGGGAGGTCTCGGGAAATGTTGAGTTTGTACTTAGTCTGTTCTGGCGCGGCTGTCAGCCCGATTCCGGCGCCGGCGCCGGCTCAATTGGTCGCGCCGCGCCGGCCCGTGACAGGCAGAGGGGGCCGAAGGCATGGTCCCGAGCACCACCCGGTCAGTGCGAGAGCAGCACTGGCATGTGCAGGTCGGCGAGGACGCCCTTGGTCGCGCCGCCCAAAATGAAGTCGCGGACGCGCGAGTGGCCAAATCCACCCATGGCGAGCAGCTGCGCGCCGCTGCTCTGGGCGACCTCCTGCAGGGCCTGGGCGATACTGCGCTGACCCAGCGTGACCGCGAGCGGCGCGGCGCGGAACCCGCGGCGCTCCAGCATTGTGGCAAGGACGCGGCCGATGTCGGTCCGGCCCATGGGCTTGTCCTCGGCGGCGGTGAGGACCGAGATGCGACCACCTTCGGCAAGCAGCGGCAGGGCGTCGCCCAAGGCGCGGGCAGCAAAGCGGCTGGCGTCCCAGGCAATGGCAATATGGTCGAGTCGACCGATCTTGGCCCCGGATGGCACCAGCAGGCTCGGCCGCCCTGCTCCAAAGACCAGGGCCTGCGCCAGATCCTGCACCGCACCGCTGCGCGGCGACCAGGGCAGCAGCGTCAGGTCGAAATAGCGCGCCTCGGAAGCGGCCCAGTCATGCGTGGCGCCCAGGGCAACATGCTGGGTGGTCCAAAGCAGGTCGAGCCCCGCCGCCATCGCCGCCTGCTGCACGACCCCCTGCAGGCGCTGGCACTCGGCCTTGCTCTTGTCCTCGGCCGCCCGCACCAGCGCAGGCACATCGATCAGGAGGTCTCCCAGCCCTGACGACAGGCTCGGGATATCGACCGAAAAGGCTGTCGCATGCAGGGCGAATCCCAGGCTGGCGGCCAGCGCGACGGCCGCCGTGACGGCGGCGTCCTCGACCGGTTCGGGATAGGTGGGCAGCGGCAGGTAAGCCAGGCGCGCATGGGTCATGGGGTCCTCCTCCGGGATGCGGCCGCACACACCGAGTGCACGTGCCGCGACTGCCAAAAGTCTTGCAGACGCATCCGTGGGCGCACTTGACCTGGATCAACTCAACCGCGCCATCCGTGGCTAACCTGCGGAAAACGTCACGCAAAGGGTGCGCCATGCCGCAGGACCGCTATCAGACCGTGCAGGAACTGGCCCAACGGCTGGAGGTCGCCGAGGCGACCGTCCGGCACTGGATCAAGAGCGGCGCCCTGCGCGCCATCGACATCGGCAAGGGCTGGCGGATCGCCGATGCGGACCTGGCCCGCTTCCTGATCGCCCACGAAACGGCGCCGCGCCGCGTCGATGCGCCTACCGGCAAGACCGACGGCGCGGACCGATGAGCGCTCACCTCGAGACCCCGCACGCCCGTTCTGCCGCCGAGTGCCTCGCCGCCCTTGGCGTGGGTCCGGGCGGGCTCGATCCGGCCGAAGCAGCGCGCCGGCTGGCGCTGTTCGGCCCCAACCAGTTGCCGCAGGCCAGAACGCGCAGCGCCTTGAGGCGCTTTATCGCGCAGTTCAACAACGTGCTGATCTATGTGCTGTTCGGCGCCGCGCTGGTCACCGGTGCCCTGCAGCATTGGGTGGATACCGGCGTGATCCTCGCGGTGGTGCTGGCCAATGCGCTGATCGGCTTTATCCAGGAAGGCAATGCCGAGGCGGCCATGTCGGCCATCCGGCAGATGCTGGCGCCGCGCGCGGCGGTGCTGCGCGGCGGGCAGCGCGCCAGCATCGACGGCGTCGACCTGGTGCCGGGCGATCTGGTGCTGCTCGAAGCCGGCGACAAGGTGCCGGCTGATCTGCGCATCCTGGACGCGCGTGGTCTGTTTGCCCAGGAAGCCCTGCTCACCGGCGAATCCGTGCCCACCGAAAAATCCGTCGCTCCGGTCGCGACCGACGCCCCGCTCGGCGATCGGCGCTCGATGCTCTGGTCGGGAACGCTGCTCTGCCAGGGGACAGCACGCGGGCTTGTGATCGCCACCGGCAAGGCCACCGAGATCGGCCGCATCGGTGGCCTGCTGGCCGGGGTCGAGCAGCTGACGACCCCGCTCGTCGCGCAGATGGATCACTTTTCCCGCTGGCTGTCCTTCCTCATCCTCCTCGCTGCGGGCCTCCTGCTTGCCTATGGCTATTTTGTTGGGCACGCGGATTTTGCCGAACTGTTCATGACCGTGGTCGGCGTCGCCGTCGCGGCCATCCCCGAGGGCCTGCCGGCCGTCATGACCATTACCCTCGCCATCGGCGTACAGGCCATGGCGCGGCGCAACGCCATCGTCCGGCGCCTGCCGGCCATCGAGGCGGTGGGGTCGGTGTCGGTGATCTGTACCGACAAGACCGGCACGCTCACCCGCAACGAGATGCTGGTGGCCGCCGTCGAAACGCCCGAGGGCGTGTTCGAGGTGACCGGCGAAGGCTATGCCCCGCATGGCGCCATCAATCCTCAGGGCGACCTGCGCCGCCTGGGCCGCGCCGCCGCGCTCTGCAACGATGCCGCGCTGCATCGGCGCGACACCGGCTGGAGCATCGAGGGCGACCCGATGGAGGGGGCGCTGCTGGCCTTTGCCGGCAAGACCGGCGCCGACGCCCCGGTTCGACGGCTCGACGCCATTCCGTTCGACAGTCGTCACCGCTTCATGGCGGTGCTGACAGAGGGACCCGATGGCCGGGTGGTGCATGTCAAGGGCGCGCCCGAACGGGTGTTGCACATGTGCGCCGGCATCGACCTGCCGGCCTGGCACGCCCGGGCCGAGGCGCTCGCGCATCGCGGTTTGCGCGTCCTCGCCTTTGCCGAGCGCAGCGTGTCCGGCGACCGGATCAGCGCGGCCGAAGTCGAGGGCGGGCTCAGCTTTCTCGGCCTTGTCGGCCTGATCGATCCGCCGCGCCCCGAGGCGATTGCGGCGGTCGCCGAGTGCCGTGCCGCTGGCATCCGGGTCAAGATGATCACCGGCGACCACGCCGGCACGGCCGCCGCGATCGCCGCCCGTATCGGCCTGCAAAATCCCGGCCGAGTGCTGACCGGCGCCGATCTCGACCGGCTCGACGACGCCCAGCTGGCCCTCGAAGTGGCTGCGGTCGACGTGTTCGCCCGCACCACGCCCGAGCACAAGCTGCGCCTGGTGACGGCGTTGCAGGCCAATGGGCATTCCGTCGCCATGACCGGCGACGGTGTCAACGACGCCCCAGCGCTCAAGCGCGCCGATGCCGGCATCGCCATGGGCCTGAAAGGTTCGGAAGCCGCCAAGGAGGCTGCCGACCTGGTGCTGAGCGACGACAATTTTGCCTCCATCGCCGCTGCCGTGCGCGAAGGCCGGACGGTCTATGACAACCTGCAAAAGGTGATCAGTTGGACCCTGCCCACCAATGCGGGCGAGTCCGTCGTGGTGGTGCTGGCGCTTCTGGCCGGCCTCGCCCTGCCGGTCACGGCGGTCCAGATCCTCTGGATCAATTTGATCACCGGCATCACCCTGGGGCTGGCCCTGGCCTTCGAGCCCACCGAGGCCGGCACCATGGCGCGACCACCGCGGCCGCGCGACACACCTATCCTGACGGGTTCACTGGTCTGGCACGTGGTGCTGGTCGCCCTGCTGTTTCTCGCCGCCGTCTCTGCCATCTTCAGTTACGCCATCGACCGGGGCCATTCGCTGGCGCTGGCCCAGACCATGGCGATGAACACCATCGTGGTGCTGGAAATCTTCCACTTGTTCTTTGTCCGCAATATCCATGGCACCTCGCTCACCTGGAGCGCCGTGCGCGGCACGCCCGTGGTGTGGACCGTGGTCATCGGCGTGACCGCCGCGCAGTTTGCCGTGACTTACCTACCGCCGCTGCAGGCCGTTCTTGGGACCCAGGCGGTGCCGCTCGCCGACGGGCTGGTGATCGTCGCTGTCGGCGTGGTGTTCTTTGCCATCATCGAAGTCGAAAAACAGATCCGGCTGGGGCTGCAGCGTCCCCAGCCCGCCGCCAAGGCGAGCTAAGCAGCGGGCGAGACCGCTGCGGTTGCCGTGGCGGCGCGATGCCGGATGGTCACCGCTGTGCCCGGCACCGCGTCCGTAACGCTGATCTCCCCTTCGAGACTCCTGGCCAGCGCCTCGACAATGCCGGTCCCCAGGCCCGCCTTGGGCGCCGCGTCGCCGACGCGCATGCCGACGCCGTCATCGGACACCCAGAGCGTCCAGTCCGCGCCACTGGCCTCGTAGCCAATCACGATCCGCCCGACCCGGTCGCCGGGAAAGGCGTGCTTGAGTGCGTTGATCACCAGTTCTGTCACGATCAGCCCCAGGCTCACCGAGACATCGGCCGCCACGGAGCTGTCGTCGACACTGACCCGGATCGACACGCGCTGAGGTTCGGCGATCATCGACGCGCCCAGGCTCTGGCAAAGCTGGGTGAGGTAAGTGCGCAGCTCCACCGTGCCGCCGTCGGAGGCGGAAAGCTGCCGCTGCAGCGTGGCGATCGACATGACCCGGTGATGCGCGTTCTGCAGGTGCCCGCGCGCTTCCTCGGACTGGATCCGCCGGGCGCTCTGCATGAGCACGCTGGCAATGATCTGCAGGCTGTTGGCCACGCGATGCTGCACTTCCTGCATCAGCATGGCCTTGTCGCGCACCAGGTCGTCCTTGACCCGCGCTGCCGCCCGCAATTCGGTGACGTCGGCAATGGCGAGCAGCAGCCGGAAATGGTCGGCGTCACCGTCGTCAAGCGTTCGCGCGTTGACCACCAGTTGCCGCGGCGCCTGCCCGGGCCTTACCAGGTCGATCTCGTAGGCGTCGATCGCAGCACTGCCCGAGGCGGTGGCGCGCAGGAGCGAGGCCAGTTTGGGCATGGCCCATTCCCCAGCGCCCAGCTCGGCCAGCGGCCTGCCAGGAATGGTCGTGGGATCTATGGCAAAGGCGCGGCAGAACGAAGCGCTGGCGGCGATCAGCTCAAGTTCGTCGGTCAGAAACAACAGCGGTTCATGCGATGAGACGACGACGGCCAGCGTACTGGCCGCTTCGAAATGTTCCGGCGGGCGTTTTGGCATAGGCTGGCCTTTGCGGCCCGGAGACTTGCGGAGCAAGTCATGACTCGGCAGTCGTCGCAGCGGCCTGCCGCCGCGACAAACTCAGGCTAGCACGGAACGGTCCGGCGCCCGTCACACCAAATGCGCGTAGACAGTTCGGAAAAGTCCCCGACAGGCCCTCAGGCGTTCGCGCCGGCGCGGAGGCGCGCCACGATCTCGCCCAGCCGGGCCCGAGCCTCGGCCGGCGGCACGGTCACGGTGATGGGGTCCGCAGCGAGGCCTCCCCAGGGCGCCAGCGTGTCGAATTCCAGCGCCATCAGCTGTTCGAGGCTGGCGACATAGGCGGCCCGCTCGCTTTCGCCCAGCAGAACTGCCTTCCAGATGTCGTTCTCGACCCAGATCGAATCGCCCGGGAACAGCACTCGATGCCCGCCGCTCGACCAGACAAAGCATGTCGTGCCGGCGGTATGGCCGGGCGTCGGCACGATCTGCAGATCGTCACCGATCATTTCGGCTGCTGAAAACGTCCCAGCGATCGGCAGGCGCGTCTGCGCCCGGTCGCTTTCGTGCACGAAGGCGGGCACGTCCAGGCCGCTGGGTGCATACATCGATTCGTGCCAGTGATTGACCAGCAGCCGCTCCGGCCGACCGCGCCCTAAAATGTCGGCGGCCGCCATTTTGAGACCCGGCGCGTGGTAGATCAGCACATTGCCGGCCGGCCGCTCGAGCAGGAACGATCGCACCACGCCGCCGCGCACAAAGGGCAGCGCCGCCTGTGGCGTCGCATAGAGGCCGGGCAACAGCGGCTGCAATGCGGTGTCGGCGCTGGCGTCGGGCATGGATTTTCCTCTGTCGATGACGTGTGGGGCCGATCGACAAAAAGGCGAGCTGGCGCAAACCTCTTACGACCTCGAGTGTGCTTGAGGTAAAGCAGAATCGCGCCGGTTCACTGCGCCTTGCGCGCGGAGAACGCGGCCATTTCCTTTTTCGTGTCCAGCACACCGCCACCTTGGGCGAAGCCGGCATCAATGGCGGCGCGAAACGCTGTCAGCTGCTCCGGGCTGGCGCCATCGCCGGGCGGATAGGAGGTCAGCGCCATGAACACCACGTCCTTGTCGGTGATGCGCAGCCGCGCCGGATGTTCATGCTGCTCGACTGCACCGAACTGTGCTCCGAGCAGCCTGCTGGCCTGGTCGTAGCCGAAGACCCGGCCCACCGGCTCGACGCCGTCGGCACCCAACGCCACGGTAAGTGCATAGAGTTCCGCCGTATTGCCGGCGCCATTGGTGGTCACCACGATCTGCCCGCCGGGCTTGAGCACGCGGTGCATTTCGGCAATGGCCACGGCGGGGTCGGGCACGTGGTAGAGCATGTGCATGGCGACCACGACATCAAAGCTGGCATCGGCAAACGGCAGCGCGCTCGCATCGGCCTCACGCCCGGTGACGCGCCAGGTGCGCAATGGCGCGCAGCGCGCGACGGCCTCCTCGACCATGCCGGGCGAACTGTCGGCCAGCGTAAGGTCGAGCCGTTCGGGCAGCGCTGCCGCAATGCTCGCCCAGAACCAGCCGGGACCACAGCCGATATCGAGGACCGTATTGCCCTCCTGAAGGTCGAGACGCGCCGCCACCCAGTCGAACCAGCCATTCTCGGCCACGGTGAAGTCGCGATGCAACCGCGCCCGCGCCGCCAGCTTTTCGCTCGTGCTGTACTGCCCCGCCAGCCCCGTCGTCAAAACCGACATACCCGCTCCTGAAATCTCCCGGCCCAAACCGGCCCTCGGACCCCGTGCCTAGAACCGGGTCTTGAACGTTTTGACGGAGAACGTGCCGTCCCCTTCGTTCATCGTGGCTGCCAGGATCTTCTCGCCATCCGTGCGGATGTTGACCAGTCCATAGATCAGCCCGGCGACCAGTCTGGTTTGCGACAGTCGCGTGGTTCTCTTTCTGGGCCTGAGTGCACCGGGCTTGGTTTCTGTAAAGGAAACCTCTACCCGCTGAAGGTCCCTGGCTTCAAGCACGATGTCCGTCTCTTGCTGCCCTGCTGCCGGTCGATGAATCTTGAGCTCATAGGGGTGGCCTATGCTGACAGACCGTGCCAGTTCCGTCGAATATACCAGCGGGGTCACGATGCTATCGTCCTCAATGGTCAGGTAGCCTGTCGCCCCGCTTGCCGCGACAATTCGCGGGCGGGGATGGTCGTGGCCTTCGCCGTCCCCGGAACTGATCACCGTTGCCGCGGCACTCATGGCCTGCAGGAATTTGAACGACACATCCTCGCTGCCGTGGTGACAGCATTTGGCGACATCGCACTGAAACTCCAGACGATTGCCGGCGTGAAACGCCATCAGGGCATCCTGGCTTTCCTTGTTGAGGTCGCCAGTGAGCAGGATTCGGCTCCTGCCATAGTCGACGCGCAGCAGAACACTGTTCCCGTTTGTCGTCTTGGAGTCGCCGGAGAACGACTCGATCACTGTCTGTCCCGAAACCTCATGTTCTACCGGCCCCAGAACTCTGATGGCGACGTCGCCATCGGCGGCGGAAAAGCCCGGCAGATGGCTGGACCGGCTCCCAAGACGCTCGATCGGCGTGGGCTCGCCCGCTACATTCCGACTGGCCACGACCCGCTTGATGAACTCTGCCCATTCGCCCTGCAGCTGGGGGCCAGATCCACCGTCGGTTGCCTTTTCTGCCGCGGTCCTGTCCTCGAGAAGGCGCATCAGGTAGTGCCGACCGCCGCGCTCTTGAACCGGTCCGAGTGTTCGCTCGCCACTCCCGTCCTTCCACCAAGAGACGCCGGCGTGAAAGAACTGCTCGACCGTGACGCCGTCCGCATCCAGATCGTCTCTTTGTGCGTCCAGAAGATCGGCGAGACCGCCATAGTGATCTGCATCATTATGCGACGAAATCATCGCATCCAGAGCGATCGTTCTCAGCCCATAATCCTTGCAGAACTTCCAGTCCACGAAGTCAGCGGCACTCTTGCCGGTGTTCTGCTTTTTCCGCGCGTGGCCGCCATCGATCATCACATGTCTGAAATCGGGCGTCTTGATTAGGATGCCATCGCCTTGGCCAACATCGATGAAGTAGATCTCAAGCAGCGATTGTCCGCCCAGATCGGTTTCCGCCACCCAGCCGTCGCGGTCGCGGGCCCTCACCTTCACCCGGCCGTGCGCAGGACCGTCGAGTCTCTTGATTCCGTCCCCCCACAGCAGTGCGCCGACCTTCCTGCTCCCTTCGGCCTCTGCATAAAAGGGCGCTTCGTCGGCTTGGACAAAGTCGTCATATTCTGGATCGATCATGGGCCCCTCGCGCGGTTTATCAATTCTGGAACGGGACTGTGCGACCAGGCTGCCGGGCCTGCTCTCGCGTATAGGAGACGCCGTGCACCTTGATGCCGTTGGCATCAAGCAGCGTGATTATGCCGCCCTGGTTCGACAGGGTGACCGGCGCCGTGATTTCGACGACCCGTGTCATTCCCGGCTCGATAATCCCCTGCAGGGTCATCCGTGCCTTCTGCTTGTCCCGGATCTCCCACCCCGCAAGGTCAATGGGGAAGTCCGCCGTATTGAGGAGCGTTACCGTCTCGCGTTCGGGTGACTTCGTGTCGTTGACGTAGGCTGCCATAATGCGGACAAGCCCATCGGGGACGTCGGTGGGTGGAATCCGGTCCCGTTCGATCGGCACGTGCGGCAGCGTCGGGTTGTTCACATCCGGCGGCAAGATCTGGTCGCCGGTCGCGTCGTCGGTGTGCCAGGCCTGCGTCTGGAACCGAAGAAAGACAGCGAACCATTGGGCCTCTTCGGGAAATTGAAAAAGGATGGCGCCGTCCGAATAGACACCATTATCCTTGGCGAAGCGCCCCGGGGGGTTCCCCTGGTTCATGTGAATATTGTGGATGCCGCGGCCGGGCAGAAACGAAAAATACCTGTCGGCCTTGGTCAATTCCGGTCCCCAAGGCTCTCCGAACGCATAGACCATGGCGGATTCGTCGGCCATGGCTCGCTGGACCAGCGCATCAATCTTGTCGTTCAGATCATTGTCGGGACCGGTCGCATCATAAGGCAGCGCCTTGAACTCCCAGGGCTGGCCGATGTTTCCCCGAATGTAGTCGATCGCCATGCCTCCCGGCTTGGGAGCAATCGGATGGAGGCCCTCGGCAAGTTGCTCAAGGGACGCCGTCAAGGGATGCTCGAATGGCGATCGAACCAGATACTCGACCTGGCTGCCATCACCCGATTCCACATTGACTGCAATGCGATGCAGTACACCGTTTGCTGATATTTGCACTTGATAGTGCTTGTTCTTGCTGGTGGCCAGTCGGTTGTTGGTCGGCCGACCTTTGAGCACCGAATAGTTTGAGATCATCCGCGCATCCCCTTTGATAGGCTCGTCGTCGGCAAGACGGCACGGCGGAGGCCCAAAACCTCAACGAGCGGTGCAATCAGCCTGCCGATGTTCAAAATTCGCGTGTACAGTCACGTAGGACTACGAGTTTCGAAGTTAATCATTACGAATACTGTCACTGTTGACATTCATAGACAAGCTGCTAGTAGACATTTTGTCGATGCCGGACTCAATTTGATGCAGTTCAGGCGGCTATGTGCCCGGCAGGCGGAGACTTGAGCCGCAGGGCTCAGGCGGATCGTCGCGGACCCAACTACTCGGCCTCGGAGTCCTGGGGATTGGCTCCCCCTTCCCCCGTTTTCGCCATGGCCTATAAGAAGCCATGCCGCGTCCGTCTTCGCTCGATCCGCTGTTCCGTTCACTGCACTCGATCAAGGGTGTGGGGCCGCAGCTTTCGGCGCTGCTGACGCGCTTTTTCGGAGCGCCCGAGGGGCAGGAGGCGGTGGCGCTCGACCTCTTGATGCACATGCCCTCGGGCATGGTCGACCGGCGACGGATGGATGGCGTGGCCGGCACCTATGTGGGGCATATCGCGACGCTGAAGCTGCATGTCGACCGCCACCAGCCGCCGCCGCGCGGCAAGCCGCAGGTGCCGCATCGGGTCTATGCCCATGACGAGACCGGCGACATCCAGCTGGTGTTCTTCCGCGCCCAGGGCGGCTGGGTGGAAAAGCTGCTGCCGGTCGGCGAAGAGCGCTATGTCTCCGGCACCATCGGTTTTTTCAACGGCGACAAGCAGATCACTCATCCCGACTATGTCGTCGAGGTGGAAAAATTCGCCGCCCTGCCTTTGGTCGAACCGGTCTATCCGCTGACGCATGGCCTTTCCGCCAAGGTACTGACCAAGCTTACCCGTAGCATTCTCGATACGCTTCCGCCGCTCCCCGAATGGATCCTTCCCGAGCGTCGCGCGCAATTCAACTGGCCCGATTTCGGCACTGCCATGCGCGCCGTGCACATGCCCGCGGCGCCGGCCGACGGGGAGCTCTGGGGGCCGGCGCGCATGCGCCTCGCCTATGACGAATATCTCGCGGGGCAGCTGGCGCTGATGATCGTGCGCTCACAGTTGGTCTCGGCGCGTGGCGTCTCCCGCCGCTTTACCGGCGAGATCACCGATAGGGTCACCGCCGCCCTGCCCTATAGCCTGACTGCCGGACAGCGCGCCGCTCTCGACGACATCCGGGCCGACCTTGGCGCGCCCGATCGCATGTCGCGGCTGATCCAGGGCGATGTCGGCGCCGGCAAGACCGTTGTCGCGCTCATGGCCATGGCGTCTGTTGCCGAATCCGGTGCGCAATCCTCGTTGATGGCGCCCACCGAACTTCTCGCCGCCCAGCACTTTAAGACGCTCAAGCCGATCTGCGACGCCGTCGGGCTGGGCATCGTGCTCCTCACCGGCAAGATGAGCGCCGCCGAACGGCGCCTCGCGCTCGAGGGCATCGCCTCAGGCGCCACCAAGATCGTGGTCGGCACGCATGCGCTGTTCCAGTCCGGTGTGGTGTTCCAGGACCTCGGGCTGACCGTGGTGGACGAGCAGCATCGTTTCGGCGTGCACCAGCGCCTCGCCCTCTCCGAAAAAGGCGCCCATACCGACCTCCTGGTGATGACCGCCACGCCCATCCCGCGCACGCTGGTGCTCACCCATTTCGGCGACATGGCCGTGTCGATCCTGCGCGAAAAGCCGCGCGGCCGGCAGCCGATCGACACCGCCCTGCTCCCCATCCGCGACTATCCCCGCGTCATCGAGCGGCTGCAGGCACGGATTGCCGAGGGCGCGCAGGCGTTCTGGGTGTGCCCGCTGGTCGAAGAAAGCGAAACACTCGACGTCATCAGCGCCGAAGATCGGTTCAAGGAGCTGCAAAATGTCTTCGGCGCACAGGTCGGGCTCGTGCACGGCCGTTTATCTGCCGTTCAGAAACAAGGCCAAATGGAGGCATTCGCTGCCGGCGAGCTGCGCATTCTGGTCGCCACCACGGTCATCGAGGTGGGGGTCGACGTGCCCAACGCTACCATCATGATCATCGAGCATGCCGAGCGTTTCGGCCTGGCGCAGCTGCACCAGCTGCGCGGTCGCGTGGGGCGCGGCAGCCAGCGCTCGGCCTGCCTGCTGCTCTACAAGGACCCGCTGAGTGAGACCGCAAAGGCCCGTCTAGAAACGATAAAATCCACCGAGGACGGTTTCGTCATCGCCGAAAAGGACCTCGAACTGCGCGGCCAGGGCGACCTGCTGGGCACGCGTCAGTCGGGCATGCCGGGCTATCGACTCGCCGTGCCGGACGTGCACCGCCACCTGCTCGACTATGCCCATGACGACGCCCGCGACGCGCTTGCCCGCAATCCGGGCCTTGTCGGCCCAGAGGGCGACGCGCTGCGCACCCTGCTCTACCTCTTCCGCAAGGACCTGGCGATTCCGCTGCTGCGCGCTGGCTAGCTCAGGTCGATGGCGTAGCGCTTAAGGTCTTGCAGCTTCACGTAATTCAGCGCGCCCTCGTGGGTTGCGAGCAGCACCACCTTCGGCGCCATGCCGGCCTCGAAAGCTTCCTGCCAGCGCATCGCAACCAGGCACCAGCGGTCCCCCGGCTTCAGCCCGGGAAACGCATAGTTCGGCGCCGGCGTACTGAGGTCATTGCCGGCCGCCTTGGAAAAGCTGAGGAATTCCGCGCTCATCACCGCGCAGACCAGATGCCGGCCGATATCGTCCGGCCCGGTCAGGCATCCGCCAGTGCGGAAAAATCCGGTCATCGGGTCGGTCGAACACGGCTGCAGCGGTTCGCCCAGCACGTTAAGTTCAGGCGTTTCCTGATGAAATGGCTTATTCAACCGTCACCGACTTCGCGAGATTTCGCGGCTGGTCGACATCTGTCCCCATGAAGACGGCGGTATGGTAAGCTAGCAGCTGTACCGGGATGGTGGCCAGGATCGGCGCCACGAAACTCTTGACCTTGGGCAGGACGATCACATCCTGCACGCCATGCCCGGCAATCCTGGCGCCGTCCTCGTCGGTGATCAAAATGATCTTGCCGCCACGTGCCGCCACTTCCTGCATGTTGGAGAGCGTCTTTTCCATCAGTTCGTCCGACGGCGCCACCACGATCACCGGCATCAACTCGTCCACCAGCGCGATCGGCCCGTGCTTGAGCTCGCCGGCGGCATAGCCCTCGGCATGGATGTAGCTGATTTCCTTGAGCTTAAGGGCCCCTTCCATGGCGATCGGGAACATCGCGCCACGGCCCAGATAAAGCACGTCCTTGGCCTTTGAGAGCCGCTTGGCGATGTCCTGGATCTGCTCTTCGCAATGCAGCGCCGCCGACACCGCGCTGGGCAAGGCCACCAGCGCATGCACCAGTTCGATCTCCTGCGCCCGCGTCAGCGTGCCGCGCGCCACAGATGCGGCGAGCGCCAGACTCGCCAAGGCCGTCAGCTGCGCCGTGAACGCCTTGGTCGAGGCGACGCCGATCTCGGGGCCGCAAAGCGTCGGGAACACCACGTGGCTTTCCCGTGCAATGGTCGATTCCGGCACGTTGAGCAGCGAGGCGATGTGCTGGCCCTGGCTGGCACAATAGCGCAGCGCCGCCAGCGTGTCGGCGGTTTCGCCCGACTGCGAGATGAACAGGCTGAGCCCGTTGTTTTCAAGCGGCGGCTCGCGATAGCGGAACTCCGATGCCACATCGACATCCACCGGCAGGCGCGCGTAGCGCTCGAACCAGTATTTCGCCACCGAACCAGCAAACGACGCCGTGCCGCACGCCGAAATGGTGAGCCGCGACAGGCTCTTGAAGTCGAACGGCAGGGCTTCGCGCAGCGCCACCGACTCCGACCCCATGTCCACATAGTGGCTCAAGGTGTGCGAAATCGTCTCGGGCTGCTCGTAGATTTCCTTGGCCATGAAATGCCGGTGGTTGCCCTTGTCCACCATCAGTGCCGAGGCCTGCGACACCAGCGTCTCGCGCTGTACGATGGCGTCGGAGCCGTCGCGGATGGTGACGCCGGCCGGCGTGATCACCGCCCAGTCGCCATCGAGCAGGTAGCTCAGCCGCGAGGTGAACGGGGCGAGCGCCATGGCGTCCGAGCCCAGATACATCTCGGTGGCGCCATAGCCCACCGCCAGCGGAGCGCCGCGTCGCGCCGCGATCAGCAGGCGGTCGTGCCCCTTGAACATGAAGGCCAGTGCGAAGGCGCCGCGCAGCAGTTTCAGGGTCCGCGCCACCGCCATTTCGGGGTCGAGCCCCCTGTCGAGTTCACGCGTCACCCAGAGCGCTACCGACTCCGTGTCGGTCTGCGTCTTGGGCAGGTAACCGTCCTTGGCAAGGTCTTCGAGCAGTTCGCGAAAGTTCTCGATAATGCCGTTGTGAACCACGGCGACGCGCTCGGTCGCGTGCGGATGGGCGTTGCCCTCGGTGGGTGCACCATGCGTCGCCCAGCGCGTGTGACCAATGCCGATATTGCCGCCCAGCGGCTGGAAACTCAGCTTTTGCGCCAGATTGCCCAGCTTGCCTTCGGCCCGCCGCCGGTCGATCTGGCCACCTTCCAGCGTGGCGACGCCGGCGCTGTCATAGCCGCGATATTCGAGGCGCTTGAGCGCATCCACGAGGCGCGGCGCCACCGGCTCGACCCCGATAATCCCTACAATGCCGCACATGTGCTGATCCCCTGATTACTTACCGACCTTGGCCGCTTTGATCGCCTGGGCGCGTGCCCGCAGCTTGGGCGCATAGCCCGGTTTGTTCTCCTGGCGGGCGCGGCCGATCGCCAGGGCGTCGCCCTCGACATCCTTGGTCACGACGCTGCCCGTGGCCACAAAGGCGCCGTCGCCGATCGTCACCGGTGCCACGAGGGACGAATTTGTCCCAATAAAGGCCCGCTCGCCGATGATGGTTTTGAACTTGTTGGCGCCATCATAGTTCGCTGTGATGGTTCCCGCGCCAATATTGGTCGCCGCCCCGATCTCGGCGTCGCCCAGATAGGCCAAATGTCCAGCCTTGACCCCGTCATGCAGGATCGACTTCTTGACCTCGACGAAATTGCCCAGGTGCACGTTGGCGCCCAGCTCGGCGCCGCCGCGAATGCGCGCGAACGGCCCGATCGAGGCGCCCTCGCCGATCACCACGTCCTCGATATCGCAGAATGCCCGGATTTCCACGTCATTGGCGATTTTGACGCCTAGCCCGAACACCACGTTGGGAAAAATGGTCACGTCCTGCCCGATCTGGGTATCCCAGCTGAAATAGACCGAGCCCGGGTCCTTGAGCGTCACGCCAGCCTTCATGAAGGCCTCGCGCTGCGTCTCCTGGAACAGGCCCTCGGCGCGCGCCAGCTTGTTGCGATCATCCAGGCCCATCACCTCCCGCTCCGGCACGACGGTGAATTCCACCTTGCGTCCGGCGGCATTGGCGAGTTCGACCGCGTCGGTCAGATAGTACTCGCCCTTGGCGTTGCTGTTGCCGATCTGGCCGATCAGCTTGCGCAGCGCGTCGGCGCGAAACCCCATGATCCCGGAATTGCAGATGCCCACCTGCCGCTCGTGCTCGGTGGCGTCGCGGTGCTCGCGGATGGCGACGAGCCGGTCGCCGTCGGTCAGCAACCGTCCATAACCGGTCGGATCATCGGGCTCGAAGCCGACAACCACGATGTCGGCTCCGGCATCCAGCCGCGCCGCAACGCCTCGGATGGTTGCTGCGGACACGAACGGGGTATCGCCATAGAGCACCACGACATTGCCTGCGGCCGCCGCATAGGCCGCTTCGGCCTGACGCACGGCGTGGCCGGTTCCCAGCCGCTCGGTCTGCTCCACGACATGGGCGTCGGCCGCCAGGGACAGCATCTGCTCGCGCACGGCTGCATGACCGGGCCCGACGACAAAGGCCAGATGCGACGATCCGGCGGCCAGCGCCGCACGCACCACATGCGACACCATCGGCAGTCCACCTACCGGATGCAGCACCTTGGGCAGGCTCGAGCGCATGCGGGTGCCCTCACCCGCCGCGAGCACGATCGACAGCAAATCAGTCATGGAGGCCCTCTTCGTGGGGAGATTTCCAATGGTTTTATGGCAGCAAGTTGTTGGGAAACCCATAACTGCCGCACACACTGGTAAACTGCACAGATAGGCTTGATTCGACAGGGTTCCACATTGGCCAAGGCCAGCGATCATTTCCGGACGGGCGACGTCACTTTGTGGGGCATCGTGGCGCTCTGCTGCTGGGGGGCGGCCGTGTTGCTCGCCAATATTTCGGCCGTCATTCCGAGCAGCGTCTTTGCCAGCCTGCATGCCTCGCGCATGGAGGGCGCCACCGTCGCCCAGCTCCGTACGCAGCTGGCGACATTGAGCGACGAATCCCGACGCATGCGCTCGGAGAACAATCTGCTGGTGCAGCGTTTCGACCGGGCCGAGGCGGCAACGCGCGAAGCCACGCAGCGGATCGGCGCCCTCGAGATCAGCGTGCCGGCGGCGCTCGAAGGGCGAGGGCCGACGTCGCCGGGCATCGACACCATGCCCACCGCCTCGATCGGGGAAGGCCGCGTCGTGAGCTTCGACGCCGAGGGCGGTTCGGTCAGTGTGGTGCAAAAGCCGCTGGTACCGGCGGCGCCGACCGCTGGCGCCGCCGTCGCGACGGACGATCCGGTACTGGCCGAAAACGTCGTAGCCTATGGCCTGGCCCTCGGCTTTCCGGTGCGCGAGGACGAGGCCGAAGCGCAGTGGCAGAGCCTTTCGGCCAAGGTCGGCACCCTGCTGCTCGGCCTTGCGCCGCTGCTGCAGAAGGTGGACGGCAATGACAGCAAGCAGATCGTGGCCGGGCCCATCCCCGACAAGAGCCAGGCCGCCCAGCTCTGCAAGCGCATGGATCGCGTCGGAATCCCCTGCGAACCGCTGCCGTTTGCGGGCGAGCCCCTGCCCCTGCTCAATTGACCGCAGGGCGGTCGGGCGAATCCTTGTTGACAGGTGGGGACCGATGGCTATGTTCCGCGCCGACCCCCCGGGGTCCTTGGGCGCCCGTAGCTCAGTGGTAGAGCATCCGACTTTTAATCGGATGGTCCCGGGTTCGAATCCCGGCGGGCGTACCACTTCCTATGTCAGCACGATCGCAACCCCGCTGCCGCTCGCACGTTTCGACCAGCGATGCTGCGCGTGCCAACCGGCCACGACCGGGAAGGGAAACAGCGCCGTTTTGCCGGTTTCCGGCGTTGGCCAACGCAATGGCAGACGAGTCCCTCACCGGTCCGCGCCGCATCATCCAGCCAGCGTCACCACCAGGGCGCCGTGCCGTGTCGCCACGACGGTATGCTCATACTGCACCGTGAGCGCCGATGGGTGGGCCACCAGCGTCCATTCGTCGTCTTCCGATTTCTGTTCGGCCGACCGACCACCCAGTGACAGGAAAGGCTCGATGGTGAACACCAGGCCATCGGCGATGCGGCGGCGTTCCGACCGATCCGGCCAGGTCGGGATTAATCCCGGCTCGTCGTGCAGGCTGTCGCCGACGCCATGGCTGGAGAGGTTACGGATCAGCGAATAGCCATTCTTGCCGGCAAAGGCGCCGATCGCCGTGCCGATCGCGGCCAGCGGGGCACCGGCCCGTACGGCCCGGATGCCTTCCCACATGGCGCGCTTGCCGTCGCGGCAGAGCTTGTCGAGCGTGGGCGAACTGGTTGGCACGACGAAGGACGCTCCGGTATCGGCAAAGACGCCGTCCTTGACCGCCGACACGTCAATATTGACGAGGTCGCCCGCCGCAATCACCCGCGCACCCGGAATGCCATGCGCGATCTCTTCGTTCACCGAAATGCAGGTGGCGCCTGGAAAGTCGTAGGTGACAATGGGGGCCGACTGCGCACCATGCGCATCGAGCACCTTTCGCCCGATCTCGTCGAGTTCGAGCGTGGTGATCCCCGGCCGCAGCGCCGCCGCCATCGCGTCGCGGGCCACCGCACAGATGCGGCCGATGGCCTTGAGACGCTCGAGGTCGGCCTCGCTGGTAATGGTCATCGTCAGGCTTTCAGGCGGTGATAGTGTGCCAAAAGCCCGTTGGTGGAACTGTCGTGGTCCGCATCGGCCGTGGCGCTTTCCACCTTGGGCAACAGGGCCTTGGCGAGCTGCTTGCCCAGTTCGACGCCCCATTGGTCGTAGGAGTTGACGCCCCAGACCGTACCTTGGACGAATACCTTGTGCTCGTAGAGTGAAATCAGGCTGCCCAGGACTTCCGGTGTCAGTTTGGGGTACATCAGGGTGTTGGACGGCCGGTTGCCCGGGAACATTTTGTGCGGCGTGAGAGCCTTGATCTTGTCCTTGTCGAGGCCCTGCGCCTTGAGTTCGACGACCACCTCGTCCTTGGACTTGCCCAGCATCAGCGCTTCGGACTGCGCCAGGCAATTGGCGACCAGCTTGGCGTGGTGCGGCGGCAGCGTCTCGTGCGGCTGCGCCGCCAGCAGGAAGTCCACCGGGATCACGTCAGTCCCCTGGTGGATCAGCTGGTAAAAGGCGTGCTGGCCGTTGGTACCGGGCTCACCCCAGACGATCGGCCCGGTGGCATAGGTCACGGCCTTGCCCTCGAGGGTCACCGCCTTGCCGTTCGATTCCATGTCCTGCTGCTGCAGGTAGGCCGCAAACCGGCTCAGCCGCTGGTCGTAAGGCAGCACCGCATGGGTCGAAAACCCCCAGGCGTTGCGGTACCAGACGCCGAGCAGGCCCATGATGACCGGCAGGTTCTTTTCCAGCTTGGTCTTGAGGAAATGCTGGTCCATGTCGTAGGCGCCTTTGAGGAACGCCGCGAAATTCTCAAAACCGACGGCGATGGCGATCGGCAGGCCGATGGCCGACCACACCGAATAGCGCCCGCCCACCCAGTCCCAGAAGCCGAAGATGCGGTCGGACTTGATGCCGAAGGCCGCGCAGGCCGGCAGGTTGGTCGAGAGCGCGGCAAAGTGATCGGCGACCGCCGCTTCGCCCAGGGCCGTTGCGAGCCAGGCCCGGCCGGTCGCCGCGTTGGACATGGTCTCGTCGGTGGTGAAGGTCTTGGAGGCGACGATAAACAGCGTCCGCTTGGGGTCGAGATCGGCCAGCGTATCGTGGATGTGGGCGCCATCGACGTTGGACACGTAATGCACGCGCAGGTCGGGCCGCGTATAGGGCGCCAATGCCAGCGTCACCATGGCGGGCCCGAGATCGGAGCCGCCGATGCCGATATTGATCACGTCGGTGAACTGTTCGCCGGTCGCGCCGCGGATGGCGCCCGACCGGATCGCGTCGGAAAAGCCCTTCATCGCCGCCAGCACGTCCTGCACCTGGGGGCGCACGTCGACGCCGTCGATCTTGACCGGCTTGTCGCCCTGGTAGCGCAGCGCCATGTGCATGACGGCGCGGTCTTCGGTGACGTTGATATGCTTGCCCGCCCACATCTCCTTGCGGCGACCTTCCAGGTCGACGGCGCGGGCCAGCTCGAACAGCGCCTCCATGGTGGGCTCGTCGATCCGGTTCTTCGAATAGTCGAGCAGGATGTCGCCGGCACTGGCCGAGTAGCGCTTGAAGCGGTTGGGATCGAGCGCAAACTGCACGCGCATCGGCTGGTCGTCGAGCCGCTTGCGATGCGTCATCAGCTTGTTGAGGAGCGACTTGCGAGACGTGGCCATCAGCGATTTCTCCTAGAGCGGGGCAAGATCGCCTTGCGACCATTGCGCGCGCGTTTGTGCCGCAAAATCGGCGAATCGGCCAGTCTCAATCGCCTGCCGCGCGCCGCGCACCAGTTCCTGATAGTAGGCCAGGTTGATCTGACTGAGGATCATGGCGCCGAGAATCTCCTCGGCGCGGATCAGGTGATGCAGGTAGGCGCGTGAAAACCGTTGGCAATTGGCATTGGGCGAGGTCTCGTCCAGGGGGCGTGGATCGTCCTTGTGCCGGGCATTCTTGAGGTTGATGACTCCCATGCGCGTGTAGGCATGGCCATGGCGCCCGGCGCGGGTCGGATGCACGCAGTCGAACATGTCCACGCCGCGCTCGATGCCGCCCAGAATGTCGTCCGGCTTGCCCACGCCCATCAGGTAGCGTGGCTTGTCGGCGGGCAGCTGCGGGGTGATCTCCGAGAGCACCCGGAACATCGTCTCCTGCGGTTCGCCCACGGCCAGGCCGCCGATCGAATAGCCGTCAAAGCCGATCGCCGTGAGGCCAGCGGCCGAGCGGGAGCGCAGTTCGGCGTCATCACCGCCCTGCACGATGCCGAACAGCATGCGCTTGGGTTGATCGCCGAAGCGCGCCTTGGAGCGCGCGGCCCAGCGCAGCGACAGCTCCATGGCCCGCTCCATCTCCTTGCGTTCCGCCGGCAGGGAGATGCACTCGTCGAGCTGCATGATGATGTCGCTGTCGAGCAGCAGCTGGATCTCGATCGAGCGCTCGGGTGTCAGCTCATGCGCGCTGCCATCGATATGCGAACGGAAGGTGACGCCGTGCTCGGTGAGCTTTCTGAGCTTGGCCAGCGACATCACCTGAAAGCCGCCGGAATCGGTCAGGATCGGCCGTTGCCAATCCATGAAATCGTGCAGGCCGCCCAGCTTGGCCACCCGCTCGGCGCCCGGCCGCAGCATCAGGTGGTAGGTGTTGCCCAGGAGGATATCGGCGCCGGTCTCGCGCACCTGCTCGGGATACATGGCCTTGACCGTGCCAACGGTCCCCACCGGCATGAAGGCCGGGGTCTCGATCTCGCCGCGCGGGGTATCGATCCGCCCGCGCCGCGCTGCGCCATCGGTGGCCTGGAGTGTGAATGTGGTGACTTTCATGCGGCGGGTCATACCCGCCGCATGCACGAATGTCACCTAGATCGCCTCGGCGATCGCCCGGTACTCGGCAATGTCGAACAATCGCATCTGCGACATATGGATGGCGCCGATCGCCTCCACCGCCGACTTGTACTTGGCTGCGGACAGCTCGTCGGGGGCTTCGATGATGGCGATCTGGTCGAATTGGCCAACGGTGAAATAGAAGTCCGTCAGCGTGCAGTTGAATTTGGCTGCCAGAGCCTGTGACGCCTCCAGGCGGGCCGGGCCGTCCTTCAGGGTCTTTCGTCCCTGATCGGTGCGATGGATCAATGCGATGTATTTCGGCATACGACGCTCCTCCATGTGAGCCGCTTTGTGCGGCACGGAGACTTTAGCACCCGCCTGCAACGGCGGCTTTGGGGCTAAAGGTCGTGACCCTGGTCCGCCGTGGTCCGACGGAACAGCAGGCTGGCATCGCCGTAGGAGTAGAACCGGTACTGGTTGGCAATGGCGTGCCGGTAGGCCGCGTGCATGGTCTCGAACCCGGCAAAGGCCGAGACCAGCATGAACAGCGTCGACTTGGGCAGGTGAAAATTGGTCATCAGCAGGTCGACCACCCGAAACTGGAAGCCGGGTGTGATGAAGATGTCCGTGTCCCCGACGAACGGCGCCAGCGTGCCAGTCGCGCGCGCGGCGGTCTCGAGCAGCCGTAGGCTGGTCGTCCCCACGGCGATCACGCGTCCGCCCGCAGCCTTTTTGGCAAGGATGCGCTGCACCACCGGCTCGGGAATCTCGCCCCACTCGGCATGCATCTGGTGGTCGTCCGTGTCCTCGACCTTGACCGGCAGAAAGGTCCCTGCCCCCACATGCAGCGTGACGCGTTCGACGCTGACGCCGCGCTCGGCGAGGTGCTGCAGCAGGCTTTCGGTAAAGTGCAGACCTGCCGTCGGCGCGGCGACCGCGCCGTCGCGCGCCGCGAACACGGTCTGGTAGTCGGATTTGTCGCGGTCTTCGGTGTGCCGCTTGGCCTCGATATAGGGCGGCAGCGGCATGGCGCCATGCGCCTTGATCGCTTCGTCCAGTTCGGCACCGCCCAGATCAAAGGTCAGTGTCACCTCGCCGGTCTCGCCCTTGGCGGCCACCACTGCCCCGAGACTCTCATCGTCGCCCAGCGCCAACCGATCGAAAACCTGCAGCTTCTTGGCCGGGCGCGCAAAGGCCCGCCAGGTCTGCGCATCGACCCGCTTGTGCAGGTTGAACGCCACCTTGGCGACCAAATCGCCCCGGATGCGGGTGCCGCTCAGTTCGGCCGGCAGCACGCGGGTGTCGTTGACCACCAGCACGTCGCCCGGCGCCAGCAGGGCGACGAGGTCGGTCACATGCGCATCCTGCAGCGCCGCGTCCGGTCGAACGACGAGGAGACGCGCACTGTCGCGCGGTTCAGCAGGGCGAAGTGCGATGCGCTCGGGCGGCAGTTCGAAATCGAAATCAGAGACCTTCATGCCTTTGGCTAAAGCACGGGTCGGTGCCGCTGTCGAGCGGCGGAAAGCCTCAGGGGCCGGTGCAGACCACCACCCAGGCGCCCTTCCCCGGCACCCGCAGCACGCCGCCCTTGACGTCGTCCGCTCCCTCCGACGTGACAAAGACCCGCAGCTCTGCCAGGACGGTCTGCGCCGCCGGATCGATCAGATCGACCAGCAGCAGCTCGCCGTCCCAGAACGCCTGGCCAATGTCCAGCGGCGCGCCCGGCTGCGCCTCGGGGCTGGTCGACCAGTCGGCGCCGTTGACATAAAGCGTGGCCGCCGAGAACTGGTGAAAGTCGACGCCTCCGGCCAGCAGCTGCACACGCTGGTTGAAATCGAAACTGGTGCAATCGAGCCATTCTGTAGCCATGGCCGGTAGCGGCGCAATGGCCAGCACGGCCAATATGAGGGCAGGAAAAAGGACGCGGATCATGGCGGGTTCCTCTGGCGTGCGTTGGACTTGCCCGCATCGCCCTGAACCGGCCCTGAACGGCCTCAGGGGCCCGAGCAGCTCACAGCCCAGGCGCCGTGGCCGGGAATGGTCAGCGTGCCGCCATAGACCGGCAGATCGTCACCAGGCGTCTGCCAGAGCCGGAGTTCGGCCACCAGAACGCCCTGATGAACTGCGTCCACCAGGATCATGCCGTTGCCGGCAAAGGACTGGCCGAGTTCCACCGGGTCGCCGGGGCCGTTGGCCACATCGCTCGCCCAGACCTTGTCGCCCACCGAAATGGTGATGGCGGCGACCGAGAGGACGTCGACGCCGCCGGCAAGAAAGTCAAAGCTTGCCGCGCCCGACGCCTCGGTACAATTGACCCATTCAGTGGCAAAGGCCGGGCTTGCGAGCCCGGCCAGAACCATTGCCATAGCGATCGAGCGCAGCATCAGGCGTCCGCAGCGACCTTGACCGAAACCATGCTGTCGGGATCCTTGACCGGCTCGCCGCGCTTGATCTTGTCGACATTGTCCATGCCCTCGATCACCTTGCCCCAGACCGTGTACTGGCGGTCGAGGAAGCGGGCGTCGTCGAAGACGATAAAGAACTGGCTGTTGGCGCTGTCCGGGTTCTGCGACCGGGCCATCGAGCAGACGCCGCGCACATGCGGCTCGGCATTGAATTCCTGCTTGAGGTTGGGGTACTTGGACCCGCCCATGCCGGTGCCGGTCGGATCGCCGGTCTGGGCCATGAATCCGTCGATCACGCGATGAAACACGATGCCGTCGTAAAACCCTTCACGCGCCAGCTTCTTGATGTGGGCCACGTGGTTGGGCGCCAGATCGGGCCGCAGCTCGATCACGACCGGACCCTTGGTGGTCTCGACGAGCAGGGTGTTTTCGGGATCCTTGTAGTCGGCCATACGTCTGGCTCCTTTTGTGGCGCTTACTTGTATTCGATCTTGGCGGAAATGATCTTGTCCGGGTTCGCCGGGGGCTCACCGCGGGTGATGGCGTCGACCGCTTCCATGCCCGACGTGACGCGACCGAACACCGTGTACTGGCCGTTCAGGAACGTGCAGTCGGAAAAGCAGATGAAGAACTGGCTGTTGAAGCTGTTCGGGTCGGTGCTGCGGGCCGCGCCCACGGCGCCGCGGGTGAAGGACTCGGCATTGAACTCAGCCACCACATCGGGCTTGTCCGAGCCGCCCATGCCGGTGCCGGTCGGATCGCCCGACTGCGCCATGAAGCCGTCGATGACCCGGTGGAAGACGATGCCGTCGTAGAACTTGGCATTGGTCAGCTCGACAATGCGCTCCACATGCTTGGGGGCGACTGCAGCGAGCAGTTCGATATCGACCGAACCGTCCTTGAGTTCGATGATCCAATGCGGCGTCCCGGACTGCGCCTTGGCAGCATGCGGGGCGGCAAAGGTAAACGCCAGGAGGGCAACGAGGGCCGCTGCGAGAATGCCGACGATGGCGCCGGCGCGCTTGACTGCAGGGTTCATGATCTTTTGAGGGCCTCTAGAACAATGGGCGGAACAAATTTGGAGATATCGCCGCCGAGCTGAGCGATCTGACGCACCAGCGTGGCCGAGATATGGCGGACGGGCGGCGAGGACGGCAGGAAGACGGTCTGCAGGTCGGGCGCCATCTGGGCGTTCATGCCCACCATCTGCATTTCATAGTTGTAGTCGGTCGTATCGCGCAGGCCGCGGATGATCAGCTTGGCGCCATTCTGGCGCGCGGCAGTGACGGCAAGGCCGTCGAAATCGACGATGCGAAACTCGGTGTCGGTGCGCTTGCCCACCGGCTCGAGCACTGCCCGGAGCAGGGTCAGGCGATCCTCGTGGGTGAACAGCGGCGTCTTGGTCGCATGCGTGCCCACGGCCACCACCAGCGTATCCACCAGCTTGCAGGCCCGTTCGATGACGTCGAGGTGACCATTGGTCAATGGGTCGAACGAGCCGGGATAAAAGCCGACAAGCTTGGTCATCAGAAAGGTCCCTCCCCGCAAATCGCGCCGGGTTTGTGTCATGGGGCGCCCGAGATGGCAAGTTGGCTAGAGGGTGATCGGTTCAATCAGGCCGTTTCGCAGCGTCACGATCCGGTCAGCCCGGCGCGCCAGATCGTGATTATGGGTGGCGATCAGCGCTGCCGCGCCCTGGTCCCGGATCAGGTTCTGCAGCGCCTCGAACACTTTTTCGCTGGTCGCTGGATCGAGATTTCCCGTGGGCTCGTCGGCCAGCACGATGCGCGGATTGTTGGCGGCGGCGCGGGCGATGGCGACTCGCTGCTGCTCGCCGCCGGAGAGCTCGGCCGGCCGATGCGCGCCGCGCGGGCCGACGCCGAGCATATCGAGCAGATCCTGCGCGTGCCGGGTGGCGGCCGCCAGGCCGATGCCGGCAATCAGCTGCGGGATCACGACGTTTTCCAGCGCGGTGAACTCGGGCAGCAGATGATGGAACTGATAGACATAACCGATCGTGGTGCGCCGCAGCAGCGTGCGACCGCGTTCGCTCATCTGCGCGGTCGGCGTCCCGACGATCTCGACTTCGCCCTGCTGCGGCCGCTCAAGCAGGCCACCGATATGCAGCAAGGTCGACTTGCCCGCACCCGAAGGTGCCACGATCGCCACCAGTTCGCCGCCGCGCACGGTCAGATCGGCCGCCTGCAGGACGCTGATCTGGCTGGGGCCGTTGCCGTAGTGACGATGCACTTGCGTCAGTTTCAGGTGGATATCACTCATAGCGCAGCGCCTCGACCGGATCGTATTGGGCGGCACGCCAGGCCGGATAGAGCGTGGCAAGGAACGAAAGCCCGAGCGCAAGACAGGCGACAAAGGTGACTTCGGCGGGATCGATCTTGCTGGGCAAAGACGAGAGGAAGAACACTTCGGGCGGAAAGATCGCTACGCCCAGCAGGTTGGAGATTAACGCCCGCAGCGGCTCGGCATTGATTGCGATCAGCAGTCCGAGCCCGACACCGACCAGCGTGCCCATCACGCCGATGGCCGTGCCGGTCATCGAAAAAATCCGCATGATCGAGCCGCGGGTCGCGCCCATGGTGCGCAGCACGGCAATGTCGGCGCCCTTGTCCTTCACCAGCATCACCAGGCTCGAGATGATGTTGAAGGCGGCAACCAGGATGATCATCGACAAGATCACGAACATCACCACGCGCTCCACCTGCAGGGCGGAAAAGAACGTCTCGTTCCGCTGCTGCCAGTCGGTCAGGATCAGCGGCCGCGACAGCCCGGACTGAATGGCGTTGCGCATGGCCAGGATGTTGTCGGGATCGTCGATGAACACGTCGACCGCAGTCGCCATGGCGACGCGATCGTAAGCCGCCGCGATCTCCTCGTCGGTGGCCATCACGCCCGGCGGCGCCACCCCCGGCTTGAGCACGTCCTCGAACAGCTTGAAATAGGACTGGGCGGATTCCATCGGCATATAGAGATAGAAGCTGTCGAACTCGACCATGCCCAGGTTGAACACCACATTGACGGGGTAAGAGCGGATCTGCGGCGTCTTGCCGAACGGGGTCGCGGTGCCGTTCGGATTGACCACCGTCACCGCGTCGCCCACCGTCACGCCCAGCTTCTGCGCCAGGCGCCAGCCCAGGGCGACGCCATTGGCGCTGTCCCACTGGTCCCAGCCACCCAGCTGCGCCGACTCCTGCAGGAGCGGCATCTGGGAAAGCGAGGCGGCGCTGATGCCACGCACCGAGACACCGGTCGACTCCACCTGGCCCGAAGCGAGCGCCTGACCCTCCACATATGGGATCACCGCCACCACGCCGGGAATGCGCTGCATCTCGGCGACTACGGCGTCATAGTCGGTGAAGCGCTGCTCGATCGGATAAGCGGTGAAATGGCCGTTGAGGCCGAGGATCTTGCTCAGCAGTTCGGCCCGAAAACCGTTCATCACCGACATCACGACGATCAGCGTCGCCACTCCGATGGCCACCCCGGTCAGCGTCAGCCCGGCAATCACCGAAATGAACGCGTCCTTGCGGCGGGCCCGCAGGTAGCGGCCCGCAATCAGGAACTCGAAGCGGGAAAACGGCCCGCTGGTGGCGTCGGAATCGCTGGCCGGTGCGCTCAAATGGTGTCCAGCCTCTGCGGCACGATGAGCGAGACCAGCTTGTCGACTGCCTCCGAAATCGGCAGCGTCTCACGCTCGCCGGTCTTGCGGTGCTTGATCTCGGCCTGCCCCTCCCTGAGGCCGCGCGGCCCGATGATCAACTGATAGGGAATGCCGATCAGATCGGCCGTGGCGAATTTTCCGCCGGCGCCCTGGTCGCGATCGTCGTGAAGCGCATCGATGCCGACCGCCTGCAGCGCCGCATAGAGCTTTTCGCTGGCCGCGTCGCTTTCGGCATCGCCGACCTTGAGATTGATCACCACGGCTTCGAACGGCGCCACGCTGACCGGCCAGACGATGCCGGCTTCGTCATGGAACGCCTCGATGATCGCGGGGACCAGCCGCGTCGGACCGATCCCGTAAGAGCCCATCTGCACTTCGACCTCCTTGCCGTCAGGACCGGTGACGGTGGCCTTCATCGGGTGGGAGTACTTGGTGCCGAAATAGAAGATGTGGCCGACTTCGATGCCGCGCGCCGAGACCTGCTTGTCGGCCGGGACAGCGCCGAAGGCTGCCGTATCGTGCATTTCCTCGGTCGCCGCGTAGAGCGAGGTCCAGTCGTCGATGATGGGCTGGAGATCGCCGCGGAAATCGGTGTCCGGGCCGGGAATGGGCTTGGCGAGCATGTCGGCATGGGTGAACACGGCGCTCTCGCCGGTATCGGCCAGCACGATGAATTCGTAGCTCAGGTCGCCGCCGATCGGGCCGCTGTCCGCGCGCATCGGGATGGCGGTGAGCCCCATGCGGCTGAAGGTCCGCAGATAGGCCACGAACATGCGCTGGAACGCCTTGACCGCGCCCTCGCGGTCAAGGTCGAAGCTGTAGGCGTCCTTCATCAGGAATTCGCGGCTGCGCATGGTGCCGAAGCGAGGCCGGACCTCGTCGCGGAATTTCCACTGGATGTGGTAGAGATTGAGCGGCAGATCCTTGTAGCTCCGCACAAAGCTGCGGAACACGTCGGTGATCATTTCCTCGTTGGTCGGCCCGAACAGCATCTGCCGTTCCTGCCGATCTTCGATGCGCAGCATTTCCTTGCCATAGGCGTCGTAGCGGCCGCTCTCCTTCCAGAGGTCGGCCGATTGCAGCGTTGGCATTAGCAGCTGCACGGCGCCCGAGCGGTTCTGTTCCTGCTCGATGATGCGCACGATCTTGTTGAGCACGCGCAGGCCCAGCGGCAGCCAGGTGTAGCTCCCCGCCGCCTGCTGCTTGATCATGCCGGCGCGCAGCATCAACTGGTGCGAAATGATCTCGGCTTCCTTGGGCGTCTCCTTGAGCACGGGCAGGAAGTATCGGGAAAGACGCATGGAGACTCCTTGAGCAGGCGCCGGATTTGGTTCGACCCCGTATAGCGCACCGGCGCGCGCAGAGGGAACCGCATTTCAGGGCGAAACTGCGGCAGACGCCCCCGCAACGGACAGCATCGTTCCCGGTTCGGCCGGCGACTGTGTCCATGTGAAAATGCGATGGCTGCCATGCAGAATCTGCGTGACAGCGCCGGAATCCATTGTTAGGGTCCATGACAATAAGAATACAGGCGACCGCAAGTCGCCGGACGTCGACAACGTCAAGGGAGGAGCGCTGGCTGCCGCTTCGTGCGTGCCTAAGACCAGTGTATTGTCGAGCAACTAACAAGCAGGGCTTCGGCCCTGCTTTTTTCATTGTGGAGCAGTCCCTTGGCAACGAGCGATGATCTGCGGCGCCTTGCGATGACGCTCGAAGGCACCATCGAGGCGCCGCATGTGGATCGCGCCGCCTTCAAGGTGAAGCGGATCTACGCCACTATGCTGGCAGGCAGTGGCACCGCCAATCTGAAATTCACGCCGGACGAGCAGGCCTTCAAGGTGCTGCTGGCACCCGAACTGTTCCGTCCGCTTGACAATGCCTGGGGCAAACAGGGCTGGACCGAACTGACGCTCGCTCCGGCGAGCGAGGACGACCTGCGCGCCGCCCTCATATTGGCCTGGAGGCATGCCGTCGGCCCGTCCAGGCCATCCCGCAAGGGCTAGCGCCAGTACTCGCGCAATACCGGGTTGCTCAGCCCCCAGAGCAGCAGAGCGGTGAGAACCGCTGCGAGCAGCGTCGTCACCAGCAGCTTGGGCCAGAAGCGGAAGATCCCCGCCGGCGCGCCGCGCTCGGTGCCCAGCACGTGCTCACCGGCGTCGATCTGGTTCCGCACCCGGAAGGGCAGCACCAGGAACAGGCACAGCCACCATACGACGAAGTAGATCGCAAAAACCGTGATCAGCTGCATGTTCAGACCCCGTGTACGAACACCGCGACATTGGGCTTTTTGCCCCAGAAATTGCCGACCTCACTGCGAATGGCGCGCTGCAGCGCCGAACTGACCAGTTCGGGGTCGGCGCGACGTTTGGGTGGGATCGACTTGAGCGTGCCGTTCACCGAGCGCTTGATCAGGTCGGCGATGGACTCTTCGTCGTCCTCCACCTCCGGCAGGCCTTCGATGGCCATCTGTGGCGGACCGACCATGCGGCCGGTCGTGTCGATCACCAGGCTGACCACGATATGGCCGCCGAACATCAGCCGCCGGCGACCCTTGACCCCGGATTCGTCGGGTGTGCAGAGCACATTGCCGTCGAGATAGAGCTCGCCCGTGCGCACCTCGCCCGGGAAATGCGTGGTCTCGGGAAAGAGCCGCACCAGGTCGCCATTGCGGGCATGCACCACCGTCTCGATGCCATGCTGCCGGCCCAGACGGGCATGCGATTCCAGATGGGCGGCCTCGCCATGCACCGGCACCAGTACCTTGGGCTTGACCAGGTCGTAGAGCCGCTTGAGTTCTTCGCGACGCGGGTGGCCAGTGGTGTGCACCAGGGCGTCGGACTGGGTGATCACCTCGATCCCCCGGTCGATCAGCAGGTTCTGGATATCGATGACTTCGCGTTCGTTGCCCGGGATCGCCCAGGATGAAAAGATCACCCGATCCCCGGCATTGAGGTCGATCATCGGATGTTCCTGCCGCGAGATCCTGGCGATCGCGGCGCGGGCCTCGCCCTGGCTACCGGTGCAGAGCAACACCACTTTCGAGCGCGGCAGGGACTTGTATTCGTCCTGGTCGAGAAACGGGGCAATGCCCTCGAGCATGCCCAGTTCACGCGCAATGCCGCTGATCCGGTACAGGGCCCGGCCCGACAGCACGACCTGCCGTCCGGCCTGCTCGGCCGCCCGGGCGATCGAGATCACCCGGCCCACATTGGAGGCGAATGTGGTCAGGACCACCCGGTGCGGCGCCTCGGCGATCAGCGCAGCGAGGGTCGAGGCCACTTCGTCCTCAGAGGGGCTGGTGCCGTCCTTGAGCGCATTGGTGGAATCGCAGATCAGTGCCACGGGCGAGGTCGTATCGGCGCCGATCTCGCCAAAGCGCTTGGTGTCGGTCGGCGGGCCGCCGACCGGATGCGGATCGAGCTTCCAGTCGCCGCTATGGACGACCCGGCCCACCGGCGTGGTGATCAGCAGCGCGCAGCTTTCCGGAATCGAATGGGCAACATTGATTGCCTCGATGGTGAAGGGGCCAACCGTAAACGGCTTTCCCACCTGCATCGGCTTGATCTGGACATTGTCCACGATGTGGTCGGCGGCACGCTTGGCCGCCAGCATGGCGGCGGTGAAGGCCGTCGCGTAGACCGGGCGTTCAAAGCTCGGCCACAGATCGAGCACGGCGCCGTAATGGTCTTCGTGGCTGTGCGTCAGGATCAACGCCAGCACGTCGTCGGCGTTTTCCTCGAGGAAGGTCGGGTCGGCCATGATCAGCTCGATCCCGGGCTGGTTCGGCCCGCCAAATGTCACGCCGCAATCGACGACGATCCACTTCCGGCTGCGGGCGGGGCCGAAGCCGAAGGCCGCCATGTTCATGCCAATCTCGCCGACGCCGCCGAGCGCCACAAAAACCAGTTCGTCCTGCTGTTGCTTCGCCATAAAACCTCTCAGGCCCTGACGCTCGCGGTGGCGCCGAAGTGGACGTCCCCCGCTGTGATCGCGACACGGGTCTCATCGTTCGCACGGACGATCAGTCGCCCGGCGTCGTCTATCGTCTCGAATATGCCCCGCACGATCTCGCCATCCCGGCTGACCGCCACAGGTGCGCCCAGGCCAGCGGCTGAGCCGCGCCAGAGCGTCAGAATATCGGCGACGCCGCGTCCATTGTTCCAGACGTCGATGGCATCGACCCACGTGTCGCTCAACGCGGCAAAAAGGCCCTGCGGCGTGACGCCCCAGCCCAGAGAGGCGATCGAGGCGGCAGGATAGGGCAAGCCTTCGGGCGCCGCCACCACGTTCACACCAATGCCGATGACGATGGCGAGTCGGCCGTCCGGCCGCTTTTGTGCTTCGAGCAGGATGCCGGCGAGCTTGGCGCCGTCAGCCAAGACGTCATTGGGCCATTTGAGGGCAATCCGCGCGCCCTGCCCGTCGGCGCCATCGATTCCGTGCTTGAGGGCGATGTCGGGTACAAGGCGCCGCAGGGCCCGGTCCAGCGCCACGCCGGCCACAAACCCGAGCGTCGCGGTCTGGGTCGCGTCACAGTCGGGCAGCAGCAGCAGGCTTGCGGCGAGGTTGCCGTGCGGGGATTCCCATTTCCGGCCCCGCCGCCCCCTGCCCTCGGTCTGCTGCAAGGCAGCGAACCAGATTTGGCCCTCGTCACCGGCCTGTGCGGCGCGCGCGGCTTCGATACTGGTCGAACCGACCGTGTCAAAGCCGATCAGGCGGTAGCCGCGCGCCGATGCCGTGGTGCCGAGCGTAAAGCTCTGCACCTAGAAGAGGCTTCCTGCCGCAAGCCGCGCAGCGGCGGCCAGCGGCGATCCGACGGTGACGAAATAGGTCACCACCAGAAAGCCCGACACGGCGAGCACCATGGTCAGTTCGCGCGGCACAGCGGCAAACTCGCTCACCGGCTCGTCGAAATACATCACCTTGACGATCCGCAGGTAATAGAAGGCGCTCACCGCACTCGCCAGCACGCCGATCACTGCGAGGACGAAGAGGTTCTGCTCGATCGCGGCCAGGAACACGTGCCACTTGGCAAAGAACCCGGCGAGCGGCGGCAGGCCGATCAGCGAGAACATCAGCACCGCGATAATGGCGGCCACGAATGGCCGCTTCTTGGAGAGGCCGGCCAGCTCGCTGATGGTTTCGACATAGCCGCTCTCGGTCTTGAGCGAGAGCACGGCGGCAAAGATGCCCACCGTCATGGTGACGTAGATCGCCATGTAGATGGCGACGCCCTCGACGCCGGCCTCGGTGCCCGACGAGAGCCCGACCAGTGCGAAGCCGACATGGCCGATGGACGAATAGGCGAGCAGGCGCTTGAGATTGTTCTGGCCAATGGCGGCAAAGGCCGCCAGCACCATCGAGGCAATAGAGAGGAAGATGATGATCTGCTGCCAGTCGGCCGTGATGCCCTGGAAGCTGACCGAGACCACCCGCAACAGCAGGGCCATGGCCGCCACCTTGGGCGCAGCGGCAAAGAACGCCGTCACCGGCGTGGGCGCGCCTTCATAAACGTCCGGCGTCCACATGTGGAACGGCACGGCCGAGATCTTGAAGGCGATGCCGGCGAGCAGGAACACCATGCCGAAGATCAGCCCGATCGAGCGCTCGCCCGCAACGATGGCCGACAGGATCAGGTCGAGCTGGGTATGCCCGGTAAAGCCATAGACCAGCGAGGCGCCGTAGAGCAGCATGCCCGAGGACAGCGCGCCCAGAACGAAGTATTTCAGGCCCGCTTCGGTGGCCGCAGCGCTGTCGCGCTTCATCGCCGCCACCACATAGAGCGCCAGCGACTGCAGCTCGAGACCGATATAGAGGCTCATCAGGTCGTTGGCCGAGACCATGAGCATCATGCCCAGCGTCGCCAGCAGCACCAGCACCGAATACTCGAACTTGTCGAGCGCGTGCGTCTTGGCGCTCGAGAACGAGAGGATCAGCGCGAAAGCCGATGCGCCCACCACCAGAAGCTTCATGTAGCGAGCAAAGGCATCGTTGATGAAGCCGCCGTTGAACAGCACGCCTTCGGTGTTGGAAAACACCATGCCGCCCACCACGATGACCAGCAGGATCACTGCCAGTGCCGCAATGGCCCCGGCACTGCCCTTTTTGAGGAAGACGCCCAGCATCAGCAGCACCACCGCGCCGATGGCCAGCATCAGTTCGGGATAGGCCGGAGCCAGGGAAGCGAAGCTCGAAATGTCAGAAATCACGAGACGCCTCCTAGTGCGCCGCCGCGACCATGGGTGCGACGGCACCCACGGCATTGGCAAAGTTGTCCGCCACCAGTTGCACCGATGCGGCGGTCGCATCGAGGATCGGCGCGGGGTAGAACCCGAAAAGGATGGTCAGCAGCAAGAGCGGCACCAGCACGATGGCCTCGCGGCGATCAAGATCGAGGATCGCTTTCAGGCTGTCCTTGGTCAGCGCCCCGAAAACCACCCGGCGGTAGAGCCAGAGGGCGTAGCAGGCCGAGAGGATCACGCCGAACGTGGCAAAGAACGCCACCCAGGTATTGACCTGGAACACCGCAATCATGGTGAGGAACTCGCCGACAAAGCCGGACGTCCCGGGCAGGCCGACATTGGCCATGGTAAAGACCATGAACACCACCGCATAGGCCGGCATGCGCGAGACGAGCCCGCCATAGGCTTCGATATCGCGGGTGTGCATGCGGTCGTAGACGACCCCGACGCACAGGAACAGCGCGCCCGACACGATGCCGTGCGACAGCATCTGGAATAGTGCGCCCTGGATGCCCATCACGTTGCCGGCAAAAATGCCCATGGTGACAAAGCCCATATGCGCCACCGACGAATAGGCAATCAGCTTCTTGATGTCGGTCTGCACCAGCGCGATCAGCGAGGTGATGATGATGGCCGCAACCGAGAGCGTGAACACGAACGGCGCAAACATCTGCGAGGCGTCGGGGAACATGGCGATCGAAAAGCGGATAAAGCCGTAGCCGCCCAGCTTGAGCAGGATGGCGGCAAGGATCACCGACCCGCCGGTGGGTGCTTCCACGTGCGCTTCCGGCAGCCAGCGATGGAACGGCCACATCGGCATCTTGACTGCGAACGAGGCGAAAAAGCCCAGCCACAGCCATGTCTGCACTTCGGGCGCGAACTTGAAGGTCAGCAGCTGCTGGATATCGAGCGTTCCGGCCTGCCAGAACATGAACATGATGGCCAGCAGCATCAGCACCGTGCCGGTGAAGCTATAAAAGAAGAACTTGTAGGTCGCCTGGATGCGTCGCGACCCGCCCCAGATGCCGATGATCAGGAACATCGGGATCAGGGTGCCTTCGAAAAACACATAAAAGATCGCCAGATCGAGCGTGGCGAACGCGCCGATCATGAAGGTTTCCAGCACCAGGAACACGATCATGTATTCCTTGACCCGCGTGGTCACCGAGCTCCAGGCCGAAATGACCACCGCCGGCATCAGCAGCGCGGTCAATGGGATGAACAGGATCGAAATCCCGTCCACGCCCATCCGGTAGCCGATGGATTCACCGATCCAGTCAAAGTCCTCGACGAACTGGAAACCGGGGTTCTTGGGGTCGAACTGCGCCCAGAGGTAGAGGCTCAGCGCCAGCGTCAGCAGCGTGACGACAAGCGAAATCCAGCGCACCAGATTGGTGGACGCCTCGGTCCGTCCCGGAACGAGCAGCAGCAGCAGGGCGCCGACCGTCGGTAGAAAGGTGATGACGGTCAGAAGGTTGGCGCTCAAATTCATCCCAGTAGTCCCCCAGCCGCGATGGCCCAGGTGAGCAGCGCGGCAATGCCGATGAGCATCGCGAATGCATAGTGATACAGATAGCCCGACTGCAGCTTGACGACGCGCGCCGTGACATCCTTGACGCGGTGCCCCAGGCCTTCGACGAGGGTCTGGTCGATCAGCATGTCGTCAAAGCCCTTCCACAGGGCACGGCCGAGCCAGAGGGCCGGGCGCACGAAGATGCGGTCGTAGAGCTCGTCGAAATACCACTTATTGAGCAGGAACTTGTAGAGCCCCGGATTGGTGTCGGCGACGCGCTTGGGCATGGCCGGATCGCGGATGTACATGTACCAGGCGGCGGCAAAGCCGAGGATCATGGCGATCGTGGCCGACCACTTGACCCAGAGCGGCACGTCGTGCGCGGCCTCGATGGCCGTTTCCGAAACCACCACCGACCCCTGGAAGAAGTGGATGATGTGTTCGGCGTGGCCGAAGAACAGCTCGTGGAACACGACGCCTGCCAGCACGGCGCCCGCCGCCAGGATATAGAGCGGCACCAGCATGACGCGCGGACTCTCATGCGCATTGTCATAAGCGCTGCCATGGCCATGGCCGTGATCGGCATGGTCGTCGGCGGCGTGCGCTGCGTGGGCATGATCGTCATGGCCATGCGCCTCGTGCGACGCGGCCGTCCGCGGCGAGCCGTGGAACGTCAGGTGGATCAGGCGCCACGAGTAAAAGCTCGTGAACAGCGCTGCGACCACCAGCAGCCAGAAGGCAAACTGGCCGGCATTGCCGCCCACCGAATAGGCGACTTCGATGATCGCGTCTTTGGAAAAGAACCCGGCAAAGCCCAGCGACGTGCCCGGAATGCCGACGCCCGTGAGGGCCAGCGTGCCGATGATCATCATCCAGTACGTGATGGGGATTTTCTTGGCCAAGCCGCCCATGTTCCGCATGTCCTGCTCATGGTGCATCGCATGGATGACCGAACCGGCGCCCAGGAACAGCAGCGCCTTGAAGAAGGCGTGGGTAAATAGATGGAACACGCCGGCCGAGTAGACCCCTGCCCCGAGCGCCACGAACATGTAGCCCAGCTGCGAGCAGGTCGAATAGGCGATGACGCGCTTGATATCGTTCTGGACGAGGCCCACCGTCGCCGCAAAGAAGGCGGTGATGGCGCCGATGATCAGCACGGTGGTCAGGGCGACGGGCGAAACTTCGAACATCGGCGAAAGTCGCGCCACCATGAAGACGCCGGCCGTGACCATGGTCGCAGCGTGGATCAGCGCCGACACCGGGGTCGGGCCTTCCATGGCGTCCGGCAGCCAGGTGTGCAGCAGGAACTGCGCCGACTTGCCCATGGCGCCCATGAACAGCAGCAGGCACACCACGGTCATGGCATGCAGGTCCCAGCTGAGGAACCGCATGGTTTCGTCGGCATGCTCGGGCACTGCATGGAAGGCGCCATCGAAATCGATATGCCCCAGCACCATCCAGGCGCCGAAAATGCCCAGGGCGAAGCCGAAATCGCCGACCCGGTTGACCACGAAAGCCTTCATCGCCGCGGCATTGGCCGAGGGCTTCTGGTACCAGAAGCCGATCAGCAGATAGGACGCCAGACCCACGCCTTCCCAGCCGAAGAACATCTGCAGGAAGTTGTCGGCGGTCACCAGCATGAGCATGGCGAAGGTAAAGAGCGACAGGTAGGCAAAAAAGCGCGAGCGATGCGGATCGTCGGCCATGTAGCCTATCGAATAGACGTGCACGAGGCTCGAGACCGTGGTCACCACCACCAGCATGATGGCGGTGAGCGTATCCACCCGCAGGATCCAGCGCACGTCGATGCCGCCGGACTGGATCCAGCGCATCACTTCGACCTTGAGGATCTCGGCATGCTCGGCGCCGTGGGCACCCTCGGCCGCTTCCGGCGCAAACCAGAAGCCGGCGAACACGATCCAGCTCAGCAGCGCCGCCGCGATCAAGAGACCGGTGGTGATGTACTCGCTGGTCCGGTGTCCGATCAGCCGGCCGAGCAGACCCGCGATCAACGCCCCGATCAGCGGGAAAAAGACGATTGCCTGGATCACGGCGTCAGCCCTTCATCATGTTGACGTCCTCAACCGCGATAGAGCCGCGGTTGCGGTAGAAGATCACGAGGATGGCAAGACCGATGGCCGCCTCTGCCGCCGCGACCGTCAGGATCAGCAGCGCGAAGACCTGGCCGGCGAGATCGCCCAGCTCGGCCGAAAACGCCACGAAATTGAGGTTCACCGCCAGCAGGATCAGTTCCACCGACATCAGGATGACGATGATGTTCTTGCGGTTGAGGAAGATTCCGAACACCCCGATGGTGAACAGGATCGCCCCGACGGTCAGATAGTGACCCAGCGAAATGCCCGTTGCTGCCAGCATACTAGAGCCCCTGCCCTGATTTGACCTTGACCACTTCGACGCCTTCGCTGCGCTTGCGGTTGACCTGCTTGAACACGTCCTGCCGCTTGACCCCGGTCTTGTGCCGCAGCGTCAAGACGATGGCGCCGATCATGGCGACCAGCAGCACCGCACCCGCGCCCTGGAACAGGAAGACATAGCGCGTGTAGAGCAGCTGCCCGAGCGCCCGGGTGTTCTCCACCCCGGCATCGATCGGCACGACCGCCGACGCGGTCAGCTCCGGCGTCAGGATGAAACTCCCCCCCACCAGCAGCAGCTCGGCCAGCAGGATCAGTCCGATCACCACGCCGATCGGCGCATATTGCAGCATGCCGGTGCGCATCGAAGCGAAGTCGACATCGAGCATCATGGTGACGAACAGGAACAGCACCATGACCGCGCCGACATAGACCACGATCAGGATCAGCGCGAGGAACTCGGCCCCCGAGAGCATGAACAGACCCGCTGCATTCACGAAGGTCAGGATCAGGAACAGGACCGAGTGCACCGGGTTGCGCGACGCGATCACCATCAGCGCGGATGCCACCGCGATGATCGAGAACACGTAGAAGAAGAAAAGTGGCAGCGTCATCCCGGCCCCTTAGCGATACGGTGCGTCAGTGGCGATGTTGCGCGCGAGTTCGCGTTCCCACCGGTCGCCATTGGCAAGGAGCTTTTCCTTGCTGAAGTAGAGTTCTTCCCGCGTTTCGGTAGCGAATTCGAAGTTCGGACCTTCCACGATCGCATCGACCGGACAGGCTTCCTGGCAGAAGCCGCAATAGATGCATTTGACCATGTCGATGTCGTAGCGCACCGTGCGCCGCGTGCCGTCGTTCTGGCGAGGACCAGCCTCGATGGTGATGGCCTGGGCCGGGCAGATCGCTTCGCACAGCTTGCAGGCGATGCAGCGCTCCTCGCCATTGGGATAGCGGCGCAGCGCGTGCTCGCCGCGGAAACGCGGGCTGACCATGCCCTTTTCGAACGGGTAGTTCAGCGTCTTTTTGGGCGCGAAGAAGTAGCGCATCGACAGAAAGAACGCGCCGACGAACTCGCGCAGCAGCAGGCCGTTGAGGAACTGGAAGAACTTCATCAGACGGCACCTCCGTGCCAGCCCCAGCCGGTGAGCTGCAGGATCGCGGCGACAACCACGACCATCACCAGCGACAGCGGCAGGAACACCTTCCAGCCGATGCGCATCAGCTGGTCGTAGCGATAGCGGGGAACGAATGCCTTGACCATGGCGAACATGAAAAACACCAGGCTGGCCTTGAGCACAAACCAGATCGACCCCGGCACCCAGGTGAACGGCGCCAGATCAAGCGGCGCGCTCCAGCCCCCCAGAAACAGGATGGTGGTCATCGCGCACATCAGGATGATGGCGATATACTCACCCAGCATGAACAGCAGGTACGGCGTGGACGCATATTCGACCATGAAGCCGGCGACCAGCTCGGACTCGGCTTCGGGCAGGTCGAACGGCGGCCGGTTGGTCTCCGCCAATGCCGAGATGAAAAAGATCACGAACATCGGAAAGAGCGGCAGCCAGTACCAGTTGAGAATGCTCAGCCATGGCACGCCGAGCATGTCGGCGAGCCCACCCGCCTGTTGCGCCGTCACCACATCCTGCAGGTTGAGCGAGCCCACGCAGAGCAGCACGGTGATGATGACGAGGCCGATCGAGACTTCGTAGCTCACCATCTGGGCTGCCGAACGCAATGCGCCCAGGAAGGCGTATTTGCTGTTGGACGCCCAGCCACCCATGATGATGCCGTAGACGCCCAGCGACGAGATGGCGAAAATATAGAGAATGCCGACATTGATGTTGGCGAGCGCCCAGCCGGCATCGATGGGGATCACCGCATAGGCCGAGAGCGCCAGCACCGAGGTGACGAGCGGCGCCAGGAGGAACACGATCTTGTCGGCGCTGGCCGGGATCGAGGGTTCCTTGAAGACGAATTTCAACAGGTCGGCAAAGCTCTGCAGCAGCCCGAAGGGACCCACCACGTTGGGGCCGCGGCGCACCTGCACGGCCGCCCAGATCTTGCGGTCGGCCAGGAGGATATAGGCGGTAAAGATCAGCAGCCCGACCAGAAGCAGCAGGGCCTTCCAGACAAAGCCCACGTCCGTGCCCAATCCGAGGATCGGGGCACCCAGGAGATAATTGGCTGCTGCGGCAACAAATTCCATTGTTCGTCCCTACTCCGCCGCCTGCTTGAGGCCCGACGCAAGCGCCGCACACTCGCCCATCACTGCCGAAGCGCGGGCAATGGGGTTGGTCAAATAGAACTCGGTGATCGTCGGCGCAAACTTCGCCTTCTTGGTCTTCACAGCCTTGTTGGCCAGCACCGACAGGTCGGACGCCGAGACCGGCGCGATCTGGTCTAGCCGCGCCAGATGCGGGAACTGCGCATAGATCGCCGCGCGCAGCTGCGCCAGCGAGTTGAACGGCAGAGCCGTTCCCAGTACGGCGCTGAGGGCGCGGAAGATCGCCCAGTCTTCCTTGGCGTCACCGGGCGGGAACACTGCCCGCTCGGCCATCTGCACCCGGCCTTCGGTATTGACGTAGGTGCCGGACTTTTCCGTATAGGTCGCGCCCGGCAGGATGACGTCGGCGCGGTGCGCCCCGGCGTCCCCGTGCGTGCCGACATAGACCACGAAGGCCTTGCCCATGGCGGTCATGTCGTACTCGTCGGCGCCCAGCAGGAACAGCACGTCGAGTTCGCCCTTGCCGGCAAGGCCGATCTGGTCTGCCGAGCAGACGCCTCCGGCATGCGGCACAAAGCCGATATCGAGGCCACCGACGCGGCCCGCCGCATTGTGCAGCAGCGCAAAGCCGTTCCAGCCGGCGTCGATGCCGCCATGGCCCGCCAAAAGGGCGGCGGCCAGCGCCATCACGTCGCGGCCGATCTGCTTGGACCCGGCGGCCCCATGCGACACGGCACCTTCACCGATAATGATCAGCGGCTTTTTCGCCGCCTTGAACTTTTCCGCCCAGCCCTTGCCTTCGGCGAGTTCGGCCAGGGCCGCAAAATCGTCGCCCAGATACTGGGTGGGATAGGTCAGGTCGGCGTTCTCGCCGATCACCGCAATCGGCAGGCCCTTGGCCCGCCAGGTCTTGCGGATGCGGGCGTTGAGCACGGCCGCTTCCTTGCGCGGATTGGCGCCGACGATCAGGATGGCATCGGCCTCCTCGATCCCGGCGATACCCGGCCCGAATGTATAGGCGGCACGCGGCAGGCCGGGGTCGATCCCCGACATGGCCGGGCGACAATCGGTCATGCCCGAGCCCAGCGAGGTCAGCAGCGCCTTGAGCGCATACATATCCTCAACCGAGGCGAGGTCGCCGGCGATCGCGCCAACCTTATTGCCGCCGCCCGAGGCCTTGATCGCGCCAGCAACGGCCTTGAAGGCTTCGTCCCAGCTGGCCGGCTTGAGCTTGCCGTTGACGCGCACATAGGGGCGGTCGAGCCGCTGGCTCTTGAGCCCGTCCCAGATGAAACGGGTCTTGTCGGAAATCCACTCTTCGTTGATGGCGTCATTGACCCGCGGCAGGATGCGCATGACTTCGCGGCCACGGCTGTCGACCCGGATATTGGAGCCCACGGCATCCATCACGTCGATGGATTCGGTCTTGGTCAGCTCCCAGGGGCGCGCATGGAACGCGTAGGGCTTCGAGGTCAGCGCGCCCACCGGGCAGAGATCGATGACATTGCCCTGCAGCTCGCTCGACAGCGCCTGCTCGAGATAGGTGGTGATCTCGGCGTCTTCGCCGCGGCCGATCAGACCCATCTCGGAAATGCCGGCCACTTCGGTGGTGAAGCGGACGCAGCGCGTGCAATGGATGCAGCGGTTCATCGAGGTCTTGACCAGCGGCCCGATATACTTGTCCTCGACGGCGCGCTTGTTCTCGGCGTAGCGGTTCTTGTCCACGCCATAGGCCATGGCCTGGTCCTGCAGGTCGCACTCGCCGCCCTGATCGCAGATCGGGCAATCGAGCGGATGGTTGATCAGCAGGAATTCCATCACGCCTTCGCGGGCCTTCTTGACCATCGGCGTGTTGGTGAACATCTCGGGCGGCTCGCCATTCGGGCCGGGCCGCAGATCCTTGACCGTCATGGCGCAGCTCGCCTGAGGCTTGGGGGGACCACCCTTGACCTCGACCAGGCACATCCGGCAGTTGCCCGCCACCGACAGGCGCTCGTGATAGCAAAAGCGCGGAATTTCCGCGCCGGCGGCCTCGGCCGCCTGCATCAGCGTGAAGTAGTCCGGAACCTCGACGAGCGTACCGTCAACCTTGATGTTTGCCATTATGCCGCCGCCTTACAAACCGTCACGTCGAGCCGCCAGTGCTGAAGCAACATCATGAACTCACTCCGCCGCGATGGACGGCACGGCGCCGTCGCTGGTGGAGCTATAGGTATAGGCATCGATACGCGCTTCGATGACAGGGCGGAAATTGCGGATCAGCCCCTGGATCGGCCAGGCGGCTGCGTCGCCCAGCGCGCAGATCGTATGCCCTTCGATCTGCTTGGTGACTTCGAACAGCATGTCGATCTCGCGCTTCTGCGCACGACCCTCGACCATGCGCTCCATCACCCGCATCATCCAGCCGGTGCCTTCACGGCAGGGCGTGCACTGCCCGCAGCTCTCGTGCTTGTAAAAGGCCGAGAGGCGCCAGATCGCCTTGATGATATCGGTGGACTTGTCCATCACGATCACCGCCGCCGTCCCCATGGAGGAACCGACTTCCTTGAGGCCGTCGAAATCCATGATCGCGTGGCGGATCTTTTCGCCCGGCACGCAGGGCACCGACGCGCCGCCGGGGATCACCGCCAGCAGGTTGTCCCAGCCGCCGCGGATGCCGCCGCAGTGTTTTTCGATGATTTCTTCGAAGGTGACGCCCATGGCCTCTTCGAAGGTGGCCGGCTTGTTCACGTGGCCGGAGACGCACATCAGCTTGGTGCCGGTATTGTTGGCCCGGCCGATGCCGGCGAACCAGGCGCCGCCGCGCCGCAGGATTTCGGGCACCACGGCGATCGATTCGACATTGTTGACGGTCGTGGGGTTGCCGTAGACGCCCATCGCTGCCGGGAACGGCGGCTTGAGGCGCGGCTGGCCCTTCTTGCCTTCGAGCGATTCCATCAGCGCGGTTTCTTCGCCGCAGATATAGGCGCCCGCACCATGGTGGACGACGATGTCGAAGTCCCAGCCATGGATGTTGTTCTTGCCGATCAGGCGCGCGTCATAGGCCTGCTGCACCGCCGCTTCGAAATGATGGCGTTCGCGGATGAACTCGCCGCGAATATAGACATAGGCGATATGGGCGCCCATGGCGCGGCCGGCCAGCAGGCAGCCCTCGACCAGGTGGTGCGGATCGTGCCGCAGGATCTCGCGGTCCTTGCAAGTGCCCGGTTCGGATTCGTCGGCATTGACCAGCAGCTGGCTGGGGCGGCCGTCGCCGGCGCCCTCTTTGGGCATGAACGTCCATTTCAGCGCCGTGGGAAAACCCGCGCCGCCGCGACCGCGCAGACCCGAGCCCTTGACCTCGTTGACGATCCAGTCGCGACCCCGTTCGATGAACGTGGCCGTGTCCTGCCACGCGCCGCGCGCTTTCGCGCCGTCGAGGCCCCAGTCGTGCTGGCCGTAGAGGTTGGTGAAGATGCGGTCTTTATCTGCGAGCATCAGCGTGGGTCCTTGCCGAAGCGTTTGGTGTATTCTGCCGGCCCGCCCGCGGCGAGCGCGTCGGCCTGCTCGATCCACTTGTCGCGCAGCACCCTGCCCCGGAAGTTAAGCTCGCCTTCGACGGCCTCGATCTGCGCGGGCGTCAGCTTGGCCACCTGGGCATAAGTGGTGATCCCCACCGCATTGAGCGTGCGCTCCAGCACCGGGCCAACGCCGCTGATCAGCTTGAGATCGTCGGCTGCCACGCCCTGGGGTGCATCGAACAGCTTGCGCACCGGCTGCTTGCCAACGGCGGCGCCGCCATCGGTCTTGCCGGCAGGCGATTCCGCCCCGGTGGCGTTTTCGCGCATAGCCGCGTTCGGTGTGCCGTCGGCCTTGGCCACGGCATCGAAGGCCTTGCGTTCCCCTTCGGCCTTGGCCTCGGACACCTTGGCCGAGGTCGTGCCGGTATTGATGGCCGGCGCCGATTCTGCCGCGACGTCGCTCTTCCGACCCGGGGTCGTGGGCGCCTGTTCGGCCGGCTTGGCTGCGGCCGGAGCTGCAGCAGCAGCCGGCTCGCCCGGGGCCGGAGCTGGCGGGGGCGGCGGCGGCATGGGGGTATAGGTTCGTTGCGCGGTAGGGGCTTCGAGCAGCGTCGTCTGGCCACCCTGCGGCGCACCGAACTGCCGATCGATCTGCGGACCCGGCTTGACCGGTCGACCGGCCTCGAAATCATCGATCAGCTGCTCGAGCCGTGCCGGCGTCAGATCTTCGTAAGTGTCGCTGAACACTGCCACCATGGGCGCATTCACGCAGGCGCCCAGGCACTCCACCTCTTCCCAGCTCAGCGTGCCCGCGGCGTTGGTGGTGAAGGGGTCGTGATGGATCTTGTGCTGACAGACTTCGCGCAGCTCTTCGGCGCCCCGCAGCATGCACGGGGTCGTCCCGCATACCTGAATATGCGCCTTGGTCCCGACCGGCTTGAGCTGGAACTGGGTATAGAACGTCGCCACTTCGAGCACACGGATATAGGCCATGTCGAGCATGCGCGCGACCGTCTCGATCGCGGCCCGACTGATCCAGCCCTGTTGTTCTTGCGCCCGGAACAGCAACGGAATCACCGCCGACTGCTGCCGGCCGGCCGGATACTCGGCAATCTTGTTTTCCGCCCAGGTCTGGTTGTCGTTCGAGAACGCGAACGCGGCAGGCTGGATGGTGTCATCTGCAAGACGGCGGACGGACATCAGCGATCAACCTCACCAAACACGATATCGAGCGACCCCAGGATGGCCGAGACGTCGGCCAGCATGTGGCCGCGGCAGAGGAAATCCATGGCAGACAGATGCGCAAAGCCCGGCGCCTTGATCTTGCAGCGATAGGGCTTGTTGGTGCCGTCGGACACCAGATAGACGCCGAACTCCCCCTTGGGCGCTTCCACGGCGGCATAGACTTCGCCGGCCGGCACCTTGAAGCCCTCGGTGTAGAGCTTGAAGTGGTGGATCAGCGCTTCCATCGACTGCTTCATCTCGCCACGCTTGGGCGGAACGACCTTGCCGTCGGTCGAGGAAACCGGCGTCTTGCCCTCGGCCGAGTTGAGCAGGGTAATCACCTGCCGCATGATGCGCACCGACTGGCGCATCTCGTCCATGCGGATCAGATAGCGATCATAGCAGTCGCCGTTCTTGCCGATCGGAATATCGAAATCGAGGCGATCGTAGCACTCGTAGGGCTGCGCCTTGCGCAGGTCCCAGGCCGCACCCGAGCCGCGCACCATCACGCCCGAAAACCCCCATTTCCAGGCGTCCTCGAGCGAGACCACACCGATATCGGCGTTGCGCTGCATGTAAATGCGGTTGCCCGTCATCAGCCCTTCGAGATCGTCGAGCACCTTGAGGAACGGGTCGCAGAACGCCTCGATATCGTCGATCAGCGCCTGCGGCAGATCCTGGTGCACGCCGCCCGGCCGGAAGAACGCCGCATGCATGCGGCTGCCCGAGGCGCGCTCGTAAAAGATCATCAGCTTTTCGCGCTCGTCGAAACCCCAGAGCGGCGGGGTGAGCGCGCCGACGTCGAGCGCCTGCGTCGTGGTGTTGAGCAGGTGGCTGAGCAGGCGACCGATCTCGGAATAGAGCACCCGGATCAACTGGCCGCGCAGCGGCACTTCCAGCCCGAGCAGCTTTTCCACTGCCAGGCAGAAGGCATGCTCCTGGTTCATCGGCGCCACGTAGTCCAGGCGGTCGAAATAGGGCACGGCCTGCAGATAGGTCTTGGTCTCGATCAGCTTTTCGGTGCCACGATGCAGAAGCCCGATATGGGGATCGACCCGTTCGACCACTTCGCCGTCCAGTTCGAGCACCAGGCGCAACACACCGTGCGCAGCCGGATGCTGCGGCCCGAAATTGATGGTGAAATTTCTTACGTCGGCTTCGCTCATTGCGGCTTCGCCTTTTCGTCGCCGGGCAGCACGTAGTCGGTGCCTTCCCAGGGGGAGAGATAGTCGAAGGTGCGGAATTCCTGAGCCAGGCGAACCGGCTCATAGACGACGCGCTTGCGCTCTTCGTCGTAGCGCACTTCGACAAAACCGGTGGTCGGGAAATCCTTGCGCAGCGGGTGACCGTCAAAGCCGTAGTCGGTCAGGATGCGGCGCAGATCCGGATGGCCCGAGAACAGGATGCCGTAGAGATCATAAGCCTCGCGCTCGAACCAGTCGGCGCCCGGAAACACGCCAGTGATCGAAGGCACCGGCACCAGTTCGTCGGTCGACAGTTTTACCCGCACGCGGATGTTCTTGGTCGGGCTGAGCAGGTGGTAGACCACCTCGAAGCGGTTCTCGCGCTCGGGATAATCGACGCCGCACACGTCCGTAATCGAGACAAAGCCGGCCGATGCGCGCAGCATCGTCACAACCGAAACGATCGACTCACGGGTGACCGTCAGGGTTAGCTCCCCGAAAGCCATGCTGGTGTCGAGCAGAGCGTCGCCAAGCGCAGCCTTGGCGGTTTCGGCAAGGGCCTGCAGTTTTTCAGAGTTGTCCATCTGGGCCCTACCGCTCGATCGTGCCGGTGCGGCGAATCTTCTTTTGCAGCATCAGCAGGCCGTACAGCAGCGCCTCCGCCGTCGGCGGGCAGCCGGGCACATAGACGTCCACCGGCACCACCCGGTCGCAGCCGCGCACCACGGCATAGGAATAGTGATAATAGCCGCCGCCATTGGCGCACGAGCCCATCGAGACCACGTAACGCGGCTCGGGCATCTGGTCGTAGACCTTGCGCAGCGCCGGGGCCATCTTGTTGGTCAACGTGCCGGCAACGATCATCACGTCCGACTGCCGCGGCGACGCGCGCGGCGCCAGGCCGAAGCGCTCGACGTCATAGCGCGGCATCGACATCTGGATCATTTCGACGGCGCAGCAGGCCAGGCCGAAGGTCATCCACATCAGCGAGCCGGTACGGGCCCAGTTGATGAGCTCATCCGTCGAGGTCACGAGAAAGCCCTTGTCAGCCAGCTCGTTGTTGATCTCGGTGAAAAACGGATCATTGGCGCCGATCGGCTTGCCGGTCGCCGGATCAAGCGCCCCCACCGGGCGCGGCGCGATCAGCGTGCCGCCTTGTGCGGTCAATCCCATTCGAGCGCGCCTTTCTTCCATTCGTAGATGAACCCGATCGTCAGCACGCCCAGAAAGATCATCATCGACCAAAAGCCGAACCAGCCGACATCCTTGAACGCGACGGCCCAGGGAAACAGGAACGCCACTTCGAGATCGAAGATGATGAAGAGAATCGACACCAGGTAGAAGCGGACGTCGAACTTCATGCGCGCGTCGTCGAACGCTTCGAAGCCGCATTCATATGCCGAGACCTTTTCGGGGTCGGGGCGTTTGACGGCGACAATGAAGGGAGCAACGAGGAGCGCCAAGCCAATGACGGCGGAGAGCCCGATGAAGATCACGACCGGCAGATAATTGCTGAGCAAGTCAGTCATGCGGCAGCCTGTTCAATAGCCCGGCCAAGGGGACCGGGTCGCGCGGAACAGCGGGCAATTTGGGCTGGCCGATCGACGCGAAAGTGATGGCAAGGGCTTAGCCCACAGCCCCAACCTATTCAAGGAAAACAAAACTTGAGCCGTTTTGTCCGCATTGCCGAGAATCCGCGGAATCGCGCAGGCTTGCCGGGCTTGACCGGGTATCGCCCCTGCCCTGCGACATTGCGCGCGAATCCCTCCACGGAATCAAAGCGGCCCGCCGCAATCGCGACGGGCCACCTGCATGGGACCAGGGGTCACAAAAGCGTCTAGTCGAGATGCCAGAGCAGGCCGGCCGTGATCTTGCCGCCGGTGATGCCGCCGCCCCAGGCGCCGGTGATCATGCCTTCGCCGCGCACGCTGAACTGCGGCGCCACGGCCATTTCGATTCCCGCACCGATTCCATAGGACGGGGTGCTGGCGATCCAGCCGCCGCCGGCGGTGCCGTAGACCAGCATATCGTCGCTCAGGTAGCCACCGAGCTTGCCCAGGAACAGGGCATTGAAGCCGTAGAGCCCGCCGCCATTCCAGAGCGCATCACCCTGAAATTCCACGCCAGTCAGCAGCGCGTCGGTAATGGCAAAATTGGCGCCGACCACCACGCCGACCATGCCGCTGCCACCAGGGCCGGGAAAGGCGCCGGCGCCGGCCGTGCCGCCGACATAAAAGCCCTCGAAGTCAAAGAGCGGGCTGTCATAGATCTGGTTGGCCGGCAGCAGCAGATCGGCCGCCTGCGCACCGGAGGTCATCAGGGCTGCGGCGGCGACGCCGAGCAGCAGGCGCTTGGAAAAGGTCATCTTGGTCCCCTGGGAGGTAAGGATCGAACTGATCCAGATAGTGCGCCTGACGCGCCCGCGGGGACAGGAGTGCGGCGCGCCATATTGCCCAACGCGGCTAAGGAAGCCTGAGCAAAACACCCTTGGTTAGCGCCATCTCACCGAAATTGTCTCAATTTGAAACAATCGCGCAAAAACAAAAGACCCCGCCGAGGCGGGGTCCCTGTCAGATCACGACGACCAGGCGGTTAAGCCTGCATCATCGACTATCTTAGAAGTGGAAGTTGATACCGATCTTGCCGACGTGAGCCGACTGAGCGGAATTGTCGAAATCCCACTGGTAGGTGTATTCGGCCTTGAGCGACACATTGTCGGCCACGGCGAATTCGGCACCCACGCCGACCGGGACATAAGCGGCGGTCGACGAGTTGGAACCCACACCGATGTGGGCGTAGATCAGGGCAGCGTCGGCGACGAAGCCGAGCTTGCCTTCGACTTCACCCTGCCAGGTCGAGTTCGACAGCCACGCGATTTCGCCGTCGAAACCGGCGAGCAGCGACTGGTCGATCATGACGTTGACGCCGAGGTTGGCACCGATCGAGTACACGGACGGGGTGGTCTGACCACCGAGCCAGAGACCGACATACGGGCCTTCCCAGTCGAAACCGACAGTGTTGTCGATCATGGCGGGTTCGCTAACGATCAGGTCCGCGGCGAAGGTCGCCGAGGAGAACGCCACGGTCGCGGCGGTGGCCAGCAAGGCGAGCTTGAGAGTGCGCATCTGAGAATCCTTTATATGCATCAGTCAGTCAGTCACACTCAGATAATTCAACTGCCCCGCCGCATGCAAGCGCCCTGCCGCAGAATAGTTGGTCTTGAATGCGAAAACGGCCCGTATTGAGACGGCATGTTGCCATCAGGCCACAAGTAGTTTTGCTGTCTCTAAATATGACAGAAAAAAGGCGGCCAGCGCAAGCGCCAACCGCCACATTTCCGGAACGCCGGTTCCCGGCGCTCAGGCCTAGAACTTGAAATGCGCACCCAGGGTGAACTGATCCTTGGGATTGCCGCCGGTGATCGGGAAGCCGTGCAGGTACTGGGCCCGCATGCTGACGTTCTCGGCCACCGCCAGCTCGACGCCGGCGCCGAGCAGGAAGTCGTCTTCGTTGGGCGCCCCCAGGTCGATACCATAGCCGGCTGCCGCGTAGAGCAGCGCATTCTCGGTCACCACGACGCCGGCCTTGCCGATGATCTGGCCATAGGTGGTGTCGAGGGTGCCGCCGGTCAGGCCATGCAGGGCAAGTTCGGCGCCCACCAGCACGAAGTCGAACTGCGCGTTGACGCCGGCGTTGATACCCGCGCCATACTGCGTGCCGCCGGCCGCGCTCGACTGCACCACGCCATAGACGCCGGTGTAAGAGCCGTTCCAGTCATAGGACGTGTCGGACACCGGCACTTCGATGGGCGAGGACGACACCGGCATGGTGATCAGGTCCGCGGCCTGGGCCGCGCCGATACCGAAGCCGGCAGTGGAAATGAGTGCCGTGACGGCGAGTGTCTTGAACATGCTCACGCTGTTCTCCTTTGGTCGGTCTGACAAGCAAACGCCGCATTGCTGCCGCCGTTCCTCGCTGATGGTCGATCAGTCCCGCAGCGCGATGGGAGGAAGCGCGAGCGTGAGCTGACCGTGACTGCACTGTGGTGGGCAGATGTGGGCGCAATGTGCTCGTCGACCGGCCACAATAAGGCGTGGCCGAGGTGTTGCTCCGGGGTGACAGGCGCGGATCAGCGCCCCCGGCCCAGGTGGACCGCTTGTGCACCAACGATTTCCTGAAAGGGAAAGTGGCGCGAGAGACGGGGCTCGAACCCGCGACCTCCGGCGTGACAGGCCGGCGCTCTAACCAACTGAGCTACTCCCGCAGCAGCGGCTTGGCCGCGCAACGTGGCGTCCGTTTAGAGGGCGGTTCGGGGATAGTCAAGCGCCAAAAGCCGCAATTGCGAACTGTCTGTGACAGGAGGCGCCGACACGCCCGAAAGGACCGCGGAATCCGCCGATCGGGCAACAATTCTAGAGGCTTGGGAATGGGCCGTCGAAGGCATTGGTGGGCGGTGACGGTCTCGAACCGCCGACCCTCTCGGTGTAAACGAGATGCTCTACCAACTGAGCTAACCGCCCGTGCGCGGGGCCATTGGCGCCGGCAACCCGGCCTAACTAGGGGCTCACTCCGCCCCCGTCAACCCGCTTGGAAAAAACAAACGGCCCCGGCGATCAAGCTCGGAGCCGTTGTAAAACCAGACGGAGGCGATGCTTAGTTGATCGCGTCCTTCAGGCCCTTGCCGGGCTTGAACTTGGCCTGGTTGGAGGCCGGAATCTTGATCTCGGCGCCAGTGGCCGGATTGCGACCGATGCTTGCCTTACGCTTGGACACCGCAAAAGTGCCAAAGCCGACGAGGCGGACTTCGTCGCCCTTCTTGAGGGTGTTGGTGATCGCGTCAAAAACGGCATCAACAGCTTCGCCGGCCTGCGCCTTCGTGATGTTCGCGCCGTCGGCAACCACGCCGATCAGATCGTTCTTGTTCATAGCGTTTCCTCACTTTGGAAGCCCGCCCTTGCGAGGCGAACTGAGACGCGCAACCCTTTGTCGATTCTGCACCAAACGCAAGGATATCCGGGGGTTTCAGCCCGTTCTGACGTGCAATTCTGTTAATGAAACGCAAATTTTGGCTCAACTTGTGCTTGGATCGCGCCGACCGGCGGGCGCGCTCGTGTTCCGCAGGCCCAGCAGCAGCGGCAGCGCTAGCAGATAGACCGCCGCGCCTACTGCCCAGACCGCCCCGGGCCAGCTGGGTTTGACCGCGAAATAGAGTGCCGAAAAGGCCACCGGGCCGAATACGGCGGCGAGGCTGACCAGACTGGCCAGCACCCCCTGCAGCTTGCCCTGATTGTCGCCATCCACCTGCCGGGTGGTGAGCGATTGCAGGGCCGGCATACCGATTCCTCCCAGCGCGAACAGCGGGCCGAGCGCGAACAGGATCCAGCCCTGCGTGGCGATCGCCAGAATCAGCAGCGCGGTGACCTCGAAGGCCATGCCGGTAACGAACGCCCCCTTCTCGCCCAGCCGCGCCGCGGCCGGACCGGTCAGGAAGGCCTGGGCACCGGCATGGAAGAGCCCGAAGGCGCCCAGCGACAGCCCGATCATCAGGCCGGACCAGCCGAAGCTGTCCTCGCCGAACAATGCCCAGACCGTGCCGTACATGGTGCCGACGAAGTTCATGATCACAAAGATCGCCATCAGCGGCAGCAGCGCCTTGAAACTGAAGGCCCAGCCCAGCGGCCGGAACGGGTTGAGATTGCCCAGGTCGAAGCGCGCCGAACTGTCGCCGGCCCGCGATTCGGGCAGCACGAAAAGCGCCAGGGCGAAATTTGCGGCGTTGAACGCCGCCGCCGCCAGAAAGGGCGCCCGGATCCAGACTTCGCTCAGCAGGCCCCCCAGCACCGGCCCGATGATGAAACCTATGCCGAACATGGCGTGGAAATAGCCGAACCGCTTGGCGCGCTCGGCCTCTTCCGAAATGTCGGTGATATAGGCGGTCGCCACGGCCATGTTGGCGCTGGTGATGCCTGCGATCGCCCGGCCGAGCACCAGCATCCAGAGGTCGGGCGCAAAGGCCATGATCAGGTAGTCGATCGCCGCGCCCGCCAGCGACACCAGCAGCACCGGCCGGCGACCATAGCGGTCGCTGAGCACCCCGAGCACCGGCGAAAACAGGAACTGCATCGCCGAATAGAGCGCCAGCATCAACCCGAAGAGCGGCGCCACTTCGGCCGCATGCGCCACCTCGCGCAGCAGCGCGGGCAGGATCGGAAAGATCAACCCGATGCCAATGGCATCGATCATGACCGCGGCAAGAATGACGATAAGGGCTTTGTTCACGCGGAGGGCTCCCTGCTCCAGCTGCGCCTATGCGAGCCGCATGTTCTACATTCGTTCTCGTCTGTCGCGCAAGCCCGTTGCGTCTGCTGCCGTCTCAGGCGTAGCGACGCCCCGCCACCCAGATGCCCAGGATCACCGGCACGCCCTCGACCACCCGCACGCGCAGCAGGTCGGCCCGCAGTCCGGGTGCGATCCGGCCGCGATCGGCAAAGCCAGCCATCGCCGCCGGCGTCGCGGTCACCGTGCCAACCGCAGCCGGCAGGTTGCCGGTCCGCTCGGCCAGCACGAAGCAGGCGTGCAAGAGGCTGGCCGGCACATAGTCCGAGGTCAAGACGTCGAGCAGCCCGGCATCGGCCAGGTCGAGGGCGCCGACATTGCCCGAATGCGAGCCGCCCAGCACCACGTTGGGCGACCCCATCACCACCTGCTGGCCCAGCTCGCGCGCCCGGCGCGCTGCCGCCAGGGTGGTCGGGAACTCGCTGATGCTGATGCCGTCGGCCTGCGACTGCTCGACATCGGCCAGCGTCGTGTCGTCATGGCTGGCCAGCCGAATGCCGCGCTCGCGCGCCGCCGCAACGATGCGCAGCCGCGCCGTCGGCACCAGCCGCTCCTGGTGGGCGCGCCGCTCGGCCAGATACTGCTCGAACTCCTCGTCGGTCCAGACGTGGTTGTTCTTCTTGCGGCGGAACGCCCGATAGAGTTGCACGTCGTGCCACTGCCGCTGGCCGGGCGTGTGGTCCATCATCGAGAGCAACCGCACATGCGGATTGCCGATATGCGCGTCGATGATCGGCAGGAGTCCGGGATCGGAAAGTTCGCAGCGGAAGTGGAAGCTGTGGTCGGCCCGCAGCAGGCCTGCGGCGCGCGCCGCGCCGAGCCCCTCGATGGCGGCCGTCAGCATGGCGGTGCGGGCGCCGCCGGTGTCGTAGTCGCCTAGCGAGAGCGAATCGAGCACCGTGGTGATGCCGCTCCCCACCATTTGCCCGTCATAGGCCAGGACCGCCGCCAGGGCCGAGGGCCAACGCACGCCCGGCCGCGGCTGAAAATGCTGCTCGATATTGTCGGTATGGATGTCGACCAGGCCGGGGATCAGGTAGTCGCCCCCCAGATCCAAGACGCTGGCGCCGGTCACTGAACCGGCAGCGATCACGCCATCGGCAATGGCGAGGTCGCCTTCGACCACGCTGTCGCCCAGCACGATCCGCGCATTGCGAAAAGCGGTGGCGGTCGTCGCTTCGGGTGCGCCTGCTGGGTTCATCTGGTCCTCGATGGCAAGAAACTGACGCCGGTCGTTAGTGCCATCGGGTGACAGATTTGCGACGACTCCGGAAAAGCAAACGGCGCCCGAAGGCGCCGTTCAGTTTCGTGGCGACAGCCGCTCAGTGCGGCAGGCTCGAGGGCGTCTCTTCGGCTTCGACAGCCGGGTCGATCTTGGCGGCCGCTGCCACCTTGTCCTCGTCCCACTTCCATTCGATCGGCTCGGGCTGCCGGATCAGGGCGCGGCTGAGCACCTCGTCCATGCGGCTGACGGGGATGATCTCCATGCCCTTGGTGACGTTCTCCGGAATCTCCTTGAGATCGCGGACGTTCTCCTCGGGGATCAGCACCGTCTTGATGCCGGAACGCAGCGCTGCCAGCAGCTTTTCCTTGAGCCCGCCAATGGGCAGCACCCTGCCCCGCAGCGTGACTTCGCCGGTCATGGCGATGTCGTGGCGCACTGGAATGCCGGTCATCAGCGAAACGATCGCCGTGGCCATGCCGATGCCGGCGGATGGACCGTCCTTGGGCGTGGCGCCTTCGGGCACGTGCAGATGGATGTCGCGCGTGTCGAACAGCGGCGGCTTGATGCCCAGGTCGATGGCCCGCGACCGCACGTAACCGGAGGCGGCCGTGATGGATTCCTTCATCACTTCCTTGAGGTTGCCGGTCACTGTCATGCGGCCCTTGCCATGCGTCATCACGCCTTCGATGGTGAGGATCTCGCCACCCACCGACGTCCAGGCCAGGCCGGTCACCGCGCCGATCTGTGGCTCGGCGTCGATCTTGTCGTTCCGGAAGAAGGCCGGCCCGAGATATTCCTCGATCAGCTTGGCGTCGATGGTCACCGACTTGACCTTCTTGACCAGGATGTCGCGGACCGCCTTGCGCATCAACTTGGAGATTTCGCGCTTGAGGTTTCGCACGCCGGCTTCCCGCGTGTAGTCGCGGACCACCGACATCAGTTCGGCGTCGCCGAGCACGAATTCCTTGGCTTCCAGGCCGTTTTCCTTGAGCGTCTCCGGGATCAGGTGACGCCGGGCGATCTCGAACTTCTCCTCTTCGGTATAGCCGGAGAGGCGAATGATCTCCATGCGGTCCATGAGCGGACCGGGAATGTTGAGCGTGTTCGAGGTGGTCACGAACATCACGTCCGAGAGGTCATAGTCGACCTCCAGATAGTGATCGGCGAACGTGTGGTTCTGCTCCGGATCCAGCACTTCGAGCAGCGCCGAACTCGGATCGCCGCGGAAGTCCTGGCCCATCTTGTCGATTTCATCGAGCAAAAAGAGCGGATTGGACTTGCCCGCCTTCTTGAGCGACTGGATCACCTTGCCCGGCATCGACCCGATATAGGTCCGGCGATGGCCGCGGATCTCGGCCTCGTCACGCACGCCGCCCAGCGCCATGCGCACGAACTCGCGGCCGGTCGCCTTGGCAATCGACCGGCCGAGCGAGGTCTTGCCGACGCCCGGAGGGCCGACGAGGCAGAGGATCGGCCCCTTGAGCTTGCCGGTGCGGCTCTGCACCGCCAGGTACTCGAGGATGCGTTCCTTGACCTTTTCGAGGCCGTAATGGTCGTCGTCGAGCACCTTTTCTGCAAACACCAGGTCGCGCTTGACCTTGCTCTTCTTGCCCCAGGGCAGGCCGAGCAGCGTGTCGAGATAGTTGCGCACCACGGTGGCTTCGGCCGACATCGGGCTCATGGTCTTGAGCTTTTTGAGCTCCGCCTCGGCCTTCTGCCGCGCTTCCTTGGAGAGCTTGGTCTTGGCGATGCGGTCCTCGATCTCGGTGATCTCGTTGGACCCTTCTTCGCCGTCACCCAGCTCGCGCTGGATCGCCTTCATCTGCTCGTTGAGGTAGTACTCGCGCTGCGTTTTTTCCATCTGCCGCTTGACGCGGGAGCGGATGCGCTTTTCCACCTGCAGCACGCCGATCTCGCCTTCCATCAGGCCGAGAATCTTCTGCAGCCGCTCGGCCACCGAAACGGTCGAGAGTAGGTCTTCCTTCTCGTTGATCTTGATCACCAGGTGGCTGGCGATGGTATCGGCGAGCTTGCTCGGGCTGTCGATCTGGCTGACGGCGGTGACCACCTCGGCCGAGATCTTCTTGTTGAGCTTGACGTAGTTTTCGAACTCGCTCTGCGCCGACCGAGCCAGGGCCTCGGTCTCGACCGCATCGCCCTCGGGCTCGGCCAGAATGCTGGCTTCGGCCTCGAAATAGTCCTCGGTCTGCAAATAGCGGTCGATGGTGGCGCGATGCAGCCCCTCGACCAGCACCTTGACCGTGCCGTCGGGCAGCTTGAGCAGCTGCAGCACCGAGGCAATGGTGCCGGCATCGTAGATCTGGTCGGGCGACGGATCGTCGTCCTGGGCGTTCTTCTGGGTGACGACGAGAATATGCTTGTCGTCGCGCATCACTTCTTCAAGCGCCTTGACGGACTTTTCGCGGCCCACAAAGAGCGGCACGATCATGCCCGGGAAAACGACGATGTCGCGCAGGGGGAGGACCGGATAAACCCGGTCCCGGTCGAAATCAGCGGCGCCTTTGGTGACGTCCGACATGTGCGGTCCTTTCCTGGTGCGCTCCGGCGGGAGGAGTTTCGAGCGCACCCTAGTGGCAATCAGCTGGCCCCTCACGGTGAGCAGGATGGCTGATTCTTCATGTTAAATAGGTTCGCACCATCCAAGGGCAAGTCAACCTAACCGAAATGGCGGGATAAAGTGTTGCCGCAGGCCAGATCTGTGTCCTCTGCACCTCAAACCGTGATCGCCGGGCCCACATAACGGGCGCGCGGCCGGATGCGATGGGCCGAGCCGATCTGCTCGAGCATATGGGCCAGCCAGCCCACCGTCCGCGCCATGGCAAAGATGGTCAGCGGCGCCGTGCGCGGCAAGCCATGGGCCTGCGTCAGGGCCGCCAGCGCGAAATCGATATTGGCCCGCTTGCCCGTCAGCTCCTCGGCGGCGAACTTGAGATCGCCATAAGCCTGCGGCAGCTCGAACAGGCCGAGCAGCTCGATCGCCCGGATATCTCCGCCGGGATAGAGCCGGTGGCCGAATGCCGGCAGGTCACGCCCCTGCGCCAGCCATTCGCGCACGGCGGCCCCCGCACCGATCGCGGCAGCTCGATCGGCAAGGGTAAACAGCGCGGCCGAGGCGTCGCCATGCAGCGGGCCGCTGAGCGCGGCGAGCCCGGCCAGGGTGCCCCCGGCCAGCGTCGTTCCGGTCGAAATCGAGACGCGCGCCGCAAAGGTCGACGAATTGAGCTCGTGGTCGGCCAGCAGCACCAGAGCCCGGCGCAGCAGGTCCTGCGCTGCCGGTCGCTCGAAGAGCTGCGCCAGCCGCTCGTGTAGGGCGCCGACCGTCGGACCGGTCAGCGCCGCCGCCACGGTCATCAGGATCGAGCCGGCCTCGGGCCGCAGGGCCTGCACAGAGCGTCCATAGGTGGGCACGTCCTGCCCGGCCCGCTCGGCAAGAGCCGCGAAGGCGGCGGGAATGCCGCCTGCCGGACGACGCGCCGGTTCGAACGCGCCTTGCCAGTCGCCGTCCCAGAGCAGCGTGGCCATGTCTTCGAGCCGCGCCACGCGCGAGAGCGCCACCACGTCCTGCCCGCGATAGTAGAGGCGTCCGCCCACGATGGTGGAGAGAGCCGAGGGAAAGATCGGATCGCCCCACTTGACCGTCTCCTCGGCCACCGTGCGGGCGCTGCGCCGGCCGCGCGTCCGCTTGGCCAGACGTTCGACGTCCTCGGAGCTGTAGAGACTTTTACGGCTGTCTTCGGGATCGGGCCGTGCCGTGATGCGGCCGCGGCTGACATTGGCGTAGAGCGTCTGCGGCTTGCTGCCCAACCGCGCCAGCGCCTCAGAAGAGGTGAGCCACATTGATCCTCACATTGATTATTCGAGTCAAGATTGACGTCAATCATAGCCTTTCTATCCTTCCGTTCAACCACGAGGTGACGCCATGAGTGATGGACTGGAAAATGTTGTTGCGGCCGAGACGGTGCTCTCCGATGTCGATGGCATCGCCGGCCGGCTGGTGATCCGCGGCCTGCCGCTGAGCGCGCTTGCCGGTCGCGTCCCCTACGAGTCGGCGCTCGCGCTGCTCTGGGACGGGTTTTTTGTCGACCTGCCCGATGATCTCGCGCCTGCGCTCGGCGCGGCCCGCAGCGCGGTGTTTGCGGCGCTTTCGCCCCAGGTCAGCGCCGTCGAACAGCTGCCGATCTTTGACGGCATGCGCACGCTGGTGTCGCGCATGGAGGATGGCACTGATCTGGACTCCGCCTTGCGCCTGGTGGCGGCCCCGGCGGTGGCGCTCGCCGCGCTGCTCGCCCGGCGCCAGGGTCACGCCCTGCGGGCGCCCGACGCCAGCCTCGGCCATGCGGCAGATCTGCTGCGCATGGCCAATGGCAGCGTGACCGCGGCGCAGGCCCTCGGCCTCGACAGCTATCTGGTCACCGTGATCGACCACGGCCTCAACGCCTCGACCTTTGCCTCCCGCGTCGTCGCCTCCACTCAGGCAGGCCTCGGCTCCTCGGTGCTGGCGGCGCTCGGGGCGCTCAAGGGGCCGCTGCATGGCGGCGCCCCCGGCCCGGTCCTCGACATGCTCGATGCGATCGGCACGCCCGGCAATGCAGCGTCCTGGATCGCCGCCGAACTGGCGCGCGGCCAGCGCCTGATGGGCTTTGGCCACCGCATCTACCGGGTCCGCGATCCGCGCGCCGACGCCCTGAGCGCCGCCATCGGCCGGCTCAAGGCCTCCGGCGCGGTCGATGCGGCCCGCATGGACCTCGCCGCCACGGTCGAAACCACGGCTCTGGCGGCCCTCGCCCGCCACAAGCCGGACCGACCGCTGCAGACCAATGTAGAATTTTTCACAGCGCTGCTGCTCGAAGCCCTCGGCCTGCCGCGCGACAGCTTTACCGCCGTGTTCGCCGCCGGCCGGGTTGGCGGCTGGATCGCCCATGCCCGTGAACAGGCGGCCAGCGGCCGCCTGATCCGCCCGAAATCGCGCTATATCGGCCCCGCCCCGCGCGAAGCGGCCTAGCCCCCTCAGTAGGCCTCATCCTGAGACTGTCGACGGACGAGGCCATAGCAAGCGTGTCGAACCCGACCCTAATGGTTCGACACGCTCACTCTGCGGCGCCTCTGCCCCTAGGCCGCCGCCGGCTTGGGCGGCATCTGCCCGAACGGGGTCGACATCGAGATCGCGGTCTCTTCCTCGGTCATGTCGGCGGGAATGTCGGCAAACAGCGGCGTCGACAGGTAGCGCTCGCCGGTATCGGGCAGCATGCAAAGGATGTTGCTGCCCGGCGCGGCCTTTTCGGCCACCTTGAGCGCCGTCGCAAACGTCCCGCCCGAGGTGATGCCGACAAAGATCCCCTCGAGCCGCGCCAGGTCCTGGCTGCACTTGATCGATTCGGGGCCGGTGACCGTCAGGATCTCGTCGATCAGGCCCTCGCTCACTGCCTCGCCGGCGATCTTGGGAATGAAATCGGGGTTCCAGCCCTGGAACGGGTGCGGCTTCCACGCCACGTGGCTCGCCGTCGGCGCGCCATCGTCCCGCCGCGGCTGCGGTTCGCCGCTCAGCAGCATGGCGGCGCTGTCGGGCTCGCCCACCACGATCTTGGTCTGCGGGCTCTGTTTGCGCAGCACCCGGCTGACACCGGTCATCGTGCCGCCGGTGCCGTAGCCGGTGACGAAATAATCGAGCGTTTCACCCTCGAAATCGGCCAGGATTTCGCGCGCCGTGGTGCGCGAATGGGTGTCCGGATTGGCGGCGTTTTCGAACTGCCGCGTCTGGAACCAGCCATTGGTCTTGGCCAGTTCCTCGGCCTTGGCGACCATGCCACCGGCGCGCGCCGCCGCCGGCGTCAGCACCACCTTGGCCCCCAAAAAGCGCATCAGTCGGCGCCGCTCCACCGAAAACGACTCGGCCATCACCAGCACCAGCGGATAGCCCTTGGCCGCGCAGACCATGGCCAGCCCGATGCCGGTATTGCCCGAGGTCGCCTCGATCACCGTCTGCCCGGGCTTGAGCGCCCCAGACTTTTCGGCGGCCTCGATCACGCCGAGCGCCAGCCGGTCCTTGACTGACCCCAGCGGGTTGAACGCCTCGATCTTGACATAGAGGTTCACGCCCTTGGGGCCGAGCTTGTTGATGCGCACCACAGGGGTGTTGCCCACCGTTTCGAGAATGTTCTGATACTTGTGCCCCATGGTGGCCTCCTCGTTCGCGTTGGCAGCAACCTAGACTGCGACCGTGCGGCGCGGAACCCCTCGTGCCGGCGTTTGGTGCCAGCGCTGTCGCCTGCTAAACCGTCTCGACACCGGGAGAGCCAGATGGTCGACGCCAATACTGCCAGACGTATCGAACTGCTGGGGCTTGCCACCGATGCCGGCGCGTCCGCGCGCGGCGCGACGATGGGCCCGGAAGCGCTGCGAATCGCCGGGCTGGTCGAGACGCTGCAGAGCCTGGGGCATACGCTTGTCGATCGCGGCGACGTCCGCCCCGCAGACTCCGGCCCCCTCCCCGAGCGGCGCCGCGCCGAAATCCTCACCATCGCCCAGGCCGCCAGCGACGCCGGCCTCGACATCCTGCGCTCAGGTGGCCTGCCGGTGTTTCTGGGCGGTGATCACTCGATCTCGATGGGGTCGGTCTCGGGCGTGGCCCGCTGGTGCGCCGAGCATGGCCAGGACCTTTTCGTGCTCTGGTTCGACGCGCATGGCGATTTCAACACACCGCAGATCTCGCCCTCCGGCAATCTGCACGGCATGGCGCTGGCGCTGCTCTGCGGCGAAGACGAGTTCGACGACGCCTTCGGCGGTGCCTGGCGCGGCGAAGTCGACCCGGCCCACGTCACCCTGTTCGGCGCCCGTTCCATCGATTCGGGAGAGCGCGCACTGCTCGAAGCGCGCGGCATCGACGTCATCGACATGCGCATGATCGACGAACAGGGGGCCACTGCGCCCATCCAGCGCCTCATCGACCGGGTGGCCGCGGCCGGCGGTCACCTGCATCTCAGCCTCGATGTCGACGCCCTCGATCCCTCTATCGCCCCGGCGGTCGGCACCGTTGTCCCCGGCGGCCTTACCTATCGCGAGGCGCATCTGGTCATGGAAATGCTGCACGATTCCGGCCTGGTGGGGTCTCTCGACATCGTCGAACTCAATCCCTTCCTCGACCACGCCGGCAAGAGCGCCCTGCTCCTGGTCGACCTCGCCGCCAGCCTATTCGGCCGCAAGATCATGAGCCGACGGACGGGCCGGTAACGGCCGGTAGGTCCGCCGCTCGCGCCTCATCTTCGGCTGTCATCCCCGCGCACGCGGGGAGGTGGACTCTCGTTTGAAGTGCAACAGTTGCTGCGAGAAGGCTTCGGCTGGGGTTCTCCAGTCAAGGCATTTTCGCGGGGTGGCGTTGTAGGCCGCGATCAGCTGGGCGAAGCGGTGGTCGTCGAGGCTGGCCAGGTCGGTCTTGCGGGGCAGGAAGCGGCGCATGCGGCCGATGGCATTTTCGATGCCGCCCTTCTGCCAGGGGGCGTGGGGATCGCAGAAGTAGGTGTCGATGCCGATGGCATTGAGGTCGTAGTGCCTGGCGAACTCGGTGCCGTTATCGAAGGTGACGGTGCGCCGCAGCGGTGCGGGCAGGCTCTGCAGGGCCGCCACGAGCGCCCTGGCCACCGGCTCGGCCTGCTTGGAGGGCAGACGAGCCCCGATGAGGGCCCGGCTCATGCGGTCGTGCAGCATCAGGATGTTCTGGCCATAGCGCGAGAAGGCCATCAGATCGGCCTCCCAGTGCCCCGGACTGGTCCGCGCCAGCACCTCGGCGGGGCGGGCCGCAAGCCCGATGCGGTGCTTCATGTGCAAGGCCGGACTGCCGCCGCGGCTGGGCCGCCAGCCGCGCCTCGACTTGGCGCGCGGCAGGTAGTGGCGCCAGCTGTAGTCGTTGTGCCGCCTGATCTGGTGATAGATGAACCGGTAGATGGTCTCGGCGCCGACCGATCGGCTGGCGCCCTTGAGGCGGCCGGCGATCTGCTCGGGTGACCAGCCATACCGCAACTGATCGAGCACGCTGCCCCGCAGGTCGGCATCGCGGTCGAGCTTGCCGCCGCTCCAGCGGCGCGCCCGCGCCTGCTGCTGTGCATAGATCGGCTGGTAGCCGACCTGAACCCCGCTGTTGCGCTTCAGCTCTCGAGCAACCGACGATGGCGCGCGATCCAGACCCGCAGCGATCTGCCGGATCGAGCGCCCTTCGAGACGTAGCCGGGCAATCTCGAACCGCTCCTCAGCACTGAACTGTCGATATCTCTGTCCCATGACAACACCTTAAACAGGTGTTGCACTTCGTTTGAGAACTCAGAGAATCCAGGGTCGGCGTCACCGGTCGGTGTTTGGGGCCCTGAATCCCCGCCTGCGCGGAGATGACACCGGTGGGTGGGCTGCGCCTCCCCTAGATCCCCAGCGTCTCCATCAGCTCCCTTGCCGCCACGGCGCCGGCGCGGTTGGCGCCGATGGTGGAGGCGGAGGGGCCGTAGCCGACGAGGTGAATGCGCGGGTCGCGGGCCACCTGGGTGGCCAGCCGGCCGGTCATGGTGATGCCACCGCCCGGCTCGCGCAGGTCGAGCGGCGCCAGATGGTCGAGCGCCGAGCGAAAGCCGGTACACCAGACGACGACATCGGCCGCCAGTTCGCGGCCGTCGGCCCAGCGCAGCCCGGTCTCGGTGAGGTCATCGAACATGGGCTGGCGCTCCAGCACGCCGCGCGCGCGCATGGCGGCGATGCGCGGGGTCATGGGCAAGCCGGTCACCGACACCACCGAGGCGGGCGGCAGCCCGCGCCGCACCCGATCCTCGACCAGGGCCACGGCCTGGCGGCCGGCCTCGGCATCAAAAGGCGCCTCGGTGAACAGCGGCGGGCGCCGCGTCACCCAGGTGGTGCGCGTCACGCGCGAAATCTCGTCGAGTAGCTGGATGGCGGAAATGCCGCCGCCCACCACCACCACATGCTGGCCGGCAAAGTCCTCGGCCTGGCGATAATCGCGGGTATGCAGCTGCCGACCGGCGAAACGATCGCGTCCCGGCACGTCCGGAATGAACGGGTTCTCCCAGGTGCCGGTGGCATTGATCAGGCCGCGCGCGGAAAACACGCCGCGATCGGTCTCGATGCGAAAGCGGTCGCCGCGTGGGCCGACCAGCCGCGCTGTCACCGGGCGGGCCACCGGCAGGTCGAAACGCGCCTCGTAGGCGGCAAAATAGCGGGGTACGGCCACGGCGGCCTGGACGGTGTCGAGGCGGCTGTCGAGCGCCTCGGCAAAGGCCATGCCCGGCAGATCATGCACCCGGTTGACGGTGGCCAGCGTCAGCGAGGGCCAGCGATATTGCCAGGCGCCGCCCGGGGCCGGTGCTGCGTCGATGACGATGAAACCGCGTCCGGGGTCGAGCCGACGCTGCTTGAGGTGATAGGCCGACGACAACCCGGCCTGGCCGGCGCCGATCACCAGAATATCGGTCGTGATGACCGCCTGGGTGGACGGCAGAGCGGAAGCGAGCGGAACGGTCATGTGTGCCATGTAGGAATGGCGCAGGCTGCGCCGCAAGCGGGCCGGCGGCGCACCACAGCCGTGCAGCGGCGACACTTGACTCAGCGGGCAAAATTTCCGATGGCACCGGCCCGCCCGATGACCGCCCATGTGCCCGGTCACGGCTCCAGCCACGCAAGCGAGACCGGAAATGACGCAGCTTCAATGCGGCATGGATTTTGGCACTTCCAATTCGACCGTCGCGGTCGTTTCGGGCAACCAGCCGCCCCGGCTGCTGCCGCTCGAGGGCCAGAGCGTCACCCTGCCGTCGGTGATCTTTTTCTTGTTCGAAGACGACAGCGCGTTTTTCGGGCGCTCGGCGGTGGCCGAATATGTCACCGGCGGCGATGGCCGGCTGATGCGGTCGCTCAAGAGCGTGCTGGGCACCAACCTGTTTTCCGACAGCACCCGCATCAAGCGGCGCTCGCTGCCGTTTTCGGAGATTTTGGGCACCTTTATCGGCGAACTGCGCAGCCGGACCAGCCAGCAGCTGGGCCACGATGTCGATGCGGTGGTGATGGGCCGGCCGGTCCGCTTTGTCGATGACGACGACGCGGCCGATGCCGAAGCACAGAGCCAGCTCGAATCGGCGGCCCGCGGCCAGGGGTTCCGGCATATCGAGTTCCAGTTCGAGCCGATCGCGGCCGCTCTCGACTACGAGCAGCAGGTCACGCGGGAAGAGCTCGGCCTGGTGATCGACATCGGCGGCGGCACCTCGGATTTTTCCGTCATTCGCGTCTCGCCCGAGCGAGCCCGGTCGACCGATCGGCGCAACGACATCCTGTCGACCGCCGGCGTGCATATCGGCGGCACCGATTTTGACCGGCTGCTCTCACTGAGGAAGGTCATGCCGCTGCTGGGCTATCGCACCGAGACGGCGGACGGCAAGCGTCCCCTGCCCTCGGCTCCCTATTACGACCTCGCCACCTGGCATCGCATCAACCGGCTCTACAATCAGAAGACCCTGCTCGAGTTGCGCTCGACCGAACGCGAAGCGGCCCAGCCGGCGCTGGTCGAGCGGATGATCGAGGTGGTGTCCGAGCGGCTCGGCCACCGCCTCGCCGGCCGCGTCGAAGAGGCCAAGATCGCCCTGACCGACAACCTCCTGACGCGGTTCTCGTTTGCGACGCATGCGTCGCTTATCGAGACCGACATCGCCCAGGCCGATCTGAGCGCTGCGCTCGCCGACTCGGTTGATCGCATCGAGACCACCATCCGCAACGCCCTGGCCAGCGCCGAGGTCACCAGCGACGCCATCGACACGCTGATCCTGACCGGCGGCTCCACCCAGGTTCCGGCCGTGTCGCAGCGCATCCGCGCGTTGCTGCCCCATGCGCGGGCGGTGTCCACCGATGCCTTCGGCAGCGTGGGGCTGGGGCTGGCGCTCGACGCCAGGCGCAAGTTCAGCTGAGTCGGGAAGCGCCGGTGCGCCGGCCGAGCGACTCGCCTGGAGCGCTCGCCTCCCCCACGGTCCGGTAGCGGGGCGGAAACGTCTGGAACGGCCGCACCGGTCCGGGCACCCGGCGATCGCTGCCGGGGGCGTCCAGATACAAGTCCACCAGGCCGCGCGATCTCGCCCAGACCTCGCGCAGCGATTCGTGCGGCTCGGCCACCACCATGGTGGGCAGAGTGGCCCCGCTCGCCAGTTCGACAAGTTCGGTCCGCCATGGCTCGGCCGCGAGCAGGCGGATCCGATGGCCCCGGTATTCGTGCTGCACCTGCGTTCCCCGTCCGCTGTTGCCGTCCCATCGGCAACGTCACCTTGGGCTGTCGGTTGCACAAAGGGAACTCAAAATTCCGACGACCCGGCCCGGCTGTGGATAAGTGAACTCTCTGATTTGAAACGATTTTTATCGATCGGTCCGAAGCGTACGGATCGACGGCGCGACGCTCGCGGCGGCCTTGCATTGCGCCACCGCGCGCGACTCGACAATCCTTGGCAGAGTGCTGCGCCGGCGCCGCCGCCTAGAGCTTGTAGGCCTTTTTCGCCAAGCCATAGGCCAGGTCGTGCGCCACCAGATGGGCTTCGTCCAGGCCCAGGCGATGTTCGGTCACCAGCCGGGCAAGGAAGGCACAGTCGACCCGCCGCGCCACGTCGTGGCGGGCCGGGATGGAGGGGAAGGCGCGGGTATCGTCGTTGAACCCGACGGTATTGTAGAAGCCGGCGGTCTCGGTGGTCATTTCCCGGAAGCGCCGCATGCCTTCGGGGCTGTCGTGGAACCACCAGGAGGGTCCCAGCCGCAGGGCAGGGTAGACGCCGGCCAGCGGCGCCAGTTCGCGCGCATAGCTGCTCTCGTCGAGCGTGAACAGCACCACCGTCACCCTGGGGTCGGTACCGACAGCGTCGAGCAGCGGCTTGAGGGCGCCGACATAGTCGGTGCGGGTCGGGATATCGAACCCCTTGTCGCGGCCAAATTTCTGCATCATGGCCGGCGAGTGGTTGCGCCACGAGCCGGGGTGGATCTGCATGACCAGCCCGTCATCGGCGCTCATGCGCGCCATTTCGGTCAGCATCTGCGCCCGGAACAGGGCGCGCTCGTCGGCATCGGCCTTGCCGGTCCGCACCTTGTCGAAGAGCTTGCCCGCCTGCTTGGGCCGCAGGTCGGCAGTGGCCGCCGTCGGGTGGCCATGATCGGTGGAGGTCGCGCCAAAGCTCTTGAAATAGGCCCGGCGCTGGCGATGCGCGTCGAGATAGCCGTTCCAGTTGCCGGTATCGAGCCCGGTAAGATCGCCGAAGGCATCGAGATTTTTGGCAAAGCCCTGGAAATCCGGATCGACCACCGAATCGGGGCGATAGGCGGGGATCACCCGGCCAGTCCAGCCGCTGTCGCGGATCTGCTGGTGCCATGCCAGCGGATCGAGCGCAGCGTCGGTGGTAGAGATCACCTCGATATTGAACCGCTCGTAGAGGGCGCGCGGCAGGAAGGCCGGTTGCGCCAGGCACTCGGCGATCCTGTCATAGGCCGCGTCGGCGGTATCGGGGGTGAGCCGGTGCTCGATGCCGAACAGGCTGCCCAGCGTGTGGTCGAGCCACATGCGGGTCGGCGTGCCACGGAACAGATAATAGTGTTCGGCGAACAGCTTCCAGATCTTGCGGCCGTCGGTCTCGACCGCCGCGCCGTCGGCCGTGGGCACCCCCAGGTCCTCGAGGCGGACGCCCTGGCTGAACAGCATGCGGAAAATATAGTGGTCCGGCACGATCAGCAGCTGGGCTGGATCGGGGAAGGGCAGGTTCTGCGCATACCAGCGCGGCTCGGTATGGCCATGCGGGGAGAGCAGCGGCAGGTTGCGGATCTCGTTGTAGAGTTCGCGCGCCACGGCACGCGCCTTGGGTTCGGCATCAAACAGCCGGTCGTCGTCCAACAGCACTTCGGTCATCCCCTCGCAAGCCGTCCTGGCGCGCCTGCGACGCGCGCTGCCCGACCATAGAATTGCCGCCCCGGCCCGCGCAACGACCTTGCGCACCCATTTGGGCGCGCAATCGCCGTTCAGATTGTGTTCATCAACATGGCCAAGATGTAGCCGCTTGCACTCGGCGGGCCAATCGCCTATCGATTTTGCCGCTGCACCCGTAGCTCAGCTGGATAGAGCGCTGCCCTCCGAAGGCAGAGGTCACAGATTCGAATTCTGTCGGGTGCGCCAACCTTTCCTTCGAGATTTCGCCTCGATTTGTGGCCGCCGCAGCGCTAGTTTGGCTGGGTTGCCAACCGATTGACCTGTCTCGAGAAAGTACCGATTCCCCATGACCCGCATTGCCTATACCGGAGCCCGGATTTTTGACGGCACGCAGTTCTGGGAGCGCTCGGCGCTTGTGGTGGACGGCGGTCGCATCGAGGGGATCGTGGCCGCCGACTCGCCGATCAACGCCACGCGCGTGCCGCTCGCCGGCGGCATCCTGGCGCCCGGTTTCATCGACCTGCAGGTCAATGGCGGCGGCGGCGCGCTGTTCAACCTCACGCCGGATGTGTCAACGATCACAACGATTTGCAGTGCCTTTGCCCGCTTCGGGACGACCGCGACGCTGCCCACGCTGATCACCGACACGCCGGAAAAGAACCGGCTCGCCGTGGCCGCCGGCATTGCCGCAGCAGAGCAGCAGGTTCCCGGCTTTCTCGGCCTGCATATCGAGGGCCCCCACCTGGCGGTGTCGCGCAAGGGGGCCCACGACCCGGCGCTGATCCGCCCGATGGAGGAGGTCGACCTGCTGGCTCTGGTCGAGGCGCGCCAGCGCCTGCCCAACCTGCTGATCACGGTGGCAGCCGAAACGGTGCCGCCCGAGCAGATCCGGCGGCTGACCGAGGCCGGCATCGTCGTCAGCATCGGCCATTCGGACGCGCCCTATCCCATGGTCCGGGCGGCGGTCGAGGCCGGCGCCAGCATGGTCACCCACCTGTTTAATGCCCAGAGCCAACTGGGCAATCGCGACGGCGGCGTGGTGGGCGCCGCACTCGATCTGGGCGCTGTGTGGGCCGGGGTGATCGCCGATGGCATCCATGTCAGCGAGGTGTCGCTGGGCATCGCCCTGCGCGCCAAGCGCGGTCCCGGGCAGATCTTTCTGGTGACCGACGCCATGTCGCCGACCGGGACGGATGCAGAAAGTTTCGTGCTCACCGGCCAGACCGTCTACCGCAAGAACGGCGCGCTCCGCCTTGCCGACGGCACGCTGGCGGGCGCCGACCTGACCATGATCCAGGCCATAACCTACATGCACAACACCATCGGGCTGCCGCTGGAGGAGACGTTGCGGATGGCGTCGCTCTACCCGGCCCAGGCCCTGGGCGTGGCGCATGAACGCGGTGCGCTTTCACCCGGCCTGCGCGCCGATCTGGTGCATCTGAGTGAGGGGCTGGAGGTTCTGTCGACCGTCATCGGCGGCACGACCGCCTGGTCCGCGCCTCACTAATTCCTGCCCGGCCCGGAGGGCTCATGAGCACGTCAGCTTTGCACACCCAACTGGCCCAGCTGGTCTCGGAGGGGCGCAATCAACGCACCACCGAGATCGACCTGATGTCGAGCCTCGAGATCGTCACGACGATCAATGCCGAGGATCAGAGCGTCGCCGAGGCGGTCAGTCGGACACTGCCGCAGGTGGCTGCAGCGGTCGATGCCATTGTCGTGGCGTTCCAGGCCGGTGGACGGCTGGTCTATATCGGCGCGGGGACGAGCGGGAGGTTGGGTGTCCTCGACGCCTCGGAATGTCCGCCAACGTTCGGCGTGCCGCCGCGCATGGTGGTGGGACTGATTGCGGGTGGGCTCGACGCGCTGGTCAATGCCTCTGAGGGTGCCGAGGATCGGGCTGATGCCGGCGCGGCCGATCTTGCGGCGATCGGGATTTCCGCGAACGACGTGGTGGTGGGGATCGCGGTCAGCGGCCGGACGCCCTATGTCATCGGCGCCCTGGAGCATGCCAAGGCACAAGACGCGCGCACCGTGGCGCTGACCTGCAACCCCGACTCGCCGATCGCAGGCATGGCCGATATTTCGATCGCCCCCGTGGTCGGCCCCGAGGTGATCACCGGGTCGACACGGCTCAAGTCGGGGACGGCGCAGAAGCTGGTGCTCAACATGCTGTCGACCGCCAGCATGGTGCGGATCGGCAAGACCTATGGCAACCTGATGGTCGACATGATCGCCAGCAATGCCAAGCTGGTGGCGCGCGCTGCCCGCATGGTCAGCCAGGCGACGGACAGCTCCCTTGCCGAGGCGGAAGCCGCGCTTGCAGCGGCCGGCAATGACAGCAAGCTGGCCATCCTGATGATTCTGACCGGCCAGGACGCCGAGACGGCGCGACAGAGCCTGGTGGCTGCGGGCGGTGTGCTGCGCCGCGCCATTGGCGCGACGCGCTGACACGTTACTTCAGCAGGCCCGGGGAGACCGAGCCCTGCAGCTGGCGCTGGAAGATGATGTAGGTAACCAGCACCGGCAGCACCGTGATGACCACGGCTGCAAACAGCGCACCGAAGTTCACCGCATAACCGGCCTGCGAAGCAAACGAGGCCATGCCCTGGCTCAGCACGTAGTTGGCGGTGTTGGTATTGAGGGCGATGGGCAGCAGGAACTGGTTCCAGAGGCCCAGGAAATTGAAGATCGCCACCGAGGCGATGCCCGGCGTCGCCATGGGCAGCATGATGGTGAAAAAGATTCGCCACGGCCCGGCGCCGTCGAGCTGGGCCGCCTCGGCAATCTCCTGCGGCAGGGTGCGGAAGAAGGCGTAGAGGAAGAACACCGTGAAGGGCAGGGCGAAGGCGACGTAAGTGATGATCAGGCCGGGGAAGGTGTTGAGCAGCCCGAAGCCCCGCAGCGTCTGGAACAGCGGCACGACGGCGAGGAAAATCGGGAAGGTAAGGCCCGCGAGCATCAGGTAGTAGATGATCTTGCTGCCCTTGAACTCGTAGCGCGCCAGATAATAGGCGCACATGGCGCCCAGCAGCATGACGATGACCAGCGCACCGCCGACCACGATCACCGTGTTGACGAAATAATTGCCGATGCTCGCCGTGGTCCAGGCGGACACGTAGTTCTCGAAGTTGAAGCTGGTGGGCAGCGAGAAGGGCGAGCCGAAGATCTGCTGGGTCGTCTTGAACGAACTCATCAGCACCCAGAGCAGCGGCGCGCAGATGACGATCACCCAGGCGATCAGTGCCACATGCGAGACGGTGGCGACGGTCTTGTCGGTCCAGAACGGCTTGCGCGGCGTGCAGACGGCACGGGCAACGGGCTTGGCCGGCGCCGAGGTTACGCGCGCTACGGACGCCGAGCCGGCGGGGCCTGCCTTCCACTTGGCCGGTCGACCGGTCCACCAGAACACCAGAAAGACGATCGCGGCAAAGACCAGCGTGATGATGGCCAGGGCTGCGCCCATGGAGGTGGCGTAGCCGAACTTGCCCTTCTTGAAGGCGGTGTTGAGCAGGTGCTGGGAGATGACCACCGTCGAATTGGCCGGACCGCCGGATGGGTTCAGCGCCTGCATGTAGACGAAGGCGTCGAGCGCCAGAATGCCCAGATAGATATAGGCCGTGCGGATGGTGTCGCGGATCATCGGCACGGTGATGGAGATGGCGGTGCGGAAGCGACCGGCACCATCGACGCGCGCCGCCTCGTAGACGTCGGCCGGGATGCCTTTGATCGCGGCGATAAACAGCACCATGTAAAAGCCGACCATCGACCAGGCGATCACGAAGATCGAGGCGCCCATGGCGGTGCGTTCGTCACCCAGCCAGGCGAAGGACTTGAAGAACTCAAGGCCCATTGCCGTCAGAATGCCGTTCAGCAGGCCGCTGGACGGGTCGTACATCTGCGCCCAGAGGATGCCGATGACAATGGCCGGCACCGTGTAGGGGAAAAACGAGATCACCCGGTAGATGCCGGAATGCTTGAGACCCTGGACCTCGCCCTTGGTCACGCCGCCCACGGTCACCAGCGTGGCGAGCGTGAGGGAGAGGACAATCACCAGCGGCGGCAGAACCAGCACCAGGAAGATCGAGTTGTAGACCGCCTTGGTAAAGACCGGGTCGGTCAAGAGTGTGAGATAATTGGTCAGGCCAACGAAGTTCATCTTCTTCGAAAAGCCTGACCAATCGGTCATCGAGTAGTAAAAGGCTTGCACGAATGGCGAGATCACGAAGATCACGTAAATCGCCAGGGGGAGCCCGAGGAACACCAGCATGAAGCCGGTGTTCTCAAGGCTCGGCAATTTCCACCGACGGGTCGCTGCGGTCGGTGCCCTCGCCATCGTGCTGTCCATTACTTCACTTCGACTTTCGTGACGGAGGCATCGTTGTAGACGGCATCGGTGATGGCCTGCAGCGCAGCGGTGAAGGCCGCCACGTCGAGCTTGCCGTCAAGGAAGCTGTTCCAGACGACGAGTTCGTCCTGGTTGGTGCCGTAGAGGTCGAACGAGTTCCAAGTGAACACGTCGGTGCCGGCATCGGCCAGCAGCTTGCTCTGGCTGACAAGGGCGGTCGAGCCGAAGCCGTCGGCCGGCACGGTGTCCTTGACGATGGTCGGGGCCAGCTTGGACTTGGCAAAGTTCGATGCGGCTTCCTTGGACAGCATCGTGCGGAGCAGTTCCTTGCCACCGGCGAGGTTGAGCGCGCCGAGCGGAATGATGAACGGCTCGCCGGCAGTGGCGTGCAGAGCGGTCTTGGGCAGCTTGTCGTTCGCGTCGATCGACAGCTCCGGCATGCCGGTCATGCGGAAACCTTCCTTGGTCGCCGGCTTCATCTCGTTTTCGATCCACGAGCCCGACGGATAGAGCAGGAAGGACTGGTCGTTCGACCACTGCGCCTGTGCAGCGGTGAACTGGGTACCAGCGCCACCCGGCTTCATCATGCCGCCCTGGATGATCTCGTAGAGCGAGGTGAAGACGGACTGGAACGCCGGATGCGACCAGAAGCCCGGCGTGAAGTTGTCGACGGCCAGACGCACTTCGTCACCACCGGCCTTGATCGCCGAAGCGACGGCGGTCGTGCGGTAGTAAGTGGCAGCTTCCTTGCCCCAACCGAACAGATAGAGGCCCTTTTCCTTGGCGGCTTTGCCAAGTTCGATGGCTTCGGCCCAGGTGGTGGGCGGGGTCCAGCCGTTGTCTTCGAACAGCTGGGCCGAGTACCAGATGCCATAGACGGTCATCACGTAGTTGAGCGCGATGAACTTGTCGCCGAAGGTACCGGGCTTTTCGACGCCACCCACGAGGGTGTCACGGATGGTCACGCCCTCGAGGCTCGGGGCGTCCAGCACGGCGTTCATGTCTTCGAGCTGGTCGATGATGGCCGAGAAACCGATGGCCTGGGCGCCCGAATTGTCGATCAGGTCGGGCGGGTTGCCGCCGAGGAAGCGCGGCTGCAGTTCCTGGGCGATCTGGGTCGACGGCGACACCTTGACGGTGACGCTCGGGTGGTTCTTCTGCATGAGGTTGGCAGCGAACTCGACATAGTCGATGCCGTAGCCGCCGTTGAAGATCACGGCGTCAACGGTCGAGCCCTCTGCGAGGCCGAACGGATTGGCCGCATCCTGGGCGAAAGCGCCGGTCGAGCCGAGGAAGCCGCTGAACGGGGCAGCAGCTGCCAGTGCCGTCGTCCCGCGCAGGAAGGTGCGGCGGTCGAAAGTCTTCTTGAACGTCATTTTAGTCCCTCTCCTTGTCGAAAAAAGTCAGTACACCCCACGCCGGGCAGTCCCGCAAGCCAATCAGGCTTCCCTGCGGATCCGCTCGCCGTAAAGATCTTCGAGAGCACGGTTGTGCTCGTCGCCGCCCGGTATGTTGGCCGAGATATAAACCGGTGGCGTTTTTCCCCGCTGCCGCATCGTCTCGGCGACGCCGATGGTGATGCGCTGCGCAATAAAGGCGGCCGTCAGCGACGAAACGGCACCGACGCCGACGCCGCCTTCGAGCTGCATGGTGCTGTCGCCATAGGGCGCCAGATTGTCGATGACGATGTCGGCGACTTCGCTGAGGCGCTTGCCGCTCGGATGCTTGGGCGTCACCTTCATGGTGTGGTCGAGGCTGGTGACCGCGATCACCTTGTGGCCGCGGGCCTTGGCCGCGAGCGCGACGCCCAGGATCGAGCCGTTGACGCCCGAATTCGAGGCGATCATGAACACGTCGGCGGGCTGCACGTCGAACAGCGCCAGCAGGTTCTCGCCAACATTGGGGTCGCGCTCGAACTCGGCGCCACCCAGGGCCGACACGTCGCGGTCGCCGCGCAGCACCAGCGTGCGCAGGGCGATGCGGTTGGTGGCGATCAGGCCGCCGGCGCGGCCGGCAATCTCCATGGCGAAGGCTTCGGAATGGCCGGTGCCGAAGGCCTGCACCACCCCGTTGTTTTCCAGCGAGTCGGCCACCAGGGCGATCGCTGCGTCGATGGCCGGATTGGGACCGGCAAGGCGCTCGAGGCGCGTGGAAACTTCTTTCAAGTATTGGGCAATCAGATCAGACATAGAAGCACGTTTCTTTCGGACTTAAGCCGTCGCAGGACGGGTGTTGAAATTGGCAACGACAATGCCCCGGGCCGGACGGCGGCGGGGCGATACGGCCGCGGCAGAGGCCGCGAGCAGACGCGTGGTGCGCTCAAAGTTGGCCTGCGCGATCAGCAGGTAGAGCAGGTCGACGACAAACAGCTGGCAATGCCGGGCGGACAGGTCCGCAGGCTGCAGGTAGCCGTTGGGCGAGGCGGCGGTCAGCACGTCGTCAGCGAGCTTGGCGAGCGGGGATTCCGCATTGCTGCTGATTGCCACGGTATAAGCGCCGGCTGCCTTGGCGGTGCTGAGCATCTGGATGGTCTCGTCGGTGCGGCCGGTATTGGAGATGCCGATGGCCACGCAGTCCGCGTCGAGAATGGCCGCACTGGTCAGTCCGTTATGGACCTCGGCCCAGGTGTGCACGTTGATGCCGATCCGATAGAGCCGATGCTGTGTCTCAAGGGCGGTCAACGCGCTGCCGCCGACGCCGTAGACGTCGACATGCCGGGCCTTGCCGATCGCCTGCGCGACGCGCACTGCCGCGTCGAGGTCGAGCAGGCCGGCCGTGGTCTGGAGCGAGAGCGTATGGGTGTTGAGCAGAACCGTGCGGATCTGCTCGGGCGGATCGTCCGGGCCGAAGGACCTGCCGATATCGGCGATCCAGGCGGCTTTGGAGCCCCCGCGCCCCACATCCTCGGCAATGCCGACGCGCAGCTGGCCGTAACCGGAATAGCCGATCATGCGGCAAAAGCGCGTCACGCTGGCGGCCGATGTGCCGGCGCGCTCGGCGAGATCGGTGATCGACAGGTTGAGCGGCGCCTTGGGATCATCCATCAGCACGGCCGCAATTTTCGCCATCGTTGCCGGCATCTGAGACTGATATGTCTCGATGCGGTCCATCACGCTGAACGTCTTTGCGGCTGCTAGCATGTGTGTTAAGCGCTCATTCCTGAAAATCGCTCTCAAGATTGTCGGCCGTCTGATGAAAACAATTCTTACCCAGCCAACCTGGGGATGACAAGCGGTCGTATGACAGAATGATCACAGCTTTGCTCGCCATCGATGTCGGTGGTTCCAACTCCCGCGCCGTGCTGGTCGACATGCAGGGCAACTGCCTCGGACAGGGCCGCAATCGTGGCGGCAATCCAGGCTCTAATCCGCCCGAGCAGGCCGCGGCCGCCATTGCGGCAGCTGCGGAAGCCGCAGCCGCTCAGGCCGGCGGGCCGCTCGACATCGCAGTGGCCTTGCTCGCCATTGCCGGGCCGCGCAACGACGACGTGCAGCGCCGCCTGCGCGAGGCCTTTGCCAGCCTTGGCCTCAGCGGCGAGATGGTGCTCACCGGCGATACCCACGCCATGCTGCCCTCGGTTTCGGCATCGACCGAGGGCTATTGCGTGTTCGCTGGCACGGGGTCAGGCGCAGTGCGCATCCGGGGCGGTGACACGGTCGCCGTTATCGATGCCGCCGGCTACCTGCTGGGCGACCTGGGATCAGGCTACTGGCTGGGCCACCATGCGGCGATCGCCGTCACGGCCGCCCTCGAAGGCCGCGGCCCCGACACGGCGCTGACCGACGCCCTGCTCGGACATCTGGGAATTGCGCCCAGCCGCGATCGTGCAGCCGACAGCCGACCGATGGCGCTGCGCTTTTTCATCGACGCCATCTACAAGATGCGGCCGATCGAACTGGCGACGTTCGCGCCGCTGGTGATCGCCTGCCATAACGATGCCGTAGCCGCCGATCTTCTGGCGCGGGCCGAGCGCTACCTGCTCGAGGATTTCCGTCTGGTGTTCGACCCGGCCATGCCGGGACCGGTGGTGCTCGGGGGCAGCGTCGCGGCGCACCTGCCCGGACTGTCCTCCGGACTTGCCACGCTCCTGCGCGCCGCCGGCCATGTTCCCGATATTCGCCTGGCCGGCGACGGATCGATCGGCGCGGCAGTCCTGGCGCTGCGTCACATGGGCGTCGTGGTGGACGAGCCGATGCTGGCCCGCGTTACCGCCTCGGTTGCCGCGCGCGCGGCACGATAGCGACCCCGCTACGTCGTCGTATCGTGCATGCGCAGGTCGAGTTGGCGCGGCAAGGGATGGGCGGCCAGGTCGCGCTCTATCTCCTCGGCCGTCGCTGCGCGTCCCAGCCCGGCTTCGAGCCGTCCCCGGCGCAGGCTGACCCAGAGGTCGGAGAGCAGCGTTTCGCCCTCGCGGATGGTCGCGTAGTGCCGGCCGAGCAGGAGCGCTTCGGCCGTGTCGAAGTCGCCAGCATTGGCAGCCACCACGGCGCGAGCCAGCGCGATGCGTTCATTGCCACCGATCGAGGCAGGCAGGTCCTCGACAAAGCGCCGCAATTGGGCGGGCCGCTCGGCGCTCATCAGAAACTGCGCGATCTCGACGGCCAGTTCAGGCGGCGCGTCGCCCATGGACCAGGCCTTGAGGTAACTGGCCATCGTCGCGTCGAGGGATTGGCCGAGCAGCGCTTCGAGCCGGTAGCCCAGCCAGCTCGGCTTGAGGAAGAGCGACTTGCTTGCATGACGCGCGGCGCTGGCCCGGTCGCCCCGATCCAGGGCGGCAATGGCGAGCATGAGGGCATGAACCCAGCTCATACCATGCGCTTCGGCGTGGCGGGTCAGACGGTCGACCCAGAGATCGGAGACAGCGACCCCCTGCGGCAGCGTCGCGAGCCGCTCGGGGTCGATCGGGCGCCCGGCCGCCAGGTCGTCCCAGACGTCCACGCGATGCTCCGTGGCAAAGTCGAGCCCGGCAGCAAGTGGACGAGCGATCAGCTGTTCCTGCCGCGCCCCCCAGGACTCGCCGAACGACCAACGCTGTGTCAGCGGCTGGCGCGCCTCGGCCGCCAGAAACGCGTCGAAACGCTCGAGATCGACCTGGCTCAGCGCGTTGTCGAGATGACCGGCCGCATGGGAGACAGCGTCAGCGTAATCGCCGGCGTGCGCCGCTTCGGGCGCCAGCTGGATCGGCATGAACAGTTCGGTCCAGTCCAGCTCCTCGTGCGGCGCCAGCGCAAAGCGCTGGTTCTGTGTCGGCGCGATGCCGCTCTGAATCTCGAGGTATCTCCCCTGGCCCGGACGGGCGAGATAGTCCATCCAGTTCTGCCCACCCTGGGCACTGCCGAAATAGAAGAACTTGCGGCCCTGCATCTGCGCAGTGCTGGTCTGCACCAGTCCGTAGCCGGCCCGGTCCACCGAGGCGATGAAGAGGCGCGGCGCATCGGGGGCGCGAAAGAACACCGAGGTGGCATTGTGCCAGTTGTCCGGATAGGACGGATCGTTCGGCGCGCGCGGAAAGTCACAACGCCCCAGATTGTTGCCCGGCCAGATATGCTCGACCGAGTACGCGGCCGGACTGAGGACGCGCACGCCCTCGTGCATCGGCGCAGCCACGTTGGTCCACCAATAGGCCAGCCGTGTCTCCGGGTTCGGGTTGACGATCCGGCCATGCGCGAAGAGCTGCTCGCTGTCGGCCGGCATGAACAGGTCGATCTGCCAGGTAGCCTCGACAATCCGGTCGAACTCATAGAGCCGCAGGATCGGACCCAGCGCGGTCTCGCGCAGACCGGCGAATACCGGCGCGCAGGTAAAGGGGGTGTGCCCGGGGATCAGGCCATTCCATTCGATCCCGCCGGAGAACCAGGCATTGAGCGCGGCCAGGTTGGCCGGCTGGAACACCGGGTTGCGGAATACCAGGTCGCGCCCGGTCGCCAGGTCCTTGAGTTCGAGCAACCGGCCGCCCAGCGACGGCGCGATCACCGCCTTGAGCCGTTCATTCTCGAGCACCAGTACATCGAGTGCGCCGGGCTGCAGGTCACGGTCATAATCGTCGGAGACCTGATAGGGCAGGATCGAATCCTCGCCCCAGTTGAAGCCGTGGCGGCTCTCCTCGTGAGTCAGCCCGAAATTGGGCGGGGTCGCCTTGTTGGCCATCGGCTGCTGCCAGCGGAACCGCGGCAGGCTGCTCGGGGCACCGAGGCGCGACATGGGAAGGTCCTGGCGCTCGCGGCGAATCGTGGTCATGTCGCTTGGTCCTTGAGGATCAGCTCGATCACCGGCACCACCACGTCCGGCTTTTTTACCGGCAGAAGAAGCGTCAGCGTCGTCTCGCCGCCGGGCGGCATGAAGTGGGTGTCGGCGCCCTCCTTCGGCCACTGCACTTCGCTGCCATCGCTGAGCAACTGGGCATAGCTCACCTTGCCGGCCAGTCCATCGAGCAGCAGATACTGGTTGGGCCAATTGTAGATGTGAACGAAGAGCCGGTTGCCCTTTTGCGTGTAGCGGCAGCCGTCGGGCGCCCGATAGTCCGACTGGCCGGCGCCATGGATCGATCGGCCATGCAGGCGCATCCACTCGCCGTAGACCTCGAGCGCGGCGATGGCGCGACCGTCGAACGACCCCCGCGCCGTCGGCCCCACGTTCATGAGCAGGTTGCCGCCGAGCGCGACGCCGTCAATCAGGATCTGCAGCAACTGTTCCGGGCTCTTCCAGCTCTCTTCGTCGCGGTAATAGCCCCACGATCCGGAAAAGGTCTGGCACATCTCCCAGGTCACCGGCTTGCCATTGACCAGCGGCGGCGTGCGCGGGGTGTACTGCTCGGGTGTCACCATGTCGGGCGTATCGGTCTCGAGGTCGAGCCGGTTATTCACGATGATGTCGGGCGCGAGCCGGCGCACCAGCTGCAGCAGCTCGAGACTCTCCCAGTCGTCTCGCCCCTTGCCGGGCAAGCCGTTGTAGCTGCGCTCAGGGTAGCTGAAATCGAACCAGATAATGTCGATCTTGCCATAACCGGTCAGCAGCTCGGTCACCTGCTGACGCAGGTAGGCGGCGTAGCGGCGGATGTCGCGGCCCTGGTTCAGTTCGGCGGCGTCGGCGCGGTTGCGCAGCGGATGGTAGATGTCGATGCCGAAGTCGGGGTGGTGCCAGTCGGGCAGCGAGTAGTAAAAGCCGATCTTGAGCCCTTCGGCCCGGAACGCCTCGACGAACGGGCGCAGCAGGTCGCGGCCATAGGGGGTGTTGGTCGCTTTGTAGTCGGTGACCTGGCTATCCCAGAGGCAGAAGCCGTCATGATGCTTGGCGGTCAGAACGACATATTTCATGCCCGCTGCACGGGCGCGGCGGGCCCAATCCTTCGGATCGTAGAGGTCGGGATCAAAATTGTCGAAGTACTTCTGGTACCCCGCGTCGTCGATTTCTTCGCGACTCTTGACCCATTCATGCCGCGCCGCGAGGGCATAGATGCCCCAGTGCACGAACATGCCGAACCGGTCGTGGGTAAACCAGGCCTTCTTCTCCTGCGGCAGAAAAAGCTCGGGCGAAACTGTGTCGGTCATGGTCGATCCTGAAGCGGCGTGTCTTGGTTCACTACCACGCCCACCTCGCCGTGCAAGCCGACTTGCGCCGCCCTACATCGCTCCTGGCCCAGGGATGGCGCCCGGTGGGCACTTGCCCAGGATGATCATGCCCAGGACCTCGTCCTTGGTGACATCGCCCACTGCAGCAGTACCCACCACACGCCCGTTCTTCATGACGGCGACACGATCGGCCAGGTCGAACACGTCATGGATATCGTGGCTGATCAAGAAGATGCCGATGCCTTCGCCCTTGAGCTGCTTGATCAGCTCGCCCACCTGCGCCGTCTCCTGCGGCCCGAGCGCCGCCGTCGGCTCGTCCATGATCAGGATGCGGGCATTGAAGTGGATGGCGCGGGCGATCGCCACGGACTGGCGCTGGCCGCCCGAGAGCGATTTCACCGGCTCCTTGAAGCGTCGAAAATTGGGATTGAGACGCCCCATCACCTGGCGGCAGGCGGCCTCCATGGCGATGTCGTCGAGCGTGCCCCAGCGCGTGCGCAATTCGCGTCCGAGGTAGAGGTTGGCGGCAGCGTCGACATTGTCGGCCAGCGCGAGGGTCTGGTAGATGGTCTCGATGCCCAGCGCCTTGGCGTCGCGCGGGTTGGCGATTTCGGCCGAGCGGCCTTCCACCAGGATATCGCCGGAATCACGCTTGTAGGCGCCCGATAGCACCTTGATCAGCGTCGACTTGCCGGCGCCGTTGTGGCCGAGCAGCCCGACCACTTCGCCGGGATAGAGATCGATCGAGGCATGATCGACGGCCTTGATGCCGCCGAAGGCGATCGAGACGTCGCGCATTTCCACAAGCGGGGTTCCGCGATCGGCGGCCGGCCGGGTCTGGTTGAATGGAGTGGTCATAGCTGGCTCCCTACTTCACGCGCCGCCGATAGGCCTGGTCGACGAACACCGCCAGCACCAGCACAATGCCCACCACGATATTGGTATAGGCCGAGTCGACATTGAGCAGCGCCATGCCCGATTGCAGCGACTGCATCAGCAGGGCCCCGACAATGGCGCCGTAGATGGTACCGACCCCACCGGCCAGCGAGGTACCGCCGATCACCGCGGCGGCGATGACATAGAGCTCGTTCAGCGTGCCCAGAGCGGTGGTTGCCGCATCCAGACGAGCCGAGGCGATCACCGAGGACACGCCGACCAGGGCGCCCATCAGGGTAAAGACCATCACGGTCAGCCACTTGGTGTTGATACCTGCCAACTCGGCCGCTTCGGGATTGCCGCCGGTGGCGAAAACAAAGCGCCCGAAGCGCGTGCGCCGGGCCACGAAGGTCATCAGGATGCCGACGGCCACGGTGATCAGCACCGGGATGGGATAGCCGGTCTGGAAGCTGAGGCCTTCGGCGCAGGTCACCACCTTGTCGCCGGCCATGCAGATGGCGAGGCCGGCCTTGTCTTCCACGCCGGGCGGGATCGGAATGTTGTTCTCGATGGCGAAGCGCTCGGCGACGCGGGCCGGCCAGAGATAGGAATTGACGATGGCGGTGGTGCCCAGCACGGCGGCGCATCCGACCACGGCAACAAAGAACTCGGCCCAGACGGGTTTGGGGGCGAACTTGAACCGGATGCGCTGACGGCGGCTGGCAAGGATGGTCAGCACGATCAGCACGCAGCCGGCAATGCCAAGGGCCCAGCTCCAGTTCGGGCCGATCGACGCAAGCGGGCCATTGCCGCCGATCAGCTTGAAGGTCTTGTCCATGGGCGCCACGGTCACGCCACTGGCGATCAGGAAGGCACCACCGCTATAGGCGATCAGACCGCCCAGAGTGACGATAAAGCTCGGGATCTGCCCGTAGGCGATCAGCGCACCGTTGAACAGGCCGATTGCTGCGCCCAGGACGATGGCAAAGACCACCGCGATGATCCAGATGGCCGGATGACCCACACCCAGCAACGGCCCGAGGTAGAACACCTGCAGCACGCCCGTGGCGACCGCCACGACGCTGAGCATCGAACCGACCGACAGATCGATCTGGCGCAGGACGATGACCAGCACCATGCCGGTGGTCATGACGGCGATGGTGGAGGTCTGGACCAGCAGGATCCAGAGGTTGCGCGAGGTCAGGAACGAGCCGCCGAACAGGCCGCTCCCACCCGGCCGAAGGAAGGCGCTGATCACATCAAAGCCGATCCAGATGACCAGCAGCGCGACCAGCATGCCGATCATGCGCGTATCGATCTCGGCGGCGCGGATGAACCGGCGCACGAAATTCTCATTGCTCAATGCCGGACCACCGGCAGCGTTTTGCGTCGACATACCCCACCCTTTGGCCGTTCGGGCACGGCCACTCATGCGCCAGCAAACGCTGCGCACCTCACCCGGATCAGGCCGCGCCACCCAGGGGCGGCGTCACTGCGGATCCAGGGATTTTGAACAGAAAGGCCGCGCCCCCTCGTGAAGGCGGCGCGGCCAGGATGCGTTGATCAGATCAAGCGAGATCGATCAGTTGCACGCAGCGACCGAGCCAGCGGCGACGCCGGCGCAGGCAGCTTCCTTGGTGATGTGGCCGGCATCGATCGCCACCTGGACATTGTCCTTGGTGATCGGGGTCGGGGCGAGCAGGATGGCGTTCATTTCGACGCCCATCTTGCCGCCGTTGAACTTGGCCACGCCTTCGATGGTGGTCGGGTCGGCGCCTTCAGCCAGGGCCAAAGCGGCCTTGGCGGCGACGGTGCCCAGATCGACCGAGTTCTTCCACACCGACACCAGCTGGGTGCCCAGGGCAACGCGGTTGATGGCGGCGAGATCGCCGTCCTGGCCGGTCACCGGAACGGCGCCGGCAAGACCCTGCGCGTCGAGTGCAGCAACCACACCGGAAGCCATGCCGTCGTTCTCGGAGAGCACCGCATCGACGCCGTTATTGGTCGAGGTCAGGCACTGTTCCATGTTCTTCTGGGCATTGTCCGGCTTCCAGCCGTCGGTGAAGGTTTCACAGACGTTCTGGATCTTGCCGCCGTCGATCGAGTCCTTGAGCACTTCCATCATGCCCTGGAACAGGAAGGTGGCGTTCGGATCGCCCTTGTCACCCTTGATGAAGGCGTAACGGCCTTCGGGTTTCACCTTGAGCATTTCCTGGGCCATGATGCGGCCGACACCGACGTTGTCGAAGGTGATATAAAGCGCGCTCGGATCTTCGAACTGCACGTCGTAGGCGATCGACTTGATGCCGGCGTCGTTGATCTTCTGGATCGAGGGCAGGATGGCGTCGGAGTCGAAGGCGACCACGAGGATCACGTCCGGCTTCTGCGAAATCAGGCTTTCGATGTCCGCAGCCTGCTTCTGGGCAGAGCCCTGCGCATCGGTGGACAGGTAGGTGTCGCCGGCGGCTTCGACGACGGCCTTGATGGCGGCTTCGTCGGTCTTCCAGCGTTCTTCCTGGAAGGTCTTCCAGGATACGGCAATGGTCTTGCCGGCGGCCAGGACGGCGGTCGGCGCAACGCTCACGAGCACAGCCCCTGCGAGCAGGGTCAGCAGCTTGAACTTCATTTGTCAGAGTCCTCCCAGACTACGAGCGGAACGTCACAGCACTCCTCATCCAGCCGGGGCAAACCACGCCATCGTTCCGCAGCTTATGATCGATTTGCCCCAAGCAGTGCGCGGCGAAACGCTGCAGCAAGTCTTGAGGCGAGTCAATCCGCATCCGCCTGCCGTGCAAAAATTGAAGTGAGTCTCGTCAACCCCGACTTTTGTCGAAGCCATTGACCGTGCGGCGTTTTGCGGCTGAAATGGTGAGGATCACGCAAGGCGGGGAGGCCAGCGGGATCGGGGAGGTTTCATGCTCATTCGCCAGATCACCATGCTCTGCGCTGCCGCATTGCTGTGGGGTGCCACCTGCCTGGGCGCGCTTGCCGGGCCCAGACCTGAAGCGGCGCAAATGCTGCGCAACTGGTACTTTCTGATGAACGAGCTGGTGCGGCACACGCCGACCTACTCGCCGCCGGTCGCCAGCCGGTCGTTCGCCTATCTGGGCATCACGGTTTTCGAGGCTGCTGTCGGCGGATCGGACACGCTGGTGACGCTGTCGGGGCAGTTGCCCGGTCTGACGGCGGTGCCGACGCGCCAGGCCGGCGCGACCTATGACGAGACCGTGGTCCTCAGCGCCGCCCTGTCGGACGCGATCAGCTATTATTTCGGCAATACCGGGCCAACGGGGCAGCGGTCGATCAAGAATGCCAAGGCCAAGTGGCACGCCTTGGCGGTCGAGGGCGTACCCGCCGACGTGGTGGCGCGCAGCGAGGCCCATGGTCAGGCCGTCGCCGCAACAATCCACCAATGGTCGCTCGACGATGGCGGGGCCCAGATCGAGAACATGGGCTTTCCCTACGAGCTCGACCTGCCCAAGGGCGACGACCAATGGGTGCCGACCAGCCTGATCCGGCAGCAGCAATATCCGCTCCTGCCCGACTGGGGAAACAACCGCACTTTCGCAACGCCTGCCGGGTCGGCCTGTGCGACGCCGGGCAACCCCGCATTCAGCATCGACCCGCAATCGCAGTTCTACGCCGAGGCGCTCGAAGTCTACGAGGTCGTCAACGCCGCGACGGAAGAAGAGGCGGCCATTGCACGCTTCTGGTCGGACGATCCGATGCTCTCGATGACCCCGCCGGGCCATTGGATATCGATTGCGCTGCAGGTGGCCGAACGCGCCGAACTGCCGCTGGACGCCAATGTCGACCTGCTCGCCCGCATGGGCATCGCCATGTCGGATGCCTTCGTGGGCTGCTGGCACGAGAAATACGCCTACAACCTGCTGCGCCCGGTCACTTACATCAAGCGCGTCATCGACGCGAAATGGGAGCCGATCCTGAACACGCCGCCCTTCCCGGAATATCCCAGCGGCCATAGCGTCGTGTCCGGTGCGATGGATGCGGTGCTGACCGGGTTCTTCGGCGACAATTTCGCCTTCGAGGACCACACCGGCTCGCCCGACGGGCGCAATCCCCGGATGTTCCCCAGCTTCCGCGCCGCGGCAGAAGAGGCCGGCATCTCCCGGCTCTATGGCGGCATCCACTTCCGCGCCGCTATCGTCGACGGTCTGGAGCAGGGCCGCTGCATCGGCGCCCATGCCGTCGCCCTCAAGACCCGCAAGTGAGGTCCACCATGCTGCTCCGCGCCCTGGCACTCACGGTCTACGCCCTCGCCTGTGCCCCGGCACAGGCGCAGGTTCCGGTCGTACCCAGCTTTATCGACGAGACCGCCGGTTCGGGGATCACCACGAGCTATGACGGGGAGTGGTTCTTCATGGTGGGTGGCGGCGTCGCGGCCTTCGATTGCAACGCCGACAGCTATGCCGACCTCGTGCTGCCGGGCGGCACGTCACCGGCCCAGCTTTACGTCAACACCTCGCGCAAAGGCGGCAGCCTCAGTTTTGCGCCCCAGGCGAGCGGGCTCGAGCTCGACAGTGTCGGCGGGTTTTACCCTGCCGATATCGACAGCGACGGCATCACCGACCTGATCGTGCTGCGCGTCGGCGAGAATCTGGTCATGCGCGGCTTGGGCGCCTGCCGGTTCGAGCGTGCCAACGAAGCCTGGGGCTTTGATGGCGGCGACGCCTGGTCGGCGGCCGCGGCGCTCACCTTCGAGCGCGGCGCCGCCTGGCCGACCGTGGCGATCGGCAACTATGTCGACCGGCACGAGGAGATCTCGCCCTGGGGCTCGTGCACGGACAACTGGCTGCACCGTCCCGCCGCGAGCGGGCAGTTCGCGCCGCCGCTGCCGCTCGCACCAAGCTTTTGCGCGCTCTCGATGCTGTTCACCGATTGGGACAAGTCCGGCACGCCCAGCCTGCGGGTCTCCAACGACCGTGAATATTACGAAGGCGGACAAGAGCAGATGTGGCGCGTGCTGCCCGGCGAGGCGCCCCGGCTGTTGACCCCGGCCGACGGCTGGAAGGTCCTGCGCATCTGGGGCATGGGGATCGCCAGCACCGATCTCGATCGCGACGGCTACCCCGAATACTTCCTCACCAGCATGGCGGACAACAAGCTGCAGACGCTCAAGGCCCCCGCCGGCCCGTCGCCCAAGGCCGACTACGCCGATATCGCCTTCGCCAAGGGCGTGACCGCGCATCGCCCCTATTTCGGCACCGACCTGCGGCCGAGTACCGCCTGGCACGCCCAGTTCGAGGACGTCAACAATGACGGCCTGGCCGATCTGTTCATTGCCAAGGGCAATGTCGCCGAGATGCCCGATTTCGCCATGCGCGATCCCAACAACCTGCTGCTGCAATCGCCCGACGGCACATTCGTCGAGCAGGGGGAAGCCGCGGGGATCGCCAATAACGGCATTTCGCGCGGCGGCGCACTGGTCGACTTCAACATGGATGGCCTGCTCGACCTGGTGGTGGTCAATCGCAATGCCGGCGCGCAGGTCTGGCGCAATGTGAGCAGTGCGAGCGGCAACTGGATCGGCCTTGCCGTGCGCCAGCCAGCGCCCAACGTCGATGCGATCGGCGGCTGGATCGAAGTGACCCATGCCGGCATCACCACGCGGCGGGAGCTCATGGTGGGTGGCGGCCATGCCGGCGGCCAGCTGGGCTGGGTGCATTTCGGGCTGGACGCGGCCGAGACCGCCAGCGTCAGTGTCGTCTGGCCCGACGGTACGCGCAGCGATTGGCCGGACCTGGCGGCGGGGGGCTATTATCGGCTCGACCGCGACGCAGCAGCGCTCGCCGTGGTGCCGCGGGACTGAGGGAATTGGCCGGAGAAAGCTCTCCGGCCATCTCGTTGCTGCCGTTGCTTACTGCGCCGCGACAGCGGCCGCTGCACGGGCGTTCAGGTCGGCCAGGGCGCGGGCGCGCTCGAGGCTGGCAGGCTGCTCGGCCCGGTAGCGACGGCCGATTTCCATCATCAGCACAGTATCGGGCAGGAAGGTCAGTTCGCCAAAGATCTCTTCCCAGGCGATGTCGCCCCAGCCGAGCGGCATGTGCAGGTCGCCCACGCCCATGGCGGTGTTCTCCTGCGGGAAGAACGGCTTGTAAAAGCCCTGCGGACGGCCGAAGGAATCATGCACGTGCAGATGGCCGGCGACCGGCGCCATGGCGGCGATCTGGGCGCGGAAATCGAGGCCACGATAGGTGCACTCGATATAGGCATGGCTGAAGTCGATCAGCGCCACGACATTGGCGTGGTTGACCGCCTTGACCGTCTCGGCCACTTCGGCCGGCGTCTGGCGATACTGGCCAGGCTCGGTGGTAAAGATGTTTTCGAGGGCGATACGCACGTCATAGGGCGCCGCGAAATCGGCCAGCTCGGTCAGAGCCTCGCGCTCGCGCCGGTCGGCCGCACGCCGCTGCTGCACGTCGTCGGCGCGCAGGGCGCCGCCATGCTGCACCAGGATGCCCGCGCCGATGCGGTCGCAGACCTGCACCAGGGCCTTGGCCGCGTCGATCTGGTAGCGCAGGGTGGTCTCTTCCATGAAATTGGATGAGACCAGGCCGTGCACGGTGTAGCGGAAGTCGAACTGCGTGGTCAGATCGACCAGGCGCTGCAGCCGCTCGGGGATAATGCGGCCACCGGCCACCAGATCGAGCGAGGTGATGGCCAGCTCCACCGTGTCGCAACCGATCTCGGCCAGCGCGCGCAGATCCGACTCGAGGGTGGCGAATTCGCCGTCGTCCGAGCCGGCATTAAAGCCGACCCCAGTGATGTTGCTCATGGAAAACTCTCCGGGTTCGCGGGTCAGTGGGTATCGATGCGCTTGCCGTCTTCCATCGAAAAGACGTGCAGGGCGTTGTCGGCCAGGGCCAGGTGCACCGGCGTGCCGGTGGGCAGGTCACCGATCGAGGTATCGAGCGCCACGATGCGGCTGCCATGGATTTCGGCATGGATCAGCCGGTTGGCGCCCAGTTCCTCGACAAAGTCGACCGTCGCCGGAATGGCGCCGGCGGTATTGGCATGGGTGCGACGGACGCTTTCGGGGCGCACCCCGACCACGACCTTGAGGCCAGGCTTGCGCATGCCGTTGAGCTGGGCCACCTGCATGCGGCCACCCTGACCGAACACGAAATGCCCCTCGGCATCGAACTCGCCTTCCAGCAGGTTCATGGCCGGCGAGCCGATGAAGTCGGCAACAAAACGGCTCGCCGGATGGTTGTAGACGTCAACCGGACGGCCCACCTGCTCGATCACACCGGCGTTCATGATGATCAGCTTGTCAGCCAGCGTCATCGCTTCGGTCTGGTCATGGGTGACGAAGATCGAGGTCACGCCGAACTGCTTGTGCAGCTTGCGAATCTCGGACCGCATGGCGACACGGAGCTTGGCGTCGAGGTTGGAGAGCGGCTCGTCGAACAGGAAGACGCGCGGCTGGCGGATGATGGCGCGGGCCATGGCAACGCGCTGGCGCTGGCCGCCCGACAGCTGCCCGGGCTTGCGATCGAGGAAATCGCTCAGGCCCACCGTACGTGCCGTGGCGGCCACGCGTTCCGCTCGCTCGGCCCGCGGCACTCCGGCGACCTTGAGCGCGTAGCCGATATTTTCGCCCACGGTCATGTGCGGATAAAGGGCGTAGTTCTGGAACACCATGGCACAGCCACGCTCGCGCGGCTCAAGCTCGTTGACGACCTTGCCGGCAATGGCGATCTCGCCCGATGTGATCGCCTCGAGACCGGCGATCATGCGCAGCAGCGTGGACTTGCCACAACCCGAAGGCCCCAGGATGACGACGAACTCGCCCTTTTCGATCGCGAGGTCGACCCCCTGCATGACGGGGGTCTTGCCATAGGTCTTGCCGACCTTGCGAATTTCGATCTCGGCCATGGTGTGCCTCACTTGTCGGTGTTGATCAGGCCGCGCACGAACCAGCGCTGCATGAAGATGACGATAATGATCGGTGGGAGCATGACGGCGAGGGTACCCGCCATTGCATAGTGCCAGGTCGGCGTGCCGCCGCCGGTGGTCAGCGCGTCGGGCACGAGGTCCGAGAGCTGCACCACCACCATGCCGTAATTGGCGCGATCGGTGATCACCAGCAGCGGCCAGAGATACTGGTTCCAGGCGTAGACGAACATGATCGTCGCCAGTGCCGCAATATTGGTCTTGGACAGAGGGATCAGGGTGTCCCAGAGGAAACGCAGCGGCCCGGCGCCGTCCATCTGCGCCGCCTCGACCAGTTCGTCGGGAATGGTGAGGAAGAACTGGCGGTAGAGGAAGGTGCCGGTGGCCGTCGCCACCAGCGGCAGGATGAGCCCGGTATAGGAGTTGAGCAGGTTCCACTCGAGCGAGATCTGGATACCCGACAGCGTCGCCACCAGCCAGGAGATGCCGGTGACATCGAGGATGACCTGGAACGGCGAGAGCGCGTTGGCCGCCACCGCATAGGTCGGCACGATGCGGACCTCGAGCGGCAGCATCAGGGTGATGAAGATGATCCAGAACACCAGCATGCGGCCGCGGTAGTTGAAGAACACCAGGCTGAAGGCGGTGATGCAGGCCAGGGTCACCTTGCCGATGACGACCCCGACGGCCACGATCAGCGTGTTGATGAACTTGGGACCGAAATCGGACAGCTCCCAGGCGGCAGTCAGGTTGGCCCAGAGCTGGTCGCCCGGCCAGAGTTCGACCGGCGCGGTGTTGACCGCCGTCAGGTCGTGGGTGGCGGCCACGAAGGCGATCCAGATCGGGAACAGGATCAGCAGCAGGCCAACCGCGAGGATGACATGGGTCGAGATGTTCAGAATGGGCGTGCGTTCGATCATGACCATGGTCCTCAGGTGTAATGCACGCGCTTTTCGACGTAGCGGAACTGCACGAAGGTCAGGGCCATCACGAGCAGCATGAGCACGATCGACTGGGCAGCGGCGCCCGAATAGTCGAAGCCGCGGAAGCCGTCGGAATAGATCTTGTAGACCATGAGGTCCGTGGCCCGGAACGGACCGCCGCCGGTCAGCGTATCGACGATGCCGAAGCTGTCGGTGAAGCTGTCGGTGATGTTGATCACGAGCAGGAAGAAGATGGTGGGCGTCAGCAGTGGCAGCTGCAGGTCGAACATGCGGCGCAGCGGACGCGCACCGTCTATGGCGGCCGCCTCGATCAGGCTGCGCGGGATCGACTGCAATGCAGCCAGGAAGAAGATGAAGCTATAGGCGACATGCTTCCAGGCCCCGGCGATCACGATGGTGAAAACCGATTGCCAGGCGATCTGTGTGGGATCCCAGAGGCCGGGCATGACCACGTTCAGATAGGAAAGGATGCCGGCATTGGGATTGAACACGAAGCGAAAGGCCAGGCCAACGGCCGGCGCGGCAATGGCATAGGGCCAGATCAGCGCAACGCGATAGGCCTTGTAGCCGGCCAGTTGCCGATCGACGAACACGGCGAGCGTCATGGCCATGACCATGGCGAGCGCGGTTGTGGCCAGTGCATACACGATCGAGACCTGCACCGAGGACCAATAGTAGGGGTCCGACAGAGTCTTGGCGAAGTTGTCGAAACCGACCCAGGTATTGCCACCGCCCCAGGGCTGTTCGAGGGTAAAGGCCCAGTATAGAGCCTGGGCAGACGGCCAGTAGAAGAACACGAAGATGATCAGGAGCTGGGGGGCCAGCAGCGCTGCGGCGACCCAGCTGAATTTGAAGTAAGCGCGACGCATCTACGGGTCTCCGGCGCCAAGAAATAGGACGCGGCCACAATGGCCGCGTCCCAGTCAGTGCAAAAGGCTCAGGGGAAGGACTTGCCCGGATAGGTACGGGCGAAGCGTGCCAGCAGATCGTTGCTGCGCGAGGCAGCGGTATCGAGGGCTTCCTTCATCGTCTTCTGACCGGCGAGAGCAGCCTCCACTTCGGCAGTCCACTCGGCACGGATCTGGATGAAGCTGCCCAGACGGATACCACGGGTCAGCGGGCCCGGCTCGGTGAAGGTCAGCGACTTGAGCGCGATGTCGCGGTTCACGTACGGCTGCTTGGCATAAAAGCCCTTGTCGAGAAGCGCCTGGTAGCCGGTCTTGGTGACCGGGATGTAGCCGGTGTTGGAGACGAAGAACTCTTCGGACTCGGGGGTGGCGAGGAAGGCGAGGTAGGCCGCGGCGGCCTTGTACTCGTCTTCAGTCTTGCCCGAGAGCACCCAGAGCGAGGCACCGCCCACGACGGTATTGTGGCGCTCGAAACCTTCGTAGACCGGGATCATCTGCACGTCCCAGTTCAGGCCGGCAGGAGCGATCTTGTGCACAGTGTTGTGGTCGGCGATCGAGGAGAAGAAGATCGAGCATTCGCCTTCCACGAAGCTGTCGCGAGCCGACTTGCCCGACTGGGCGGTACGGATCTGCGAGTAGCCTTCCTGGATCCAGCGCTGCTGGTCTTCCATGTGCTTGACGTGCTGGGTGGTGTTGAACAGCACCTGCGTGTCGAGGCCGTCATAGCCATTGTTGTTGCTGGCGACCGGGATGTTGTGGGCCATCGAGAACTGCTCGAGGTCGATCCAGGTCGAGGGCGCGTAGGCCATGGCACAGGCCTGGCCGGAGGCCTTGAGCGCCTTGAACGCCTCTTCCATGCCTTCCCAGGTCAGCGGGGCTTCGGTGAGGCCGGCCTTGGCGAAGTGGTCTTTGTTGAAGTAGTAGACCGGGGTCGAGGAGTTGAACGGCATCGAGAAGAAATCGCCGTTCGAGGCAGCGTAGTAGTTGGCAATGCCCGGGAAATAGTTGGACCACTCGACGGCGACGCCAGCGTCTTCCATGAGCTTCTTGACCGGGTAGAATTCACCCGAGAGCATCAGGTCGGCAGTGCCGGCGTCGAAGGACTGCACGATGGTGGGGTGCTTGCCGGCGCGGAAGGCGGCGATGGTGTTCTGAACGGCCTTTTCGTAGCCATCCTGGCCAACGCAGACGGCTTCATAGTCGGTCTGCGACGCGTTGAAGCGGTTGCAGGTTTCGAGCACGACGGCGCCGAGGTCACCGGTGAGGCCATACCAGTATTCGAACTTGACCGGTGCGGCCGAGACCGGGGCACTCATAAGCGCAGTGGAGGTTGCAGCCAGTGCTGCACCAAGCAGCCATTTGCGTGTCATCGGGTAATCTCCTGGGAAGGGATATCGGCGCCCTCGCCGAACCGGGGGACTCCTAGAGGCGTTGTTTGACGAACAGGTCTCAGTGACGTGACCGACACATGACGCTCTCATGATGGTCTCATGACAGCGCTGTCATGTGGATTTCACGGGCCGGGACTATGCGACGGCGCGCCTGATTCCTCTGATCTCACGCTGCCCTGGGAGCCCGCCGAAATGTCGCCCGACCTCGTCAAACCGCCCCAGTCCGCCCCGCTTGTCGGGCCCAGCCAGGCCGACCGGCTGGCGCTCCTCGCGCTCGAGCGCAGCGAAGCCAATCATGCCGCTGCGCTGGCCGGGCTCGTCAGCCTGCAGCGCGTCGAGGCCCCGCCGAGTCGGCTGACCGCGCCGCTCGGCTTTCCGCTCACGGTCGCGGCCTGGAACCTCGAGCGCTGCTATGCTGTCGAGGCGTCGGCGGCGCTGCTGATGCGCGAGCGGGTCGACGTGGCGCTGCTCTCCGAACTCGACAATGGCATGGCCCGCACCGGCCAGCGGCATACAGCCCGCGACCTGGCGACGGGCCTGGGCATGGCCTACGCGTTCGGGGTCGAGTTCCTCGAACTCGAGCTGGGGTCGGCCGTCGAGCTGGAATTCTGCCGCGACGAGACGAACCTGCATGGCTTTCACGGCAATGCCGTGCTCTCGCGCAGCCTGCTGCAGGCGCCGGTGATGGTGCGGCTCGAGGCGCATGGACACTGGTTCCGGCCGGAGAGTAAGGCCCGCCGCATCGGGACGCGCTGCGCCATCGTGGCGACCGTCATGACCACCGAGGGGCCGGTGCTGGTGGCTTCCGTGCATCTGGAAAACTCGGCCGGCGTCGATTACCGCCACGCCCAGATGCAGACCCTGCTCAGCGCCATCGATGGGCTCGCCGGCTCGATGCCCGCCATTGTCGGCGGCGACTTCAACACCGGTCTCAGCACCGACGGGGATGTCGAGCAGGAGACGCTGTTCGCCCTGGCCTATGGTCGCGGCTATGAACGCCATGGCGGACCGCTCGACCAGATGACCACCCGGCAGAGCCGGGTCAGCCGCACGCCACAGCGCGCCTGGAAGCTCGACTGGTTCCTGACGCGCGGGCTCGACGTGAGCGCCAGCCGCATCGTCCCCGCCGTGGCGCCGGATGGCGAGGTGCTGTCGGACCATGACATGGTCCTCGCGCAGATCACCGGCCTTCGGCGCTAGACGCGGTAGAAGGCGCGATACCACTCGACGAAACGGCGCACGCCCTCGCGCACCGAGGTGCCGGGCACAAAGCCGGTGGCGGCCTGCAGGGTGGTCACATTGGCAAAGGTGTTGGGCACGTCGCCGGGCTGCAGCGGCAGGAACTCTCGGATGGCCCTGATCCCCAGCGCGTCCTCGATGGCATCGACGTAGTCGCTCAGCTCGGTCGGATCGTTGTTGCCGATGTTGAAGAGCCGGAACGGCGCGTTGCTGGTTGCCGGATCGGGGTTGGCACTGTCCCAGTCGGGGTTGGGCTGCGCGATCTGATCACTGGCCCGGATCACGCCCTCGGCGATGTCGTCGACATAGGTGAAGTCGCGAATGTGCTTGCCGTGGTTGAAGAGCTTGATCGGCTCCCCGGCAAGGATGGCCTTGGTGAACGAGAACAGCGCCATGTCGGGTCGGCCCCACGGACCGTAGACAGTGAAAAAGCGCAGCCCCGTCGTCGGCAGGCGGAAGAGGTGGCTGTAGCTGTGGGCCATCAGTTCGTTGGCGCGCTTGGTCGCCGCATAGAACTGCAGCGGGTGGTCGACCCCCGCATGCTCGGAGAACGGCATGGTGGTGTTGGCGCCATAAACGCTGGAGGTCGAGGCATAGGTCAGATGCGGGACCGCCGCATGACGGCAGGCTTCGAGCATGTTGGTGAAGGCAACCAGGTTGCTCTCCACATAGGCATGCGGGTTCTCGAGGCTGTAGCGCACACCGGCCTGGGCAGCGAGATGGATCACCCGGTCGAAGGCATGGTCGGAAAAGCAGCCCTCTACCGCCGATCGATCCGCTAGGTTGGCGCGGACAAAGCTGAAGTCGCCATTGCCGCCCTGCAGCACACCGAGCCGTGCTTCCTTGATCGCCGGGTCGTAGTAGTCGTTGACGACGTCGAAACCGACGACGCTGTCGCCGCGCGCCAGGAGCCGCTGGGCGACATGAAAACCGATAAAGCCGGCCGCGCCGGTGACCAGAACACGCATCGCTCACCCTCTTTGCTGCCTTGGTAGGTCCTTGCCGTCGCCTCTGCAACCTGTGCCGTCCACGCGGCGTTCTGCACCCGGATGACGGAGAGCTCCCATGCTCATGAAAGCCGACGGCCCGCGTGAACTCGCCCGCTGCCTCGCGCAGTGCCACGCCCTGCTGCCCTATTGGAACGCCGAGGCGGACCGGGTGGCCCAACAGCTGGGCGCCGGGAACGATTCTGCCGCCCTGTTGGAAAGCCTGCAGACATCACCGCAGCGGTGTCGAGCCGGGCGAGTCGGCCCCCGGCCCATGTTGTCGCGCCTATGGCTGGCTGAGCATGCACCCCGAAAGTGACGCTGCGCGCGCCGAAGCCATTCGCCGATCCGCCTATTTCTTCTGGGAGCAGGACGGGCGACCCGAAGGCAGCGCGGACCGCTATTGGACGATGGCCGAAGAGGCGCATCGGCGGCAGGCCGATTATGACCGCTGGTTGGCCGAAAGCGCCGCGTCCGACGCCGAAACGATCAAGAGCACGCCCTAGTGGTTAATCCTCGTTAACCCGAATCCGGCATCTTGCTGGCAACCGGCGCGGCGCCGGAGGAGACGCGTTTGGCCAGCGAGGTGCAGATCGCCCTCCAGCCCACGGCTGGACAGGACCCGGCGGCGGCCATCGCCGCGGCGGCGACCCGGCTCGTCCGCCTCAGCATGGACATGCTGGTCCAGCAGGTCGGCCAGTCGATGGCCGGCAAGGTGCTGGCCGCGCCGCCCAATTTTCCGGCTGGCCTTGCGCAGATCGCCGTCGCCGATCAGGTGCTGACCCTCAAGCTCTCGTCGCCGCTGCCTGTCGGCACCGCCGTCCGGATCGACGTACAGCCCAGTACTGCGGGCAACTCCCCGACCATTCAGGTGCAGCCCCAGCCGTCCGGTCCAATACCACAGCCCCTCGCCGGTCCGATCCGGGCGCCGCTGCTGGTCGCCCCGGCCCTGGCGGCGCCGCAGAGCCCGAACCCGCCCGCCCCCATGGGGGCACCGCCAGCGCCCTTACAAGCGGCCGGGCCAGCTGCTTTACCGTCGGCACCACCTCCAACCCCGCTGCCG
>Ga0247834_1000265_pt1 | contig 101976 bp, 115 predicted proteins | sample LaCruzMarch2015__8_FD_187118 | JGI IMG/M metagenome (GOLD analysis project Ga0247834, IMG submission 187118) | Freshwater microbial communities from meromictic Lake La Cruz, Castile-La Mancha, Spain - LaCruzMarch2015_12m | ecosystem: Environmental > Aquatic > Freshwater > Lake | place: Spain...
CAGATTCTCACGTGTTACTCACCCGTCCGCCACTAAGACCAAAGGTCTTCGTACGACTTGCATGTGTTAAGCATACCGCCAGCGTTCATCCTGAGCCAGGATCAAACTCTCCATGGTATCCTTTATTATTACTTTTTAGCTTAGAATTTGTTTCAAAGCATTTTTGTGCAGATTGATTTCTCAACCTTGAAATCCAGATTAGTCGTTCTTAATCAAAATTGTCAACCCTTTATAAATCTAGAATTAGTTACAAATTTTTTGAAATTTAAATTTATTTATTGATACTTTTATTTCAGATCTGTAAAGTCAGTTTAAATAAGTGTAAAAAAAATGATCTAATGCTTTATTATCTTCTTAAGGATAATAGAGAAATATCTTACGGAGAATATATTTATGATTAGTGATACACAAATTTTTGTCGCACTTTTATTAGCACTAGTCTCCTTAGCGTTAGCAATTCGCTTGGGGACAGCATTGTATCAATAGGTTTGGTTGATTTTTCGGAATACTTATAATGAGTATCTTTGAGAAACCAAATTAAAGATATAACTTTAATCTTTGGTCTAAAATCTATAAACTTTTACGTGTTATTTTGGGGATTTGATCTTCTTTTTACCAGGTACTGGTTTATAGAATTATAAATTGTATAAAATAAAAAAAAGAATAAAAATTACTGTGAATGCAAATACTTTAAAAACCACTGCTCGTCCCATATTTCCTTTTACAGCTATTGTTGGTCAAGAAGAGATGAAACTGGCATTAGCTTTGAATGTAATTGATCCTAAAATTGGTGGAGTTATCATAATGGGTGATAGAGGTACCGGAAAGTCAACAACAATTAGAGCAATTACCGATATTTTACCAGAGATAGAAGTTATAAAAGATGATCCTTTTAATTCACACCCGAATGACTTTGAGCTTATGAGCGACGAGGCTCGAACTAGCATTGAGAAAGGAATTAAACCTACAATAGATACGAAAAAAGTAGCTATGGTAGATTTACCTTTGGGTGCAACAGAAGATAGAGTATGTGGGACTATAGATATTGAGAAAGCTTTAACAGATGGTGTTAAAGCTTTTGAGCCCGGGTTATTAGCTAAGGCTAACAGAGGAATTTTATATGTGGATGAAGTTAATTTATTAGATGATCATTTAGTTGACATTTTGTTAGATTCCGCAGCTTCAGGGTGGAATACGGTAGAGAGGGAAGGAATTTCTATACGTCATCCAGCCCGTTTTGTACTTGTAGGGTCTGGAAACCCAGAGGAAGGAGAGCTACGTCCTCAGCTTTTAGATAGATTTGGAATGCATTCTGAGATTCGTACTGTAAAAACTCCTGAATTACGAGTTCAGATAGTGGAGCAAAGGTCTGAATTTGATAAGAACCCACAAGAAGCTTTAGCTAAATATAAAGATCAACAAGAAGAATTTAAAAACAAAATTGTCAGAGCTCAACAACTATTGCCTCAAATAAATATAGATTATAAGTTAAGAGTAAAGATATCTCAAGTATGCAGTGAGTTGGATGTGGATGGTCTACGGGGTGATATCGTAACAAATAGAGCTTCTAGAGCTTATGCTGCTTATGAAGGTAGATCTACTGTTACTGTAGATGATATAAAATCAGTAATAACTATGTGTTTAAGACATAGATTACGCAAAGATCCTCTAGAAACTATTGATTCTGGGGACAAAGTGCAAAAAACATTTGAGAAAGTATTTAGTGATGTGCTATAAATTAGTATAGGCTCAGTAGGATTCGAACCTACATTAGAGACTTAGAAGGTCCCTGTCCTGATCCCTTAGACGATGAACCCTTGATAATTAAGAACTTTAGTTTTACAGACACTTACATTGGGCGGTACTGGATTTGAACCAGTGACCACCTGCTTGTAAGGCAGGCGCTCTACCGCTGAGCTAACCGCCCTTTTATTCCTGATGAAAATATACTAACATTTCATAGTCAATTTATGCAACTTCTTTTTTAGAATATTAATAATATTATTATAGAAAATTTAAACTCACATGGTTTCCCTTTTGGATTTAGAAAAGTTTCTTGCAAAAATCTATTGCTGGCGTATAAAAATTTTTATGCGTGAAATATCTAAGGTAATCGTAGTGACTACTACATTGTAAGCCTTAGTGTCTTAATGGTTAGAAGTTATGAGATTTTTAGCTGGATAGGAAATTTTCGGGAGATTCTTATGCGATTACTTTAGTAATTTATAATGCAGAAAATTTTTATTTGTTTGATATATTTTGTTCTATAGCTGGTAAAGGGACTTGAACCCGCAACCTACTGATTACAAATCAGTTGCTCTACCAATTGAGCTACACCAGCAATTCTATATATATGTAAATATACAATAAAATGTTTTAGATAGTAAAGTATTTTTTCGTTTATTATATTGAGCTATTATATCGCCAGTATTTGATTTTGATACATTGAAAATTTTATATAGATGCAAGATAATAGTGCTGGGTTAATCTAAAATAGCTTTAAACTGTAAGGGTACATTTGATTTTACTTTTAAATCATATATCTTTATAATAACTAAATTTTATAAATGAGGGAGAAAATTTTTATATGTCTAGATACAGAGGTGCTGTATTAAGAATTGTGCGTAGATTAGGTGAATTGCCAGGACTAACAAGAAAAGTAACTAAGCGTACAACAAGACCGGGTCAGCATGGAGATCAGAACCGAAAACCTTCTGAGTATTCTATACGTTTGGAAGAAAAGCAAAAAATCAGATTTAATTATGGGTTAACTGAAAGACAGCTTTTAAAATATGTTAGAGACGCTCGTCGAATTAAAGGATCCACAGGAGAAGCATTATTACAATTACTGGAGATGCGACTAGATAACATTGTTTTTAGAATGGGGATGGCACCTACTATTCCAGCGGCACGTCAGTTAGTTACGCATGGTCATATTTGTATAAATGGTAAAAGAGTCTCTATACCTAGTTATCAGTGTCAAACAGGTGATTCCATAATTGTAAAAAATAACACTAGGTCTAAACAACTTGTCGAAGGATATTTGTCTTTCCCTGGATTAGCTAATGTACCTACTCATTTAGAGGTTGATAAATTAAATTTAAAAGGAAAAGTTAATGGTGTCATCGAAAGAGAGTGGGTAGCTCTACAATTAAACGAGTTATTAGTCGTAGAGTACTACTCTCGTAAAGGATAATAGTTTTAATTATATGTAAATTAATCTCGTCATTTCAGAGGCACTACCACGAATTTTCCTCGCTTGGAAGAGTATCTGATGTGAATAGCCATATTAACCCTTTATAAAATCTTTCGACTTCTTTAAGCTTTAATTTAGCTTGGAATGCATATCTGTCGAAATTAGTTGGTAGAGAATCTTCAGTAGTATCTAAGGAGTAGATCGATTTTTCTGTATTTTGTTTCTTATATGGAGGAACTATAATTAGATTTTCTATTTCTTCCGGTCCACTATGTTCAATATCTAAGAGTAGGTTTTCTAGGTTGTAAATTTCAACTATAGGATTGTTTGGACATTTAATCTTATTATCTTTTGACATGTAGACTTGCCAAGCACGTGTAGCATCTTCTTTGCTGAAAAAGATCATCTTTATAGCTGAACTATTTTCGATACTATAAGTGGTTAGATTTCGTTTATCTAGTGCACCGTTAAATTTTATTATGTACACTGGTGTACCCTGAAACCAGGTCTTAGAATATTTTTGTTTTGGGTGCATTGTACAAGAACTGTTATGTCTATAGAGATTAAGAATAGATTCGATCTCGTGAAGGTCAGCTACGAGTCGACTTTGTATTTTTGGTTTCGAAGTTCTATTAAATTTATAAAACACATCTAAGCTTATAGTTTTTACACCTAGGCCTGATATTTCTGATTCTTTAGGTTCTCTCCGGCAGACCTCATGCATATAGCTGGATGCATCTTCTTTGTGCATGAAGAATAAACTTAAAGATACAGGTCCATTATCGTGTTCCCATAGAAAGATATTGTTATATTTGTTTTGAATCCAACGCAATGAGTTAAGCTGGTTGTATTCTCTAGGAGATGCTGTAATAACTTCATTTTGACTATTGACGACTGTATAGATAGGAATTTGTTTTAGTTTGTTAATTATGGTTTTTTGTTCCTGGGTTGGAAAGTTAGGAGATCGTTTATTTGAAAATATATCCTTTATCCGTTCTAACTTTGGTAATTTAAATGTTTGTTCCTTTGACGAAACATCTACAGTTAGAGTAGGGGATTTTTTCATTTGTTTTATTAAGATATTATCAGTTAGCGATGGTATATATATTTGTAAGTCTTCTCCGGAGGATAGTTTTTCAATAAACGTAGGAATAGGATCTTTTATTGTATTTAGAAATAAGTTCATAGTGTAATTTTTGTTTTGCTAGAATTTTATAGCTGGTCAGGAATATGTAAGTATTAATTATTATTTGTTATTTTTCATATTTGAAGCAAGAGTTTTTAGTTTGGGCACGTATGTACATATAGCTTACAGAGAGCTTTTTTAGAATTAATATTTATAGATGTAAGATTTTATTTTAGTATTTTTTGAACTTTGAGTGTTGTTATTTTGTTTATGCATTACCTTCTATTTGTAGCAGGAGTAAGGGGAAGCGTCACACATAAGCTAATCTTATCTATGATATAATCAAAATTTTACTTTGGACTCATGTTTTCTTGCTAATATTAAAACAAGGTATAAATTAATCAGTTTTATAATCTATGTAGATTGTGAACTACAAACAGGATGTGAGTTTGCCTCAAATGGTATCATCACATACTAAATTTTATCGACTATAACCTTTACAGGAGGAATGTATGTCTCAATCCGTTGAATCACGGACTCGAATCAAAAACGAACGTTACGAATCAGGCGTTATCCCTTACGCAAAAATGGGTTACTGGGATGCTGATTATAATATCAAAGATACTGACGTACTAGCTATGTTCCGTATGACTCCTCAAAAAGGTGTAGACCCTGTTGAGTGTGCTGCAGCAATCGCTGGTGAATCTTCTACAGCAACTTGGACAGTTGTTTGGACTGACCTTTTAACAGCTTGTGATCTTTACAGAGCTAAAGCTTACAGAGTTGACCCAGTTCCTGGTGCAGCTGATCAATACTTCGCTTACATCGCTTATGAACTAGATTTATTCGAAGAAGGATCCCTTGCAAACTTAACAGCATCTATCATTGGTAACGTTTTCGGTTTCAAAGCGGTTAATGCACTACGTCTAGAAGACATGCGTATTCCGGTTGCTTACCTAAAAACATTCCAAGGTCCTGCTACAGGTGTAATTGTTGAACGTGAAAGATTAGACAAATACGGACGCCCTCTTTTAGGAGCTACTGTTAAACCTAAACTAGGTTTATCTGGTAAAAACTATGGACGTGTGGTATATGAAGGTCTAAAAGGCGGTCTAGACTTCCTTAAAGATGATGAAAACATCAACTCTCAACCATTCATGAGATGGAGAGAACGTTTCTTATTTGGTATCGAAGGTGTTAACCGTGCTGCTGCTTCTGCTGGTGAAGTTAAAGGTCACTACTTTAACGTTACTGCAGGTACAATGGAAGACATGTATGAACGTGCTGAATTCTGTAGAGAAATTGGATCTGTTATTTGTATGATCGACCTTGTAATCGGTTACACTGCAATCCAATCTATGGGTATCTGGGCTCGTAAAAACAGCATGATCTTACACTTACACCGTGCTGGTAACTCTACATACTCTCGTCAAAAAACTCACGGTATGAACTTCCGTGTAATTTGCAAATGGATGCGTATGGCTGGTGTTGACCACATTCACGCAGGTACAGTTGTAGGTAAACTAGAAGGCGATCCTCTAATGGTTAAAGGTTTCTACAACGTATTATTACAAGCTAAGGTAGATGTAAACCTTCCTCAAGGTTTATTCTTCGCTCAAGACTGGGGTTCTCTAGCTAAATGTCTTCCAGTAGCTTCTGGTGGTATTCATTGTGGTCAAATGCACCAACTTATTCACTACCTAGGTGATGACTGTGTTCTTCAATTCGGTGGTGGTACAATTGGTCACCCAGATGGTATCCAAGCTGGTGCTACAGCTAACCGTGTAGCTCTTGAATCTATGCTTGTTGCTCGTAACGAAGGTCGTGATTACTTAGCTGAAGGTCCTCAAATTCTTAAAACTGCAGCGAAAAGCTGTGGACCTCTTCAAACAGCTTTAGATCTTTGGAAAGATATTACGTTCAACTACGCTTCTACAGATACAGCTGACTTTATTGAAACAGCTACTTCTAACCGATAGTCATAAGTAAATAGAAACCTACCCAAAGGAGTATTCATCGTGAGATTAACACAAGGCGCTTTTTCCTTCCTTCCTGACCTAACTGACGAGCAAATCGTTAAACAAATTCAATACTCTATTAGCAGAGGTTGGGCACTTAACGTTGAGTGGACAGATGATCCACACCCTCGTAACTGTTACTGGGATATGTGGGGTCTTCCACTTTTCGGTATCAAAGATGCTGCTGCTGTTATGTTTGAAGTTAATGCTTGCCGTAAAGCTAAGCCTAATTGCTATGTAAAAGTAAACGCATTTGACAACTCTAGAAGTGTTGAAAGCTGCTCTTTATCTTTCATAGTTCAAAGACCTACTTCAAACGAACCTGGTTTCACACTAGCTCGTACTGAAGACAAATCTAGATTAATTCGTTACACTATTCAAAGCTATGCTACTAGCAAGCCAGAAGGAGAACGTTACTAATATAGTTTTCTGACTATAGTTTAGAGAGGCTAATCTTAGCCTCTCTATTTTTATGCTAGAATTAAAATTGATTATTAATAATTTTTTATAGAAAAATATGGCATCTGTCCAACAGGTTCAAGACGACATTTTAGTTAATCTTCAAGAAGAATATGAAAAGCGGCAAATCCAGGAAGTATTGGATCAGCTAGATAAAGATTTAATCGGTTTAGTGCCTGTAAAGACAAGAATTAAAGAGGTTGCAGCTTTATTATTGGTGCATAGATTGCGTAAAGCTTTAGGGTTAACTTCATCTAATCCTGGTTTGCATATGTCATTTACCGGAAGCCCAGGCACAGGAAAAACAACTGTAGCTTTGAAAATGGCAGATATTTTATTTAGATTAGGTTATGTTAGAAAAGGACACTTGATAACAGTAACTCGAGATGATTTAGTTGGCCAATATATAGGTCATACAGCTCCGAAAACAAAAGAAGTTCTAAAACGTGCAATGGGTGGTGTCTTATTTATAGATGAGGCATATTATTTATATAAGCCAGACAATGAAAGAGATTATGGTGCAGAAGCTATTGAGATCTTATTACAAGTTATGGAAAATCAGAGAGATGATTTAGTAATAATTTTTGCTGGGTACAAGGAGAGAATGGATAGTTTTTATACGTCTAATCCGGGATTATCTTCTAGAGTAGCGAATCATGTAGATTTTCCGGATTATAGTCCTGAAGAATTGCTAGAAATAGGAAAAATGATGCTAGAAGATCAGCAATACGTGTTAACACCTGAATCTGAGGTTGCGTTATTAGAGTATATTAAGTTGAGAATGCAACAACCTCACTTTGCAAATGCTAGAAGTGTTCGTAACGCAATTGACAGAGCTAGAATGAGACAGGCAAATCGAATGTTTGCCGCTGGGGATAGAGTCTTAACTAAAGCAGATTTGGTTACTATTCAGGCCGAAGACATCAGAAAAAGTAGAGTTTTTAGACCTTAATTATATTAATAATTTTTCAAACCTATACGTAAAAATTTTTTTTGTGTTATTATTACTACGAGATATAAATACCATGGCGGCATGGCCAAGTGGTAAGGCAAGGGATTGCAAATCCTTCATCCCCGGTTCAAATCCGGGTGCCGCCTAAGATAATCTTATAAAGGGGGTGTGGTGGAATGGTAGACACAACAGACTTAAAATCTGTTGACTTTTTCGGTCGTGAGGGTTCGAGTCCCTCCACCCCCATATTTTATGTTATTGAAGTTCTTAAAAACTCTGTGTTAACTTTGGATTCACGAGTCAATGAGATTTTTCCTGTTCGTGCGATTTCTGTTATTCCGAAAGGAGTTAGTATTTGTTCTATTGCCATCATTTTTCCTGGGTCTCCTGTCACTTCAATAATTAGAGAGCTTTCTGCTAGATCGACAACTCTTGCTCTAAAAATTTGTACAATTTCCAGTACTTCCGATCTTTTAATACCTTCGGTATTAACTTTTAACAGCATTAACTCTCTCTCTACACAAGGTATGTTTGTTATGTTTTGAACTCGCAGAATATTGACAAGTTTGTAGAGTTGTTTTGTTAATTGTTCTATGGTGGTATCTTCTGCAGGTACAACCATTGTAATTCTAGAGACTCCCTGTTGCTCGGCTGGACCTACAGCCAAGCTTTCGATATTAAATCCCCTTCGAGCAAATAAACCTGCAATACGTGTTAGAACTCCGGATTCATCTTCTACTAGTACGGATAAGGTATGTCTCATATTATTGACTTTGGAAAAAGCCTACTTAAACTTATAATCTTTTATGAATTAGTACATCTAATTAACTGATACTATAGAGCTACATAATAACAGATTTTTATTAGTCTTGCATCCGGCTGGGTTTGAACCAGCGTTGTCCCGTGAGATACGGATTATGAGTCCGGTGCCTTCGACCGCTCGGCCACAGATGCAAAGTAAACACCTTGGAACTGGTGGGAATTGAACCCACGTCCATTCAATTAACTATAATAAATTCCTTCACAAGTTTAGCTTTATTCTAGGTTTAAAGCGACTAGTTTTTATCTCGTGAGTACAGCCTGAAATTACATTTCTTATTTAGATTATGATAATTTCTAAATAACTATTTATTTAAATAACTTTTCATCTTGAATTAATCTGAACAGTGGTTTAGGCTAAAACAAGTTTTCTAGAGAAAGAAATTATATTATTTGCATTTATTATTTGATTACTTTTTACAAGAGAAATCTTACTTGACTTGCATCATACTATTACTTTTCATAGAATGTCGATACCTGTACAGTCCCTTAAACATGGATATAATACCATAGATGGCTTAAATTTACACCTCTTTTGGTGTAAATTTGTTTATGGTTAATGTATTGAGCATGGAGGGAATCGAACCCACGACCACCAGGACCGGAATCTGGTGCTCTATCCACTGAGCTACATGCTCTTCTAATTGAAATAAGTTTTTACTTGATGTAAGTAGTGTGTTTTAGAGAATAGGATTTAGATCCAGGTTTAATTCGTAATATATCCCTTTTTCTTTGGTAAGTTGAGATGGTAAATAGCCTAGTCCACTACACATATTACATCTACGACTGAAAGCATCGTAAATACTTTGTCCATGTCGGGTTCTAATAATTTCAACTAATCCTAGTTCAGACATCTGTATTATAATACATCGGACAGGATCTTTTTTCATTAATTTACTCATGTAGTGTAAAATTTTCATCTGATCTGTTTGGTTCGTAGAATCTATAAAATCAATGATAATAATTCCTCCAATATTTCGTAATTTTAATTGTTTTAAAATTTCATGAGTTGCAGAATAGTTAATCCATAGGCTAGTTTCACGAGAGTTAGATCGATTTATGAAAGATCCAGAGTTTATATCAATTGTAGTTAAGGCTTCAGTTTTTTCAATCACAATATAACCTCCCCCGGGTAAGTTTACTCGTGGTTTCATCAAATCTGAGATAATCAAATCTATCATATATCGTTTAATTACGAATAAGTTGTTGTTATGTACTTCTATTACTAGCCTTTTAGGGGTTTTGGAAATATATAATTTACTTAAAATTTTCTTTACTTTTAATGCTATTTCAGGTGAGTCTACTACTATTTTATTAAAGGGCATTGTATCGTAGGAGTAGTTTTCGAATATTTTATTTACTAGAGTTTGTTTTTTACTTACTAATCTAGGACAAAGAAAATTTTTAGAGGTGTTAATTATATTCCACCATCTGTTTTTTAACAGATTTCGTTCTTTTAACAAAAAAATTGCGTTTGCAGAAAGAGAATTTGCTTTCATTAAGATTCCCATAGTTTTAGGTTGGATTAAGCACCCTAAGCTTTGTAAGTAGTCTCTCTCTCCTTCGCTGTTTATTTTTTGTGTGATGCGAATATTTTGTGATGAGGGGAATAAAGCTAAATATTTGCCGATTAGACTAACATCACAGGTTACACTAGGCCCTTTAGTTCCTACAGGTTCACGTGTGATTTGTACTAAAATATCTTTGTTAGGATAGATTTTTTGATCTGCTGTAAGATGACGTTTTTTTTGATTTTCTTTCGGATAACCGAAATGAATGAAGCCATTTTTTCCTTGAGAATTTAGTTCAATAAAAGCTGCATCTAAGCTAGGTAATATTTTTGCTACTCTTCCTAAATAAATATCATTTATTTTATAGATCGAGTGTTCCATTAATAAATTTATTAATGACTCTTCGGAATAAATTAATGCCAAGTGATTTTTTTCTATCAGGACTAGTTTATAGGTCATATAATTTTAAGAATGCCTTGAGCTTGGTATAAATAGAAATAAAAAAATATCCTATTATATTTTCGTGTGGTAATAGATTTAGTATTACCATACGAAAATTTAGACTAGTTTAGTAGTAAATTTTTCCTCCACCCCATTTTTCTCCTCCAAGTTTAGGTTGTAGGAGAATATGACCGCCTATCGCAAATAAGTCTTCGTCACTTAAACTACGCATTTTAGGAAATATGTCTGCACTTTTTGTACTAGGATGTAATTCTGCTATAGATTCTGAACCATCATAACTTGTAGGATTTTTTAAGTAATCAATTAATGCATTAACGTTATCTCTTGGAGGAGTAGCTAAGCTTAAAGCATCTGGTTCAAGTCCAAGGTTAGGATTTGTTTTAGTTACTCCACCAACGTGACATTGACCACATGATGCATTAAATAATCTTTTCCCTCTTTTTACTTGTTCTGGAGTTAGGATGACTGTAGATCCAGAAGAGTCTAAAGGTACAGTTCGAGTAGTTTCGTCTAAGTCTATAGCTAAAGCTGTACTGGAACAGAAAACTAATGTGCAAATTCCTAAAAGAAAATTTAGAGGAGATATTTGTTTATTCATGGATTAGATACTCAGATGTATTATCAGTTTAAGTTAATAGAGTTTAGTGTTACACGTAACAAAAGCTAGACATATTACTATTTATAATCATAGAAGAAGTTCCACAATTTAATTTGTTAGTAAAAATATCTTAATATTAAATAAGAGTCTAGTTTTTACTCTAGAAATTAGAGTTCTAATAAAGTTAAGTTTTATCAGAACTCTATAAGTTTTTAATTACGCGTTACTCTGTCAGCTTGGCTTACAAGGAATAAGGCAGAGCCAATTGGAATAATTACTACGAATAGACCTAGAAGTAAACTATTTATAAAAGCTGATAGGGATGGAGTCATTTTAATCCTCTTGTGTGTGAGTATTACTAATTTCTTATTCTATAGTATAAACTAGTTTAGTTTGATTGGTATTATTATCTCGTGAAATTTTCTTCTATATTCTAATTTATCATTTTCTGTAGTTTAAGGGAAGTCTATTGGTAGGATTCAAATAAGAGAGAAGTCATATTATATATAGTATGGACTCTTTTACTAATGTTAAGGATTTTGTATCTTTTTAAGCGTAAATCAAGTTTTTGGATATTTTATCTGGAAGATTATATCTAAATACAAATTTCGAAACCTGGGCTACAACTTTATTATATATATTCTTTATATTGCTACCTTCCGGTTCTCATAAGTTAAGAATTTATAATATTTTATAGCCAGGATTACTTATATAATAGCATCTTTTAAACTATTATTCAATTTAACCAGATTTATCTTGCTTTTACAGTGGGAAATATAACATATCTGGGTAGAATCTATTACCTTCTATTATAAGAGCGGCAGTAAATGATAACCATACTGTTAGTAGAACAGGAGCTGTTGATAGGTATTTTAAGAAGTTGCTATCCATAGGGTTTGTGTCAATTATTTGTAATTTTACTATCTAGGTGATACTGTAATTTCATCCGCAGATGCTATTAGATTACCACTTGTAAATTCTTTAAAGGCAGAGAATGGCCAGATAAATCCTGTTGTTACAAAACCTAAAGCCACTGGAACATCAATAATAATCTCTTTTTCTGTAGGTTTATCTGATGTTCGAGCCCATTGAACATAACTTCTACCAACCCAACCTATCCAACCTGCAATGTAAAGGAAAAATAATCCAGGTATCATAAATTCTCCTCCATGGTTCCAGCGACCATCTGCTATTAGATGTGGTAATCCATCTGTTCCACATAGAAGTCCTGCTTTTCCATATCGATCGAATCTAGCTTGAGTTTTCTCAATTTGTTTTTGTAAAGCTAGTGCAGGTGGGCTTCCGGCGTCATATTTTTTTACTCGAGCTTCAAGTTTTTTTACGCTTTGGTCTAATCTTCTTTGAAATTCTTTTGATTCTTTGCAAGGTTTTAGACCAGATACATCTGCCTTCGCAATTGAAGGAAGAACAAATAAGCTTAGTGCAAGTAGAGTTGAGATCCAGTTTTTCACGAATTTTCTCCTTTATATCTTCATGGTAATATCATACCATTTTTATTCTATCATTAAAGACTTTCAAATTTTAAATAATCTAAAGTAGGAAAATGGGCTAGACATGATTCTTATCCTGTGGTATTATAAACCTGTGTTAGAGATACGGGATGTAGCGCAGTTTGGTAGCGCGCCTGCTTTGGGAGCAGGATGCCGCAGGTTCAAATCCTGTCATCCCGAATTTTTACCCTACGACTTAGCGATTGAATCTTTTCGTTTGCGATAGTGTTTTTCTCATCGTAAATTAGCACTTTTTTGTAGGTGTTTATTGCATCTTCTAAGGATTTTTTCTTCTCGTGGGCATACGCTAAATTATTTAAGGCTATCAAATAATCAGGAATAAGCTTTATAGCTTCTTGGTAATAATAAATTGCTAGGTCAAATTGTTCACTTTCGAAGTATGTAAATCCTATTGTATTATACAAGTTGGATAGACCGATTGTATCTAGTGGGTCCCATTTTTTTAAAGCGTAAGAAAGTTGTATTATGGCTTGATCAAATAATTTTTTTGATAGATATATTACTCCTAGTGAGTAATGTTCAGTATAAGTAATGTTACCGGCTCTAAACTTTTCTTGTAGAAGTGATAATTCATTCTCTTTTTCTCTTTTTTGAAATATTTGCTTAAGTAAAAAGAATAAGAGTAAAACTAAAGAGGTAATTAGTATGAATAGGTATAATGTTGGCAATAGGTTAGTCATATAGTTAGATATCTTTTTGTACAAAAGGTTTTTATAGTTTTCACTGATAAATTTGTAAATCTTTTTTTTCAGTTCTGTATATTTGGTTAAGTAGTTGACACATATATTATATTTAGATAAGTATATAATACATAGATTGAAAGTTTCTTATGGCCCCCATCGTCTAGAGGCCTAGGACATCTCCCTTTCACGGAGGTAACGGGGATTCGAATTCCCCTGGGGGTAGTTAAGTAGTTTATTGTATCTCAGTTCGATTATGTATCGTGGACTATAGTTTAGTATTATCTTATTCTTTCTTGTTGCCTATGGGCTGCCCGGGGATCGAACCCGGAACAAATCGATTAAAAGCCGAGTACTCTACCATTGAGTTAGCAGCCCTGTAAATTAGTAATATCATATTCATATCATAATTAATTAATTAAGACAAGCTCTGTAAGTTGATATTAAAAACTAGATTATTCTTATGGTTTTAATACGGTTGGAAGTAAATTCGTCAGTTCTAACAACAGTGGGGCTTTCTTGGTATCTATCGTTTTTATATCCACAGGTGAGAATAGTTCGTCTCTGTATTTCATCTTTAAGTTTAGGGGGGATGTGTGTAGAAATGTTGGTTTTAGATTAGAAAAGTTTAATCTTAGTTATTACTATTTTTATATCTTTGTTTACAAGATTTTTTACAAAGAGTTATATTCTGATAAAGGTATTAGAATATAGTATATATATAGCTATTATTTCTAGGTTATACATATTGTAATAAAAGAAATATATACTGATTTAATTATAGGGGACTTTATTATGTTTTTTAATCCTACAACTTTGTTCCAACTAGTGTCCCTGTTCCTTGTAATTACAGCTGGGCCAGCTATTATAGTATTAATAGCATTAAGACGCGGTAATTTATAAATAATCATATCTTGTTAAAAAAGTTATTATGACTCTAGAAAATTTAGCTGCACTCAGTGTAGGTTAGAACTAGATCATGATAACTTTTTAATATTTATATGAATTAATCTTGACTTGTATAGGCTAGGATTTGATTTAAGCTGATCTCTTGGCAGTCACTGGAAAATTCATTATCTGTAGTTAGAAATAGCATGCAATGGCACTCTTTTCGCTCTCGCATAGGTACACAAGGACAGTTCCAATATGCTGAGGAAACTTCCGCTGGTTTATCGTCATAGTGTCGGCATGGGCATAGTGGAGCACCATATTCATCTTTGTGTCTAGCGAGGCCTTCTATTACTATGGCAGTGATACTAAGGTCCGAACAAAAGAAAGTGCCAGTTCTTTTTGCGTATGTCTCTGAGAATTTTTGAATCGCTTGAAGACTTTCTGGGATATTGTTACTTAACATATTTGAATTTTTGTTCGTACAGATGTTGTTTCTAAATAGAATTTCTTTGAATGTAAATATATTCTCAAGTATATTTTATATTGACTTACTTTAGTACTAAAATAAGTAAAGATTCTAATCTAAGATTTATAATTATAGTTATTTAAGTTCTTATTAACACTACTAGTATTTTTAATAGATCATGACAGCTGCTTATCTTCCGTCAATCCTTGTTCCTCTGATTGGTATTGTATTTCCAGGGTTAGTTATGGCTTTTGCTTTTATATATATTGAACAGGACATAGTAAGCTAAAAAGCATTTAAAACAAAATAAATAATAACAAATTAGACTTAAAGTAAAATTTGTTATTATTTATTTTAAATTTTATTTATAGTGTGCATACTCTATAGTGATGAACCTACTCCAGAATAAGAACCATAAAAGAATAATCCTACAACTGTTAAAGCTGCTATACCGCCTACTGTGCCTATAAGCCAAAGAGGAATTCTACCCGTACTAGCCATCTACAATTACCCCCACTGTATTAAATCTCAGAAAGTCTCTAATGAACGTAAGATAATGATTTTGTTACTGGTTAAGAACTACTAATACTTTAGTATTAATTAAAGAAGTAACTAGAGAATAAAACTGCCAAAACGAAAATTAATAGTAAACCCCAAAAAAGAGATGTACGATTTAACTCAACTGGTTGTTTATTAGGATTAGGACCACTCATATTATCCTCCTATCGTTGAATGAATTGCATAGAAGTAATCGCACCAAGGAAAAACACAGTTGGGACAGCAAGACCATGAATAGCTAGCCATCTGAACGTAAAAATAGGATAAGCGATAGGTTGTTTAATTTTGCTCACGATGAAATCTCACTTATTTTTACAAACCTTTTGTTAAATCTTCTAACTCTTGTTTAGCACTAAATCTATCGTTTACTAAAGGAACTTGTTGGCGTTCTTGTGTAAAGTATTCGTTAGGTCTAGGTGTGCCAAATATATCATATGCTAGTCCTGTGCTAACAAAAAGCCAGCCAGCCACGAAAAGAGCAGGAATTGTTATACTGTGAATAATCCAGTAACGTATACTAGTGATTATATCAGAGAATGGACGTTCCCCTGTTGAACCTCCTGACATATAGAGTACCTCCGGAAAAGTTAAAAGTATAAGGATTCAGTTATTTATATATTTTCAAAAAAGATAAATTAAGATACTACATACGCCAAAATTAGAAACTAAAATCGGTAGTATGTTAACAATTTTTTATCTTTTTAATCAAACAATTTTAGTATTAAATTATTTGACATCTACATTATACCGAAGGTGTTTTCTCTTAGTTAATAAGATTACAAATAAGTAAATTTTTATACGAGTAAAGCTTATAACGCTATGAGATAGTCACATGGGTACACATAGCTTCTGTACATTGTTAGATTTTTATCTAACCCTATAGTAACTAAAAAAATCCTCAAAAGAACATTTTTATTTAAATACTTTGTTAGAATTAAAAATCTATTTTCTTATAAGCGGGCAGAGGGAATCGAACCCTCATCATTAGCTTGGAAGGCTAAGGTTTTACCACTAAACTATGCCCGCTATGGATAATATTTTTGCTTATTAATTTGTTAATAATAATAATATTGTACATTTCTTTAAAAAATAATACTAGCTTTTCCTAGATTTTTATCCTTCAAGTGGCACGTTGAGGTATACAGATAAGTCTACAGCTTCTTCCTCGATGGAAGATAGTAGTATCGGTTCACCTATTCGAGTAAGCGGTATTTGCCGTTGATCTTTTGTGCACAAGTAGATCTCGCGTTTTGGGTTTAAACCTTCCTGAATGCTAAGTTTTATAGATCGTATATCTTTAAATTTATACGCTAGATAGATTTCACGATTTTTTATAGGAAATCCCAATCGGAAAATTTCTATGGTTTCGTTTTCTTTATCGTACTTATTATAGCCTCCTCCAACGTTACATACTATATTTATTACTAGAAATACGCTCAGGAATAAACCTATTGATCCGTAGAAAACCATCACTATTCCCTGGGGAATAAAAGCTATATTCTCACTATTACTAAATGGTAATAATTGGATTTTTAGGTAGCTAGAAATACCCACAATAAAGAAGCCTAGCCCTCCTAAGAAGCTTATGAGTGCCCATAAATAATTACTGATTCTTCTTGAACCTAATATTAGATCGTGTCGAACACGTGAATTAACGTTAATCATATAGAAATGTAAATGTATTAGTACTATATAAGTGATTGTCAGATGCTTAATTACTAAGTAAACAGAAGGTTTCTATAATAATTAAGCATAATGTGATCTATTTATATTAATTTGATGTAGGATAGTCCAAAAAACAATCCTGCTGCTAATCCAAACGCACATCCAAGCAAAATAATGTAACCTAGTAATATACTCATTTTTTTGTTGATCTTAGTTATTTCTTACAGTATATCCTATTACTTTAGGACTGTAAGCGTATGTTTAAGATTTATTAGTTAATTTTTTTTTACAACAGTAAAAAACTATTTATTTATTCCGTTATAATTGTTAAACAATGTAGAATCTATTTCAACTTTAAGTTTAAAATTATGTCTAATTTTATAAAACCATATAATGACGATCCTTTTGTAGGTAATTTAGCTACTCCTGTGAGTACATCTAGTTTCACTAGAAATCTTTTAGGTAATTTACCAGCTTATAGAGTTGGTTTATCTCCTATTTTAAGAGGTTTAGAAATAGGTATTACACATGGTTATTTTTTAGTTGGTCCTTTTTATAAACTGGGACCTTTGCGGAATTCTGACGTTGCTTTATTAGCTGGTTTTTTTGCTTCAGTTGGTTTAATTTTTATTATGACGGCTTGCCTATCCATTTATGGGGTTGTTTCATTTGAAGAATCAGAAGCTAGTGATCAATTGCAGACAGCAAAAGGTTGGAGGCAGTTTACATCAGGTTGGTTATTAGGTGCAATTGGTGGTTCAACGTTTGCTTATATTCTAATAAGCAATGTGGCATTTTTGCAAAATTCATCTGTTTTAATTAAATAGATTATCTTTAAAGAGATAGTTGTCAAATTATCTCTTTATCTTATTCGTTCATTTCATGATAGGTTGCTACAGCTGATGGGGATACTTGATTAAGATATCTAAATATCCAATATTTAAATACGGTATCTAGTAAAACTGGAAAAGTAGCTATAAATAAAAAGATGATATCTCTGTTTTCGGGTAGACCAAAATGTCTTAGTCCGTTTTCAAGTATAACTTCCCAGCCATGGGTTGAGTGGAATCCCACGAATACGTCGGTGAATAGTATTATTAAGAAGGCTTTTGCAGTGTCACTAAGGCCATAAATTAATTCATTAATAAATGATTTTAGAACAGATATTTGTCTTTTTCCAGTCACAATTAGATAAAAAAACGTGCAAAAACTTACTATATCTGAGAGTAGATTTTTTATAGCGTTTGTACTTTCATAAGAGTAGTATTGTGCTAGCTCAACTGCTTTGTTTTTTATCTCTTTTTCTATAGCTTCTTGTGATAATGTGGGAAGCTGACCAATTAAGATTTCGAAATGAATTTTTTCTTCAAACCGTTGTAACTCACTGAATGCTCGTTCTTCTTGCGATACATTTAAAAATATTGCACTATTTTTTTCATTCCAGAAATGATCGATGAATGGAGAAAAAATAAAACTTCGAGAGATTTGATTAACTAGAATTGGAGATATTATCAACAGTAGTAAGTATTTTATGGATGCAGAAGTTTGATATCTTGAAACGCGAAATTCTTCGATGATTTCTGACTCAGCATTAGGGTCTAATTCTTTCTTAAACCTTTCAAATGTTCTAGTTATAGACCTTGGAATAGGACCGGTTTTTTCAAATGCAGATTGATTTAAGTTGTCAGATCGCCAGTTTTTCATTTTTAAAAGAAAATAGTTCGACTATATAAGTCTTTTAGGTTTAAAATAAATTAATAACTAATCAATTAGTTATTAATTTATTTTTATTATTCTAAATCTTTTCTACTTGGATTTCGAGAGGCATCATTAGATAAGAAACCGAAAGTGAAAAGAGATATGAAAAACGTCACTGTAGTGTATACAACAATTTTTAGTGTGAACATTAAGTTATCCCCAGAATGATAGTTTTGCTGTTATAAGTATTCCTATGTAAACTAATTATATCCTTACTTTATAATTAAAGTTAATTAGGGAAGAAAAATTTCACATATTTGATTATTTTCTTATTCTGATTACAGAGATTTTTCTCTTTCATCGCTCAATTCTTTTAATCTTCGCAAAATTCTTCCGAAGTAGTCTTGCATATATCTTTCTAAAGTAGAGAATTCTGTAGGTTCAAATTCGAAAAGATTGTACGTTTCAGACATATCTGTGTTCATGTCTGGCCCAACAACTAACACTTCTGCGAAAGCTAATCTATCTGAAATATTTTTTCCCCATTCAAAGAAGCCAGTAAGTTGTTTTAAGAATCTGAGTAAAGAAAGAGGTATTTTAGTTACCGAAGCTGATTGGCCTGAAAGGCGTTCACATAGTTGAATTATTTCTTCCGAGCTCCATCCTTTTATGCCTACTAGAGGAAATTTTTGGTTTTTTGCTTCTGGTAAGTTTAGACTGCGTAATGCAAATTTAGCTACGTCTTGGGTATCTATGTATCCGACATTTTTTGCTTCACTGGTTGTCCATATGGGTTGCTTTTCTAGTATAGGTATTGCATATTGACTGATTAAACCTTGAAAGAATCCTGTTAGATAAAAAATTGTATAATCTAAGCCTGATTCGATTAGGTAGGATTCTAGTTTAATTTTTAAATTTACTAGGGGTACAGTGGAATGGTAATTTCCATTTAGAACGGAGAAAAATATAAACTTTTTTACTCCTGCTACTTTAGCAGCTTCAATTAGTGCAATTTTACCAACCAAGTCAATTTTCTCAGCGCTATAGGGGTCTGATGGTCTTGCTGTAGATGCGTCTATAATAGCTGTTACATCTTTTAGTGCCATGGGAATTGTTTCAGGTAAACTTAAATCGCCATAAATTAAGTCGGCTCCCCATTCTTTTAAAAAATAAGCTTTTCTTAAATTACGAACAAAGCATTTAACTGGATATCCTTCATCTATTGCTCTTCTAACTATTTGACGTCCTAATGTTCCTGTAGATCCGATTATAAGTAAACTCATGTGATTTTGTTTATAGCCACTATTTTTATAGAAAGTTTATCAGATAAAATACAATAATCCTTATACTCTAATTGTAGTGGGTAAAGAGGGACTCGAACCCTCATGATTTTAAGTCGATACATTTTGAGTGTATTGCGTCTACCATTCCGCCACTTACCCTTTTTCTATTATATCAAATTTTAATACTTGAATATATTTTATTAGAATAAATGGACAGGTTAACTAGATTATTTTGAGACTAAAATCAGTTATTATTTTTATACATATATAAAATTACTCAATATAAATTAATACGTAAGCTAGTTATGTCCAATAAAGTGAATCAAGTTTCCTCGTCTAAAAATTATGGTGAGGGTGGGTTTAAAGATTTGGTTGATCAACCTTATAAGTATGGTTTTAAAACAGCTGTGGAAACTGAAGAATTTCCAAAAGGTTTAAACGAGAGTATAATTGGATTGATTTCCCAGAAAAAAGACGAGCCTAGTTTTATGTTAACTTTCCGTCTGCGTGGATATAAAGCTTGGAAAACTATGATTTCTCCTGAGTGGGCTTGTTTAAATCACTCTGTTATTAATTATCAAGATATATTATATTATTCTGCTCCCAAAGTAAGTAAGAAATTGGATAGTTTGAATGAAATTGATCAGGAAATTTTAGAAACTTTTGAGAAATTGGGTATTCCACTTACTGAGCAGAAAAGGTTAACTAATGTAGCTGTGGATGCTATTTTTGATAGCGTTTCAATAGGCACTACTTTCCGGGAAGAGTTATCGAAAGTGGGTATAATTTTTTGTCCCATTTCAGAAGCGTTACGACGTTATCCGGAATTAGTAAAAAAGTATATTGGCACAGTTGTACCAATTGGGGATAATTATTTTGCTGCTTTAAATTCTGCTGTATTTACTGAAGGTTCATTTTGTTATATACCTGAAGGAGTTGTTTCTCCTTTGGATCTTTCCACCTACTTTAGAATCAATAATGAAGAATCAGGTCAATTTGAGAGAACTCTTATAATTGCGGATAAAGACAGTAAGGTAAGTTATTTAGAAGGTTGTACTGCCCCAAAATTTGATAAGAATCAGTTGCATGCTGCAGTCGTAGAGTTAGTTGCTTTAGAAAATGCAGAAATTAAGTATTCAACTGTTCAAAATTGGTATGCTGGTGATTCAGAAGGTGTTGGGGGTATTTATAATTTTGTTACTAAGCGAGGTTTATGCGCTGGTGATAATGCAAGGATTTCTTGGACTCAAGTAGAAACAGGTTCTTCCATTACCTGGAAGTACCCAAGCTGTGTACTCCTTGGTGATAGTTCTTCAGGTGAGTTTTATTCAGTAGCTCTGACTAATTATTATCAGCAAGCAGATACTGGTACGAAAATGATTCATATTGGCAAGAATACAAAAAGTCGTATTGTATCTAAAGGTATCTCTGCAGGTAATTCAAAAAATACTTATCGAGGTCAAGTGAAAATTGGTTCTAAGGCCGATAACAGTTTTAATCATTCACAGTGTGACTCTATGCTTATCGGTGGAAAAGCTCAAGCTAATACTTTTCCATATATTCAAGTGAATAATTGTTTTAGTAGAGTGGAACATGAGGCTTCTACTTCGAAGATAGAAGAGGAGCAGTTATTTTATTTTTTACAGAGGGGAATTGATCTAGAAGCTGCTGTTAGTCTTTTAGTTAGTGGTTTCTGTAAGGAGGTTTTTACTGAACTTCCGATGGAGTTTGCTTTAGAAGCAGACCGCTTATTAAGTCTCAAATTAGAAGGGAGTGTGGGATAATTTATGTGTAATAAAAAGACTTGTATTTTAGAAATAAGAAATCTACGTGCAAACATTGGTAGTGTAGAAATTTTAAAAGGGATTAACTTGACGATTAATTCTGGTGAAATTCATGCAATTATGGGAAAGAATGGTTCTGGAAAGAGTACTTTAGCTAAAGTCATAGTCGGACATCCTTCGTATTCAATTACTAGTGGAGATATATTGTTTGAAAATATCTCTATTCTAGAAAAAGCTCCTGAGGAAAGAGCACAAATAGGCATATTTTTGGGTTTCCAATATCCTATTGAGATACCTGGAGTAACTAACGCAGATTTTTTACGTCTATCTTATAATGCTAGACAGAAAGCAAAGGGGCTTAAGGAGATAGAACCCTTGGAATTTTTTGAGCTCATTCATTCTAAATTAGATATTGTAAAGATGGATAGTAGTTTCTTGATGAGAAATGTGAATGAGGGTTTCTCCGGCGGCGAGAAAAAAAGAAACGAAATTCTCCAAATGGCATTATTAGATACAAAACTTTCAGTTCTGGATGAGACTGATTCAGGTTTAGATATTGATGCCTTAAAAATTGTAGCTCAAGGGGTTAATACCTTAGTTAACTCTTCGAATGGAATTATTTTGATTACTCATTACCAAAGGCTTTTAGATTATATCATCCCTGACTTTGTACATGTTATGGAAGAAGGTCAGATTGTTAAAACTGGGACTAAAGAACTTGCACTTGAGTTAGAACGAAAAGGTTACGATTGGATAAAAGAGAAAGAAAGTATAAATTAAACCAACGTTAATCTATACTTTCTTTGTTTTAAAGTTTTAAGATACAAAACTTTGCTTTACGTCGGAAATAGAACCTTTTAGTAGATCTTCAGCTTCTTTCGTAAAATCTTTTGAGGATCTTACTAACTGTCCGTATTGAGGTTTAGAATTTCTTAAGTTTGTACGCAGGTTATCGACAAAGGCTTTAACTTGGTTTACTGGAACATCATCCAAGAATCCATTTATCCCTGTGTAAATTATTGCAACTTGTTCTTCCACTGGGATAGGAGAGTTTTGTGCTTGTTTTAAGATTTCACGCAATCTTTGACCTCTTGCTAGTTGGTTCCGAGTCGCTTGGTCTAAATCTGAAGCGAATTGAGAAAATGCTTCAAGTTCAGCAAATTGGGCTAATTCAAGTTTAAGTTTACCTGCTACTTTTTTCATTGCTTTAATCTGAGCAGCAGAACCAACTCTGGATACTGAGATACCAACGTTAATAGCTGGTCGTATACCTGCGTTAAATAGATCGCCAGACAAGAAGATTTGGCCATCTGTAATAGAGATAACATTAGTTGGAATATATGCAGATACGTCACCTGCTTGAGTTTCTATTATTGGCAAAGCAGTCATACTGCCGCTGCCTAACTTATCACTAAGTTTAGCTGCGCGTTCTAGTAAACGAGAGTGTAAATAGAACACATCTCCTGGATAAGCTTCTCTACCTGGTGGTCTTCTTAGAAGTAATGACATCTGTCTATAAGCAGCAGCTTGTTTTGATAAGTCATCATAAATAACAAGTGTTGCTTGACCTTGATACATGAAGTATTCAGCTATAGCTGCACCAGTATATGGGGCTATGTATTGTAAAGCTGCTGGATCATCTGCACAAGCAGATACAATTACTGTATAATCTAAAGCTCCACGTTCTTCAAGAGCTGTTACCACAGAAGAGATGGACGCTGCACGTTGTCCAATAGCTACATAGACACAAACAACGTTTTCGGATTTTTGATTTATGATCGTATCTATCGCTACAGATGTTTTACCAGTTTGTCTGTCTCCGATGATTAACTCTCGTTGTCCTCTACCAATTGGGATCATAGAGTCTATAGCAGTGATACCTGTTTGAATAGGTTCACATACTGATTTACGGGAAATAATACCAGGTGCAACTGATTCAATTAGTCTAGTTTCAGTAGCGGCGATATCACCTTTACCGTCCACTGGTTTACCAAGTGCATTTACAACACGCCCAAGATAACCTTTTCCTACAGGTATTTGGGAAATTTTACCAGTGGCTTTTACGGAGCTACCTTCTAAAATATTTCGTCCTTCACCCATAATAACGACACCAACGTTATCGCTTTCTAGGTTCAAAGCAACACCAATAGTTTTGTCTTCAAACTCTAAAAGTTCTCCTGCCATTACTTGATCTAATCCATAAACTCGAGCAATACCATCCCCGATTTGTAGAACAGTTCCTACATTTGCTACTTGAACTCCTTGATCATACTTATCAATTTGTTGGCGTATAATGCTGCTAATTTCATCAGGTCTAATGTTTACCATATCAATATTTGGCTAGTGTTGATAAATTGTAATTGTTATAAAATTATAAAACTTGTAGGACGTTAGTTATATACTTATAGTACTGATGCTCCAAGGTACGAAGATAGATCTCTTAGTTGCCCCTGAATACTAGTATCAATAATTTTAGATCCTACTTGAACTACAAAACCACCGATTAAATTAGGATTGATATTTATATCCAATTTAATTTGGTTTGCTCCTGTCATTTTCTTTAGCTTAGTAGTTAGGCTATCTTGCTGACTTGTTGTAAAGGCTATAGAAGTTGTTACTTTTACTATTTCTATGGAGGCTGCTTTGTAAGCTAATTCTATAGATTTTTCTAATATAGAGTCTAAATAAGAAAGTCTTCCTCTATCGCATAGTACCATTAGAAATTTTAATGTTTTACTATCAACTTTATCCCCGAATATAGATTTAACAATATTTTTCTTATTCTGAGAATTGATCAAAGGATTAGATAATAATTTTTTTAATTCTACAGAAGATAAACTAGAGGATAAATAGTTTAAGTCATTTATAAGTGTATCTAAAGATCCTTTAGATGATAGTTCTAAGAAAGCTTCCGCATAAGGTTGAGCTATCTTCGTGTTTTTTGAGTTCATATTTGCCCTCCAAGTTGAGAAATGTTAGCATCGATAAGCTTGGACTGCACGTTAGGAGTCATATAATCTTGAAGTTGGGACGTAACTCTTTTTAATGCTAAATTAGTTATATGTTGCTGAATTTGTTTTTTTATTTGAAGCTCAGCTTTTTCTATACTACTTTTACCACTATTAGTTAATCTTTCAATGTCTAATTTTCCTTGAGCAAGAATCGTTTCTTTTACTTTTCTAGCTGTATTCTCTGCCTCTTTCTTGATTTGATCAATAACTATTTTTGCTTGAGTCATTTGCTTTTCTGACTCAGATAATCTTAGGCTAGCCTGTTGTAATCTTTCTTCAGCTTCTTGAATTGCTTCAGTGATTTTCTGTTGTCTTAGTTCTAAAGCTGAAGATAAAAAATTACGCCCTAAATAAAATACTCCAGAGGCTAATATAAAAATATTAATAACGTTAGCTTCTAGTATGTTAGAGTTAAAACCAAACCCTTTGGAGGCAGCGGCAGATAACTCAGCTCCGGCAATAGAACTAATCAGTAGGGAATTCCCAATAATGTCCATAATTCTAACTCACGTAATAATTTTTGGTACATAAACAAGGTCCGCACACCAAATTTCTATGAAATTAGTTGGTTGCTTATAAGTTTATTTTTTATCTGTTCGCTTAGCGTGGTAACTTGTTCCTCTAAAGCTTTTAAAGCTTTGTCTTTTTGAGAATTTAATTGGTTTGTTGCTTCTGTTACTAATTGTTCAGTATCTTTCTGAGCTTGTTTAATCTCCATAGCAACTATCTCCTGCGCGGCTTTTTGAGCAGAAGCTATGATCGCTTGTGCTTCTCGTCGCTCTTGAGCTAAGTCTAATTCATATTGTTTTGTAATACTTTCAGCTTTTGTTAGCATCTCAGATGCTTGAGTTAGCTGTTTACGTATAGATTCATCTCGTTCATCTAACACTTGTCCAATTGGCTTGTAAAATATGAGATTAAGCGCCACCATCAGTAGAAGTATTTGAATTGCCATCAAAGGCAATGTAGCGTTAAAATCAAACAAGCCACCTTCTGATTCTGTACTAACCGCTTGTAAAGCTAATGAGAATAAGGAATTTGTCATTGTTATTGTATTATCTAATGGACCCTTAAAAAAAGTATTCCAGTAAAGAACTTAACTACAAAGTAGTTAAGTTTACTAAAAAATATTTTACTTGTAATAAATTTATGCTGTGAATGGGTTTGCGAATAGAAGTGCTAGAGAAACAACTAGGCCATAAATTGTTAATGATTCCATAAATGCTAGAGACAGAAGAAGTGTACCGCGAATTCTACCTTCTGCTTCAGGTTGGCGAGCGATACCTTCAACAGCTTGAGCTGCTGCAGAACCTTGACCTATACCAGGACCAATAGCAGCTAAACCTACAGCAAGACCAGAAGCAACTACAGAAGCAGCAGATACGATTGGATTCATAAATTATATTTTAAGGTGATTAAGATTTTAATTAGAATATTTCAGAACATTCTAGATTTATCTAGGTTAAATAATATTTTACAATAATTGAAAAATCAAACATTATAAAGAGCAAATTTAATGGTGTCCATGTTCTTCAACAGCTTCCCCGATATATGCAGCAGATAAAGTAGAAAATATTAAAGCTTGGACAGAGCTAGCAAATAATCCTAATGTCATCACAGGTAACGGTATAAAAATTGGTACCAATAATGCAAATACTGACACTACTAATTCATCAGCTAGTATGTTACCGAATAAACGGAAACTTAGAGATAAAGGTTTTGTAAAATCCTCTAGAATATTAATCGGAAGCAAAATAGGTGTTGGCTGAACATAACGACCAAAATAATTTAACCCTTTTTTACTTATACCACCATAAAAATATGAAAGTGATGTTAGTAATGCCAAAGCAACTGTTGTATTAATATCATTTGTTGGAGCAGCTAATTCTCCGCTTGGCAAATGAATTAATTTAAGTGGAATTAATGCTCCAGACCAGTTAGATACAAAGATAAAAAGGAAAACAGTACTTACGTATGGGACCCAAGGTCTATAATTATGTTCTCCAATTTGATTTTTAGCTATATCTTGAAGAAATTCGTAGGCATATTCCATAAAGTTTTGAATTCCTTGGGGAACTTGCTTAAGATTTCGAGTACCTACAATTGCAAATATTAATAATACAGAAATTACAAACCAGGACATCAAAATTGTTTGTCCATGAATTTTTAAACCAAGAACTTCCCAGTACAAATGAGTTCCTACTTCAATTTCGGCTAACAAATATGAAGTAATAAAACTATAAAAATTTTCTTGATACATACCTTTGGAATTTTTATAACATGTCTATATAACTACAAATAGTGGAAATCTTCCACACACATAAATTATACCTTTCAATCGTAGATCGCTGTTAATTGAGAGGTATAAAATTTATTAAAGAATTCCAGAGTTCACGTATGTTCTATTCACCACATATTTAGTAAGTATAACAATTTTCAGTAACGGAAATATTCCAGAGGAAAATTTAGTAAACTTAGAATGTAAAAGTAATAGCTTAATAGGTTTTTACTTTTTTATCATTTTTTCAACTTCTGCGCTAAAATTTTCTTGACGTTTCTCCAAGCCTTCTCCGAGGATGAACTTTTCAAAACGTCGTATCTGAATATTTTCGCCTAATTTTGCTATATTTTGTTTAATCAATTCTTCGATAGTTATAGAGGAATCACGAATAAAAAACTGATCCATAAGTGTAATTTCTTTTAATCGTTTCTGAATTCGCCCTTCGACAATTTTTTCTTTTATATCTTTAGGTTTTTTAGCCAAATCTTCTTTTGAGGATTCTATTTCTTTTTCTTTTTCTACAATACTAGACGGTATGTTCGACAATGATACGTACTCTACCAATGGAGACGCAGCTACTTGCATAGCTATATTTTTTGCAAGTTCTTGGAATTCAGGTCTTCTAGCAACAAAATCAGTCTCGCAGTTAACTTCTACTATAACACCTAATTTTCCGCCCATGTGAATGTATGACTCAATAACACCTTCAGTTGCAATTCTACTAGATTTCTTACTAGCAGAAGCTAATCCTTTTTGTCGGAGTGTTTCCATGGCTTTTGTCATATCGCCATTTGAATCTTGTAGGGCTTTCTTACAGTCCATCATTCCAGCAGATGTTTTATCCCGTAATTCTTTCACAGCTTGTGCAGAGATTTCAACTCCCATAAATTTCTCCCCAAATATAATAAAAAAGTTAGTATAAATTTACTTTAAGACTCTACGAATCCAGCCTCATCCAATCTAAAGTTACCATTATTTCCTTCGTAAATAGAATCTGCCAGCTTGCTTAAAATTAATTTTATAGATCTAATAGCGTCATCATTAGCTGGTATAGGTATATCCGTTAAATCAGGATCACAGTTAGTATCTAAAAGAGAAATAACTGGTATGTTTAATTTCATACACTCCTGAACTGCAGTACTCTCCCGCTTTTGATCCACTATAACTACTAAGTCAGGTAATCTTTTCATGTTTTTTATACCGTTTAAATTCTTGCGTAACTTTTCTAGCTCACGCCGTAAAGAAGCTGCCTCCTTCTTAGGTAGTTGGTCTAAATAACCACTCTCTTCTTTCTGTTCTAAATCTTTCAAATGTTCTACTCTAGTTCTGATCGTAAACCAATTCGTCAAAATTCCTCCTAACCATCTCTGATTTACATAGTGTGCTCCACACCGTTCAGCTTCTTGACATACCACACTTGCCGCTTGGCGTTTTGTACCCACGAAAAGGAATTTTTTACCTTCTTGAGAAGATTTACGAACATACTCACAAGCATTTGTTAAAAGTTGAGATGTTTGTACAAGATCTATAATATGTATTCCATTTCTTTCGGCATATATATATGGAAACATTTTAGGATTCCAACGACGAGATTGATGCCCAAAATGCACACCTGCTTCCAATAATTCGGCTAACGTAACAACCGCCATGTAGTGACTCCTTTTATATGTAATTTCTATAGGTTGTACAAAATATAGATAATATTTGATGATATATAATTTTAAAACTTAATTTATCATACTCAATTTACAATGTCTTCAGATATATTTACAAAAGAGTTACCATCGACAAAAGAATACTTTCTCGCAACACTATCGTCTAGCACTAGAGAATTTAAAGATGCCTTTGTTTCATCTTCAGGTGATACAGAATAGTAATTTTCCATTAAAGCTGGAGATTTGTCAAAGTGAATTGTCTTTACATTCTCAGTATAAGAATTGAATCCAGTTCCTGCAGGAATCAGACGCCCGATAATTACATTTTCCTTTAATCCTCGTAGCCAGTCGGCTTTACCTTCGATAGCAGCTTCTGTTAATACTCGCGTTGTCTCTTGGAAACTCGCAGCAGAAATAAAACTATCCGTATTAAGAGATGATTTAGTTATACCTAATAAAACAGGGTAATAACTAGCGGGAAGACCCTTAGTTAATAGCATAGCCTCATTAATGTTTTCTATCTGCTGAAGCTCAACCAACTCTCCAGGTAATAAAGTTGTATCCCCCCCATCTTCTACACGAACCTTGGAGGTCATCTGTCTAACAATTACTTCTATATGTTTATCTGAGATATCTACATTTTGAGATTGATACACATTTTGAACCTCATTCACAAGATAAATTTGAACTTTTTGAAGGCTAAGCTTAGCGGCCTCGTATAAACTAATAACGTTCTTGTAAAAATTAAAGAAAATACCAAGCATTTCATGAGGATTTGGAGCTCCATCTGTCATAGAATCTGCCAAAGCTAAGCAATCTCCATTTGATACAATAAATTTTTGCACTGAGTGTACAGTATATTCAGTAGTGAACCCACTTGTGTCAGTAATTTTAACTCCAGTAGTATCATCTGAGTTATAATACAATTTTAATCTGCCAGGTCTTTGTGCCAATCTACAAGGTTCTTTAGGTTTTCTTGCTTCAAGTATCTCTTCAATTCTAGGTAAACCTTGAACTATGTCCCCTGTTTTAGATCTCTCAAACACAAGAATAGCTAATATATCTCCTGCCTGAACTAAGTCTAGATGATTTACCTGCAGGATAGCTCCAGAAGACACTAAGTAAGGACATCCTGAGCGGATACTGATGTGATTAGAACTTAACTCTATAATTTGACCGGAATCAGGAGCAGTTATACCATCTGCAATTTGATCTCCTTGACGAACCAAATCACCGCACGAAACTTGAGGTGTTTTTAAATTAATCCCAACTAATTTTCGATCTGACTCAGTTAAAACCAAAATGTTTCGCGTGGATTTATTATTTGTATAAATACTCTTTACTTGCCCATCAGATCGGCAAAGTAATTTAGTTTTTGCTACAGTTGTACCGGGTACAATCATATCCCCATCACAAACTGTGAATTCACTTACTGTAAAGGCTTTATTTACCTCTCCAAAAGTATCTTTTCTAATTGTTAAACTTTCAGAAACAATCAGTTTAAGTTTATACTTATTTGTAGAGTCCACTGGCACAAACTCTACATCACCTGACAGATGAGGTAAATCAGACTGAATGTTTAAAACCAAATACGTTTTTAAAAGATTCACAGGACAAGCTGATTTCACTAATTCCCCATCTTTAAATAAAATCCTTTGTATGACTCCTACATTTAGAACTGTCTGAGTGTCATTCGTAAGTGTCTGATGCAATTCAATGATGTCTTGCCGGATCGAATACTTAATTACAGGACGAATTAATAAAAATTTACCGGACTCATATTCAACTATTTCAACAAAAGAAGTATCGTCGACTTTAAAACCCTTATAAATCTCTTCCGTAGGCTCAAAGATCCTTGCCTCAAAATGAGTCAAGATAAAGTCTTCAATTGGGTATAAGTAACCAGGTTTAATAATGATCTCTTTTACAATACCATTATCCTCCTCAATGGATACAAACCCAGATGTTAAGCTATACAAATCTTTTACAAGTTCTGTCCGCATAGGTACAAATGTATTGTTACTCACCAACAATAAAGAGACATCTTTATTTAACTCATGAGTTTCTTCTGGAACCCAATATAAAACTAAATCTTCTATAACTTCATAACCTCGCTTATGTTTTGTTATTTTAGAGCTATCTGAATTGGGATATTTAATAAAACCTCCAGTAGAAGTATAGTAAGAGTCATCTATCAACTCTGCTATGGTCTGAGAATTAGTTACTTTATTCCCTGGTGAACAATGAATTAAAAATTTCTTACCATTTTCTAGTTCCAGAATATAGGGACTGTCTGGATGCAATACATCAGTATTCAAATGTATAAAAGCATTATCAACAGAAGCTGAAGCAGTAATGATATTAATCTCTTCGGTAGAATTTAGAAGAACTCTGACAGTCCCTCCATAGTCACTTACTATCTCTGTAGTGGCCAAAATATCACCTTTTTTCACATGAGATTCTTGTTCAACCATTATATCTGCATTCGTTGGAATGTTATAAACATCTCCTGCTAAAATCCATAATAAACCGCCTCGTGAGCTTGTCAAAGTCACATTACCTTGTCGATCTATCTTCTCTTCCACAGAAAGATCCGAGAAATAAACCTCACCAGAGATCATACCAGAAAGATCTTTTGTCATCCTTTCCGTGATCAAATTTCCTCTTGCACTAGCCTCTCCAATAACTTGCTTTTCAGTAAATTGCTCGTTATCACTTAAAAACAAAACAGTTCCCTGTTTTAACTCCATCTTAGACTTAATAGCGTCATAACTATATAAATCTATTTTGATATTTTCTTCTAAGATTAAAGCTTCCTCCCCATGTCGAGTTCGAGTTGGTTTGGCACGAATAGATTTAGGGAATCTTAAGACACCATTAAATGGTGCTCTAACTTGCTCCGCGAGTTCCCCGGTAAAGACACCTCCGGTATGAAAAGTTCTCATAGTCAACTGTGTTCCAGGCTCTCCAATGGATTGAGCAGCTATGATACCCACAGCTTCTCCTAGATCTACTAGAGATCCATGAGCAAGACTCCAACCATAACAAAATTGACATACAGATCTAGATGACTCACAAGTTAATGGAGACCTAACAGAAACAGATTTTATACCTGATTTTACAATGTACTTAGAGGTCAAAGAATCTAAATCCTGATTAATATGCGCAATAATGTCAGCAGTATCAGGAGAATAAAGAGTTTCAAATAAAACTCGTCCTAAAAGTCGATTCTCCAAAGGAATAAGAATCTTATTCTTATCAACCATATCTTTTAAAATAATTCCCTTAGATGTACCACAATCTACCTCTCGAATAATAATGTCTTGAGCCACATCTACCAAGCGCCGAGTTAAATACCCCGAATCGGCAGTTCTCAAAGCAGTATCTACCAGACCTTTCCGTGCCCCATAACATGAGATTACATACTCTGTAACTGTTAAACCCTCCCTAAAATTACTTTTTATGGGTAGATCTATAATTTGTCCATGGGGATCAGACATTAACCCTCGCATTCCAACTAATTGTTTTACTTGCGAAATATTTCCTCTAGCCCCAGAGAATGCCATGATGTAAACTGGGTTAAGAGGATCAGTTTCCTTAAAATACTTAATAACCTCATCTTTTAGTGATTCGCTGGAATTATTCCAAGTGTCAATCACCTTTTGAAATCGTTCAACTGCTGTAATCTCGCCCCTACCATATTTTTGCTCAGTCAGCTTAATCTCTTCATTTGTCTTGTAAAGTAATTCTCTCTTTGTTGGGGGAACTCGTAAGTCCTCGACACTAAGAGATATCCCAGCTTTTGTTGCATAGTGAAATCCTAGTTCCTTCAACCTATCCGCCATGTAAGAAGCTCTACCTGTCCCATAATTACTAAAAGCCCATGCCATTAATTTCCGCAGTTCCTTCTTATCAATAATCTTATTGGTGAATTTTGGTTTAGGAGGTAAAAACAGATATTTTTCTTTCATTTTTATTAGTTATAAAGAATTAACCTACAATCATACGGAAAAAGTTAACGAATCCTGTAAAACCTTATTAAGAAGAATTCGGCCAGGAGTAGTAAGTATGTATTGAACTATAACTCGGTGTTGATCATCCCTTCGAATAACCCGACTGGAAAAAACTTCTATAACAGAGTTATTGACAAAAGAAATACTTTTTATAAAATTTGATTCGTCCTCAACAGCTTCATTAAATCGAACCCAGACATAAGCATGCAGCGGTATTATGTGCTGTTCATAAGCCATTAAACAATCTTCCAGAGTAGAAAAATAGTGAGGATAATTCATCTGCTGTGAAGGATTATGAGCTGTCAAATAATAACAACCTAAAACCATATCCTGACTGGGCATTATAATAGGTTCTCCAGTTGCAGGAGATAAAAAATTATAAGGCGCTAACATTAGTAGTCTAGCTTCAGCTTGAGCTTCCAAAGATAATGGAATATGTACAGCCATCTGATCTCCATCAAAATCAGCGTTAAATGCTGGACAGACTAGAGGATGTAATTTAATCGCTCGACCTTCTACCAGCAACGGTTCAAAAGCCTGAATACCAAGACGATGCAAAGTAGGTGCTCTATTTAATAATACAGGGTGGCCCTGAATAACCTCTTCAAGTACAGCCCATACAGTAGAGTCATTCTTTTGGATCATCTTTTTCGCAGCCTTAATATTATTGACAAGTCCTTGATGAATTAAACGATGAATTACAAAGGGTTGAAAAAGTTCTAAAGCCATCTCCCTAGGTAATCCACATTGATTTAATTGTAACTGAGGTCCAACAACAATAACTGAACGACCCGAATAGTCTACTCTTTTTCCCAGTAAATTCTGTCTGAACCTACCCTGTTTTCCTTCAATAATATCTGATAAAGATTTTAGAGGCCTATTGTTTGCCCCTACAACCACTCGTCCTCTTCTACCATTATCTATCAGTGCATCGACAGACTCTTGTAGCATTCGTTTTTCATTTCGTATGATAATCTCAGGAGCCAAAATTTCTTGTAACCTGCGTAATCTATTGTTTCTATTAATAACTCTTCGGTATAAATCATTCAAATCTGAAGTGGCAAACCGACCTCCATCTAACTGAACCATAGGTCTCAAATCCGGAGGAATTATTGGTAAAATTGTTAATACCATCCATGTCGGATCAGATCGGGTAGCAATGAAATTATCTAATACTCTTAACCTTTTTATCGCTTTATCCTTTTTACTTCCTTTCGTAGATAAGACTTCTTCACGTAAACTCTCAGCCTCTACCTCAAGGTCAATATCCTTCAATAACTTTTGTACTGCTTCCGCACCAATTCCAACTTCGACCCCATGAAGATCTGAATCTTCTTGATAAAGTTGATCCTCAATTTCTATCCACTCATCTTCACTTAATAACTTTTTATAATTCAAACTATGACAATTTCCAGGTCTAGTCACGACGTAAGAATTAAAATAAACGATTTGTTCTACATCTTTTAAAGGTATATCTAATAGTAATGCAATATAACTTGGCGAGCCTTTTAAGTACCAAACATGAGTTACCGGAGCTGCAAGCTCAACATAACCCATTCGGTGCCGCCTAACTTTGGACTCAGCTACCTCAACCCCACATCTTTCGCATATAATACCTTTGTATCTAACACGCTTGTACTTCCCGCAGTGGCACTCCCAATCCTTAACTGGACCAAAAATTCTCTCACAAAATAAACCATCCATTTCCGGCTTTAAAGTACGATAGTTAATTGTCTCTGGCTTTGTTACCTCCCCAACAATTTGCCCATTAGGTAAAATCCTCTCACCCCATTTTTTTATTCTTTCAGGGGAAGCTAAATTTATTTTGACATAATCAAAATACTGTTCCAGTTTTGGCATAAAATCTCCGTAATAAAAGATACGAGTGCACAGAACTTTTTCATGTATGGATTCAGAGAAAAGAGTTTTCCAAATTCTCTCGAATCATAGATTCATATATGGGTCGAGTACTATTCCTACGTGAATGGGAATTAGCCATTAAATCTACCTCTATTCCTCGAGTCTGTCCATCTGATAAATTTTCAATTTTGTATGCTCCAATATCCAATCCTAAAGATTGTAACTCTCGCATTAAAACTTTAAAAGACTCTGGTGTGCCTGGTCTAGGGATAGGTTTACCTTTTACAATCGCATTCAAAGTTTCATTTCTTCCCTGCATATCATCTGACTTCACAGTTAATAATTCCTGTAAAGTATAAGAAGCACCAAATGCCTCTAAAGCCCAAACTTCCATCTCTCCTAAACGCTGTCCTCCATGCTGCGCTTTACCTCCCAAAGGTTGCTGCGTAACTAAAGAATAAGGACCTGTAGAACGAGCATGAATCTTGTCATCGACCAAATGAACCAATTTCAGCATGTACGATATACCCACTGTGACAGGATTATCAAATTTTTCTCCAGTACGCCCGTCAAACAACATCATTTTTCCAGGATGATTCATTTTAAATAGCCAATCTTTGTCTGTAAGTGATTTAGCTTCCATTAACTTATCATTAACTAAGATTCGTGATGCTTCTGCACCATACATCTCATCGAATGGTATAATCTTAAATCGCTTATTTAAGTTTTCTGCAGCTAAACCCAGTAAACATTCAAAAATTTGTCCAACATTCATTCGAGAAGGAACCCCTAATGGGTTTAAGACAATATCTACTGGTGTTCCATCAGGTAAATATGGCATATCCTGTCTAGGTAAAATTTTAGAAATAATTCCTTTATTGCCATGCCTACCGGCCATCTTATCTCCAACTTGAATTTTTCTAGTCTGAGCCACATATACACGAATGACAATGTTCGCACCTGTGGGTAACTCATCTCCTTTTTCTCTGGTGAAGATTCTAACATCTAAAACTCGACCTTTCCCACCATTTGGGACCCGCAAAGAACTGTCCCTGACATCCCTCGTTTTTTCACCAAAAATAGCTCTTAATAACTTACCCTCTGGTGGCTGATCCGATTCACCTTTAGGGGTCACCTTGCCAATCAAAATATCCCCAGATTCAACCCAGGAACCAATCAAGATAATCCCATTATCATCCAATTTCCTTAAGGCATAGTCACTCACATTAGGTAATTCTCTAGTAATTTCCTCAGACCCTAATTTAGTTTGCCTAGCTTCTATCTCATATTTTTCTATGTGCACAGATGTATAGACATCGTTATAAACCAATCGTTCGCTGATTAAAAATGCATCCTCATAGTTGTACCCTTCCCAAGGCAAATAAGCAACTAAAATATTCTGCCCTAAAGCTAACTCACCTCCTTCGGTTGCAGCACCGTCTGCAATAACCTGCCCAGAACTAACCTCCTCTCCTAACCAAACGGAAGGTCTCTGATTAATACATGTATCTTGATTAGATCTCTGATACTTTTGCAAAGCATAAAAAACTTCCTTACCCTCTGAATCTGTAATACAAATTTTATCTGCGGAGACATAAGTTACTCTACCTTCCCCTACACTCACGGTCACCATTCCAGAATCTCTAGCGGCTTGCGCCTCAAGACCTGTGCCTATAAGTGGGCTTTCAGGATACAAGAGTGGAACAGCTTGACGCTGCATATTAGATCCCATCAAAGCTCTGTTAGCATCATCATGCTCAAGAAATGGAATTAACGAAGTGGCGATTGAAATTACCTGTATAGGTGAGACTGCCCTATAATCGACTTGCAAAGGAGTAGCAGTTGTAAACTCTTGCCTATACCTAACGGGGATCATTGGATCCATCAAATACCCATCCTCACGTATAAAAATATCACCAGGTGCAATACGTGAATCATCTTCTTGATCTGCAGTGAGATAAATAGGTTCAGAACCTAAGAGTATCCTACCTTTAATGACTTTATAAAATGGTGTTTCTACAAAACCATAAGAATTAATTCGTGCGTGAGTAGCCAAAACTCCAATTAACCCTGCGTTTGGACCCTCAGGAGTTTCAATCGGACATATCCTACCATAATGGCTAGGATGAATATCTCTCACCGCAAACCCTGCTCTATCTCTACTCAATCCACCAGGACCAAGTGCACTGACTCTTCTCTTATGAGTTAATTCAGCTAAAGGGTTAGTTTGATCCATAAACTGAGACAACTGACTTGAACCAAAAAACTCTCTTATAGATGCAATGATAGGTTTCGGATTAACCAATGTATTTGGGGTTAATGAATTAATGTCACAAATAGTCATTCGTTCACGAATAATTCTTTCCAATCTGTTTAATCCTATCCGGACTTGATTTTGTAAAAGTTCTCCTACTGAACGAACTCTGCGATTCCCTAAATGATCAATATCATCTACCTCACCTACATCAAACTTTAAATTTATTAAATAATCTATAGCGGCTAATGTGTCTTGAGGTGTTAAAACTCTAATATTTTCTGGAATCGTTAATTGTAATTTTTTATTTAACTTATACCTACCTACTTTTCCTAAGTCATATCTTTTGGGATCAAAAAACCTAGAATACAGGATCTGCTGTCCTCCATTCACTGTAGACGGCTCACCCGGCCTAAGCTTTGTATACATTTGAATTAACGCTTCTTCAGTAGTATAGTTACCCTCTACCCTAAATGTCTTTTTTAAGTATTCTGGATGTCTAAGTCCATTGTAAATATCGGTATCACTTAATCCCATTGCCTTTAAAAATACATGCGCAGGTATCTTTCTTGTCTTATCAACACGAACCCAAACTAAATCATTCCGATCAGTTTCAAATTTAACCCAAGCTCCTCTATTAGAAATTAAACTCCCACTATACGTTCTTCGGCCTTGCTTATCAGTGTCAGACTTGTAATAGATGCCAGGGCTTCTCACTATCTGATTAACAATAACTCTTTCAGCTCCATTAATTATAAAGGTACCTCTATCCGTCATCAGAGGTAAATCCCCTACAAACACTTCTTGTTCTTTGATAACACCTGTCTCTTTATTAATTAAACGTGCAGGTACATAGACCTGTACTGAATAAGTCGCATCACGACGTTTTGACTCACTAACCGTATACTTAGGTGATTTTAACTTGTACTGATCTCCTAAAAAGTGAAGCTCTAAATTTCCAGTGTAGTCTGTGATAGGTGAAAAACTTTTGATCTCTTCCGCAAGCCCTTCTTCTAGAAACCAACAAAAACTTGCACGTTGAATTTCTACTAAATCAGGCAAGATAAAAGTAGAAAGTTTAGTGCTAGCCATAAGACTCTTGTCTCCTAAATAATATATTTTCTAAATACAGATAATAAATTTTAAATAATGTCTACTAGAGAAACTTTATCTCCGTAACCATAAAACAAAAATTTGATAGTAATATAATATAAAAGTCAGTGATAAAAGCTCACCGACCCATTAGCACTAATGTATATAAAAACCCAAAGAAAACACTAATAAAATAAGCTTAAATTTTTAACTCCATCTCACGTACTTTAAAATTTTTAGATAAAAAAGATTTCTTTGCATTTCCATTATTTACGTGAATCACTCCTTTTTGTACAGCTTTATCTATCTTGCTATAACTTAATGAAAGCAATTGTTTAACATTAGCTATATTTTCTGGAGCCAAGGTTTGAATAGCAATAAGAGTCTTTTTTATAAGCGTTTTAACAGTTGATTTATAAGCTTTATTTCTTAATCTATTACGTTCTCCAACCTCAATTCTCTTACAAGCTGACTTAGTATTAGCCACTGGATCCTCCTAAAATTCTATAGATAAAAATTTAATATATCTTTTCTCTAAAACTATGTATTTCGATACGGATTATAACACAGAAGAATATTCCTACAAAAACTTTTATAGTTTTTTATAGTTTTATGATGAATTAACTTTTACTCTCCATAAATTTACAGTAAATCTTTCTTTTAGAGATTAGCAAAACCCTCATAAAAATCTGCATAAACTCCCATGTACTGTGAGAATAAACTTAGAGTTACATTTAATAGAACAAAAGATCAAGAAATCTACCTCTAAAACTAAAAGATATGGAAAAAACTATACAATCCTTTATCTAACATGAATTCCATTTCTAAATCGAGACTATTATGTACCCAAGAAAAGTAGTGGCCTTCGGGTAGATTGATTTTTTATTAGTAAGTCTTAAGACAAACAAACCACCTTATAGACTAGATCACTTCCTTAAAAATTACCTAACGCAAGCACTACAAAGATTAGCAAACTGTAAATTATAATGAATTCATATGCTTAATACCAAAATTCTATTACAATAAAAACTATCTTTTAAATTTTTCCCAATAAATAAAAAAATATATTAGAGAACAACGATGGCAAAAAGCAAAGGTGTCAGAATAGTTATTACTTTAGAATGTAAAACTCCCGAAGGAGTGTACCGTTACACAACAACAAAAAATAGACGAAATACACCAAATAGACTGGAAATAAAAAAATACTGTCCGGTATCAAAAAAACATGAAATGTTTAAAGAAATAAAATAATAAAGTTAAATACATAACTATGGCAATATATCGTCGTAAACTATCCCCACTAAAAACAACTGAAATTATAGATTATAAGGATGTGGAACTTCTAAGTAAATTCTTAACGGAACAAGGAAAAATTCTACCGCGTAGAGTAACTGGGTTAACAACAAAACAACAAACTAAATTAACAAAAGCTGTAAAAAAAGCAAGAATTCTAGCTCTTTTACCTTTTGTTAATAGAGATATATAAAATTCATGCATTTTAAAGTCTAAGCTTAATTAACATTTAACATTATTAGATTTTAAAATGCCTGTTTCTTCTTAGGAAGAAGTTCAAATGCTTTAATGATATCGCCCTGCTTCCAAGTATCAAAACCATCAATGAAAATCCCACACTCTGAACCCTCTGTCACCTCTTGCACATCCTCTTTTACCCTTTTCAATGAACGGATGAGACCTTTATGAACTATGTCATCCTCTCTAAAAATATAGACAAAAGATTCTTTAATAATTTTACCCTCTCTTACAAAGGAACCTGCTACAAAACTTTTTGCTAAAGGAAAAACTGTCTTGACAATAGCAGAACCAACAAACTTTTCTTCATACTGTGGACCTACCAAGCTCTCAATTAAGAAATCTACGTAATCAAATAAATCATAAATTACATTGAATTCTTTCACTGTTATTCCTGTAGTTTTTGCCGTTTTCTTTGCCCCACTAGCCAAGGTAGTATTAAAAGCTAGTAAGGTCGCCCCACTGGTGGAAGCAAACTCAATATCTGTCTCTGTTATCTCTCCAGCAGAGGAGTATAAAACTCTCAACTGTACCTTAGAGTTATCAATTTTATTTAAAGTAGTGGTAATAGCTTCTGCAGATCCTTGACTATCCGTCTTAATAATTAGGTTAATACGTTCTTTATTCTCTGAATCCAAAACATTATAATTGTCTGAAAGCTGAGGACTAAATAAGATTTGTGATCTTTCATCCAAACTATTAGTATTAGAATTAATGAAACTTTTCGCTTCTTTTTCACTTTTAAAAGCCACAAAATGGTCTCCTACAGAAGGAACTTTCGACAATCCCCACAAGAAGATAGGAGAAGATGGGTCTGCTCTTTTGATCATTTCCGCTGATGAATTCAACATTCCCCTAACCTTAGCTACTACACCATCTACCATAATAAAATCACCAACTTCAAGTGTTCCAGTCTGAACAATTAAAGAGGCAACTGCCCCTCGTGTACGATCCAGATGAGATTCTATAATAGTTCCTTCCGCCCGAGAAGCCGGATTCGTCTGTAAACCCAATACATCAGATAATAATAAAATCATCTCTAATAAATTATCTATATTTGTGCCTTGCATAGCACTAATAGGAACCATTAAAGTATCTCCTCCCCAATCCTCTGAAATTAAATTATACTTTGTCAATTCTTCTTTAATAGACTCAACATTAGCATCTTCTTTATCGATTTTATTGATGGCAACAATAATTGGCACTTGAGCAGACTGGATGTACTTAATTGCCTCTATAGTTTGAGGTTTTACACCATCATCGGCCGCAACAACTAAAATAGCTATATCAGTAATTGAAACGCCTCTGGATCTCATTCCCGAAAACGCAGCATGCCCAGGGGTATCTAAAAATACTATCTTTCGACTAGTCCCTTTATGGTCAACCAAAACTTCATAAGCCCCAATTTTTTGAGTAATCCCTCCCGCTTCTTTCTGAGCTATCTGCGTTTTACGTATTCTATCCAATAAAGTTGTCTTGCCATGATCTACGTGCCCCATCACTGTAACGATAGGAGGTCTCGGCACACACAACTCTGAATTACCTTGTTCAAGTTCTAATCGCTTACTCTGAAGTCCTTTTTCGGAAAAACTAATAACCTCGACACCAAATTCCTCTCCTAACTTCTGCGCTGTGGTCACATCAATGGATTGATTAACTGTAACTGGTATTCCCTTTAAAAACAATGATCTAATTATCTCCACTTTCGATACAGAAAAAAGTTCTGATAATTCTTGAACTGTCATAGGACCGGCAATCGTAACTGTGGCTGGTTTATGCAGAGATATACTTTCTAAATCTTTTTTCTGCTGTGAATTCGTAGATTTTTTCTTTTGACTAGTACTAGTAGGCAGAGGTTTTTTCTTAACTAAAAATGTTACTGCTCCTAAATCACTTGCGATTGGCTTAGGGGGTCTAGCTAAAGGTAATAAAGACTTATCCTCTACAATATCCTCGTTCTCAAATAATTCTGTTACAGATTCATACTCCTCCTCAAAAGTTACTTTAGACCTTGTCTTTTTCTTCACTTTTAACTTTGTATTAGCCCTCTCGATATCACGATCATCATCTTTATCAGACTTCTTTACTTTTTTTTCTAACTTTAAAGAAGGTCTCATTCCTAAATTGGCTAGGCTAGTGTTCGCATCATGACTAAGTGACTCTAGCATAGTTAAAGCAATAGTCGACTCCGAAGCAACAAGGACTAGTGGATTTGTCAAAATTAAAACTTCTTCTAAACTACCTCTATAAGTAGTAGAAATCCTGCTACTAAAAAAACTCCCAAAGCTTCGACGTTCAAAATCATTAATATAAGGCTCTGAAAAATGACTCTTAGAAATTTGGGTATATAATGAACTATTATAAAAATCTGTTTTAATCAAAATTCTTCTCCTAAATAAATTATGTTAAAACCACTATTGCATTAAATAGGGAATACGTTTAATAAGAATAATACAGAAATAAGATGATTGTCCTCTAAGTCTAATGTCGTAACGTTCTTTTGCGGGCTTATTGTACAAAACAAATTCATTTGTAGCATATAAAATCTATAGAATTTCTCTTATTTTTGGCAAAAAGTTACTATAACTTTCTACGAACTATATCAAGATAATATACATCACAATGCCTAGATTTCAAAAAAATGATAATTTTATTGATAAGACATTTACTGTGCTGGCAGATATTGTACTAAAAGTCTTACCCGCTAGTAAACAAGAAAAAGAAGCTTTCTCTTACTATAGAGATGGAATGTCTGCTCAATCTGAGGGAGAATACGCTGAAGCATTAGAAAATTATTATGAGGCTCTACGACTTGAAGAAGATCCATATGATCGTAGTTACATACTGTATAACATAGGATTAATCTATGCGAGCAACGGGGAATATATAAAAGCACTTGAGTACTACCATCAAGCATTAGACCTAAATTCTCGACTTCCCCCAGCTATAAATAATATAGCTGTTATATATCATTACCAAGGAGTCAAGGCATCTGAGAAAAAAGACTTAGAAACCGCTAGAACAATGTTCGATAAGGCAGCAGAATACTGGAAACAAGCTATTAGATTAGCCCCAAATAATTACATTGAAGCCCAAAACTGGCTTAAAACTACAGGGAGAATGTCTTCTGACAACCTTTATTAATAAGATAATGTTTTTAAGTGATTCAAACTAGAATATGTCTAGATCTTTAATAGCCCCACCGGAGAGATTTTATATGCAAAACCCTGTAGCTTTAAAAAGTTTATAGATTTGCAAAGATCTCATAGTTTTAATTCTTATCTCCAAGTATTATATCTAATGAAGAGAAATTTATTACGAAACATCTATTGTGTATTCTAATCGGAGAAACTAAAAGTAATATGGTTAAAACTGCAACAAGTGCTGGTTTTATAACTCAAATCATTGGTCCTGTAGTAGATGCAGAATTTCCTAATGGCAAGCTACCAAGAATTTACAATGCAATCATTGTAGGTGAAGGTGAATCTGCAGTAACATGTGAAGTTCAACAATTACTAGGTAACAATCGAGTTCGAGCTGTGTCTATGACATCAACAGATGGTCTAAAACGCGGCATAGGAGTTGTTGATACAGAAAACCCAATTAGCGTTCCTGTAGGTAAAGTTACCTTAGGTCGTATTTTTAATGTCTTAGGCCAAGCTGTAGATAACATGGGTGATCTTAAAATAGAAAAGACACTACCGATTCACAGATCCTCCCCTGCTTTCACTGAATTAGAAACAAAACCATCTATATTTGAAACAGGTATCAAAGTTGTAGACCTACTTGCTCCATACAGACGAGGAGGTAAGATTGGTCTATTCGGAGGAGCCGGAGTAGGTAAAACAGTTTTGATTATGGAACTTATTAATAATATCGCCAAAGCTCACGGTGGAGTATCTGTATTTGGAGGAGTAGGTGAAAGAACTCGTGAAGGTAATGACCTTTACATGGAAATGAAAGAATCAAAAGTTATCAACGAAGAAAACTTAGGTGAATCAAAAGTAGCCTTAGTTTACGGACAAATGAACGAGCCACCTGGAGCACGTATGCGAGTTGGTCTGACAGCATTAACAATGGCTGAATACTTCCGAGACGTAAATAAACAAGACGTACTACTATTTATAGACAACATTTTTAGATTCGTGCAAGCTGGATCTGAAGTATCTGCTCTACTAGGACGTATGCCATCTGCTGTAGGATATCAACCAACTCTGGCAACTGAAATGGGAGCATTACAAGAACGTATCACCTCCACTACTGAAGGATCTATAACTTCAATTCAAGCTGTGTATGTTCCAGCAGATGATTTAACAGATCCAGCACCGGCAACAACATTCTCTCATCTTGACGCTACTACAGTTCTATCTAGAAACCTTGCTGCGAAAGGTATCTACCCAGCTGTAGATCCTCTAGACTCTACGTCCACAATGCTTCAAATAGAAATTGTTGGAAAACTACACTACTCTACGGCTCAAACAGTTAAACAAACTCTACAACGTTACAAAGAACTACAAGATATTATCGCTATTTTAGGTCTGGATGAATTATCTGAAGAAGATAGACAAACTGTTGCCCGAGCTAGAAAGATAGAACGATTCTTATCACAACCATTCTTCGTAGCTGAAGTTTTCACAGGATCTCCTGGTAAATATGTTTCCTTAGCTGACAGTATCAAAGGGTTCAACATGATTTTGAATGGGGAACTGGATGAGTTACCTGAACAAGCATTCTATCTTGTAGGTAACATAGACGAAGCTATTAACAAAGCAAAAAGCTTAAAAGGATAGGTAAAAATGTCTCTACATGTTAGTATAATAGCTCCTGACAGAAACGTTTGGGATGCAAATGCAGAAGAAGTAATATTACCAAGTAGTACTGGACAGCTTGGTATTTTAAAAGGTCATGCCCCTCTTTTAACAGCTTTAGATATAGGAGTTATGAGAGTTAGAGTAGACAAAGACTGGATCCCAGTAGTTTTAATGGGTGGCTTTGCTGAAGTTGAAAATGATGAATTAACAATCCTAGTTAACGGGGCAGAAGAAGGATCAAAAATAAATAAAGATGAAGCCCAAAAAAACTTAGAAGAAATGACTGTACGCTTTAACGAAGCTACAACTAGTAAAGAAAAAATAGAGGCTACTCAAAATCTGCGCAAAGCACGAGCAAGAGTACAAGCTTCTACGTTATAAATCAAATACAGGTATATAAATAAAAATTTTTTTTATATACCTGTATTTAATTTATAAAAAAAATAACGACGTAAACAAATACAGTCCCTAGACTAAATTCCACAATGGATATTATCAAGAAACAAAACTTACTGATTCCTTACAGTCTGGATATTAGACAGAACGATGCCGAAATGTCACTTTCTGATCATCTAGAAGAACTACGTCAGAGAGCGTTTTGGTCCATAGCAACTTTATTAAGTTCCATTATTGTATGCGTCTTCAGTGTAAAAAATATAGTAAAGACGTTGCAAGAACCAGCACTAGGAATAAAATTCTTACAATTTGCCCCTGGAGAATACTTTTTTGCGTCAATAAAAGTAGCCGCATACACAGGATTATTAATTAGTAGCCCTTTCCTGATATATCAAATCATTCTATTTGTCCTTCCAGGGATGACAAAAAATGAACGTAAAACTCTTTTACCAATAATATTAGGAGCAATAGGATTATTCTTATGTGGGATACTATTTGGATATTACATACTAGTACCCGCGGCTCTCAACTTCTTCATAAATTATGGATCAGAAGTCGTAGAACCTTTTTGGTCCTTCGAGCAATACTTCGAATTCATCCTTATACTACTTTTTAGTACAGGTTTAGCCTTTCAACTCCCAGTAATTCAAGTAATGTTAGGATTATTTCGTATTATCTCTGGGGAAACTATGCTTTCTATATGGAGATATGTCATCTTAGGATCAACAATCATAGGAGCTATACTAACCCCTTCTGTAGACCCTCTAACACAAATTTTAATGTCGTCAATAGTTATAATTTTATACTTTTTAGGAGCTGGAGTTGTATTAATCATAGAAAAAAGTAGAAGAAATATTGATTACAAGACCAAGTTTTAAGTTAAAATATTATAGCTAACGTTCTTGTACAAGATTTCAAGATCACATACATACCCAAGGGTTTTCTAATCCTTGATGTTAGCATGGGATTTGTTCTCTTATGCTACAAACATTTTAATAAAGTTTGTATTGAAGTATTATCTATAACCTATAATAATCCTCTTTGCAACTCCATTGAGAGATACCCAAATCTCTCGCCTCAGTATTATTTATTATAAGAAACAGTTCGGAGACTAATGAAAAATAATTATTTCGTAAATTTGACTAAAAGCGTAACACAATACATACTAGCCGTATGTACACTATTGGCAATAGCAGTTCCAACTTTCTCAAACGCTTTTCCAATATTTGCACAACAAGCATACGAAAATCCTAGAGAAGCTACAGGAAGAATTGTATGCGCAAACTGCCACTTAGCTCAAAAACCCGTCGAAATCGAAGTTCCACAAGGAGTTCTACCGGATACAGTATTCGGAGCAGAAGTACAAATTCCTTACGACTTATCCACAAAACAAGTTACAGGTGATGGAAGCAAAGGACCACTTAACGTAGGTGCTGTATTAATACTTCCAGAAGGTTTTACTTTAGCTCCAAAAGAACGACTATCTGAAGAACTAAAAGAAGAAAGTAAAGGACTAACAATCTCCACGTACAGTGCATCAAAACCGAACATCTTAGTTATAGGACCTATACCAGGTGACAAACATCAAAAGATTGTTTTCCCAATACTATCTCCTAATCCTGCGGAGAACAAAAATGTTCACTTTATTAAATATCCTATCTATGTAGGAGCTAACAGAGGGCGAGGTCAAGTAAACCCAACAGGTACTAAAACTAATAATACAATCTATACATCACCTTCAGAAGGACAAGTGTTAAAAATAGAAAAACTAAGTCAAGGTGGGTATAATATTTCCATAAAATCTAAACGAGGAGATATTGTTTCAGTTGCTATACCAGCTGGACCTGATCTAACTATTAAAGAAGGACAAACTCTATTAGCAGATCAAGCACTGACTATAGACCCAAATGTAGGTGGTTTTGGCCAAACGGAAACAGAAATCGTACTACAAAGCCCTGCGAGAGTAAAAGGAATGATCGCATTCTTCTTTACAATAATCCTAGCTCAAATTCTGCTTGTGCTTAAGAAAAAACAATTCGAGAAAGTTCAACTAGCGGAAATGAACTTCTAAAAACTTGGCATGTGTAAATACTAAAATTACACATGCTAAAAACTTTTTTTAAAACCATTTATGAATTAGCTAGTTTTACTACTACATTAAAAGAAGAAAAATCCAAAACAGCTAATTGAGCTAGCATTTTTCTATTTAACCCTATGTTGGATCGCTTTAAAAAACTCATAAATGAACTATAATTCGTACCGCTTTGACGAACTGCTGCATTAATTCTAACAATCCATAAACTACGAAACTGACGTTTTCTGCACTTTCTACCAACATATGAGTATCTTAAAGCTTTCATGACTTGTTGGTTAGCCATTCTGAATAGCTTAGAATGTGTACCCCGAAAACCTTTCGCCAACTTTAAAATCTTATTTCTTCTTTTTCTAGCTACATTACCCCTTTTTACTCTTACCATTTTATTCTTACTTATTTATTTGTAATTTTATATCATGCTCATATCAACTATAGATAAGGAAGCATACTACGTAACGCAAGAGAGTCTCCAAATGAAACTATTAAATGACGGGAAAGATTTCTTTTCCGTTTTGCAGATTTTTTTTCTAATAGATGACCTTTAAACGCTCTTCTTCTAAGAAAATTTCCATTGGCAGTTTTACGAAATCTTTTCTTAGCTGAACGACGAGTTTTTAATTTACCCATAAATTTTAATTAATATTCGCTAACTTATATATGATTATAATAAGATTACAGAAAAAAGATGTAAATAATTAAGTAAGAGATTTTTTACATCCTTTTTGCAGACTAATCTCTAAGTCGTCAATCCTGGCTGTACAAGTGAAGATACTAAATTTGTTATCAATTTCACTAAGATACGGACAAAACTTGTTTCTAGTTCTTGGAACATCTTCATGTTCATAGTGAATGAGACATTGGCTTCTGCTACTATTTGATCTGCCACACTAGAATCTAAAGGCAAAGAATCTAAAGCCTTTTTATAATTCTGCTTAAATTCTTGTTCATCGGCCACTCGATCAAATTCATAAAACGCCAAACCTCTTCCATCAGACAAATTTAATGCTCTTTGGGCAATCTTTTTCAAAAGCTGTCCGCCAGATAAATCACCTAAATATCGAGTATAAGCATGTGCTACCAATAATTCAGGTCTTTGAACAGAAACTAACTGAATTCTTTCCACATATAACTTAGTTGCTTCAGAAAGTATAATTGCAGATCGCCATTCAGAACCATAATAATACTCTAAATCTTTCTCCAAATTTTCACGCCGATTAAGTTCTGGAAAATATATAGGCTTAATAAAAACATTATTCCTATTTTTTTCCATGGCTTCTTCCATGGCTGAATACACAAAGTAAAGGTTCGAAACCAATTTACGATAAGATTCTTTATCAACAACTCCGCCTAAAAACGATTTTACGAAACTTACGTTTTCTGCCATACTATGAGACTTACTCGTACCTTCTCGCAACTGAGTTGCTAAATTACTTGTCATATAAATAGATTATATAGGTTATCTTATATCTAAAATCTTCACTTACAGAATAATACTTTAAAGAGAATTTACTACTAAAATGAAATGAATGTTGATATTTTAGACTAAAATAAGTCACCTGGATTCAACATCTTAATTTAAATCGACTTATCTTAAAAAGGGTACGATACCAATATAATCTTCATAATTTTTCTAGATACAAAACGAAAATTAAATCTCTCCCATAAGATAAAATTGCTTTTTTCTAAGGCGACGACATTTATTTTATATAGTATAATGTAAACTCAGCTCTCTGAAAATTTATTTCTTTCCTAAGACAAGGAAACTTTCAAGAGTTAACAGTAAAATAGTGATAACACAAAATAATTATCTACAATATCATTTATGGATATAATAAGCTTAGGATGGTCATCTTTGATGGTAATGTTTACATTCTCATTAGCATTAGTAGTATGGGGTAGAAACGGGTTCTAAAATATAAAGTATAGATATACTACGGAGTAAAATATGGGAAATGAAATCATTACAGCAGGTTCTATCAGTTTTGTAATTACATTGGTTGGATTAGCCCTAGGGTTTGCACTACTAAAATTGCAAGGAGAGTAAAGACCTAGTAATACTCGCCCTATAACAGGAAGGAATTAACCTCAACAATTCCTTCTACAAACTTAAACAAACGCTTAACTTTCCTATGCTGCATAATATATGGATTATATGCTCTATAGCATTAATTTTTTTCATAATTCTTCATAACCCAAAATCACAAAACTTAGGAAGTCAAACTCAAGTATTCGGTAGTACCCGCACTGCGGAAGAAAGTATAAATAAAATTACATGGGGTTTAATAGGAATCTTTTTTCTACTAACCATCATCATTTCTGCATCAAGTAGCTCAGAATAATTATAACCATGGGCCAAAACATTAAATGTCCTGTACCGCAAAGCCAAAGACCATTAAATGAATATAGTAATTTAAAACAATCATTTGGTTTTATGTGGACTACTAAAGACACACTAAGTTTTTTTAAAACCTCTATTTTCCTAATCTTATCATTCGCATCCATAGCGACAGTAGTAGTCTCAAGCACGCCTAACTGGGAAAATAACATCTTAAGTTCTATACTACAAGTTGGAATGAGTTCTATGATATTTTTTATATTGCTACTTTTACGAGTTTATCTAGCCTGGAAATACGTATATAAAAGGTTAATAAAATCTACTTTAAGTTATGAAGAGTCTGGATGGTATGATGGACAGACTTGGATAAAGCATCCTGAAATCCTAATTCAAGATAGACTTGCAGGAATATACGAAGTTTTACCTATTTTAAAAAAACTAGAATTATCTCTGACAATATCTTCTGCAGTACTATCCATTAGTATAGTCATATACATCATTAAATAAAAGTTACCTAATCTAATAATTCATGTTATAATAAAGCTTATGTTAACGCGGGGTAGAGCAGTCTGGTAGCTCGTCGGGCTCATAACCCGAAGGTCAATGGTTCAAATCCATTCCCCGCTATAAAAAATGTTATTAATATCTTAAATTGATAGATTAATGCTATAATTATTTATATAATAATAATCTATCAGTAGTATGAGCGAAACATTAAATTTACAAATACCATCCCCTACATTCGAAGGAAGTACGGGTGGATGGCTAAGAGCTGCAGAAGTTGAAGAAAAATATGCTATCACATGGACAAGCCCAAAAGAACAAGTCTTTGAAATGCCCACTGGTGGCGCTGCTATAATGAGAAAAGGTGAAAATCTCCTTTATTTAGCAAGAAAAGAACAATGCTTAGCCCTTGCTACTCAGGTCAAAACAAGCTTCAAAATCACAGACTATAAAATTTACAGAATATTTCCAAGTGGAGAAGTACAATACCTACATCCAAAAGATGGAGTTCTCCCTGAAAAAGTTAACGCTGGTCGAGTAGGAGTTGGTAATGTATCTCATTCCATTGGAAAAAACCTTAACCCAGCTCAAGTTAAATTTACAAATAAATCTATTAACTAATAGATAAAAATCTGCTACCATTAGGTAGCAGATGACTCGGAGAGGTGGCAGAGTTGGTCGAATGCGTCTGATTTGAAATCAGAAGAGACTTTGCGGTTTCCGTGGGTTCGAATCCCACTCTCTCCTGTAATCTAAAAACCCAATATGTATGTGACATAATCTTATCTAAATGCGAAGCGGGTGACGCGATTCGAACGCGCGACATCAACCTTGGCAAGGTTGCGCTCTACCACTGAGCTACACCCGCATTATTACTATGATATATATGTATACAGAAATTATTATTTTGTCAATTATTCTTAAGATTAACAATAAGATTTAACTAGACCGGATCGACAACGAAATACGTTTCATATCTGGTCTAGCCAAATTTAACGCCTAAATTATGAAAGAATTGAAAGCAGCAGTAACAATAACAAGACCAAACCAAAGACCTGCACCAGTATAAACTAAGCCTTTAGATTTTTCCCACTCACCAGGAGATACTAAAATAACAGGAACCCCAACGACTAAAGCAAAAGACAAAAGTATTAAAATACTAACAAGCAACTGCAGAATAGCTATCATATTCTTTTTTCCTCAGAAATAAAGTTCACATTTCAAAGAAATCTTTGTTGTCTAGAAGTATCTGAAGATACCAGAGAATTCTATGAAAAAGATTATTCTAATACATGTTATACTATTCGCTTGTATTTGTGACGATTATTTCATAAATAAAATAGAACTAAAACGAAAAATCTTAATTATTAAATTTCATCTTTTTTGTAAATTAAGTAAATTTTAAGAATTATTCTATAGAGTTAATTACCCTTAAATTAATCTATGTTGTAGACTATATGTAGATGGATAAAAAACTAATGGGCTTTTCTTGGTTTTTTATTCAGCCTTTACAAATTCTACTTTCTAGTAAAGAGGTCACTTAAAATATGGAAGAAATTTTATTATTAGCCAAACTACCTGAAGCCTATGCAATCTTTAAACCAATTATAGATGTAGCTCCAGTTATCCCAGTATTTTTCCTTTTATTAGCTTTCGTTTGGCAGGCTGCAGTCGGATTCAGATAACTGAAAAAGTTGGGATATTTAAAAATATCTCAACTTTTTCAGTTATTTTATCTCGTCTGAAATAAATATATAGATGTAGAGTATAATAAAAATTATTGCACGTAAATCTAACCATTACGGCGATTTGCAGATAACGTTATTGTAGGAACGACAAAAATGATAGAACCCTTATTATTTGGAATAGTACTTGGATTAATTCCTGTGACCTTAGTTGGCTTATTTGTTGCTGCATATCTTCAATACCGCAGAGGAAATCAATTTGGCCTGTAAGTAAGCATAAAAATAGTAGTAATCACTAAATCACAAACTTTGTAACTACTACTATTTTCGAACTAAAGAAATATTCTACCAACTAGATTTAGTAACCCCAGGTAAAAGACAACTATGTGCCATTTCTCTTAAAACATGTCGAGAAATTCCAAAACTTCTATAATAGCCTCTACTACGACCTGTCATCCAGCATCTATTCCTTAATCGAGAAGGAAAAGAATTTCTTGGCAAAGACTGAAACTTTCCAAATAAAGCAAGCTTTTCCTGAAAAGAAGTAGCATTTCTTATAGAATCTTTAATTTGTATTCTTTTTTTACTATATTTAGTTACTAAGCGTTGACGTTTTCTTTCACGCTCTATCATATTCTTTTTTGCCATAAACTTTTAACAAATAAATTTTTTACTACAGAATAGTCTATCAGATAAAACCTAAAGATGCATTCATAGTTTTATTCTAACTTTAGTAGACACTCAAAAATATTTATTAGAAATAAATATTTTTGATGTGCCTAAATTAATTCTATTTAGCCTTTAGAGTTAACCAAATTTACCAGTTGTTGATGCAATTACGAATGCTGCATATGTAAAGATATATCCAACCGTAAAATGAACTAACCCAACAAGCCTAGCTTGAACAATAGATAAAGCCACTGGTTTATCTTTCCAGCGCACTAAATTCGCCAAAGGAGTTCTTTCGTGTGCCCAAGCAAGCGTTTCGATAAGCTCTTGCCAGTAGCCTCTCCAAGAAATAAGGAACATAAACCCAGTTGCCCAAATTAAATGTCCAAATAAGAACATCCAAGACCACACAGATAAACTATTCATTCCGTAAGGATTATACCCATTAATCAATGGGGAAGAGTTTAACCATAAGTAATCTCTTAACCAACCCATGATGTATGTGGAAGACTCATTAAATTGACCAGGGTTGCCTTGCCAAATTGTAACATGTTTCCAATGCCAATAGAAAGTTACCCACCCAATGGTATTTAACATCCAGAACATAGATAAGTAGAAAGCGTCCCATGCAGAGATATCGCACGTACCACCTCTTCCTGGACCATCACAAGGGAAACTGTATCCAAAGTCTTTTTTATCTGGCATCAGTTTAGATCCACGTGCATCTAAAGCACCTTTAACTAAAATTAATGTTGTAGTATGCAATGCCAAAGCAATCGCGTGATGTACTAGGAAATCACCAGGACCTATAGGTAAGAAAAGAGAATTTTTACCGTCATTAATTGCACTTAACCAGCCAGGTAACCAAATATTACTACCTGCATTGGAAGCTAAACTTCCACTAGAAGATAATAAAACGTCAAAACCGTATAAAGCTTTCCCAGAAGAAGCTTGTATCCATTGTGCAAATACAGGTTCAACCAAAATTTGCTTTTCAGGCTGACCAAAAGCTACAACTACATCGTTATGAACATAAAGACCTAAAGTATGGAACCCTAAGAATAAAGAAACCCAACTTAAATGAGATATAATAGCTTCTTTATGTTCTAAAATTCTAGCAAGAACATTATTTTTATTTTGCTCAGGATCGTAATCACGCACAAAGAAGATAGCCCCGTGTGCAAAAGCCCCAACCATTAAAAATCCTGCTATGTACTGATGATGAGTATATAATGCAGCCTGAGTTGTATAATCCTTAGCAATAAAAGCATATGAAGGCATAGCATACATATGCTGAGCAACTAAAGATGTAATCACACCTAAAGAAGCTAAAGCTAGACCTAACTGGAAGTGTAATGAATTTGTTAAAGTCTCAAACAAACCTTTATGACCTGCGCCTAAGCGACCTCCTGGGGGACGGTGAGCATCTAAAATTTCTTTCAGACTATGTCCAATTCCCCAATTTGTTCGGTACATATGACCTGCAAATATAAACACAACTCCAATAGCTAAATGATGATGAGCTATATCAGAAAGCCATAGTGCTTGTGTTTGAGGATGGAAGCCACCCAAGAATGTCAAAATAGCAGTACCTGCCCCATCACTTGTACCAAAAATATGATTAGTAGTATCAGGAGAAGAAGCATACAGATTCCAATTTCCCGTAAAGAATGGAGTTAAACCAGCTGGATGCGGTGCTACTTTAGTAAAGTTATCCCAACCAACATGTTGTCCTCTAGCTTCTGGTATAGCTACATGAATTAAATGACCAGACCACGCTAGAGAGCTAAAACCAAACAAACCAGATAGGTGATGGTTTAAACGAGACTCATTATTTTTAAACCAAGATAGACCTGGTCTAAATTTTGGTTGTAAGTGAAGCCAACCAGCAAATAATAAAACTGCTGCTAAAACTAATAGGAATAATGAACCTGCATACAAGTCATTATTATTTCTTAAACCGATAGTATACCACCAGTGATACACACCAGAGGTAGAAATATTAACTGGATAAGATACGCCACCTTTAGTAAAAGCTTTTACAGCTGGCTGACCAAAGTGTGGATCCCAGATTGCATGAGCAATAGGCTTAACCTTCAATGGATTTAGAACCCATTGTTCAAAGTTACCTTGCCAAGCTACATGAAAAAGATTACCTGATGTCCATAAAAATATAATCGCTAAATGACCAAAATGAGATGCAAAAATCTTTTGGTAAAGATTTTCTTCAGTCATCCCATCATGACTTTCAAAGTCGTGTGCTGTTGCTAAGCCGTACCAAATCCTTCTTGTTGCTGGATCCTGAGCAAGGGCTTGACTAAACTTAGGAAATTTTGTTACCATAATTCTCCCTTAAATACTAATTACTCTTATCCTACAGAAATAATTCGAGCTAGGAAAAATGCCCAAGTTGTCCCAATACCTCCTACAAGGTAATGCGCAAGACCTACAGCACGTCCCTGTGTAATACTTAGCGCTCTAGGTTGAATAGCTGGAGCCAAATGTAATTTGTTATGAGCCCAAACAATAGACTCAATAAGCTCTTGCCAATAACCACGTCCACTAAATAAGAACATCAAACTAAACGCCCAAATAAAATGAGCTCCCAAGAAAATTAAACCATAGGCAGACAATGCAGAGCCATAAGATTGGATAACTTGAGACGCTTGAGCCCAAAGGAAATCTCGTAACCAACCATTAATAGTGATAGCACTTTGTGCAAAGTTACCACCTGTAATATGAGTTACTGTTCCGTCTGTTCCAACAGTTCCCCAAACATCGGATTGCATCTTCCAGCTAAAATGGAATATAACAACAGAAATGCAGTTATACATCCAGAATAAACCTAAAAATACGGAGTCCCATGCAGAACTTTGACATGTACCACCCCTACCAGGACCATCACAAGGGAATCTAAATCCTAAATTCGCCTTATCAGGTATTAAACGAGAGTTTCTCGAGAAAAGTACACCTTTAAGTAGTATTAATACAGTTACGTGAATTGTAAAAGCATGGATATGGTGCACCATAAAATCAGCTGTACCAAGTGAAATTGGCATCATAGCAACTTTATTGCCAACAGCAATAACATCTCCGCCAAAAGCGTAACTCGCAGTGGAAAGTGCATTAGGTGTAGTATTCCCAGGTGCTAATGTGTGAATATTTTGCACCCACTGAGCAAACACAGGTTTTAGTTGAATAGCCGTATCCGAGAACATATCTTGAGTACGCCCAAGAGCTCGCATAGTATCGTTATGAATATACAACCCAAAACTATGGAATCCTAAGAAAATACAGATCCAGTTCAAGTGAGATATGATAGCATCACGATGTCTAATAACTCTATCTAATAAATTATTATAGTTTTGAGCTGGATTATAATCTCTAACCATAAAAATACCAGCATGAGCAGCCGCGCCAGCTATACAGAAACCTCCAATCCACATATGATGTGTGAAAATAGAAAGTTGCGTTGCATAATCGGTAGCTATATAAGGATATGCTGGCATTGCATACATATGATGAGCTACTATAATACTAAGTGACCCAAACAATGCCAAGTTTATAGAAAGCTGCGCATGCCAAGAAGTTGTTAAAATTTCATATAGGCCTTTGTGTCCTTCTCCAGTAAAAGGACCTTTATGCGCTTCTAAAAGCTCTTTAATGCTATGTCCAATTCCCCAATTTGTACGGTACATGTGACCCGCAACAATAAATAGAACAGCAATAGCCAAGTGATGGTGAGCAGTATCGCTTAACCATAACCCACCTGTAACAGGATTTAATCCACCTTTAAAAGTTAGAAAATCAGAATATTCACTCCAATTTAACGTGAAAAATGGAACAAGACCTTTAGAGAAACTAGGGTATAACTGAGCCATTAAATCCCGATTCACAACAAACTCATGTGGTAATGGTATCTCTTGGGGAGCTACACCAGCATCCAGTAATTTATTAATCGGTAAAGAAACATGAATTTGATGCCCTGCCCAAGATAATGATCCTAATCCCAGAAGCCCTGATAAATGGTGATTTAGCATAGACTCTGCGTTCTGGAACCACTCTAATTTCGGAGCAGCTTTATGGTAATGGAACCATCCTGCAAAAAGCATAAGCCCAGACATAATAAGTCCAGCTAGTGCTGACCAATATAGTTCTACCTCACTAGTTATACCTGATGCTCTCCATAACTGGAAAAACCCAGACGTTACTTGAACGCCTTGGAATCCACCGCCGACATCACCATTTAAGATTTCTTGTCCAACAATTGGCCATACAACTTGAGCACTTTGTTTAACTGCAGTTGGATTGCTTAGCCAAGCAGAATAGTTAGAAAATCTAGCTCCATGGAAGTACATTCCACTTAACCATAAAAAGATTATAGATAACTGTCCAAAATGAGCACTGAAAATTTTACGTGATATATCTTCTAATGAACTAGTATGACTATCAAAATCGTGGGCATCGGCATGTAGATTCCAAATCCAAGTAGTAGTTTTTGGACCTTTAGCTAACGTACGAGAAAAATGACCAGGCTGACCCCATTTTTCAAACGATGTACTAACAGGATTTCTATCTACTGTAATCGAAACTTTTTTTGCCTCTTGCTCTGTTGAGCTAATTGTCATTGAGGTTCTCCTCTTCTGAGACAAGAAACTAAAAACGCTTACTTATGTATTTGAATACCTGAAATCATAAGAAAAGTATTGGATATTACACCAAAATTTCTACCCAGGTTAAGCAAGTTTTTATTAATAATAACATTATATCCATTCAAAGCAATTCTTTTTAATCTGTTAACAATAGTTAAGATCTAATTGCATTAAACCAATTTCTAAACACAAGAATTGTAGTAGTATTTAGGTATCTTGAATATTAAGAACGAATACACTATCCTAGCATAAACATAAAGCTTAGAAAATTTTAAGATTAAAATTATGAACGAACAAGAAATTTTTGACAAAGTACAAAGTATTATTTCTGAACAATTAGGAGTTGAAAAAAGCCAAGTAACTAAAGATGCAAATTTTGCAAATGATCTTGGAGCAGACTCTTTAGATACTGTAGAATTAGTAATGGCAATAGAAGAAGCATTTAATATAGAAATACCAGATGAAACCGCAGAACAAATAGCTAACCTTCAACAAGCAGTCGATTTCATTAGACAAAAAGTTGCGGTGTAAGAAATAAGAAATAGCAAGAGAGATTTACAGATGTAACTCTTGCTTTTAACTCAAAAATTACTTTAAATTTTTTTTAAAACCCACTAACCATTAACAAAGAGATATGAATAAAGAAGATTTAATAAAAACCATTTCTGCTAAAACAAATATGACAAAAAAAGAAGTGAATTTAATCTTAACTATGACCTTAGAATTAATTATGAAGACTGTATCCGCAGGAGAACCCGTGAGACTTGTAGGTTTTGGTTCTTTCCAAATATATGAACGACTAGAGAGAAATACTAAAGCTGGGATCAACATGAATGTACCTACGTACAGAATACCAAAATTTTATGTTGGCAAATTCTTTAAACAAAAAGTTAATACTATAGAATAATTAACTTTCAATATACATTATAGTAATATAACAACTGTTATCAACTTAGTCTAATCTTAACAACACATATATTAAGGAGAATCTGTGTATGAAACTTGCTTACTGGATGTATGCAGGACCTGCTCACATAGGGACACTACGAGTAGCTAGTTCATTTAAAAATGTACACGCAATAATGCACGCCCCTTTAGGTGACGATTACTTCAATGTCATGAAATCAATGCTTGAAAGGGAACGTGACTTCACCCCAGTAACTGCAAGTGTGGTAGATCGGCATGTGTTAGCACGCGGCTCACAAGAAAAAGTTGTATCTAATATTACAAGAAAAGATTACGAGGAAGAGCCCGATTTAATAGTTTTAACACCTACTTGTACGTCTAGTATTTTACAAGAAGATCTACAAAACTTTGTTAACCGTGCTTCTTTAGAATCAAAAGCGGATGTAATCTTAGCAGATGTTAATCACTATAGAGTTAATGAACTACAGGCTGCCGATAAAACACTTCAACAAATCATAGAATTTTACATTACCAAAGCATCCAAATATAAAACCTTACAAAGAGAAAAAACAACAAAACCTTCTGTCAATATAATAGGCTCGTTTTGTTTAGGATTTCATAATAATCATGATATATCTGAGCTAAAAAAAATTTTTCGAGATCTAAACATAGACGTAAACTTATGTATACCTGAAGGAGCATCTGTTAACCAACTTAAAGAACTGCCCAAAGCTTGGTTTAACGTTGTACCATACCGAGAAACAGGATTAATGTCTGCAGAATATCTTAAAAAAGAATTTAATATGCCTTACGTCTCTAAATCACCAATAGGTATTTTAGAAACTGCATCATTTATACGAGAAGTACAGTCTGTACTAGAGGGGCAAGGACACTTTGTATCTTTTGAAGAATATATAACTCAGCAGACTAGATTTATGTCTCAATCTGCCTGGTTCTCAAGATCTATAGATTGTCAAAATTTAACTGGAAAGAGAGCTGTCGTTTTTGGAGATGCTACACACGCCGCAAGCATGACAAAAATTTTAAGTCGAGAAATGGGTATTCATGTGTCTTGGGCAGGAACATACTGCAAATATGATTCCGAATGGTTTAAAAATGAAGTAGAAGGCCTATGTGACAACGTTATCATAACAGAGGATCACTCTCTAATTGGAGATTTAATTGCAAAAACTGAACCGTCTGCTATTTTTGGTACTCAAATGGAACGCCATATAGGAAAAAGACTAAATATACCATGTGGAGTAATATCTTCCCCTGTACACATACAAAACTTCCCACTAGGTTATAAGCCATTCATGGGATACGAAGGATCAAATCAAATTGCAGATCTTGTGTATAATTCATTTACTCTTGGAATGGAAGATCATTTATTAGAATTATTTGGTGGCCACGACACAACTATAGCATTAGCAGAAACTTTATCTGTTAATTCTTCTATAAAATGGTCAGTGGAAGCACAAAATGAACTTAGTAAAATCCCCGGTTTTGTTAGAGGAAAAATAAAACGCAATACAGAAAAATTTGCAAGAGACAAGCAGTTAGAACAAATCACACTAGCCACAATGTACGAAGCCAAAGAATCTACAGGAAGCTAAAAAATTCTTTAAGCAGATAACTATGCTTTGTATCTGCTTAAATTTTTACTCACCCCTCGAATACTATTTAGTCTCCGAGAAATCTGCATCTATAACTGAATCAGAAGAAACTTTTGTGTCGGAAGAGGAAGCTGAAGTAGAACTATAAAACTTTTTTCCAACTGCCATAAGAGACTCTTGTAAGGTCTTGCTAATATTTTTCATCGAATCAAAATCCTCTTTCTCAATGGAAGATCTTAACTTTTCTATTAAACCAGTTAAATTTTCTCTATCCTCTGCAGTAATTTTATCCTTCATTTCTTGAATTTGCTTCTCAGACTGATAGCATAATGAATCTGCCTGATTTTTCACGTCTACCTTCTCACGTTTTTCTTTATCAGTAGCCGCACTTTGCTCAGATTCTCGAACCATACGATCAACTTCTTCACTTGGAAGAGTTGACGCCCCTGTAATAGTGATTGACTGCTCTTTTCCACTACCCTTATCTTTAGCCGTTACAGATAAAATTCCGTTAGCATCTATATCAAATGTAACCTCAATCTGTGGTACCCCCCTAGGAGCTGGCATGATACCATCTAACCGGAACGTTCCTAAACTTTTATTATCACGAGCAAATTCTCTCTCTCCTTGCAAGACATGAATTTCCACATTAGGTTGGTTATCTACAGCAGTAGAGAAAACTTCAGATTTTTTCGTTGGAATTGTTGTATTACGTGCAATAATTCTCGTTGTCACACCACCTAAAGTTTCTACACCTAGCGATAAAGGAGTGACATCTAAAAGTAAAATATCCTTGACTTCGCCAGCCAATACTCCAGCTTGCACAGCAGCCCCTACTGCAACTACCTCATCTGGATTTACAGTTTGGTTAGGATCTTTACCTAAAAGTTTTTTCACTAATTCTTTAACGGCAGGAATTCTAGTAGATCCTCCAACTAATACAACTTCATCTATTTTACTAGAATCTAATTTTGCATCTTTTAAGGCATTCTCCACCGGAGTTCTAGCCCTATCTATTAAAGAGGAACATAAATCCTCAAATTTACCTCTTGTAAGGACTCTTTCCAAATGTTTAGGACCCGTATTCGTGGCAGTTATAAAAGGTAAATTGATTTCTGTCTGAGTTAAACTGGATAACTCTACCTTAGCTTTCTCAGAAGCTTCCGTCAGTCTCTGTAACGCTTGTCGATCTGTTTTTAAATCTATTCCACTTTCTAATTTAAACTCTGATAATAACCATTTAACAACTTTATCATCAAAATCATCTCCGCCTAAGTGAGTATCGCCTGCTGTTGACAAAACTTCAAAGACTCCGTCACCGACTTCTAGTACGGAAACATCAAACGTACCCCCTCCCAAATCAAATACTAAAATAGTCTCATTATTTTTTTTATCCAACCCATAGGCCAAAGAAGCTGCAGTGGGCTCATTAATGATCCTTAATACCTCCAAACCTGCAATTTTTCCAGAATCTTTAGTCGCCTGTCTCTGAGAGTCATTGAAATATGCTGGAACAGTAATTACAGCTTGTTTAATTTGCTCTCCCAAATATTTACTAGCATCGTCCACTAATTTTCTTAATACTTCCGCAGACATTTCTTCTGCAGCAAAATCTCTTTTTAAAGCGGGGCACTCTAATTTTATATTTCCTTGTCCATCAGTCTTTACTATGTATGAGACTTGTTTCAGCTCTTCAGAAACCTCTTCAGACTTTCTTCCAATAAATCTTTTTACAGAATAGAACGTATTATCAGGATTAATAACAGCCTGACGTTTAGCAATTTGTCCTACTAAGCGATCTCCATTCTTTGTATAAGCTATGACAGAAGGAGTTGTTCTAAATCCCTCTGCATTAGGTATAACCGTTGGCTTACCACCCTCCATTACAGCAACAACTGAATTCGTTGTTCCAAGATCTATACCGACAACTTTTCCCATATTTCTATTATTATATTAAAAATTTAGTAGATAAGTTAAAACTAAAATTTCTATCCTACTAATAATCACATGCCAAAGCACTCCTTACAAGTCCCCTTATCCGAACCCTCCAAAATTTAGTTCAGAAATTATACTGAAAGAATTAAAAGTCAAAGATATTATGGTATTTTATTTTATAACTAGCAAAACACTAACTAGTCCCGTTACTTGTAGAAACTTTTCACTGTAATACTAATTATGAATATAGGTATTTTAGGTACAAAACTAGGAATGACACAAATATTTGACGAGTCTGGGGCAGCAATTCCTGTTACAATTATTAAAGCTGGCCCCTGTGTCATAACACAAATAAAGACAACTAAAACAGACGGGTATCAAGCTGTACAAATAGGATACTCAGAAATACGCCCAAAACTACTTAATAAAGCCAAATTAGGTCACTTAAAAAAAACAAATAGCCCTCCATTAAGATATTTAAAAGAATATAAAACTAACTCTATTGATAACCTAAATCTTGGTACAACTCTCTCTGTAGAAACATTCAACACAGGCGATACAGTTGCTATAACAGGTAAAACCATTGGAAAAGGCTTTGCTGGTACAGTAAAACGGCATAACTTTACCCGTGGTCCAATGACACACGGCTCAAAAAACCATCGAGAACCAGGATCCATTGGTATGGGAACAACACCAGGTAGAGTTTATCCAGGTAAACGTATGGCTGGAAGACTTGGTGGAAAGAAAACAACTATAAAAAACTTACAAGTTGTCTTAATTAACCCCGAAAATAATTTATTAGTCGTAAAAGGTGCAGTCCCAGGTAAAGTTGGAAATCTTCTAAGCATACAAAAAACTATTGTGTAATAGTATTTAAACTACTTAAAACAAGAGAAATTCATAATGACACTAACTAAACAAATTACATACGAAGTTCGAGACTTAAATGGCTCTATAAAACCTAATCAATCCGTATCAATTGAACTTAAAATCAGTGATTCTAAACCAAAATATTTAATTCACAGAATTCTAACTCTTCAAAATGCACAGAAAAGACAAGGTACAGCTTCTTGTAAAACAAGAAGTGAAGTACGAGGAGGAGGTAGAAAACCTTGGAAACAAAAAGGTACAGGTCAGGCCCGATCTGGTTCCAGTAACTCACCTCTATGGAATGGAGGAGGCGTTACCTTTGGCCCAAAACCTAGAATATACCAGAAAAAAGTAAATATAAAAGAACGCCAACTAGCTTTACAAACAGCAATATATAACAGTAAAAGCAAAACAATTGTAGTAGATAATGCGTTTAATCAAAACAATAAAATCAAAACTAAAGAATGCTTGATAAGTTTAAATAAATTTGTACAAATGCAGCCTACTAAAAAACTTCTAATTATAGTAGACGAACCGAACAACAACTTAAGTCTGTCCTTACGAAATATTCCTAATACTCAGCTCTTATACTCAAATACATTAAATCTTAGGGACGTACTATTAGCAAAAAACATAATAGTGACTGAATCAGCTCTAGTAAAACTTATAAGTAATCTTAACTAACACTACCCATGGACTTACGAAATTTAATCGATTTAATTAAATATCCTATTATCACTGATAAAGCAACTAAATTACTCGAGCTAAACCAGTACACTTTTGCCACAGATTTAAAATCAAATAAAATTGAAATCAAGAAAGCAATAGAATACCTTTTCAAGGTCAAAGTTACGGCTGTTAATACATGCAATCCTCCTAACAAACAAAGAAAAATAGGTAGATTTATCGGTAATAAACCTGGTTATAAAAAAACTATTGTTACTTTAGCCCCTGGAAACTCTATAAATCTATTCTCCGAAAACTAACTAAACTATCTTTAAATAACATTTTATGTCCATACGCATATATAGACCCTATACCGCTGGAACACGCAATAGATCCGTCTCCGATTTTGAAGAAATTACATGTAATAAACCAGAAAAAAGTTTACTAGCAAAAAAAGTAGCTACAGGAGGAAGAAATAATCGAGGCATTATTACAACTCGTCATAAAGGTGGTGGACACAAGCAACGTTATCGAATCATAGACTTTAAACGAAATAAATATAATGTAGAAGCTCGAATTGCTACCATCGAATATGACCCCAATAGAAATGCTCGAATTGCACTAGCTCATTACTCTGACGGAGAAAAAAGATATATCATTCATCCAAAAGCTTTGCAAGTTGGTTCCATCATATCCTCTGGAGAAAACGTTCCTTTAGAGATAGGAAATGCACTTCCACTTAAATCTATACCTTTAGGAACTGATGTTCATAATGTAGAGTTAATACCTGGTCGAGGTGGTCAAATAGTACGATCTGCTGGCTCGTCTGCACAAATCGTTGCAAAAGATGGTAGCTTTGTAACTTTAAAACTTCCCTCAAGTGAAGTTAGAATGATTCGCAAAGAATGCTATGCAACTATAGGTCAAGTAGGAAATATAGATTACAACAATATAACTTCTGGAAAAGCAGGTAGAAGCCGTTGGTTAGGTATTAGACCTACAGTCCGAGGTGTTGTTATGAACCCATGCGATCACCCTCACGGGGGAGGAGAAGGTCGCTCCCCAATTGGTAGAGCACGTCCAGTAACACCTTGGGGTAAACCTGCTTTAGGGGTAAAAACACGTTCAAAAAACAAATACAGCGACTTTTATATAATTCGCGGAAGAAAATAAAAATATTCTAATCAAACAGAGTATTTAATTTAACTCTACAAACCTATACTTTCAAGGTAATACACATGAGCCGTTCACTATCCAAAGGTCCTTTCATCAGTTCAAACTTATCAAAAAAAATAGAAACACTAAACTCTAGTGGAAAAAAAGATATTATAAAAACTTGGTCAAGATCGTCTACTATACTGCCTTCTATGGTTGGGCATACAATTGCTGTGTACAATGGAAAACAACATGTGCCTGTATACATAAACGATCAAATGGTTGGACATAAACTAGGAGAATTTTCCCCGACACGAAACTTTAGATCACACGTAAAAAGTGATAAAAAGGCAAAACGATAAATCTCGATACATTTAAGGAGTAAATAAGATTATGGCAAAAGCAATTGCTAAATACATTAGAATGGCACCTAATAAAGTGCGTAGAGTCCTTAATCAAATCCGAGGACGATCCTATAAAGAAGCTTTAATGATCCTTGAATTTATGCCATACACAGCCTGTAAACCTATACTTCAAGTTCTACAATCCGCTGGTGCAAACGCAGAGAATAATGAGGGCCTAAAAAAAACAGACTTATCTGTAACTGAAGCTTGTGCCGATGCTGGTCCAATACTTAAACGTTTTAGACCAAGAGCTCAAGGTAGAGGGTACAAAATACAAAAACCAACTTGTCATATTCGCTTGAGTGTATCAAAAATATAATAAATTATAAAAAGGAGTTAATATAATGGGACAAAAGACACATCCTTTAGGTTTTCGACTAGGTATTACTCAAAAACACAGATCATCTTGGTTCGAGAGTAAAGAACTTTACCCTTCCACACTAGAAGAAGATTATAAAATTCGAAAACATATAGAATCCAACTTAGCATCATCTGGAATATCTAAAATTGAAATTAATAGAAAACCAGATCAGATCGAACTTGATATTCACACATCACGTCCCGGCACTATAGTAGGCCGATCTGGGGCAGGTATAGAAAAGTTAAAAGAAGACTTGTACCATCTTTTACACTCTAAAAAACAAATACGTATTAATGTTAGTGAATTAGCAAAACCTGACTCTGATGCATCCTTAATAGCAGAATTTATAGCTCAACAATTAGAAAAACGTGTAGCCTTCCGTAGAGCCACACGCCAAGCTATACAAAAAGCACAAAGAGTAAATATTCAAGGGATCAAAGTACAAGTATCAGGTAGATTAAATGGAGCCGAAATCGCTCGTAGCGAATGGGTTCGTGAAGGTAGAGTACCTTTACAAACTCTCCGAGCAGACATAGACTATGCCACAAAACGAGCTCAAACAACCTATGGGGTTTTGGGTGTAAAAGTATGGGTTTTCAATGGCGAATTAACACCCAAATTTAGAACAATTCCCACAAACCCATAAACATAAAAACTACTACTAACCTTAAACAATAAAAACAAAATGCTTAGTCCTAAGAGAACAAAATTTCGTAAACCACATCGCGGTAGACGGAGTGGTATTGCAAGTAAAGGAAACACTATTGTATTCGGAGAATACGGTCTACAAGCTTTAGAACCAGTATGGTTAACCTCTCGTCAAATAGAGGCTACCCGACGAACAATTACACGATACGTAAAACGAACTGGAAAATTATGGATTCGGGTCTTTCCAGATAAGTCTATATCTTCAAAACCACCCGAAACTCGTATGGGATCTGGTAAAGGAGCGCCTGACTACTGGGTAGCCGTTATAAAACCTGGGCATGTATTATTTGAAATGAATGGTATTCCACAAGCATTGGCTTATCAAGCATTGAAAAACGCTTCATATAAATTGCCAATAAAAACTAAATTCGTATCTAAGGAGTAAAATTTATGGCCTTTGCATCTTATGGAGATCTAAAAAAACTTGAATTAGAAAACGTATCTATAGAAATTTTATCTACGAAAAAAGAACTTTTTGAATTACGTTTGAAAAAAGCAACTCGACAATCCTTTAAACCTCATCTATTCAAGCATCACAAACGAAAAGTAGCACAACTATTAACAATCGAATCCGAAAGAAAACAAACTATAAAATAAATTAAACCCAGAAACAATTATGCCTATAAAAGAACGAAGTGGAGTTGTCGTGAGTGATAAAATGGAAAAAACTATAGTTGTATCCATAGAAAATAGAGTAACTCATAAAAAATATGGAAAAGTAATAGCCAAAACAAAAAAATATAAAGTACACGACGAGAATAATGAATGCCAAACTGGCGATGTTGTTACAATTATTGAAACTCGGCCATTAAGTAAAACAAAACGCTGGAACTTAAAATCAATAAAACAAAAATCATCCAGAATTAATATTTCTACCATCGGAGAATAAGAATCATGATACAAACTCAAACTTATTTAAATGTCGCAGATAATAGTGGCGCAAAAAAAATAATGTGCATTAAAGTACTGGGTAGCAATAGAAGATATGCAAGTATAGGAGATGTAATCATAGGTGTCGTTAAGGATGCGTCTCCTAATATGCCAGTTAAACGGTCCGATGTTGTACGAGCCGTTGTTATGAGAACAAAAAAAACAATTCGAAGACCTGATGGAATGTGTATAAGATTCGATGACAATGCGGCAGTCATTATAAATAAAGAAAACAACCCACGTGGTACAAGAGTATTTGGTCCTATAGCTAAAGAACTCCGGGACAAAGACTTTAGTAAAATCGTATCTTTAGCACCGGAGGTTTTATAAATGACTAAAAAAATTAATTTTCACATAAAAAAAGGAGATACCATCAAAGTCATCTCTGGAAAAGATAAAGGCAAAATTGGAGAAGTTACAGAAATTTTACGAAACACTCACCAAGTAATTGTAAAAGACGTCAACATTAAGAAAAAACACATAAAACCTAAAAAAGAAGGTGAAGTAGGACGTATATCACAGTTTGAAGCCCCAATAGACAGATCAAATATAATGCTTTACAGCCTTGAGAAAAAAGTAGCTAGTAGAATTAGTATCCAAATAGACCCAACTGGTGCCAAAGTACGGGTGTTAAAAAAATTACTGTAAATTAATATTTTATGAGTCAAACTTTACGAATCTATTATAAGGAAAAAGTTATCCCAGCTTTACGTGATCAATTTAAGTATAACAATATACATGAAATTCCCAAAATTACTAAAATAACAATTAATCGTGGTTTGGGGGATGCTTCAAAAAATAATAAAGCTTTAGACACCAGTATTCAAGAACTTGCCTCTATAAGTGGGCAACAACCAATTGTGACAAAAGCTCGAAAATCAATTGCGGGATTTAAAATTCGAGATGGAATGCCTGTGGGAATTGCTGTTACTCTGCGAAAACAACTAATGTACGCTTTCTTAGAAAGACTTATACACCTATCTCTACCTAGAATTAGAGACTTCAAAGGCATTAGTGTGAAATCCTTTGATGGACGAGGAAATTACAATTTAGGTATTAAAGAACAACTGATCTTCCCGGAAATAGAATATGATAAAGTAGACCAAATCAGAGGAATGGATATAGCTATAACAACAACAGCTAAAACACAACAGGAAGGAATTGCATTGCTAAAAGCTTTAGGTATGCCTTTTAATGATAACTAACCAACAATATTAATAAGATAAGGAGGTTTTGTGGTTAACGATACAATATCGGATATGCTTACACGTTTGCGTAACGCAAATCTAGCTAAGCATCAAATAGTAGAGGTACCTGCGACTAGAATGACTCGTAATATCGCAAATATTCTACTTGAAGAAGGATTTATTCAAGGAATCGAAGAATTAGGAGAAAGTTTTAATACTCAGTTACTACTGTCACTAAAATACAAAGGAAAACAACGGCAACCCATAATAACAGCATTAAAACGGGTAAGCAAACCAGGTCTAAGGGTATATGCTAACAGAAAGGAACTTCCTAGAGTTCTAGGTGGCTTAGGTATAGCTGTTATCTCCACATCCCAAGGTGTAATGACAGATAATAAAGCTCGTCACCAAGGATTAGGTGGAGAAGTGTTATGTTATGTGTGGTAAATAAAATCATAGGTAAATTATGTCTCGAATAGGTAAACTCCCAATAAAAGTGCCTGATAAAGTAAGCATTGTAATTAACAAAGATAACATTACAATAAAAGGACCGAAAGGTGAATTATGTAAGTCCGTACCAAGTTCAATTAAGATAATCCAGAACGATAAACTAATAAAAGTAGTCCCCGAAAATGACTCCAATTTGTCCCAACAACTATATGGTACATATAGAAGTCTTATTGATAATATGATTAAAGGAGTAACAGAAGGATTTCAAAAAAAATTAGAATTACAAGGTGTAGGTTACCGATCCCAGATCGATGGTAAAAACCTAATATTAAACGTGGGCTACAGTCATCAAGTCAAAATTGCCTCTCCAGACGGAATTAAGCTGTCAGTAGATGGGAATACTAATATCACTGTTACAGGAGCCGACAAAGAATTAGTTGGCCAAATTGCAGCTAACATACGCATTGTTAGACCCCCAGAACCATACAAAGGAAAAGGAATTAGATACCAAGGAGAATACGTTCGTAAAAAAGTAGGTAAAGCTGGTAAAAAGTAACTTAGAATACAATTATATGTCACAAAAATCTCTTGATAAAGTTAAACGTAGAATAAGACAAAAAGTAAAAGGTACAGCAGAAACACCTAGGCTATGTGTGTTTCGTTCAAATAGTCACATTTATGCCCAATTAATAGATGACGTACTTGGTAAAACAATTTTAGCCAGCTCTACACTTGATAAATCTATAGCTTCAGAAATTAAATCCAGCTCTACTTGCGAAGCATCAGCAGCTGTTGGGCAAGCCTTAGCAAAAAAATCCTTAGAAGCTAACATACAAACTGTCGTATTCGATAGAGGCGGAAGAATCTATCACGGCCGCATTAAAGCTTTAGCCGAAGCAGCTCGTGAAGAAGGACTTAAATTTTAAACCCAATACTTAACTATGTCTAGTCGTAAAAAAACAAACAAATTAAAAGAAAAGGAAACAGATTGGCAAGAAAGAATTGTACAAGTAAGAAGAGTTACAAAAGTAGTAAAAGGAGGAAAAAAACTAAGCTTTAGAGCCATACTTATCGTTGGAAACGAAAAAGGACAAGTTGGAGTCGGAGTTGGAAAAGCAAGTGATGTTATAGGGGCGGTAAAAAAAGCAGTTACAGATGGTAAAAAACATCTAATATCCGTTCCCATAACAAAAAATAACTCTATTCCTCATATCATAACAGGTAGATCTGGTGCGGCCAAAGTGATTATACGTCCTTCAGCACCCGGTTCAGGAGTAATTGCAGGTGGATCCGTACGTACAATATTAGAACTAGTAGGAATAAAAAATATTCTTGCCAAACAACTAGGCTCCAGTAATCCTTTAAATAACGCTAGAGCCGCAACAAATGCATTATCTAACTTAAAAACATTTAATCAAGTTTCTGAAAACAGAAGTCTAGCCTAAAAAAAATTTAGATTTAAACAAACATAAATTCATTCTTTGTTTAAATCTAAAAAATCCATACCGATCTAATTCCAATCTGATGCAAAAAATAAAGCGAAACAAAAACAATCAAGGAATAAGAACTAGAGTCCTAATCACTCTCGGCCTCCTAGTACTCTCCAGGTTCGGAACTTTTATCCCCGTACCTGGTATAGACCACGATGCCTTTTACCAAAGCATTTCAAATAATCCAATCGTTAGTTTTCTTAACATATTCTCTGGAGGAGGATTTGCATCTATCGGAGTATTTGCACTTGGAATAGTTCCATATATAAATGCATCCATTCTTATTCAACTAGGTACAACTTCAATTCCCAGCTTAGAAAAACTGCAGAAAGAAGAAGGAGAATCTGGGAGACAAAGAATCTCACAATTAACTAGATATATAGCACTTGGATGGGCAATTATACAAAGTATAGGTGTCTCATTCTGGGTTAGACCTTATGTGTTTGATTGGAACACCCAATTTGTTATTGAAATGACACTAGCATTAACAACAGGATCTATGCTTGTCATGTGGATTTCAGAACAGATAACCGAAAAAGGGATAGGTAATGGAGCATCGATACTCATCTTCGTAAATATAATCTCAGGGCTACCTAAACTAATACAACAAACATCTCTACCATCAAGTACAGTAAGTAGTAGCTCTGAGCTTGGTGTACTAGCATTTATCTTTCTCATTATGATAGTAGGGATAATATTTGTACAAGAAGGAATCAGACGAATACCTATTGTCTCTGCTAGACAATTAGGAAAAGGACAAAGTCAAAGTAAAACAAGTTATCTACCACTGAAATTAAACCAAGGTGGAGTTATGCCTATAATATTCGCATCTGCATTTTTAGTATTACCTAGCTATATAAGTCAAATAACAAGCAACACAATAATTTTAAATATTGTAAGTCTATTATCACCAAATGGAGGAAATAAAAGTGTTTATTTATTATTTTATTTTTTCTTGATACTATTTTTTAGTTACTTTTATGCTTCTCTAGTGATAAATCCAATCGACGTAGCAAAAAACTTAAAAAAAATGGAATCTAGTATACCGGGTATAAGACCTGGCAAAGCGACGAGTGATTATTTACAAAAAACGTTGAATAGACTAACATTTTTAGGAGCTTTATTTCTAGCATTTATTGCCGTAATTCCAAGTATCATTGAAAACTTAACAAATATATCTACATTTAAAGGTTTAGGTGCAACCTCATTGCTAATACTAGTAGGAGTTGCTATAGATACATCTAAACAAGTCCAAACCTATCTAATATCAAAAAATTATGAGAATATAATGAAGTAAAAATTCTTTATATTAAGCTTTCCTACGTAAAGTCTCTTTAAAATTCACTTGCCTTAATTTTAATTATATGCATCTTAACTAAAATCTAATCGGAATAGAAATGAAAGTAGTTAGCTCCATAGGTAGCCTTAAAAATAGAAGTAAAGACTGTCAGGTTGTTCGAAGACGGGGACGTCTTTACGTTATAAGTAAAACAGATCCGCGCCTAAAAGTTCGCCAAGGTGGGGCGAAAATGAAACGCAAATAAAAATTACATACTATTAGGAGAAAACAAGTGGCACGTATCGCTGGTGTAGACCTTCCCAGAAATAAACGAATTGAAATTGGATTAACCTATATTTATGGCATAGGGTTATCTAGTTCACAAAGTATACTAACAAAAGCTCAAGTAAGTGGTGATATACGGTGTAAAGACCTAACTGATCAAGATATAAGTATTATAAGGGAAATAATTGATAAAGACTATCAAGTAGAAGGCGCAGCCCGACGAATAGAGTCTATAAATATAAAAAGATTAATGGAAATTAATTGCACTCGTGGTCGTAGACACCGATCTGGTTTGCCACTACGCGGCCAAAGAACTCGGACTAACGCAAGAACTCGACGAGGTAGTAAAAAAACAGTGGCTGGTAAAAAGAAAGTAACTAAATAATAAAAAGTCATAAACTCAATATTCATGTAAAACAAATGGCAATACAAACAAAAAAATCGACTGTAAAAAAAAATAAAAAGGCAGCGCCCAATGGTGTCGCTCATATTCAATCCACTTTTAATAACACAATTATCACTATAACTAATGTCGTAGGTGAAACAATTTCTTGGGCTTCCGCAGGTGCTATTGGGTTTAAAGGAGCAAAAAAAGGAACCCCTTTCGCAGCCCAAATCGCAGCCGAAAAAGCTAGCAAGGAGGCAATTATTCAAGGAGTAAAAAAAGCAGAAGTTCTCGTGTGCGGTCCAGGTGCAGGTAGAGAAACGGCTATACGAGCGCTTCAAGCAGCTGGATTAGAAATTACTTTGATACGAGATATTACACCAGTTCCTCACAACGGCTGTAGACCACCGAAGAAACGACGTATCTAACACCATTATAAATATGACTATGGCTCAATTTGAAATAGAATGTATCGAGTCAAAAAATGATAGCGCACGTGATCAGTATGGGAAATTTCTACTCCAACCCTTGGGTCAAGGGCAAGGAATCACAGTTGGAAATGCACTCCGAAGAGTACTGCTATCTGACTTGGAGGGAACAGCCATTGTTGCAGTAAGAATTGCAGGGATAAACCATGAATTTTCAACTATCTCAGGCGTTAGAGAAGATGTCCTAGAAATTCTCTTAAACCTCAAAGAAGTAGTTTTAAAAAGTTACAGTAAAGAAGTGTCTATAGGTAGGCTACGCGTCCAAGGACCTTCGATTGTAACTGCGGCAAATTTTGAACTTCCTTCCGAAATAGAAGTCATTGATCCAAAACAATACATAGCAACTATATGTAATAATAATATTTTGGAAATGGAATTCAGAATACAAACCGGCAAAGGATACCAACTAGTAGAAAAACTAATGGATGATACATCTATTGATTTCTTACAAGTCGATGCCATATTTATGCCTGTAAAAAAAGTAAACTACTCTGTTGAAGAAATACGCTACGATCAACACTCTTTAAAAGATAAATTATTATTGGAAATATGGACAAATGGTAGCATCTCACCCCAAGAGGCTATAGGACAAAGCTCTATTATTCTAACCAACCTCTTTAATCCTTTAAAGACTATTCATTTTAAATCAGAAGAGGAAAGTTTCTTACCAGAGGGAACTAGAATCAACCAAATTTTGATAGAAGAGTTACAATTATCAGTTAGAGCGTACAACTGTCTAAAACGAGCACAAATTCACTCTGTAGCTGACCTTTTAGACTATTCACAGGAAGACCTACTAGAAATAAAAAACTTTGGACAAAAATCCGCAGAAGAAGTTATTGATGCCCTACAAAAGCGACTAGGTATCAACTTACCAAAAGAAAAGAACGTGAAAAACAAATAATTACAAATAAAAAGAAAATTTTACTTTCAAAACATGAATAAAACTATATTTCATACAGGAGAAAAAGATGCCTATAAATGGTTTCTTTTTGATGCCGAAGCCATGACATTAGGTCGCTTATCTACAGAAATCAGCAAGGTTCTACTAGGAAAAAACGAAACAACTTATAATCCAAGTCAAAATATCCACCATGGAGTAATCGTTATTAATGCAGAAAAAATTGTCATAAGTGGCAAGAAAGAAGATGATAAATTCTATTACCGACATTCTGGACGACCTGGTGGCCTAACAATTGAAACTTTTAAAGAATTGAAAAAACGAATACCGTCTAGAATAATAGAAAAATCAGTTAAAGGGATGCTGCCAAAAGGTTCTCTAGGACGCCAACTTTTCACAAAACTAAAAGTTTATAAAGGTTCGGAACACCCACACAAAGCGCAAAATCCAAAACAAATACAACTAAATTAAACCTTATGAATCAAGTTATATATACTGGTACTGGACATAGAAAAAACTCGATAGCACGAGTTAGATTATTACCTGGCTCCGGAAAATTAACCATAAATGGAATAAATGGAGAAACTTACTTACAATTTAGCCCTAATTACTTACAAGTATCTAAATCTCCATTAAGTAGCTTAGGTTTGGAGACTAAATATGACCTAGACGTAAATACTGAAGGAGGTGGGTTAACAGGACAAACTGAAGCAATTAGACTTGGACTAGCCAGAGCTCTATGTAAAATAAATATAGAAAATAGAGTCGCTTTGAAGTTTGAAGGTTATTTAACAAGAGATTCTAGAAGTAAAGAACGGAAGAAATACGGCCTTAGAAAAGCAAGAAAAGCTCCTCAGTTCTCTAAACGATAAAACATTAACTATATAACTCTAATGCCTAAAAAAGATATTCACCCTAAATGGTATACAGATAGCAAAGTCTATTGCGATGGACAACTAATCATGACTGTAGGATCTACAAAACCAGAATTAAATGTAGACATTTGGTCAGGAAATCATCCATTTTACACAGGTTCTCAACGACTTCTAGATACAGAAGGTCGAGTAGAAAGATTCTTACGGAAATATAAAATCTCAACTCCAAGTTCCTAACTATACACTATCAAATAAATAAAATATGCCCACAATCCAACAGCTCGTACGATTTGAAAGAGAACAAATTAAAAAGAAAACCAAATCTCCAGCCTTAAAAAGCTGCCCGCAAAGAAGAGGAGTATGTACTAGAGTTTACACGACAACTCCTAAAAAGCCAAACTCTGCATTAAGAAAAGTAGCTAGAGTTAGGCTTACTTCTGGTTTTGAAGTTACAGCGTATATCCCAGGTATTGGACATAATATACAAGAACATTCTGTTGTATTAATACGCGGGGGAAGAGTAAAAGACCTACCAGGGGTACGATATCATATTATTCGAGGTACCTTAGATGCTTCGGGAGTTAAGGACCGTAAACAAAGCAGATCTAAGTATGGAGCAAAAAAACCAAAATAATATACTAAATTAAATATAAAAACTATATTCATACACTATGTCTAGACGTACTACAGCAAAAAAAAGATTAGCACTACCTGACCCTGTTTACAATAGCAGACTTGTTAGTATGCTAACCGTGAGAATTTTACAAGAAGGAAAAAAACATTTAGCTCAACGAATAATTTACCAAGCTTTAGACCTAATAAAAGAAAAAACAGGTGAGGAACCGTTAATTGTACTCGAAACTGCAATACGAAAAGTAACACCTCTCGTAGAAGTAAAAGCAAAACGAATTGGAGGCTCAACTTACCAAGTTCCTATGGAAGTTAGAGCATTTAGAGGGACCAACTTAGCTTTAAGATGGATTACAAAATTTTCTCGTGAACGATCTGGGAAAACTATGGCAATCAAATTAGCAAATGAATTAATGGACTCTGCAAATGAAACAGGAAACTCTATAAGAAAAAGAGAAGAAACACACAGAATGGCCGAAGCAAACAAAGCTTTTGCACACTACAGATTTTAACAGTACATAAAATTTACAAAAGCAAAGAGACTGTATAACAAAAATTAAAATTTTCATACTAAAACCCTTATATGGCAAGAGCTAAATTCGAACGATCAAAACCACACGTAAACATTGGTACAATTGGTCACGTTGACCATGGTAAAACAACTTTAACAGCAGCAATATCTGCTACTCTAGCAAGTTACACAGGAATCACAAAAAAATTCGACGAGATCGACTCTGCGCCAGAAGAAAGAGCTAGAGGTATAACAATTAACACAGCTCATATAGAATACGAAACAGAAAAACGACACTATGCTCATGTCGACTGCCCAGGCCACGCAGATTATGTGAAAAACATGATCACTGGTGCGGCTCAAATGGATGGAGCCATACTAGTCTGCTCTGCTGCAGATGGTCCAATGCCTCAAACTCGTGAACACATTCTACTTGCAAAACAAGTTGGGGTACCACACATTGTAGTATTCTTAAACAAAGCTGACATGGTAGACGATGCAGAATTACTAGAACTTGTTCAACTTGAAGTACAGGAACTGTTATCCAAATATGATTTTCCAGGAGATGAAATTCCATTTGTATCCGGATCTGCTCTGTTAGCTTTAGAAGCACTAACGAACAATCCAAAAATAACTCGTGGCCAAGATAAATGGGTAGATACTATATATAATTTAATGGATAAAGTAGACACATACATACCTACGCCTGAACGAGAAATCGACAAAAGTTTCTTGATGGCAGTGGAAGATGTATTCTCTATAACAGGAAGAGGTACCGTAGCTACTGGCCGAGTTGAAAGAGGACAAGTAAAAGTGGGAGATACAATCGAAATCGTAGGTCTTCGAGAAACAAGAAACACTACAATAACAGGATTAGAAATGTTCCAAAAAAGCCTAGAAGAAGCTATGGCAGGTGATAATGTTGGTATACTTCTGCGAGGTATTCAGAAGGTAGATATAGAACGGGGAATGGTACTCTCAAAACCAGGCTCTATAACTCCACACACAAAATTTGAAGGTGAAGTATACGTATTAACTAAAGAAGAAGGTGGACGCCATACCCCATTCTTTACAGGGTATAGACCTCAGTTTTACGTTCGTACTACAGACGTTACAGGAACAATCACTCAATTCACTAGTGATGATGGTGCAGCAGCAGAAATGGTTATGCCAGGTGACCGCATAAAAATGACAGCTCAATTAATTCATCCTATTGCAATTGAAAAAGGAATGCGATTTGCCATTCGAGAAGGTGGAAGAACTGTAGGAGCTGGCGTGGTTTCTAAAATTATTGAATAAAAAATCGTATATTTTATATGAGTACCACATCCATGCAAAAACAAAAAATTCGAATTAAACTAAAAAGTTATGAAAGCTCTTTATTAACCTCTTCATGTGAGAAAATAATTGATACAGCTTCTAGAACTGACTCTTTAACTATGGGACCTATCCCTTTTCCAACAAAAAGAAAAATCTATTGCGTACTTAGGTCACCACATGTGAATAAAGACTCTAGAGAACACTTTGAGATTCGAATACACAAACGTATTATAGATGTGTATGAACCATCTTCAAAAACAATCGATTCCTTAATGAAATTAGATCTTCCATCAGGCGTTCACATAGAAGTGAAACTATAAAAAAAAAAAAACATACTATAAATCTTAAGATTTATAGTATGTTTTTTTTAGTATAAAGACTCTTCTTGGTGAGTTAAAATAGTTGCATTGGATGTTGGGTAAGCTACACAAGTTAACACAAATCCTGCAGCGATTTGGCTATCATCCAAGAATGATTGATCGGACTGATCTACAGTTCCAGAAACGACTTTTCCAGCACAAGTAGAACATGCACCAGCACGGCAAGAATAAGGCAAATCTATACCTTGCTCTTCAGCTGCATCAAGAATATACTGATCATCTGGACAGTTGATTGTCGCATCTACCCCAGAACCTGTTAATTTAACTTTATAAGTTGCCATTCTTAATTTCCCCTTAAAATGTAACGTAATATTAATTACATATAAAAAATCGAACTAAAACATTCATGTGCGCAATTCGAGTGCGGTTATGTAAATTTTTTTATTGCTACTTGTTAACCCAGTAAGATATCTTTAGAGTGAAAGTATAAAAAATACAATCTGAATTAATATACTACACAGCTCTAATAAAATCAATATTGGAAAAAATTACTTATCAAAATAATTATACCAATAAGCTACTTTCAATATATAATCTTTAATTAGGTGAATTAAAAATTACCAAACTATGTAAGAAAGTTATCTGACAAACCTTATAGGAGGAATGTATTCAATGGGTTTACCTTGGTATCGAGTACACACAGTCGTTTTAAATGACCCGGGGAGATTAATCGCTGTGCACCTAATGCACACTGCTCTTGTAGCGGGATGGGCTGGATCTATGGCATTATATGAGTTAGCTGTGTTTGACCCATCTGATCCAGTACTAAACCCAATGTGGAGACAAGGTATGTTTGTAATGCCTTTCATGTCTCGTATTGGTGTTACAGACTCATGGGGTGGATGGAGTATAACTGGCGAAAGTGTAGCTAACCCAGGATTCTGGAGCTTTGAAGGTGTTGCACTAGCTCATATAGGCTTATCTGGATTACTATTCCTTGCTGCTATATGGCACTGGGTATATTGGGACCTAGAACTTTTTAGAGACCCACGCACTGGAAACCCAGCTCTAGACTTACCTAAAATTTTCGGGATTCATTTGCTATTATCTGGGGTACTATGCTTCGGATTTGGAGCTTTCCACGTGACTGGAGCTTGGGGTCCAGGTATCTGGGTCTCCGACGCATACGGAATCACAGGAAAAGTGCAACCAGTTGCCCCTGCATGGGGTCCAGAAGGTTTTAACCCATTTAATCCAAGTGGGGTAGCATCTCACCATATTGCTGCAGGTATACTTGGATTCTTAGCTGGTATATTCCACATTGCCGTTAGACCTCCACAAAGACTTTATAGAGCTCTTCGCATGGGTAACATTGAAACTGTTTTATCCAGCAGTATTGCTGCAGTTTTCTGGTCTGCTTTTGTTGTGACTGGAACAATGTGGTACGGAAGTGCAACAACTCCAATTGAACTTTTTGGTCCAACTAGATATCAATGGGATAGTGGATACTTCCAACAAGAAATTGAAAGACGTGTTGAAAACTCACTTAACGAAGGATTATCTCTAAGTGAAGCTTGGTCACGAATACCTGACAAACTAGCATTCTATGATTACGTAGGTAATAACCCAGCAAAAGGAGGCTTGTTCCGTGCAGGCCCTATGAATAAGGGAGATGGTATTGCCGAAGCTTGGTTAGGTCACCCAATCTTCCAAGATAAAGAAGGAAGAGAACTAACAGTAAGAAGAATGCCTGCCTTCTTTGAAACTTTCCCAGTTATTCTTGTAGATAAAGATGGTATTATCCGTGCTGATATACCATTTAGAAGAGCTGAATCTAAATACAGTATAGAACAAGTAGGAGTGACTGTAAGTTTCTACGGTGGCAAACTAAATGGACAAGTCTATACAGACGCTCCAACAGTAAAAAAATATGCAAGAAAAGCACAACTAGGTGAAGTACTTGAGTTCGATCGAACTACTCTAGAATCTGACGGAGTATTCAGAAGCAGCCCTAGAGGATGGTATACATTTGGTCATGCAAACTTCGCACTATTATTCTTCTTAGGTCACCTATGGCATGGATCTAGAACTCTATTCAGAGATGTATTTAGTGGTATCGGTGCAGAAATCACTGAACAAGTTGAATTCGGAGCATTCCAAAAACTTGGTGATAGAAGTACGAAAAAACAAGGCGCAGTATAGTTAATAGTTACTTCAATCATTTTATCAACTAAAACATAAAGAAATATTACTTATATGGAAACATTAGTATACGTTTTTTTACTTGCGGGAACTTTAGGAGTAATCTTCTTTGCAGTCTTCTTCAGAGACCCACCTAGAATCGCAAAAAAATAAATCTATTTGCCTAAGCTAACCATGAGAATTGGATAATCTATAATCCAACTCTCATGGTTATTAAATTTTTATGTGTTATTAATCTTGTTAAAGTCGGTACTCTTTAATTATGATAGATACCTCTTCTTCAAAACCGTACGTGAGACTTTCACCTCATACGGCTCCTTGATTGGCCGGGGACTAAATATCCCGCGCTTATTAAATCTTGCTTCCGCTTTCTTTCTACTCTTTTAACTTAAAAGTAGATTCTCTAATAAAGATAACTAATGTTTTAAACAAAGTTATCAAAAGCAAATCAAATTAAATTCAATGAAGTAAAACTAAATTTAATAGCATATTTTACATAGGAATGCCTCATTTCTTTGTAAAGAGAAGTTGAGGTGCGCAAATACTTATTTAATTGCTCTCTTAAAAGATAAATCTTAAATCTTAAATCTGATCGATTGCAAATCCTATTTTTTTGAAGCCAACTTGAAACAAAATGTTTTAACCACGTAAGTTTCAACTTTACCTTAAAGGAAGTTTTTTTTAAAAGCCTCTTTAGCAAAATCCTAAATTTTATCCACTCGTATCTAGATGGTTTTATAATAAGATTTTTACTAGCTTTCAATCTAAAACAAAACCCAGAAAATTCAAAACCATTCAGTAATGAAACAACTGAAGTTTCCTTTAAATTCAAACTTAACCCTCTCCCAGACAAAAGATTTTTAAGATATAAAATACTGTCGGCTTCATGTGCACCCAGGTCAAAAGCATAAAGCCCCTCAACCGGAGAATTCCATGTCATATTAGTTGAAGTCACAAAAGTACAGTTATTATCAAAATTCTTGAGTGTCTTAAGAAGCATACCTACTAAAAAAATTCTAATATCAAAGACTCGAATAGAGCGTCTGTAGAAACTATCTTCCAAATTTTTTGGACTAGCATTTAGAAATCGATATAAAACCAAAATCTGATTTAAGGGTAATGCTACTAGAGCCTTCAAATTATTAACCGTTACTGATCTCAAAGAAGTATCTAGAGTAAACTTTAAAATTTTTTTATTGGCCAGTTTGAATAACTTCTGGATCTCTACATTTTGATGACTAAAGTTATTATTACAAGCCTTTGGAAATGAACCATAAATAGGCTCCAATACAAATTTCCATGCATACTGAAGAGCCTTATCAAGCAGTAAAGAAATAGTACTATTAAAGGTACCCAGATAAAATCTCTCATTAGATTTAAAATTTAAATCTTTTCCGAGAAGAAGAGTATTTGCTAAATGACTCACAACTTTTACTTTTTCTTCTTCTGACAAAGTTAAAGCAAATTTAGAGAAATTCATAACTTTCCTAACTGCCAAATAATGTAACGAATTGCTATGTAATAAAAGTTTTTGAAATCTTTTTATCTGCTTCCTGTCATGATTCTGCTTTGCTGTATAAATTTTACACTGTAAGCGGAAAGTTTTCCGTGCGAATTTCTTCCAAGGTAAATCTTTCCAGGAAATACTAATATTGTCTTGTTCCATACTTTAACTTAGTAAAATTTACTATACCAACCTGTAGGGAATTACCCCTCATCCTACCTAGTAGTTGCAATAACTCCTACTATTTTTATTCGTTCCATAACTTAATTGGTCTGTTAACGTAGCTAAATTCCAATATACCTACTCATTTCTTAGGGAGGCATTTACCATCACGACAGTAACGCAAGAAAATATGAGTTTAAAATACGAATATTTAGAAATTCGTAAAGTCGAATTAGATATTTTTACAGAAATAACATATTAACTTACGATGCTCCAGTGTGTAGTTAGATAACCACTCTGATTGAGCTGTGTTCCCAGCTTTCATAGAAAATAAGAAACTCTATGTGGGCACTTTCGCACTAATTTCTCCCTTAAACAGTAGGACTTGAACTATATTCTCACCTACATTAAGTTATAGTTATGAAAAGAGAAAACTATTTCACCTCAAGTTATTTGGAAAAACCAATTTAATTGAGAACGAATCGCACCGTGATCTTCGAATGGATCCCGTAGATCTTTTGAACCTGGCCCAAACGCTGTATACATTGAATACCCAGTTACACCAAGAAGTAGGCTAGCTATAAAAATAATAAGAACTGTTGCAGTTTCCATAATACATCTAACATTGAAATCCGTTATTTTTTATAATACTATTAGTATAGTACTGTAAAAACAAAAAATTTCGCTACTAAGTATACAATGGCACTAAGAACAAGATTAGGTGAGCTTTTAAGACCTCTTAACTCTGAGTACGGTAAAGTTTCCCCAGGTTGGGGTACGACTCCAATCATGGGTTTCGTTATGTTGTTGTTTTTTGTGTTTTTACTGATTATCCTTCAAATCTACAACTCTTCTCTAATTATTGAAAACGTAGATGTTGACTGGGCTAGTCTTGGAAGCTAAAAAAATAAAATTAAACATAAAATAATTCCATATAAAGGATAACATTTTACTAGATTATTATCCTTTGTATGGAACTATTTTGATTTTACAACTTCAACTACTTCATCCAATGAAAAATTATTTGTATTTACACCGCTATAACTAACTTTCTCAAATCTTACTACAACTGGATATCTTATGCCACTAGTATCTATAGTAGCTACAGTTCCTACGTCTTGATACCAGTAAGACTCTTTTCTTAAAATTCGTACTTGTGATCCTCTTTTTACCATAATAATAATCAATTATTAAAATTAAACTATTATTAGGATACATCAAATAACATACCCAAAAACTTACATTACATTTTATAACCAAACAATACTACTTTCTTACTAAAAAATTTTTCACCTATGTTTCAATAGAATTCTAATACAAATCCTAGCAGTACCTACTTTGAAATTAGTAATAGAAAAGTTATTATTATAAATAATCATTTACAAAACCATAAAGGCGATGAAAATTTCTTGGAAAAATATTCTTCTGTGGTCAGTACCAGCTTTTGTCATAGTTTTTTTTCTATGGCAAGGATTTGGTAACTCGAATAACCCAGAATTTGGAAAAAACGTAGCTAGCTCCCGAATGACCTATGGCAGATTTTTAGAATATCTAGACATGGGATGGGTAAAACGAGTGGACTTATATGATGATGGTCATACAGGAATAGTGGAAGCAATTGGACCAGAACTAGGAAATAGAATTCAAAGAATACGAGTAGAGTTACCAACAACAGCACCAGAGCTTATAACAAAGCTACGCAAAGCCAATGTAGATATAGATGCACATCCTTCAACTGAAGGATCTTCTAACTGGAGTTTAATAGGCAATCTAGTTTTCCCACTTTTACTTATAGGAGGTCTTGCATTCTTATTTAGAAGGTCTAACAATCTACAAGGAGGGCCTGGACAAGCTATGAATTTTGGGAAGTCAAAAGCTAGATTCTCTATGGAAGCAAAAACAGGTATTACTTTTGATGATGTTGCTGGTGTAGATGAAGCTAAAGAAGAGTTTCAGGAAGTAGTTTCCTTCTTAAAACGACCAGAAAGATTCACGGCTGTAGGTGCTAAAATACCTAAAGGGGTTATGTTAGTAGGCCCACCAGGCACAGGTAAAACACTTTTAGCGAAAGCCATAGCCGGTGAAGCGGGTGTTCCATTTTTCAGTATTTCAGGTTCAGAATTCGTAGAAATGTTTGTAGGAGTAGGAGCGTCACGAGTTAGAGACTTATTCAAAAAAGCAAAAGAAAACTCTCCCTGTATCATATTCATCGACGAAATAGACGCTGTAGGTAGACAAAGAGGTACAGGTATAGGAGGGGGAAATGATGAACGTGAACAAACACTAAACCAACTATTAACAGAAATGGATGGTTTTGAGGGAAATACAGGAATCATTATCATAGCTGCTACAAATAGAGTTGACGTTCTTGATGCTGCTTTATTAAGACCAGGACGATTTGATAGACAAGTAACTGTGAATGTTCCTGATGTTAAAGGAAGACTAGATATATTAAAAGTACATGCTCGAAATAAAAAACTTTCTTCAGAAATTTCATTAGAAGTTATAGCAAGACGCACACCTGGATTCTCAGGAGCAGATTTAGCAAACTTACTAAATGAAGGAGCTATTCTAACAGCCAGAAGAAGAAAAGACTCTATGACTATGTCTGAAATAGATGCAGCCATCGACAGAGTAATAGCGGGTATGGAGGGCACTGTGCTAGTTGATAGTAAAACAAAACGCCTAATTGCATACCACGAAGTTGGCCATGCTATTGTAGGAACACTTTTAAGTCATCACGATCCAGTTCAAAAAGTGACTCTTATTCCAAGAGGACAAGCTAAAGGTTTAACATGGTTTACTCCTTCTGAAGACCAATCTCTCATATCTCGTTCCCAAATACTAGCTAGAATAATGGGTGCCTTAGGTGGTCGAGCTGCCGAAGAAGTTGTGTTTGGTTACCCGGAAGTAACCACAGGAGCTGGTAACGACCTACAGCAAGTAACATCTATGGCTAGACAAATGGTAACAAGATTTGGTATGTCAAACATTGGACCTTTAGCACTTGAAAACCAAGCCTCCGATCCTTTCCTAGGACGAAGTATGGGATCAAGCTCTGAATACTCGGAAGATATAGCATCCAGAATTGATATGCAAGTAAGATCAATTATCCAACACTGTCATACTGAAACAGTACAAATAATTAAAGATAACAGAGTTATAATCGACAAATTAGTTGATTTACTTATAGAAAAAGAAACCATAAGCGGAGAAGAATTTAGAGATATCGTATCAGAATTTGCTACTGTTCCTGAGAAAAACATTTATGTAGCTCAATTATAAATAAAATCGGGACTGACGGGGCTCGAACCCGCAACTTCCGCCGTGACAGGGCGGTGCTCTAACCAATTGAACTACGGTCCCAAAAATTTCAAATAAAGAAGTTTTAAAATCAATAAAAGATTTTTTTTATTTTAGGAGAAGAAGGGATTCGAACCCTCGGTATGATTTAATCACACATCGGATTAGCAATCCGACGCTTTCAACCACTCAGCCACCTCTCCAAATCTGTACAATTAATTATAACAAATTCATCCTCAATATCTCAAGATTAAAATAATATAATTTTAATTCAATCCTTCATACAAAACAAACTATATTGGCTTAGGCGGGACTTGAACCTGCGACCTTGGGCTTATGAGTCCCCTGCTCTAACCACTGAGCTACTAAGCCTATCATTGATATGATAACATCTAAATGACGGCGAATCAACAAAAAAGACTAATTTATCTACAAAGTAATTATCCAATATAATGATCACTATAGAAATTTGAAGCCTGATCTATTAGTATGTAGATATATCTATTAAGATGATAACTTTGAACATCTAAATATGAATTAGCATCAAAAAAGATTCATATCTAAAAACATAGAAGCTTATTATCTAGGACTCAATCAAACTAAATCAACTTTTATACAATTTTTTATATAAGAGCATTTCTAACCAAAATTAATGTAGAGAAAGCTCAACACAAATGCTAATTTCTCTACAATTCTGTAAAAAGTAAATACAAATCCACTTAAGACTATGGTTGATTTTTGGGAAAATCTACTTCGATTTCCAACATTTTTCGTTTCTTCAACATTAGGATTACTATTAACTATAATAGGTCCTTTTTTTAACTTACTTAAACGCCCACAAACAGCATTAATCCTAGTATTATTAATAATATTTCTCATTACCTTTCTCTTTATTACACTAAGAGCTATGTTAAACCTTGATGTAACTCAATAATTAGTATTTTAAACGATAAAAAAAAAAGAAACTACAACTATGCTTTCAGATAATTTAATAAAAAGAGAAACTACAGGGGCCTTTGCCCTTATTGATAGTCTAGTACGTCACAATGTTAAGCATATTTTCGGATACCCCGGAGGTGCAATTCTACCTATCTATGATGAAATATACGCATGGGAAAAAGAAGGATTCATAGAACATATACTAGTTCGACATGAACAAGGGGCTGCCCACGCCAGTGATGCCTACGCCAGATCCACAGGAAGAGTTGGGGTCTGCTTTGCTACCTCAGGCCCTGGAGCAACTAATCTAGTAACAGGTATTGCCACAGCTCATATGGATTCGATTCCTATGGTTGTTATAACAGGTCAAGTAGGAAGATCATTCATTGGAACAGATGCATTCCAAGAAGTAGATATTTTTGGCATTACTCTTCCTATCGTTAAACACTCTTACGTTGTACGAGATGCAAAAGATATGGCAAGAATAGTTGCTGCATCATTTTTTATAGCAAAATACGGCCGCCCAGGACCAGTACTTATTGACGTTCCGAAAGATGTAGGCTTAGAACAATTCGACTATAGACCGGTAGAACCTGGTAGTGTGAACCTACTAGGATGCCCCCCAATCTTAAATAATAACCAAAAACGTATCGAACAAGCGGCAAATCTAATACAACAATCTAATCAACCACTTTTATACGTAGGTGGAGGAGCCATAATTTCAGGAGCGCACAAAGAAATATGCGAACTGTCTACATATCTTCAGATCCCCGTAGCCACAACACTAATGGGAAAAGGAATCATCGATGAAACAAATTCTTTATCATTAGGGATGTTGGGTATGCATGGAACAGTCTATGCAAACTATGCAGTAAGCGAATGTGATTTATTAATAGCTTTAGGCGCACGATTTGATGACAGAGTTACAGGAAAACTAGACGAATTCGCTTGTCATGCACAAGTTATTCACGTTGATATAGATCCTGCTGAGGTTGGAAAAAATAGAACTCCACAAATTGGAATAGTAGGTGAAGTTAAAGAAATTACAAAAGAACTTTTAGAATATCTAAAAGAACATAGTAAACCTAATCATGAACAAACCCAACCTTGGAGAAAAAGATTAAATCGTTGGCGGAACGAATACCCTCTTCTTGTACCTAAAAATGCCCAATACTTGTCCCCACAAGAGGTAATATCTGAAATAAGTAATAACTCTTCAAACGCTTACTGGACAACCGACGTAGGCCAACATCAAATGTGGGCTGCCCAATTTATTCGAACTAGCCAAAGAAAATGGATAACTAGTGCTGGGTTAGGCACGATGGGATATGGCTTACCAGCAGCTATAGGTACTCAAATTGCACATCCTAACTCCCAAGTAATCTGTATTTCAGGAGACGCTAGCTTCCAAATGAATATGCAAGAACTAGGAACCGTAGCTCAGTATGGATTGCCCATAAAAATAATGATAATAAATAACCGCTGGCAAGGGATGGTAAGACAATGGCAACAAGCTTTTTACGGAGAACGCTATTCCCACTCCAATATGGAAAAAGGTGCACCTAACTTCATCAAACTTGCAGAATCTTTTGGAATCAAAGGAGTGCTAATAAAAAATAGAGAAGACCTTACAAACTCTATAAAAACTATAATGGAATATGATGGGCCAATTGTAGTCGACTTTCAAGTAATACCAGACTCAAACTGTTATCCTATGGTAGCACCGGGTAAGAGTAATGCTCAAATGCTAGGGGTTTAAAATAATTAAAGGGTAATATGTCTTTATAAAAAAAAAATTATGGGCCGGGTTGGATTTGAACCAACGTAGGCGTGGCCAGCGGATTTACAGTCCGCCCCCTTTAACCACTCGGGCACCGACCCAAAAATTTCATCTATTATAAGATACAATAACACAGAAATTAAAACAATACAAGCGCTAAAAAAATGGATAGCCAACAGGCTAACCAATAAGATCAACACAAGAAAATTAATTAAATCTTTGTTGTAATCTAGTTGCTTTACCAAACCTTGATCGTAAATAATATAATTTCGCTCTTCTAACTTTAGAACTACGTAATATCTCCACACTTTTTAGCTTTGGTGAATTGACTAGATAGACTCTTTCCACCCCAACTCCCTGCATAACTCGCCGCAAAGTTATCGTTGCATTTACGCCTGAACCTTTCTTGGCTATAATTACACCTTCAGTGAACTGAATTCTTTCTTTGTTACCCTCGGTAATAGATACTCCAAGTTTAACAGTATCCCCTACCCTAATTGTAGGTAAATTCAAATTCAAAAACTGACTTCCTAAAACATCAATTCCATGACGATATACTAAACGTATCGATTCCATATGATTCTTTCAATTTAACTTTCATCATACTATACGACATAGTAAAAAAAGTATAGTGAAAAGGTACGCATACTATTAGACAACGTTACCTATTTGTTGTTTGGCTTAAAGGACTGCTGCTCAAGAGACTATGATATAAATTATCAATGATAATTATATAAAGTAGAACTTAAATATATGTTCGAACGTTTTACTGAAAAAGCCATAAAAGTGATTATGTTAGCCCAAGAAGAGGCTAGAAGATTAGGACACAATTTTGTAGGGACAGAACAAATTTTATTAGGACTGATAGGTGAAGGAACAGGAATTGCTGCAAAAGTATTAAAATCAATGGGCGTAAATCTAAAAGATGCACGAGTTGAAGTAGAAAAAATCATAGGTCGAGGCTCCGGATTTGTTGCTGTAGAAATACCTTTTACTCCTAGAGCAAAACGAGTATTAGAACTATCTCTTGAAGAAGCTCGCCAATTAGGACATAACTACATTGGGACTGAACATCTTTTATTAGGTTTAATAAGAGAAGGGGAAGGTGTAGCTGCCAGGGTATTAGAAAACCTTGCTCTCGACTTAACAAAAATTCGAACTCAAGTAATCCGTTTACTAGGAGACACAGCTGAAACAACTACAGGAACTAGTCAAAATAAAGGAAAAACTCCAACCTTAGAAGAATTTGGCAGCAACCTAACTCAAAAAGCTGCTGAAGGAAAACTAGACCCCGTTATAGGAAGACAAAAAGAAATTGAACGTGTAATTCAAATTTTAGGAAGAAGAACAAAAAATAATCCTATCCTTATAGGAGAACCTGGAGTTGGTAAAACAGCTATAGCAGAAGGATTAGCTCAGAGAATCACAAATCGAGACGTCCCAGACATTCTTGAAGATAAACGTGTCGTAACATTAGATATAGGCCTTTTAGTAGCTGGGACAAAATATAGAGGAGAGTTTGAAGAAAGACTGAAAAAAATTATAGACGAAATCAGAGTCGCAAACAATGTTATATTAGTAATCGACGAAGTCCATACGCTGATAGGTGCTGGAGCTGCGGAAGGAGCAATCGATGCAGCTAATATTCTCAAACCTGCACTAGCTAGAGGAGAAATGCAATGCATCGGAGCAACAACCCTTGAAGAATACAGAAAACACATTGAAAAAGACCCAGCCTTAGAACGCAGATTTCAACCCGTTATAGTAGGTGAACCTAGTGTAGAAGAAACAATAGAAATATTATACGGTTTACGAGACAGATATGAAAAACATCATAAATTAGTTATATCTGATGAAGCCTTAACAGCTGCAGCTAAATTCGCAGATCAATATATAGCGGATCGTTTCCTACCAGACAAAGCAATTGACTTAATAGATGAGGCTGGGTCTAGAGTTAGACTTTTACACTCTCAGCTTCCACCAGCTGCACGAGAATTAGATAAAGAACTTCGAGAAGTTTTAAAACAAAAAGATGAAGCAGTAAGAGGACAAGATTTTGAAACTGCTGGTCAACTGCGCGATCGAGAAATGGAAATAAAAGCTCAAATTGCAGCTATTGCACAAAGCAAAAAGGGCGAAAATGAACCATCCAAAGAAGTATCTGTTGTAACGGAGGAAGACATAGCTCAAATAGTAGCTGCTTGGACAGGTATTCCAGTCAATAAAATGACAAGAAGCGAATCTGAAAAACTTCTGCAGATGGAAGAAACTCTACATGGTAGAATTATTGGACAAGACGAAGCTGTAGTGGCAGTATCTAGAGCAATACGGCGAGCAAGAGTAGGATTAAAAAATCCGAATAGACCAATAGCTAGCTTTATCTTCTCTGGTCCAACAGGGGTTGGAAAAACAGAGTTAACTAAAGCTTTAGCATCATACTTCTTTGGATCTGAAGAAGCTATGGTAAGACTCGACATGTCAGAGTATATGGAGCGGCACACTGTATCCAAACTCATAGGTTCTCCTCCAGGTTATGTAGGTTATAATGAGGGAGGGCAGCTAACTGAGGCAGTACGAAGAAGACCCTATACCGTTGTGCTGTTTGATGAAATTGAGAAAGGACACCCAGATGTATTTAACTTACTACTACAAATCTTAGAAGATGGAAGATTAACAGACTCAAAAGGTCGCACAGTGGACTTTAAAAATACCCTTCTAATCTTAACATCCAACGTTGGGTCAAAAGTCATCGAAAAAGGAGGAGGAGGACTTGGGTTCGAACTATCAGAAAATGCTAGTGAAACTCATTACAACCGAATTAAAAGCTTAGTAAATGAAGAATTAAAACAATATTTTAGACCAGAATTTTTAAATCGTTTAGATGAAATCATCGTATTTAGACAACTAACAAAAGATGAAGTTGGAGAAATCGCAGAAATCATGCTGAAAGAAGTTTTCACTCGAATATCTGAAAAAGGAATCCAACTCGAAGTAACTGCTAGATTCAAAAGCCATTTAATCGACGAAGGGTATAATCCTATTTATGGAGCTAGACCACTTAGACGTGCAGTTATGAGACTCTTAGAAGACACTCTATCCGAAGAATTCTTATCTGAAAAAATTAAAGAGGGAGATACAGCTGTGGTTGATGTGGATACTGAAGGCAAAGTTCAAGTTTTACTGGGAGAAAAATTGGAATTAGCAAAAAACTAATTTGATTATATAACAATTATTAATAGAAATTCATTGTCAAAACAGCAAGATTAATGTATAGTACATTCTATAGCCGGGATAGCTCAGTTGGTAGAGCAGTGGATTGAAAATCCACGTGTCACCAGTTCAAACCTGGTTCCTGGCATAGATTGTTTTATACAAATAAAAAATAAATTCTAGATAAATAAAATCCCGACACAAGATTTAAAATCTTTAGCATGGCCTATCGTACATAAATCTTTTTTGTTATAATTAATCATACAGGAGAGATGGTCGAGTGGTTTAAGGCGCAGCACTGGAAATGCTGTTTAGAGGTAACTCTAACGAGGGTTCGAATCCCTCTCTCTCCTAGAAACTTTTTTCTAAAGTTGACTTATGATCCTATCGCATTGTAATATTATTATAATACTAGCGTCCTTAGTTCAGTTGGTAGAACGCAGGTCTCCAAAACCTGATGTCGAGGGTTCAAGTCCTTCAGGGCGTGTAAAATAAAATTTCTATATTAAAAAGCAACCTTAGTATACTGTATAATATGATTCATATAAACAACCTCTAACAAAGTTTGTATTAATAACAAAAAAAGATAAAAAATTTATGGCTAAAAAAGTTGTCGCAATTGTAAAACTTGCCCTAGACGCTGGAAAAGCTACTCCAGCACCTCCTGTAGGACCTGCACTAGGTCAGCGTGGTGTTAATATAGTTATGTTCTGCAAAGAATATAATGCAAAAACAGCAGATAAAGCTGGGTTTATCATACCAGTAGAAATAACCGTTTATGATGATCGAAGTTATACATTTGTTCTAAAAACTCCACCCGCATCAGTTTTATTAAGCAAAGCAGCTGGGGTAGCAAAAGGCTCAGGCGATCCACAAAAGAAGAAAGTTGGCTCCATTAGTAAAAAGCAATTAGAAGAAATTGCTGAAACAAAATTGCCAGATCTAAACACAAAAAATAAAGAAGCTGCAATGAGAATTATTGCTGGCACTGCAAAAAATATGGGAATCACAATAAAAGAATAAAAATAAATCTAGAACAATGCCAAAAGTATCACAAAGAACAAAAAAAATCAACGAAAAAGTTACACCAAAAGCATACAAAGCAATGGAAGCTTTAACGTTATTAAAAGAGACATCAACAGCTAAATTTATCGAAACTGCAGAAGCACATATAAGTCTTCGACTAGATACAAAATATGCTGACCAACAGCTAAGAACTACAGTAATCCTTCCTAAAGGAACAGGGAAAAAAGTAAGAATTGGAGTAATTGCACAGGGTGATAAAGTAGCAGAATCTTTATCCGCCGGAGCTGACCTAGCTGGATCTGATGAATTAATTCAAGACATACTAAAAGGGATAATAAACTTCGACAGGCTTATTGCTACACCTGACATGATGCCTGCTATAGCTAAGCTAGGTAAAATATTGGGTCCGAGAGGACTGATGCCATCCCCAAAATCAGGGACTGTTACATCCGACGTAAAAGGAGCCATCGAAGAGTTTAAAAAGGGCAAACTCGAATATAGAGCTGACAAAAGTGGAATTGTACATTTACCATTCGGTAAAACCAACTTCTCCGTCGAAGATTTATTAACTAACTTAGAAGTAGTGCAAGAATCTATTGATAAAAATAGACCTGCTGGTGCAAAAGGAAGATACTGGAAAAGCTTTTATATATGTAGCACTATGGGACCCTCAATCCTTATCGATATAACTAATTTCCGAGATAAAATTTTTAATTAAAATATTCTAAATAAAACTCTTTACTCATTCAATTTATAAGCAAAAATATAATAAAAATTAAAAACCTCATGGCAACAAAAGTAGAAGACATAATTGAACAACTAAAATCGCTAACATTACTAGAAGCAGCCGATCTAGTAAAACAAATTGAAACTACATTTAACGTTAGCGCAGCTGCTTCCGTTGGAGCAATCAGTGTAGTAGGACCTAGTTCTGCGGGATCTGCACAGGAAGTTGAAGAAAAAACAGAGTTTGACCTTATACTAGAAGAAGTTCCTGCCGATAAAAAGATAGCAATTCTAAAAGTTGTAAGAACATTAACAGGCCTAGGACTTAAAGAAGCTAAAGACTTAGTAGAATCCACTCCAAAAAACATCAAAGAAAGCGCATCAAAAGATGAAGTTGAGGCAGCAAAAAAACAATTAGAAGAAGCTGGGGCTAAAGTAAAAATAAAATAAAATAAAACTTTCCGAAACAAAAAATAAAAATTTCCTATTAGGAAATTTTTATTTTTCAGAAAAGTAGACCTAAAACAATCCTAATGTCAGCGCTTGATTAATAGGTAAACAAGCTCCAATGCCTAACCAAACTGCAAGAACTACACTGAATAAAAATAAAGCCATTGCAAAAGGACGGCGGAAAGGATTCTGAAACTTATTTATGCTCTCAATAAATGGAACAGTAATTAATCCTAATGGAACAGAAGCCATGGATAAAACACCCAATAATTTATTAGGAATAACTCGAAGTAAATTAAATGTTGGGAAGAAATACCACTCTGGAAGAATCTCCAAAGGTGTAGCAAACGGATCAGCTTTTTCACCTAAAGGAGACGGGGAAAGTACAGACAACCCTATAGTACATCCAAGTGTCCCCAAAATTACAACTGGAAACATATATAAAAGATCATTAGGCCAAGCTGGCTCACCATAGTAATTATGACCCATCCCTTTTGCTAATTTAGCACGTAACTTAGGATCTGTTAAATCCGGTTTTTTTAATACTGACATTAAAACTCCTCCGTAATAAAAACTTTTTTATCAAATTATAAAGGACCTGAAATACCCTGTTTTCTAATCATTAAGAAATGAGTCAACATCAAGACAGCTGCAGCGACAGGTAAAACGAATGTATGCGCACTGTAAAATCTAGTTAAAGTAGTTTGGCCAACACTAACACTTCCTCTAAGAAGCTCAACTAATAAACCACCTACAACTGGTATAGCTTCAGGAACACCAGTTACGATCTTACAAGCCCAATATCCTACTTGATCCCAAGGTAAAGAATAACCAGTTACACCAAATGAAACTGTTACTACAGCTAAAGTTACACCTGTAACCCACGTAAGTTCTCTAGGTTTTTTGAATCCACCTGTTAAATAAACTCTAAAGATATGCAAAATCATCATTAACACCATCATACTAGCAGACCATCTATGAAGAGATCTAAATAGCCAACCATAATTGACCTCTGTCATAATATACTCTACAGAGGCAAAAGCTTCTGCAACTGTAGGTCTATAATAAAATGTCATAGCAAATCCAGTTGCAACCTGAATAATAAAACAAGTAAAAGTGATCCCACCAATGCAATAGAAAATATTAACATGCGGCGGAACATACTTACTTGTAATATCGTCTGCAATAGCCTGAATTTCAAGTCTTTCTTCGAACCAATCGTAAACTTTACCCATAATAAAAATCAAATAAAAGGTGTATTAAATAAAGCTCAAAATGAAAATGTTTTTATACTTTCAGTCTATACAAGTAGATTATAACATAAAGCATATTGAAAATTAGCATGCAAGCTACAAATGTGTAAAAAAAGCTCCTTCCTAAAACCTATAAACATAGTCATGTTAGATTACGATACTAAACTTCTAAATGTTGTCCAAACATACTTTGCTACAAAAAAAATAAATATATTACCATCACAAAGCCTAAATGATAGTTATAGTAAAATACTAATCTGGTTTCCTGACTGTATAATTGTTGACATAGCTATGCCAAATCAAACAGGCCACAAATTAATAAAATGCATACAATCGGATAAGAGATTAAAAAATATACCCTGTATCTTTTTAACAGCAAACGGTTTAACAGAAGATCGAATAAAAGGCTACAACTTGGGATGTAACGCTTATATATCAAAGCCATTTGACCCCGAAGAATTAGAAGCTATCATACATAATTTAATTTCTCAGAACAACCGTACACTCAACTTAAGTATAAATATCTATGCAAAACTAAAAAAAATTAGAGAAACACTATTAAAACAATATGATTTTTCTAAATATAGTCAACGAATAAGTCTAACCTATGAGGAGTATAAAGTATTAAAAAATCTTTTAAAAAATAAAAACGTAACTGAAATTGCTTACGAACATAATCTTACTCCCAGAAATATCGAAAAACATATAAGTCGTATACTAAATAAAACTAGTACAAAAAATATAAAACAACTTAAATCTTTACCTTGGAATGTAGTATAACATACATATAATTAGGGCGAATGACGGGAATCGAACCCGCGAATAATGGAGCCACAACCCACTGCCGTAACCGCTTGGCTACATCCGCCACTTTTATATACTATAGTAGAAAAGAAAAAAAGTAAATAGTAAAATTATGCACAAAACTAAATAGAAAATAAGCAAAGTATAAAGGACAAGTACTTATTTTCAGTAGATAATAAAATTATTAACTTTCAAAACTAGTAGATTTTGTAAACGTTAAACCATTATCCAACGAATACCTTTCCATAAATCGCATAAACCTGTCCCAAGATTCTTTAGTTTGCATGATATGAACAGCCTCTATACCTTGTGGTTTTCCATTAACAAATCTTGCATTTACATCGCGGGTAACAATCTGACCTTCCTCATCAATTAAGTACATCCCAGTGATAGTTCCTTTCTGGGTGGTGCTACTTTCTAAAACTTTTGGATTAGAAAATCTAAAAGTAGCCGTACCTGTACTACCGTCTCTAGACCTAGTTAGCCTAACGTCAGGAACAACATCCTCATTTAAACCTTGAATAAATTGTATCACAGCCATATACTTAATTTTTCTTACTTTTAAGTTTATACATTATATTATAACACTAGTAGAATAGGCTAAAAGGTTACTTAAAAAATCAGGTTATTAAGACTGGGGTGGGAGGATTCGAACCTACGAGTGGCGGAGTCAAAGTCCGCTGCCTTACCACTTGGCGACACCCCATGTATAGTTTGGATTTATATTAGCTTTGTATCACATGTTTAGATTTTGCGGGTTGTAGGTATATAATTACTCGTGCAAGGAGGGATTCGAACCCCCGACACCGTGGTTCGTAGCCACGTGCTCTAGTCCACTGAGCTACAAGCACCGCATAGAACTTACATTAGCATAACATATTTGTTCTACGATTATCAATACCTTGTGGTACTTTTGGGTTTTTTATCCTATTTTTTTTTTATTTTTGAGTATATAATTCACTTATGTATAGACTATAAAGTTCGATGTTTTTAAGTTTGTCTTTATTTTAGAATTTTTTATACAGTAAATTTGGAGATTTTTATGAGTAAGGTTATTTTATATCAAGAAAATGCGAGACGGGCATTAGAAAGAGGTATGGATATTTTAGCAGAAGCGGTTTCTGTTACTTTGGGTCCTAAAGGCAGAAATGTTGTTTTGGAGAGAAAATTTGGAGCGCCTCAAATTGTTAATGATGGAGTTACGATTGCAAAGGAAATTGAGTTAGAAGATCATATTGAAAATACTGGAGTTGCCCTTATTAGACAAGCTGCTTCCAAAACAAATGATGTGGCTGGGGATGGTACAACTACTGCAACTGTATTAGCGCATGCTATGGTTAAGCAGGGTATGCGTAATGTTGCAGCGGGTGCAAATCCTATAGCGTTAAAAAGAGGTATAGAGAAAGCTACTCAGTTTGTTGTAAGTCAGATTTCTGAATATGCAAGACCTGTAGAAGATACAAAGTCTATAACTCAAGTTGCTACGATTTCTGCAGGGAATGATGAAGAGGTTGGACAGATGATAGCTAATGCTATCGATAAAGTTGGAAGGGAAGGGGTAATTTCTTTAGAGGAAGGAAAATCTACTTTTACAGAGTTGGAGATGACAGAGGGTATGTATTTTGAAAAAGGTTATATTTCTCCTTATATGGTAACCGATACAGATAGAATGGAGATTTTACAGGAAAATCCTTATATTTTGTTAACTGATAAGAAAATTACGCTTGTTCAGCAAGAGTTGGTTCCAGTATTAGAACTCGTTGCCAAAACAGGTAGACCCTTGCTTATAATTGCAGAAGATGTAGAGAAAGAGGCTTTAGCAACCTTGGTTGTTAATAAAATTAGAGGTATTTTAAATGTTGCTGCTGTTAGAGCGCCAGGATTTGGAGATCGTCGTAAAGCTATGTTGGACGATATAGCTATTCTTACGGGGGGAGAGGTTATTTCAGAGGATGCTGGATTTAGTTTAGAGTCTCTTCATTTAGATATGCTAGGTCAAGCGAGACGTATAACGGTAACGAAAGAAGGGACTACTATTATAGCTGAAGGTAATGAAAGAGCGGTTAAAGCTAGATGTGAGCAAATTAGAAGGCAGATGGATGGAAGTGATTCTTCTTATGAAAAAGAGAAATTGCAAGAACGTCTGGCGAAGTTGGCTGGTGGAGTTGCTGTAATAAAAGTAGGTGCAGCTACTGAGACTGAGATGAAAGATAGAAAATTACGCTTAGAAGATGCTATTAATGCTACGAAAGCTGCAGTGGAGGAAGGAATTGTTCCTGGTGGAGGAGCTACGTTAACTCATATTTCTAAAGATCTGGAGTATTGGGCTAAAGATAATTTAATAGAAGAGGAACTTATTGGTGCATTGATTGTTGAAAAAGCTTTGACTTATCCTCTTAGACGTATTATAGAAAATACGGGAGTAACTCCTGCAGTTATAATTGAGGAAATAAAAAATAGCGATTTCAATATAGGTTATAATGCATCCAGTGGAGTAATTGTGGATATGTATGAAGAAGGTATTATTGATCCTGCTAAAGTTACGCGTTCCGCTTTACAAAATGCTGCTTCGATAGCCAGTATGATACTAACAACTGAGTGTATAGTTGTAGATAAACAAGGATAAGAGGTTTTATTTGGAAGTGTATATCTTATATTTTTGTAAGTTTTATACTTCCAAACAGTGTGCTATGTACAAAACTTTGAGGAATTGTTCTTAGTTGTGAGTTTTCAATGGAAGATTTTTTGTTATAGTTGGAGGATTTATAACCGAGAATTTTACCTTCTTTATCTAGAGAGATTTGTATTTTTTTTATATTTTTATGTTTTATGTCTATAAGTAGTTTTTTTTCTAGGGTAGTTTTATACGTTACGTGTTGTTCTACCGTTAATTCGTTTTTAGTTTTAAGTTGAGATTCTATTCCATTATAGATGATTGTTATAAAAAGTTGATAGACCGTCATGGTTTGAAGTATTAGCCGACTATAGTTGGGTCTAGGCATATCTTTAGAATCAAATTTTAAATTATGTGTTTATAAAATTCATACAAGGAATTTATCTTTATGGTTGTATTATAATTTATATCTAAGACTGATTTATTTTGTTCTAGTTTGGAGTTATAGTTTACTGGTCTCGAATAATTCCAGAGTTTGAAAAAATTATTCATGATTCGATTTGTTTTTTTACCAGATAAAACTTTTTTTAATCCAAGTGAAAATATAATTTTTAAAGATAGTCTTATTAATGTTGGTTTTGTTTTTTTTATATTTTGTAGATTTGCAGTGGAAATTTCTTTACAGTAATATAAAATTTTCAATTTTAGTTGTGGTTCTAGTAAACTTTCTGTGACGGTGGATGTGTAATCTAAATTATTTATCATGTTTGTTTTATAAAAGATACCGAAATGGTATCCTTTTGATGTGGTAATTTTAACTGTTTCCTGCAAAAATAAGGTCCGGGAATTTTGATTGTACTTCTGAGAATGATACTTTTTTACCTTGCTCTTGCCAGTAATTAATTATCTCTGTGGCTTTATTTAATATTTCTACAGTATCTCTTTCAGAAATCCAAGGTTTAGATTCTAGTTCTAGTTTAATTTGTTCCCAAGCGTCATTTCGTGGCCAGAAAAAGTAGCATGTTAGTGGACTTGTGCTATTACCTACGATTTGGTCTACAGATAAAGCTACATTATTTTCTAACCAAAGAACTTTTAGTGTAAATTTTGGCAATTGTTTTCTCCAGTAATGTTCAGTTTTATTTGATTAATTGTGCTTTTTTCAGAAGATTTTGAACTGTTGGTGTAGCTTGTGCACCCTCACTTAACCTAGCATTAGCTCTAGTTAGATTTAAATTAACCTCTTTTGTTCTGGGATTATAGAAACCTAATTCTTCAATGGCTCTGCCGTCTCGTTTAGTACTAGAGGTCATAACTACAATTCTATAACTGATTTGACCTTTTCTACCATACTTTTTCAATCTAAGTTTTATCATTGTTGTTATTATTTTTATTTATTTGTTATTATTTACTTTTCTATAATACGTTTTAGATAATTTGAATACTATTTTTTTCGGATTTTTGTTAATTGGAAATTTAATTTAATTACTACTCAGTCCTACATTGCTGGCAATCTGCATTATACATTGTAACAGTATAAAACCTAATATTGGAGATATGTCTATTCCTATCAATGGAGGGACTATACCCCTAAACATTCTAAGGTAAGGATCTGTAAGTCTACTTAGGGAATAGAATGGCTGTCCGTACCAGTTCACGTTCGGAAACCAGGTTAGTGACACTCTAATTAAAAGTAAAATTAAGTATATTTGTAGGAAGCCTAAAAAGGAGGAAAAGAGTAATGTTATAGAGTTTGTCATGGAAGTTTTGTTTACTCCTAGATTAGTTGGAAGGGCCTAATTAGTTTTTGTACTCTGTTTTATTATAAAGCTATAATATTACTATTATTTGTTTAAGTCTAAAATTTTCTTTTATTCATATTCTATGAACAGAGATATAGGTTTTTTACCTTGGGTTTGGGGTTTCACAACTTCTGCAGAGAATTGGAATGGTAGGTTAGCTATGCTAGGCTTTTTTTTTACGATTTTGATCGAAGCTGTCACGGGTAAGGGAGTCATGCACTTTTTGGGTTTTTTATAGAGTCTGTGGCACTTGTGTAGAGTAAAAAAGCTATGTTTTATATAAAACATAGCTTTTTTAATATTAATCTAGAGGTCTTAAAGCTAATGTAGGTTCGTTTTCACGGTTAATACCTTTTTCGAATCCAGCTGCAGCGGCTCTAGCGCGTCCAGCATGCCAAAGGTGACCGATATAGAATGCGAATCCTAAGAAGAAGTGAGAGCATGTTAACCAACTACGTGGAGAAACAAAGTTTACAGAGTTGATTTCAGTCGCTACACCACCAACAGAGTTTAGAGAACCTAGTGGTGCATGTGTCATGTATTCTGCAGCTCTTCTTTCTTGCCAAGGTTGGATATCATTTTTGATTTTATTCAAATCTAATCCATTAGGTCCTCTTAATGGTTCTACCCAAGGAGCTCTTAAATCCCAGAATCTTTGAGTTTCACCACCAAGAATAATCTCTCCACTTGGAGATCTCATTAAGTATTTACCTAATCCAGTTGGACCTTGTGCTGATGCAACATTAGCACCTAAGCGTTGGTCTCTAACTAAGAATGTGAATGCTTGAGCTTGTGATGCTTCTGGTCCAGTAGGGCCATAAAATTCACTAGGGTAAGCTGTATTATTGTACCATGCATATTGGCTAGCTGTTAAAGCCATTAAGCATACAGCAACTAAGCTGTAGGATAAGTATGCTTCGCCGGACCATACGTATGCTCTTCTAGCCCATGCAAATGGTTTAGTTAAGATATGCCAGAATCCACCCACTATGCATGTTAGTCCTATCCAGATATGACCTCCGATGATATCTTCTAAGTTATTTACGCTTACGATCCATCCATCTCCACCCCAAGGAGATTTAAGAACGTATCCGAATATAACAACTGGGTTTAGAGTAGGATTGTCGATAATTCTAACATCTCCCCCACCTGGAGCCCATGTATCATATACTCCACCTAGGTACATAGCTTTAATAACTAGTAAAAGTGCCCCTACTCCTAGAACGATTAGGTGTATTCCTAGAATAGTTGTGATTTTGTTTTTATCTCTCCAATCATATCCAAATGCAGGGAAAGATTCTTCTAAGGTATCTGGACCTATTAAAGAATGGTAAACACCACCGAACCCTAAGACAGCAGAAGATATTAAATGAAGTACTCCTACTACGAAGTAAGGGTAAATATCTACAATTTCTCCACCAGGACCTACGCCCCATCCTAACACTGCAAGATGAGGTAGCAAAATAAGACCTTGTTCGTACAGTGGTTTTTCCGGTATGTAATGTGCAACTTCAAATAAAGTCATAGCTCCACACCAAAAAACCATTAGCCCTGCATGGGCCACGTGAGCACCAAGAAGTTTCCCGGAAACGTTGATAAGTCTGGAGTTACCAGACCACCAAGCAAAACCAGTAGACTCAATATCGCGACCTGCAACACCTAAAGTTGAATTAAAGGGCGTTTCCACGTGGTAAAACCTCCTCAGGGAATATAAAGTTTTCATGTGGCTGATCTTGAGCAGCCATCCAAGAACGGATACCTTCGTTTAGAAGTATATTTTTTGTATAGAATGTTTCGAATTCTGGGTCTTCTGCAGCTCTAAGCTCTTGAGAAACGAAATCGTATGCTCTTAAGTTAAGAGCTAGGCCGACAATTCCTATAGCGCTTGTCCACAATCCTGCTAGTGGAACGAACAGCATAAAGAAATGAAGCCAACGTTTGTTGGAGAAAGCTACACCAAAAACTTGTGACCAGAATCTATTAGCTGTCACCATGGAATATGTTTCTTCAGCTTGTGTAGGTGTAAACGCTCTAAATGTGTTAGCTGCGTCACCATCTTCAAATAAAGTGTTTTGTACAGTAGCACCATGGATAGCGCAAAGTAATGCACCACCTAAAATACCAGCTACTCCCATCATATGGAAGGGATTTAGGGTAAAGTTATGGAAACCTTGTATAAATAGTAGGAATCTAAAAATAGCTGCCACTCCTAAGCTTGGAGCGAAGAACCAGCTAGCTTGCCCCAGAGGGTACATTAAGAATACAGATACGAAGATTGCTATAGGTCCTGAGAATGCTATGGCGTTGTATGGTCTAATCCCAACTAATCTAGCTATTTCAAATTGTCTTAAGCAGAATCCGATTAAACCAAATGATCCATGTAGTGCACAAAATGCCCACAGCCCACCGATTTGACACCAGCGAGTAAAGTCTCCTTGAGCTTCAGGACCCCACAATAGTAATAAAGAGTGGCCCATACTGTTTGCAGGAGTTGATACAGCAGCAGTAAAGAAGTTACAACCTTCTAGGTAAGAGCTTGCTAGCCCATGAGTATACCAAGATGTAACAAATGTTGTTCCTGTAAACCATCCACCTATTGCAAGATAAGATGTTGGAAATAGTAATAGTCCAGACCATCCTACGAAAACGAAACGATCTCTTTTTAACCAGTCATCTACAAGGTCAAACCAACCACGGCCTTCCTCTTGTCCAATTGCTATGGTCATAGTTAATTCTCCAAAGCTTTATTTTATATAAATAGAATATAATGTATTTTATTATAGTAATTTTCTATTTGTCTTTACATTTAACATATCTATTATATCTAGAATTGTAAAAAAAGTAACCTTGTTATGAATCAAATTTTTAAAACTTCTTAAATCCTTACAATTTGATTCTAATTGAGGTTTTGAAGGTCTGTAATTTTTTGGAATAGGTACCCTGTGCCTCTGGCTGTCAGTATTAGATCTGGATTGCTAGGGTCTTCCTCTAGTTTTGATCTTAGTCTAGAGATATGTACATCTACAACTCTTGTATCTACATGTCGTTCCGGTGTATAACCCCATACTTCTTGCAGTATGCATGCTCTAGAAAAAGCTTCTCCTGATTTGCTCATTAGTAATTCGAGAAGACTGAATTCCATTCCTGTTAGTCTAATTTTTTCGTTGTGTTTATACACTTGCCTACGATTGGTATCAATTTTTATTCCCCCCATAGAAATAATCCCTGAGGCTGTGGCATTTAAATTTGAAGATAGTTTGTCTACTCGGCGAAGGATTGCTTTTATTCGGGCTTCAAGTTCTTTTGGAGAAAATGGTTTAACTACATAATCGTCTGCACCTAGTTCTAGACCTGTAATTCTGTCCGCAACATCGCCTAATGCAGTTAACATTATTATAGGTATGTCAGATTCTTTTCGGATTTCTTGACATACTCCATAGCCATCTAATTTTGGCATCATGATGTCTAAAATTATAAGGTTTGGAGATTCTTTTTTATACAATGCCAGAGCTTCTTCCCCATCTGCAGCTGTAATAACTGTATATCCGATCATTGATAGACGAGTTTCGAGAATTCGACGAATGCTAGTTTCATCGTCAACCACTAGGATTTTTTCTTTGTGGCTTTCCAATTTTTGACTACTCCTTATATAAAATAACTTATTTGTATTATGCTATATTTCTTTTTTATCTTAAGAATTTGTTCCATTTACTTTGGCAAGTTTAAGTTTATTTTACTAAAATTTTTCAGGGGTTGACAATTTTGTTGTCGAAGTACTACTGTGGGTTTCAGGATTTAAATGACATCGCATAAATTTGGTTCACCAAGTTTTGAGAAATAAGTTTTAAATTACATGTATAAAATAAAGGATACCATGGAGAGTTTGATCCTGGCTCAGGATGAACGCTGGCGGTATGCTTAACACATGCAAGTCGTACGAAGACCTTTGGTCTTAGTGGCGGACGGGTGAGTAACACGTGAGAATCTG